>JABAOD010039682.1_pt2 | contig 14076 bp, 11 predicted proteins | sample 7062151 | NCBI WGS metagenome assembly JABAOD01 (sample SAMN14538626, study PRJNA623070) | marine sediment metagenome | biome: marine biome [ENVO:00000428]; feature: marine pelagic biome [ENVO:01000023]; material: deep marine sediment [ENVO:00002113] | place: India: Gulf of Khambhat ... | reverse complement strand
TTCCCTTCCTCCCCGGAGACGGCCTCTAGCTTCTCCTAGCCGCCCTGGCACTGCCCGCTGGATGGGCAATGCTGGGCCGGTGGAGGGAGCTGACCACTCCTTTCGAGCCCCGCCCCCCTGCCCAGCCACGATCTTAGAACCCCCAACCGGCGTCTGCTATACTGCTGGACCACCCAGCGATGGATGCGCTAGCAGAGCTCTTCGCCGAAGAGAACCTTCCCCAGCTCGGGCTATTCCTGGCCACCCTTGTAGCCTCACTCATTGCGGCCCAGATCGCCCTACTGTTCCTAGATCGCGTGTTCGTGCGGTTCACCGGCCGGACCCGGACCGACCTCGACGACAGGCTGATCAAGGCCCTGCGCCGACCTCTCTTCCTCATCATCGTCCTCTTAGGCGTACAACTGGCTGTCGCCCAGCTTCGCTTCCTCGATCCGGATCTTGTCACCGGTCTGCGAGACTTCATCTCCATCCTGACCATCCTGGTGGGCGCCTACCTCGTCTATCAGATCCTGCTCGCCTTCCTGGAGTGGTACGCACAGAGCATCGCCGTCCGGACAGAGACCCACTTCGACGAGCAGATCGTCCCCTTTGTGAAGCGGCTGGTTCAGATCGTCGTCCTGGCCGTGGTGGGCATCATGATCCTCGACCAGCTCGGGGTACAGGTGGGTGCACTGGTGGCTGGGCTCGGCGTGGGCTCCCTGGCCGTCGCCCTCGCCGCCCAAGCCATATTAGGCGACACGATCGCCGGGTTTGCCATCATGGTCGACCGCCCTTTCTCCGAGGGCGATCGCATCCTCCTCCCCAAGAGTGCCGGCGGGAGCTACGGTCGCTGGGGCGACGTGGTAGAGATCGGCCTCCGCATCACCAAGGTCCGCTCCACCGACGGACTCCTTCTCACCATTCCTAACTCGCTCCTGACCAAGGACGTCGTCGTCAACTTCAGCCACCTACAGAGCCCCGCTCTGCGAGTACGCATCCGAATCGGTCTCGAGCCCGAGTGGGATAACGTGAGGAAGGCTATGGACTTCGTCGCGGACATACTCGAGGCCAATCCGGACGTCTCCAAGGACCCGCGACCGCCCCAGGTGGTGTTGCGGGAACTGCGAGACTACGACGTCCTCATCGAGGCACGCTACTACGTCGACTCCGCCAAGAAGATGCGAACCACAAACTCGGAGGCCTTGTCGCAGATCCTCCAGACATTCCAGAAGGAAGGCATTCGAATGTCCACGCCGGCGCAGGTGGTCCAGCTCCAGAGCAGCACTGCCGAAGCATGAGGCTCTCGGCCCTGGCTGAGGCTTTGCCTGACGCCCAGCCGGCCGGGGTCAGGGAAGATCCCGAGATCACCGGGCTCGTCCACCGCTCCGACGAGGCGTTCCCAGGCAGCTTGTTCGTAGCCATCCGAGGCATCCAATCGGATGGGCACAGTTTCATCGGCGACGCCCTCGACCGCGGCGCCGTCGCCCTCGTCGTCGAAGAGGAATCCGCGGCCCCCTCCCGCGTTCCCTCTCTGGTCACAGGGGACTCCCGGCTCTCACTTGCCCGACTGGCAGCCGCCTGGCACGGCTACCCATCGCGTCGGCTGCGGCTAATCGGAGTGACCGGCACCGACGGGAAGTCCACCACCGCCACGCTCATCCGGGCCGTCCTCCAGACCGCTGGCTACCCCACCGGCTTGGTGAGCAGCATCGCCGCTCAGATCGGCGACACCTCTCGGGACACCGGCTTCCACACCACCACCCCGGAGGCCCCCGAGCTTCAGAGCTACCTGGCCGAGATGCTCGAAGCCGGCTGCACCCACGCCGTGGTGGAGGCCACCTCCCACGGCCTGGCCCAGCACCGCTTGGCTGCTTGCGACTTCGATGTCGCCGTGATCACCAATCTCACCCACGAGCACCTGGACTATCACGAGACCTTCGCGTCCTATCGGGCCGCAAAGGCTCGGCTCTTCGAGATGCTGGACCCCTCCTTTCGCAAGCCTGACACCCTCAAGGTAGCAGTCCTGAACGCCGATGACCCTTCCTTCGACGTGCTCGATGCGATCCCCTCTGACCTGAAGCTCACCTACGGGATCCGCGAACCGGCCCAGGTGATGGCAGGAGAACTGGCGGCCACGATGGACGGCGTGCGGTTCAACGCCTATACCCCCTCAGGGGATTTCGAGGTCAAACTTGCACTTCGTGGCATCTACAACGCCCCCAACGCCTTGGCCGCCATCTCGGTAGCGATCTCTCAGAGCATCGCTCCATCTGTCATCCAGCAAGGTCTCTCCAGCGTCACAAACGTGCCCGGCCGCATGGAGCCCCTCAATCTGGGCCAGCCCTTCTCTGTCTTCATTGATTTCGCCCACACTCCGAACGCCCTCGAGCAGGCTCTCCTGGCCGCTCGAGACTTGGCGACGGAGGGAAAGGTCTGGCTGGTGTTCGGATGTGCCGGCCTCCGCGACCGCGCCAAGCGGCCCATGATGGGATCGGCGGCGGGGCGACTGGCCGACCGCATCGTCCTCACCGCCGAGGATCCCAGAACCGAGGATCTGGCTGCTATCACGGAGCAGATCGCCCAGGGAGTGGAGGCCGAAGGGCGTCAGGAAGAAGCGGACTATTGGCGGATCGGGGACCGGGCCGAGGCTATCCGGTTCGCCATTCATTCCGCCGATCCCGGAGATCTGGTCCTCATCACCGGCAAGGGCCACGAGAAATCCCAGTGCATCGGCACGCTCGAGCATCCCTGGAGCGACCACGAAGCGGCGAAGAGCGCCCTGCTGCAGACTGCGTCCGTCCAACACAAGGGATCCCCGAAGGGTGGAAATGCGAGATGGCGAGCCGACGACCCCGGAAAGCAGTCCTCCGAGGAACCGCGAAGGGCGGGTTCCTCTTCTAAGGAGGTCTGATGGCGGGACCGAAGGTCGCTCCATGCGGGTCATGGAGATCGCCTATCACCGCCGAGCTTCTGGCCTACCGCACCCGGGCCGGCCAGCGTCCCGATGTAGGTCTCGGACAGTTCGCCCTTGACGGGCAGGATCTCTATTGGGCGGAGGTGCGCCGTGCCGAAGGAGGGCGCAGCGTCATCGCCCGTCAGACCCATGATGGTCGGCGCAGAGATATCACACCCCAAGGTTTCGATGCGCGGAGCAAGGTCCATGAGTACGGCGGCGCGGCTTTCACCGCGGCCGAGAGGCACGGTGTATTTCTCAAACTTCTCCGACCAGCGTCTCTACCGCCAGGACGCCGACTCGCAGCCCCGCCCCATCACACCCCAGGGTCCTCTTCGCTATGCCGATGCCAGATTGGATGAGCGAAGGGGTCGCCTCATCTGTGTCCAGGAGGACCACTCCAGTGGCGGCAAGGAGCCCGTGAACCGTCTGGTACAGGTAGATCCCGAAGGTGTTGCGCCTCCGCAGGCGCTCGCCTCAGGAAAGGACTTCTACGCAGCGCCACGCCTGAGCCCCGACGGCTCCCAACTGGCCTGGCTCGCCTGGAACCATCCCAACATGCCTTGGGATGGCACCGAGCTATGGCTTGCCCGGATCGGCGCCGATGGTTCGCTGGCCGACCCACACCGCGTGGCCGGCGGTCCAGAAGAGTCTGTCGTCCAGCCTGAGTGGTCACCGGACGGGATCCTACACTTCGCATCCGATCGAACGGGATGGTGGAACCTGTACCGGTGGCGTGACGGCATCTTCGAACCACTGGTGGAGAAGGAGGCCGAGTTCGTCGCCCCTCCCTGGATCTTCGGGAGGTCCACATACGTCTTCCTCTCCGCGCGACGTGTCGTGTGCACCTACTCGCAGCGCGGGACCTGGACCGTGGCGCACCTCGACACCACCAGCGGAACCTTGGAGCCCTTCTCCGCCCCCTACACCGAATACTGGGGGCTCTGCACGGATACGAAGCGGGTGGTGTTTGGCGCCGGCTCACCGACCGAGCCGCCGTCCATCGTCCAGCTCGACCCCAACACCGGGAACCTTGAGGTCCTGTATCGTTCAGGAGACGTGGGCATCTCCCCAGAGTACATGTCGCTCCCCGAGGCTCTCGAGTTCCCTACCACCAACGGCCTGACGGCTCACGCCCTCTACTACCGGCCCAGAAACGGGGACTATGCGGAACCCTCCGACGACGATCCACCACTGATCCTGTTCAGCCACGGCGGACCGACCTCCTCCACGTGGACCACGCACCGCTTGGACATTCAGTACTGGACCAGCCGCGGATTCGCAGTGCTGGATGTCAACTACGGCGGCAGCACCGGCTACGGCCGTCCCTACCGAGAGCGTCTGTATGGGCACTGGGGAGTCGTGGATCTGGACGATTGCGTCAACGGAGCGCGATATCTCGCGATGCAGGATCGAGTGGACAGGGACCGGATGGCCATCCGGGGCGGGAGCGCCGGCGGCTACACCACGCTGTGTGCCCTGACCTTCCGCCAAGTCTTCGCGGCCGGAGCCAGCTACTACGGGCTAAGCGACCTAGAGGCCTTTGTCGACGATACCCACAAGTTCGAGTCCCGCTATCTCGAACGCCTGGTGGGTCCCTATCCCGAGAAGAGACGGCTCTATCGGGATCGCTCGCCGCTCCACTTCGCGGATCGCATCTCCCGTCCCGTGATCTTCTTCCAGGGCTTGGACGACAAGATCGTGCTGCCCAACCAGGCCGAAAGAATGGTGGAGGCGCTCCGCAAGAAGGGGTTGCCCGTGGCCTACATCGCCTTCGAGGGAGAGGGGCACGGCTTCCGTCGCGCCGAGAACCTCAAACGCGCCCGCGAGGCCGAGCTGTACTTCTACTCCAGGGTCTTCGGCTTCGAGCTTGCAGAGCCCATAGAGCCGGTCAGCATCGACAATCTTTGACAGGCGATTGATCCAGCGGCCCGCCAACCGGGCAGCTGCCACTTCGAATGACGCCGGCCCAGCCAGATCCAGAGTTACCCAGCGGAGGATCGCCGATGGAGAGAGCGCGAGATTTGGGAATCCCCCTTGCAGGCACACCGGGGTCCCTCAATAGCATCTCCGATGTTGCCGGGGTAGAGGTGGGTCATACGACCCTCGTCTCCGGCGAAGGTGCGCTGGAGGTGGGCAAGGGGCCCGTCAGAACCGGTGTCTCGGCCATCCTCCCCCGGGGAAAGGCCAACGATCCCGTGTTCGCCGGATGGTACTCCTTGAACGGCAACGGCGAGATGACGGGGACGACCTGGGTCGAGGAATCAGGGTTCTTGGCCGGCCCGGTTATGATCACCAACACCCACAGTGTCGGCGTGGTGAGGGACGCCGTTGTCGCCTGGATGCACGAAAGACGGCTTCAGGACCCGGCCTTTGCGGGCCATCCCTGGAGCCTGCCCGTCGTTGCGGAAACGTACGATGGTCGACTCAACGACATAGACGGCTTTCATGTCACCCAAGAACATGCATTCCAGGCGCTCGACGCCGCCTCGTCGGAGCCTGTGGTGGAGGGGAATGTGGGTGGAGGCACTGGCATGGTGTGCCACGGCTTCAAAGGTGGCATCGGCACGGCATCTCGAAGGCTCGATATCGAGGATACGGCCTACTCAGTGGGGATCTTGGTCCAAGCCAACTACGGCGCAAGAAAGGATCTGACCGTTGCCGGGGTACCCGTGGGACGGGAGATCACCGACCTTGAGCCCGTGTATCATGCTCGCGGGCCCGATCCCGAGACCGGTTCCGTCATCGTCGTGGTGGCCACCGACGCTCCTCTCCTGCCTCACCAACTCAAGAGACTCGCCAGGCGCGTGCCGCTGGGCATTGCCCGAGTGGGTGGATTGGGGGCAGACAGCTCAGGAGACATATTCATCGCATTCTCCACGGCGAACCCAGGTGCAGCGCAGCCTTCGGGAACCGCCAAGCTTCAGATGCTTCCCAACCACCGCGTGACGCTTTTGTTCGAAGCCACCGTCCAGGCCACCGAGGAGGCCATCCTAAACTCCCTCCTCGCCGCAGAAACGATGACGGGAATCGATGGAAACACGGTCTATGCACTTCCACACGACCGCTTGGGAGAAGTGTTGAAGAAGTACAACCGATTGGAAGCATGACCACCTCCTCGCCTCCGAGCGGTGCGCGGCGTCCTTTTGCCCCCCTCATCGTCGCCTTGGCCCGTCTCGCAGCGCGTTTGCCCCTCTCGTGGAGCCCAACTACGCTTTGGCCTCCCAGCCCGGGGAGCGGCAAGGCTGAAGGCAATGGCGAGCACTGATCCGGCGCAGGAGGTGCGCCGTTCCGGCGGCTACGATGAGTACCCGTTCGTGGCCGAGTTCTACGACCATATCGTCCCCTACCAGGAGCGGGAGGATGTCGGCTTCTGGGTTGAGATGGCTCGAGACTCAGGCGGCCCCGTCCTGGAGCTCGGCTGTGGGACGGGTCGAGTCCTCATCCCCACGGCGAGAGCCGGCATTCGGATCACAGGGATTGACCTCTCCTCATCGATGCTGGCAGTGTGCCGCCAGAAACTCGCCGATGAGTCCGACGAGGTCCGGGCCCGGGCGGAGCTGGCACAGGTTGACATGCGCGACTTCCGTCTCGAGGGCAAGTTCCACCTGGCGACCACCCCCTTTCGCCCCTTTCAGCACCTGATCACCGTCGAGGACCAGCTGAGCTGCCTCAGGAGTGTGCACCGCCATTTGGTCGACGAAGGTCGATTCGTTCTCGACCTCTTCAATCCTTCGCTGGAGCGATTGACCGATAATCGCTTCCTGGAGGAATCGGGGGAGGAACCAGCGTTTGAGATGCCGGACGGGCGCAGAGTGCTCCGCCGCGAGCGGGTCCTCTCACGCGACCTCGCCAACCAATTTCAGGAGGTCGAACTGATCTACTACGTCACCCACCCCGACGGACGAGAGGAGCGGCTCGTGCACGGGTTCCCTATGCGGTACTTGTTTCGCTACGAGGCCGAGCACCTCCTCTCGCTCGCCGGATTCCAGGTGGAGGAGGTGTATTCCGACTACGACCGTAGTCCGTTCGGTTATCGGTACCCGGGCGAACTGATCCTGGTCGCCCGCAAGCCGTGAACCTGAGAGCTTCCCGGCCGACCCAAGCGACCACGCGCCATCAGGAGGGAGAGGAATGACCCCATCAAATAGCGAGCTCCCCCACTGGGACCTGACCACCGCCTATCCCAGTCTGGATTCCCCACAGTTTGAGAGCGGCTTCGCCGACGTCGTTCAGGCCATTGACCATCTGGTCGAACTATTCGATCGGCATGGTATCGGCCAACAGGACCCCTCNNGACACCCACACCCTGTCCGCCTTCATCTGGGGGTTCGTCACCACCGACTCCCGGGACGAGGTCGCACAAGCCAAGCTGAGCGAACTCGAACAGCACACCGTCAAACTCTCGCTCTTGGGGACCCGGTTCACAGCTTGGATCGGCTCTCTCGACCTGGACAAGCTCATCGACCGCTCCCAAACCGCTGCGGACCACCGCTTCATGCTCCACCAAGCCAAGAAGGAGGCCGAGCATCTGATGGCCCCCGCCGAAGAGGCCCTGGCCGCCGAGCTCGAACTAACGGGAAGCACGGCGTGGTCGAAGCTGTTCGGAAACTTCACCTCCCAATTGATGGTCACCGTCCCCTTGGAGGAAGGTCCCAGAGAGCTTCCCATGAGCGAGGTTCGGAACCTCGCCTACAACCCCGACCGCGAGGTGCGCCGCCGTGCCTACGAGGCCGAACTCGCGGCATGGGCCTCCACAGAGGTCCCCATAGCCGCCGCGCTGAACGGCATTAAAGGAGAAGTGAACGCCCTGGCAAAGCGTCGCAAGTGGGACTCTCCTCTCGACGCCGCCCTCTTTCAGAACCATATCGACCGACAGACTCTGGATGCAATGATGAAGGCAGCCGAAGAGTCCTTTCCTCACTTCCGTCGCTACCTCGCTGCCAAGGCGCGGGCCCTCGACCTCCCCTCTCTCACCTGGTTCGATATCTTCGCCCCCCTCCCCGTCGGCCCGAGAGAATGGACCTTCTCAGAAGCGGCGACCTTCATCGTAGATCATTTCGACACCTACTCCGATCGGCTGGCCGGCCTTGCCCAGCGGGCCTTTCAGGAGCGCTGGATAGATGCAGAGCCCCGACCCGGCAAGCGGGATGGCGCCTTCTGCATGTGGCTTCGCAACGACGAATCCCGCATCCTCTCCAACTTCAAGCCGGCGTACGATGGGCTCCGGACCCTCGCCCACGAGCTGGGCCACGCATACCACAATCTGAACCTGGCGGATCGCACCATGCTCCAGCGCGACACTCCTATGGCGCTGGCCGAGACGGCGAGCATCTTCTGCGAGACCATCATCCGCCACTCGGCGATGGAGGCCAGCCAACCCGATGAACAGATCGCCATCCTCGAGGACTCGCTCCAGAACGCCTGTCAGATCGTGGTGGACATCAGCAGCCGATACCGGTTCGAGCGCAACATCTTCGACAAGCGCATCGAAAGAGAGCTGTCTCCCCACGAATTCAAAGATCTGATGCTTGAGGCCCAACGGGAAACCTACGGCGACGGGCTCGATTCAGAGACCCTCCATCCTTACATGTGGGCGGTGAAGGGCCACTACTACAGCGCTGGCCGCTCCTTCTATAACTATCCCTACATGTTCGGCCTCCTGTTCGGCTTGGGACTGTACGCTCACTACAAGGAGGACGCCGAGGCGTTCAAGCGTGGATACGATGATCTTCTCTCCTCCACGGGCATGGAAGACGCATCCTCGCTAGCCTCCAGGTTCGGCATCGACATCCGTGACCCGGCCTTCTGGCGCTCCAGCCTGGACATCATCCGCGCCGATATCGACCGCTTCGAAGTCCTCGTCGCAGAGCAGAGGGGTGTGGCAGCGCAGAACCGGTGACCCTGGTCCAGCGAGGGCATTCGCACCCTGAGAGGAGATCTCCCGGTGTCAGAGTCCGCCGCGCCCCCGTTCGAGGGCAGTGCCAACGTGGCCATGAAGGTCCCCGCACACACCTACGAACAGACCGTGACCTTCTACGAGGATACCCTCGGCCTCCCCATCCTACAGACAGACGAATCTAGCTGCTCCTTTCAGTTCGGTCCGCTTCGCCTCTGGATCGACCGCGTCCCCCAGTACACCCAGCCGGAACTCTGGCTGGAAGTCCGCACCCACCACACCGAGACAGCCTGGAGCCATCTCGAGGAAAGCGGCGTCCCCCGGCGCGACCAGGTCGAGGCCCTGCCCGAGGGGTTCGATGGTTTCTGGATCGCCAACCCCGCCGGGGTGATCCATCTGGTCTCCCGACACGGCGAGTGGACGGAAGGTCAGAAAGTGCGGCCAGCGTGAAACGCGTGGCCATCGTGGGGATGGGCTTCGCGGGCCTCCAGGCAGCGCGAGGGCTTGCGGGCAGGGGCCTAGAACTGGTCCTCCTCGACCGAAACAACTACCACCTCTTCACAGCTCTCCTCTACCAGGTGGCCACCGCCAGTGTCGAGCCCGAATCCATTGTCTACCCCATTCGCGAGATCACACGGCGCTGGCCGGATACACGTTTCCGGATGACGAATGTCCTCAGTATCGATCTCGACAGGCGAGATCTCCACACCCCGCAAGGTGCAATCGGCTACGACTACCTGGTTCTGGCCCCCGGGAGCGTCACGAACTTCCTCTCCATGCCCTCTGTCACCGAGCATGCCTTTCCCCTCAAGGACCTCTCCGACGCCTCCTCGCTGAGAAACCACGTCCTCCGCGCCTTCGAAGATGCCGCCCAAGAGCCCGATGCCTCCCGCCGGGAAGGGCTGCTTACGTTCGTTGTGGTGGGAGGGGGCCCCACTGGAGTGGAGTACGCGGGAGCCCTGGCGGAGCTAGTGAGATGGGAGCTGAGGAAGGATCACCCCCGGCTCTCCGATGAAGAGGTCCGGATCATCCTGCTCGAGGCATTGGATCGGCTCTTGGTGGCCTTCCCAGAAAGACTCTCCGAATATGCCCTGCAACGTCTCAAGGGCATGGGGATAGACGTTCTTCTGAACTCTCGAGTGGTGCGAGCCAGCAAGGACCGCGTCCACCTCGAGGATGGCTCCGCGATAGGAACCCGTACTCTAGTCTGGACGGCTGGGATCCGCGCCGAGCCACTTGCTGCCTCTCTGCCGGGCGCGAGCGGCCCGGGGGGCACAATCTTGGTGGAGCCTGATCTCACCCTGCCCGGACACTCCGAGGTGTATGTTGTTGGAGATGCCGCCTATGTGGAGCAGGATGGTCGACGCCTTCCCCAGATGGCTCCGGTTGCCATCCAGGAGGGCCAGTATTGCGCACGCGCGATTCTGGCCCGCGAGCGAGGTGAAGACATCGGTCCCTTTCAGTACCGCGACCGGGGGATGATGGCAGTGGTTGGCCGCGGCAAAGCCGTCGCCACAATCCTCGGCATCTCCTTCGGCGGCTTCGTGGCCTGGTTGATCTGGATCGCTCTCCACCTGGTCCTGCTGATCGGCTTCCGCAACCGGCTGGTCGTGCTGATCAACTGGGCCTCGGACTACCTCCTCTTCGACAGGAAGCTCCGGATCATCACCTCCGTCCCCCCACCACCGACATCGGGCGGCCTCTCAGCGGACAGGTCACGCCAGGGGAGCTGACCAAGACGTGCGCGCCGCTCCCGAGATCCCGGTTCTCTCCCTCGCCGACTCCCTTGACCCCCTCCGCGACCACTTCAACCACCACCGAGGCCAGACCAGGTTCCTCGCCCTCCTCTCCCCGACCTGAATCACCTGCCTACGGGGCGCCGGGGCGGTTCGCCAATCGATCCTAGAAGGATTTCCCGACCGAGACTTGGCCGCGGCCATCGTGTGGATCGACATCCTGCGCACCGACCGTCGCGCGAAAGCAGCGCAGGCGGCCCGCATCATCCGCGACCGTCGGGTGCAGCACTTCCACGATCCTCAGAGGCTCGCCGGGGGCGCGATAGCACAGAGCTTGGGGGCGAACGGACCCATCGCCTGGGACATCTACCTCTTCTATTCCCAGGACGCCGTTTGGGAGACAGATCCTCCCAGGCCGATCGACTGGATCCACCAGCTCTGGGGCCGGACGTGGGCCGGTCCGGATCGATACCGGCGAGGCAGGGCGCTGCGCCAGGCCCTCACAGATATCTATGCAGGGCTCCTGCCAATGGCCGCAGAGGATCCTCGGCTCTAGGGAACGAGGGCGCGGTCTGCGCTCTGAAACTGGGTTTCGTAGAGTCGGGCGTAGATGCCGCCCTGGGCCAGGAGCTCCTGATGGGTTCCGCGCTCCATCAAGCGCCCTTCGTCCAGCACCAGAATCACGTCCGCCTCCAAGACGGTGCTCAGTCTATGGGCGATGACGAATGACGTGCGCCCCCGCATGATCCCTTCCATCGCCTCCTGGATCAGCGCTTCCGATCGCGAATCCAGATGGCTTGTGGCTTCATCGAGAACCAGCACCCGGGGATCCTTCAGGATTACCCTGGCAATTGCTACCCTTTGCTTCTCACCTCCCGACAGCCGATAGCCCCGCTCACCGACTACCGTCTCATACCCCTCCGGTAGTCCAACGATGAAATCATGAATGTTGGCCGCGCGGCATGCGTCTTCCAGGTCCTCTTGCCGGGCATCCGGTCGGGCGAACAGGAGATTGGCCCGAATCGTATCATGAAACAGGTAGGTCTCCTGGGTCACCATCCCGATGTGCCGGGAAAGCGTGTCCAGGCGAAGATCGCGGAGATCCCACCCGTCCAGTAGAACCGTTCCCTCCGTCGGATCGTACAGCCTAGGCAACAGGTACGTAACCGTGGTCTTCCCGGCCCCGCTTGGCCCCACCAAGGCCGCCACCTGTCCGGGCTCTATCTCGAAGGAGACATCGCGGAGAGCCCAAGCCGCCTCTCGTGGAGCCCTTCGTTCCTCGTCCTCCTCCCCGTCCCGCCGTCTGGATGGTGCAGGGTAGAGGGCACCCGTAGTGTGCCACGAGAAGCGCCGCACGTCCTCGAGTGTCGCCGCCGGCACCTCGCTTTGAGCATACCGAAATGAGACTCCATCGAACCCAACCCGCCCCTCTACGTCCGGGGGCGCGATTGCATCTTCACGCTCCCTGATCTCCAGAGGGAGATCAAGCACCTCGAACACCCGCTCGAAACTCACCATAGAGGTCGCGAACTCCAGTCGCGCGTTCGTGAGCGCCATGAGCGGGCCGTACAACTCCCTCAGATAGGCCGTGAAGGCGACTATGGTCCCAATGGTGAATGCGCCCTGCAGCACGAGGTTGCCCCCCACCCAGAAGACCAGCGCCGTCCCCACCGCGCTCACCAAGCTGATCGCCAGGAAGAACCCTCGACCTACGACGGCGGACCGCACCCCGATGTCCCGCACCTCCACGGCGCGCCGCTCGAACCGCTCTACCTGAGCCTGCCCTCGGCCGAAGATCTTGACGAGCAGGGCTCCACTCACGTTGAGGCTCTCATTCATCACGGCGTTCATGCGGGCGTTGAGATCCAACGACCGCCGCGTGATCCCACGTAGGATTCCTCCCACGCGTCGCGCCGGAAGGACGAACAGGGGCAAGACAGCGACGCTGAGGAGCGTCAGCCTCCACTCCAAGGACACCATCACGATCAGGGTGGCCACAAGCGAGAAGACGTTGCTGATGAGAGTCACCACCGTGCCGGTGATGGCCCGCTGCGCCCCGATCACATCGTTGTTCAGCCGAGACATCAGCTCACCGGTCCGGGTATGGGTGAAGAAGCGAAGGCTCATCCTCTGCAGGTGATCGAAGAGCGCCCGGCGAAGATCGTAGATCACTCCCTCCCCGATGCGCGCGCTGGCGTATCGCTGCAACATCCCCAGGAGACCGCTGGCCACGGGCACGGCCACCATACCCAGCGCCAGGAGGTTGAGTCTGGCCAGGTCCTCTTCCGGAAGGGCGATATCGATGAGATCCCTGATGAGCAGCGGCGGTATCAGAGAAAGGAGGGAGATGCCGACGATGGTGAGAAGCATCACCATTACTCCCCGCCAGTATGGCCGTCCGTATCCGGCCACCCGTCGTAGCAGGGCAGGGCTGACCTCAGGCCGGTCCTGCTCCTCGTCGTACCGAACGTACGACCACCAGTTNNTACTCGTCGTACCGAATGTACGACCACCAGTTGCCCGCGTGGAAGGACATAGCGATCTTCTATGGCAAGTCCAGAGAGCCCGAATCCCCAGTGACAGAGTATACCCCAAGAGCGTCGGGCTCCCTCGCAGCGGCCGTCACCCGTTGACGGGGCCGATCGTTTTTGGCAGACTGTGATACGGTGCCTCCAGGAGTGCTGAGCGCCTCCGCTCCCCCACCAGCTCGCCGCAAGCACGGAATCAGAACGTGGTGACTCATGGCCCGAACCGATCTGCCACTGCCTCCTCACTTTGACCCGGATCGTGTCGGGGAAGTGTGGAGGGTTCTCTACCAGGAGCGCGCCGATCAGGCTCTGGTCTGGGCGAAAGAACACGGCATCCGACCGGCGGCGCAGGACAGGTTCCGGATCTGCCTGGTGGCGGTGGATATCCAGAACACCTTCTGCATCCCCGGCTTCGAGCTCTTCGTGGGCGGCCGCTCAGGAACCGGCGCTGTGGATGACAACCGACGCCTTTGCCAGTTCCTCTACCGCAATCTGGATATCATCACTCACATCACGACCACGATGGACACCCATCAGGCGATCCAGATCTTCCACGCCCTGTATCTGGTAGATGATCGGGGCCGTCACCCGCCAGCCCACACCTTGATCACGGAGGAAGACCTCGAGGACGGTCGATGGCGCTTCAATCCGGTTCTGGCACCGACACTGGACATCGACCCCGACTATGGCGACCGGCACCTCCGCCACTACGCGCGCCGGCTCCGGGCCACGGGCAAGTATGACCTCACCATATGGCCCTACCACGCTATGCTGGGGGGCATCGGTCATGCGCTCGTCTCCGCCGTCGAGGAATCCTTCTTCTTCCACAGCGTCGCCCGCTACTCCCGACCCGAATTCCACACCAAGGGGGACCACCCACTGACCGAGGCCTACTCGGCGCTTGGTCCTGAGGTGTTGGAAGGCCCCGACGGGGAGTCCATCGCGCATAAGAGCGAGCTGCTCCTTCAGAAGGCGATCGAG
>JABAOD010001806.1_pt1 | contig 14081 bp, 16 predicted proteins | sample 7062151 | NCBI WGS metagenome assembly JABAOD01 (sample SAMN14538626, study PRJNA623070) | marine sediment metagenome | biome: marine biome [ENVO:00000428]; feature: marine pelagic biome [ENVO:01000023]; material: deep marine sediment [ENVO:00002113] | place: India: Gulf of Khambhat ... | reverse complement strand
TGTCACCAGGTCCACCGTATAGGGCAGGGTTGCATCGCCCTCGATCCCGAGTTCGAGCTCAGCCAGTTCGGCCAAGCGTTGCAGGGCAGAGAGCGGCGAATCGACATCGAACGTGAATATGTCAATCAACTTGGTCGGCGTATCAACCGTGCCCTTACTGAACTGAACGGGTGCGGCCTCGAGGATCAGATTGACCAGTTCATCGACCGTGAACGACAGCAGGCTATAGGTGACATGGGTCGAGCCGTCCGCTTCCGAGCGGGTCATCACCGCATTGTCGAGGTCGAGCATTATGCTGCGGCAGACTACCGAGCCGATGCGCGCGCCATTTGCCTGACGTTCGGGTATACGGCGTTCGATCCGATGCTCTAGTGCAGTGCCGTCAGCGAGCAGGGTACGTATGACACGGCGGTCCAACACCTGGGACCAGGCCGCTGCCGTACGGGCCAAGCTCAATTCGAGCGTATCTTGGCCGTCTACATCTTGCGTGCGGCGCGCCCCGGCGACCTGATCCCGCGGCAAAATGGCCAGCCGCGTCCCGCCGGCCGCAGCCACGTCGGACCAGACTTCGAAGCGTAAGGCGCTGCTCACCAGTAGCGTTCCCTATAGGTCAGCCGGCAGACATCAGCCGTGCCCGTACCCGAGACCCGGATGTCCGGTAGCGTCTGGGCCACAAAGTCGCCGTCATTCGGGTCCATATCGAATGGCAGGACGCCAGACGTATCGGTGACGCTCGCGATGTCGTTCGTGCCGTTACGCTCTACCACGGCCAGTCCGGTATCGATAGTCAGTGTATCGCTACCCGTGAGATCCGCCCCGTCCCAGGTGAACGTTGACAGTACGGTATCGCCAGAGTCCCGATACTCGATCGTCAGATTTGTGATGTTGGCGGCACCATTACCAGTGATCGTTATGAGCACCGGCATCGGCGCGTTTCCCATCGCCGTCGGCGTCAGCACGCGCGGCAGGGCGCCCGCGCTGTTCACGTTCTGCTCGGTCGGATTCTGGGCGCGCGGGTCCTCGGCCTCGCAGGCGACCTCGACGACGACAGCCGCATACCCGGCGACGGCGATCCATTCGGGATCGATGCCGCGGACGATCATTTCCGAGAAGCGGACGACCCATTCGCGCGTTGCGTCGTCCGACCAGCGGAGCGTGTGGGAGCCGCCCGGGCGGAGCCTCCACTTGAGCTCGTCTAGCTTGCCCCGCAGGTCGGCCACGTCGGAGCCGACCATGTGGCCCGTCAGCGACATGACCTTTTCTGCCACGCCGCCGCGGCCCAGCCAGAGCGCCTTCCAGGCGCCCGGCACCTGGACGAACTGCTGGTCGAAGCGCGGCGAGCTCCTGCTGGCGCCTCGCCGGTGTGGCACGAGGCCGATCGTCTTGAGATCAAAACCGTCTACAATCACATGACCCCCAGGACTCTCCGGCGTTCGAGCAGGCGCTCGCCTATGCGCCGATCCAGCTCGTCCACGATCTCGTCAGCGACCAGGGTAGCCTCCTCGACCGTGGCGCCCGCGCCCACGGCGATCTCCATATTGATCTCTTCGATCGTGACGGTCGTGATGCTACCGGTGGCCGGCAGGGCCCCGGGCAGCGTGCCCGCGCTCGAAGGGAGCATGGGCGGCTGGATTCCGGAGATGTTTCCGCTCAGAACAGAGAGGATCGATTCGAGCAATGAGTTGCGCTCGCGCGATAGATACAGACCCGTATCCATGCGGGCCAGAATCGCGTTGGCCTGTACCTCCGTTACTTGCACGGACCGGCGCACATCCTGCGTCTGGCCCTCGACGGCGCCTGTCTGCTCCTCGGCCTGTTCGAGCAGCTGGTTGAGCTCCTCGAGCAGGTCGAGGAACTGCTCGGGCGTGGCGAAGCCGAGGTCCTCGTACCGCAGCGCGCCGGTGGCGAACTGCGTGAACAGTTCGCGCAGGATCTCCTGCGCTCGCATGCGGCCTTCAGCCGTGGTGAGATCTAAGCCGAGAAATTCCTCAAGTGCCGGGATGCGGGCGACGTCGATTTTGCCGAAAAACGTCGAGACCAGCGCTTCCTGGAACTTCTGAAGCTGTTTGATTGGGTCGTCCACGTCGAACAGGCTGAACTCGTGTCGGAGGCGCGCCAGCTCGCCCTCAAGCGTATTGGGGAACCCGACGAACGCCTCCTCCACCTCGTTCAGCGCCTGGAGGACCTGTTGAAGCGCAAAGGGGATCACCATGCCGGCCTCATCGAAGAGATCGATCTGAAGCTCGTCGGCCACCCTCTGGAGGTCCCGGAAGGAGAAGCCAAACGACTCGAGCAGGCCCTCCACGTAGCGCCCGTAGAAGCGGCCCGCCTCGGCAGTGAACAAGCGCGGCTCGAACTCGCGGAGCCTGAGGAGCGCCTGCTGGGTCTGGGCGAACTGCTGGCCGGTGATCCCCAGCTGCCCCGCGAACTCGTCCAGCGAGAGGAGCAGCTCCCGGAGGGCGTTCGTGTTCTCCTGGACGGCCTGGATGCGGGCGAGCTCCTCGGGGGAAGGCGCCCCGGGCACGAACAGCCCGGCGATGCCGCCCAGCACGCCAAGGCCGCCCGATATAATGCCGCCCAATCCAGTGAGTCCACCTAACGTGATCCCGGCTTGTATGCTAGCAATGCCCGAAGCTATGGCAGTAAGTTGCCGAATGACGTTCGCGACCTCATCGCTTACCACACCAAAGGCGTCGGCTAATTCAAGAGCGCCATCGGTTGCCTGTCGGATGAGGCTGAGGGCGACTTGTAAATCCCGAAACCGCTCCTCGGCAGCTCGTCGCTCTTCATCTTTGCGTCGCTCTTCCTCTTCCCGTAATTTCTGCAAACGCTGCTGTGCATCTTTGGCGGCATCGATCACCATTATCAGCGGTTTGCGGCCTTTGAAACCAATGTCGCCAAGCGACTCTTCCCACGCTTTTGCAATCTCGGCCGCCACATCGATCAGTTGAAACGCTGCCGCTTCGCCGATCTCTATCAGTACATCAGCGGATTCTTGTGCGATCTCCTCTTGTTTCTGGCTTCGTGTTCTAGCTTCTTGTTCTGCTCTCTCTGAAAGGATTCGTTGAATGCGAGCGAATTCATCTAATGCCTCGCGCGCTCGTGCCGCATCGGGAATCAACCCACGTGCAACGACGAGTTCGAAACTGAGCCCCCGTTGTTTCATTATGTCTGCGGCTATGTCACGGAAGCGCAATAATTCCTGATTCACATGTCCTAGGCGGCGCACAAGAATTGCCGTTGATTGCGCTCTAAGACTTCGATCGAGTACATTACCTATGCCGAGCAATTCACGCCAACCATCAACTGTATCTCTGATGAGTCCAAGCAGGCTGGTGAATGTTGGTAGCAACGCTGTCGCGATATCCTCCTTCATGGTCTGAAACTCGGCACGGAGACGCCGCGCCTGGTTGGCGGCGGAATCTTGCGTCCGCGCCAGGTCGCCTACCGCCACGCCTGCCTTTTCGGTAATGAGCTGCAGGCTAGCGGTCGCCTTTTCCTGCTGAGTAAGCGCCTCCGCAGAGGTCTTGCCGCTATTGGCCAGAGCCCGCTGCTGAACTTCCGCCTCGCGGATGACGATGCCGAGTCGTTTCAGGCTTTCGCGTTCTCCCGATAGTGCAGACTGAAGGATGCGGGCGGCCTCGGCGGCGCCGCCTTGCAGATTGTTGAATGATGCCAAATCACCAGCGAGCGATATGATCTCCTGAGCGAATCCAGCGCTCTCTTGTCGTGAGAAACCAAAACCCTGAGCGATCGCGCCCGTTGTGGCCGTAAGTTCTCGCGCTTGCTGTCGGCTCAGTCCGGCTAATGTTCCAAAGGAATCGATAAACTGATCCACCTGGCCGCTGGCTGATCCGAACACGGTCTCGAACTTCGCTCCGGTTTCCTCGACGGCGGTGGCTGTCTCGAATAGATCCTCAGCCACCCGCTTGAGACCGATCGCGGCCAGGACTCCACCCAGCGCGGCCATCGATCGGCGAAATGATGCCGCCCGCGCATCAGCCTTTCGCATCCGGTCGTCCATACGGTCCAACGAAGCCGCTGCGGCGCCTGTATTCTTATCGAGGGCCCGGAGCTGTTGCTGGGCACCCGACAGGGCTCGATCGAAGTCCTGCTTATTCAGATCGAGCTCATAAAAGAGATTGTCTATCCTGGTCGGCATCTTCGCTCTACATGACCGTTTGCGTGATAGACCTTCGGTTTCCTATCGGTAACGATTCCATTTCGATCGCTGTATATTCGGATTCGTTCAAGGAGGGAAAGCCATGAACGAGAGACCGAAGGCCCCAAAGACTCATCCTCACACGATTTTCACCGTCGTTCTGATCTGCATATTCATCGGGCTTTGCTTCTACGTCATCGCCTAATCCAGCGCGTCGGCTAGGCCCTCGGACGACTTCCCGTCCTCCTGTTTGATCGTCTCGAGTACGGTCTCAGCACAGATCGACACGAGGCTCCGATCGCGCACGATCTCAATGGGCGGTCGGCGTTCGCGCCAGGCGACGGACTGAAAGACCATCGCCCACGTATTCGGAAGCTGCTTTTTATCCTTCTTGCTCTTCGGGCGCGGAAGTCTCCGGAGCGCATCGGTATTCACCCGGTGCCACGCCTCGAGGAGGAGCATCTCCTCGCTCGGTGTGATCCGGTCCGCCCAACCGGCAGCCTGGAGCGCCGGCGCCGGCCCCTCCGCGGTCACCTCCGCATAGAGCAGGGCCCGGCAATGGGAGATCTCGATCCGGATCTTCTCCAGGATCTCGTCCAAGTTTGGGACCGGCTGCCCGCGGTCAGCGTCGGCCTTGAACAGGAGTCGGGCGGCGACGAGACGGAGGATCCACCAGTCCAGGTCCTCGATCCGCATGATGCGGAGCCACGAGGCCGGCGTAACCCGGACCGTGAGGTCCACGGATGGGAGTGCCACGACCTCGGCTCGGTCCTCGAGGGCGGCCTGCGCGGCCTCGTAGGCATCCGCATCGTGGCGGCGCCCCTCCTTACGGGCGAGCCACTCTTTGCGGCGGGCAAAAGATCGGAGCTCGGCGTAGCGGAGCCAGAGCTCCTCTTTGGTCTTTCCCGGATAAGACCTGGCGACGGACGCGAGTTCCTCGTCCGTCGCCAGTTTCTCGAGCCGCAAGAGACGATCGAGGTCCGCTATCCGGTTCTGCAGGCGGTTACGGGTCCACACACCTCAGATCACCTTTGCTCTGCCACGGGCCACGAGTTCGACGGCCACAGCCCGGGAGACGCGCGCCGTCTTCTTTCCCTTCCGGCCGTCGAGGTACTCGATCCGGACCTCATCGGGATCCCGGTTCGTGATCGCGGCGTCGACCGTGGGGCCGGCGATCTCCTCCGCGATCTGGGCGGCTTCCTCGATCTCCGCCTTCAGCTCTTCTTTGCTCTTAGCCATCAGCATCTATTCCCTGGTGATCCGAATGTAGTTGATGCTCCGGAGGGTCACCGGTAGGATGAGCGCCTGTCCCGTGGTTATCACATATTCGGTGTTCGGCACTACGACCCGGGCCGCGACCACGTACCAGGTGAGCGTGTTCCCGCCATCGTCCAACCCCTGGAAGCGCCACGGCTTGTTCGTGAGCGAGGCAAAGGCCGTGGGCTGGATCACGACACCCGTGGGCGTGCTCCGGACGTAGGTCGTCTCATCCTGCCCGAGCGCCTGGGCAAAGTTCTCCATCGACGCGTTTATCAGGTTGAAGCTGATCTGCGTCTCGTTCGGACCGGCCATATACAGATAGGTTGCGACCTGGGTCCCGACCGGGAGCGCCGTCTCCGCACCCGAATGGGTCACGGTAACGCCGGCGTCGTTGACGTGCCCGAGATCGGTGAACGTGAGCTTCGTCACCGCGTTGCCGTTCGCCTGGATATACTCGAGCGCCGTTCCGGCGTAGAGCGTTAGCAGGCTCACGGCCGTGGAAGTGATGATTCCGACATCGGCCGTGCTGCCGTTCGCACCGATCCGGATGACATCGTCCGAAGCAAAGCCCGATTCCGACGCGACGGCGAGTGCCACCTCGCCGGCGGGCTCCTCCGCCGTCAGTGTGGTCGTCGTCGCGGAGTCCGCATAGTAGCCCACCGACCGCAGGTCGTGAATGACTTCGGATGTGGCGTTCAACCGTGCCATGGTTCTGTCTCCCTCAGATCGTCAATTCAAAGATGAAGTCCGTCTGCAACGATCTCAGCCCGTCGCCCACGTTCCCGTCACGGCGATCGTCCTGTTGGATCACCGCAGCGTCGACGCTTTGCGCCGTGAAGTTGGCGCCGGTAAAAAGCACCAGCGTCCGATCCATGAGCGGTTCGAGCTCAGCGTAGGCGTTCTCCGCATTACTCCACCACTCGATCTCGCAGCGGATCCGGCGCCGTCCGTTCGTGCCGGCCATCCGCGGCCCGGACACGAATCGGTAGGTGCCGATCGGATAGTCGGTCTCTACCTGCTCGCCCCAGGCGATGAGGTTCCGATCCGTCCGACCCGTGATGCCCTGGATCGTCGCATCGCTGTCGATCAGCGTAACGAGCGCCGTCCGGAGCGCGAGCTCGCTCATCGGAACCGCGCCGCCTTCCGGAGCTCGCCGATCAACGTGCGGGTGATTCTCGCACGGGCCTCATCGATCACCGGCCGGATGAACGGTTTGGGCCGGGTGCCCGGATGATGGACGCGCGGGCCGAAGACCTGCTCGCCACTCGCGAGCACTAGGGCTCCCCGTCTGGACCTGGTTCTTCGGCCCGTGCGTTGAGATGTCCGCTGGCGTTTGGCGATGATCGGGTGCCGCTCCGTGCCGAACTCGAGGAAACGCCAGATGAAGCCCATGTAGTAGCCCTTCACCATGCCGATCCGGAGTTTCCCGTTCCGGACCTCGTGGACGATGTTGCGCCGGAACCGGCCGGTCCTGCCCACGGGCGCCCGGTCTCGCGTGCGCTGCGCGAGATCCCGGCCAATCGGCTCCAATACGTCGTCACGGGCGACGCGTTCCTGGAGTTCGGAGGCCCGCTGGATCGATCGGCTCAGGTTCTTCAGTACGAGGCTCATCTGATTGCCATGACCTCGAGCTCGCGATTCCGCTGATCCACGTTGATGACGGACTGAATGTCCCAGACATCGGCGCCGGTCTTCGGATCGCCGTTGGATTCGACGCCCCCGCGGACGATCCGCATGTCCGCCGTCAGGCCGCTCAGATACCGCATCCGTATTCGAGCAGTGATCTCGCGGTCGAGCGCCGCGCCCTCGAAGAACTCGCGGCCGGAAAGCGGCTCGATCTCTGCCCACGTCTCTTTGTACGTGCTCCAGGTCTTCGTGACGTTGCCGGCCGCCGCACCAGCCTCGGTCGGCTGTTGGATCGTCACCCTATGCCTGAGTCGGCCGGCCCTCATACAGGGATGCGCGCGTCGTAATCCGCCACCAGCGATTCGATCCCGTAAGGGTCAGGACCCGCCATCACGGTCGGGATTGTGGCCTCCCGGTTCTCGTAATGGTGCGCGATCACTCGTCGCATGGCCTGAATGAGCTCCTCCGGCACGTCGTTTCCACTGTCGCCGTAGCCGCCGACGAATCGAACAACCACCGCATTCACGGTATCGAGGACGACGGACGGCCACTGTTTCGTCGCCTTGAGCACGATTCGGGGAATCAGGCTCGCGGTGTCCACATTGTAGTCGCCCGAATCGACCGTCGAAGTATTTCCATCGGAGTCGGTGTATTTGACCGACGTGACCGATTGCACGGGACGTCGCCGGATTTTGATCGCCGCGTTCGCGGACGGGAAAGCCGGCAGGAACATGTCCCAGGTCTGCGTGATGAGCAGCTGGTTCGTCCGCCGTTCCAGCCAGCGCCGCGCCGACGTAATGAGACTCGTCAGATAGGGACCCTCGGTCGACCAGTCCGCCCGGAGGTGGCCTATCAGGTTCCTCTCGCTGAGCGGCTCGGCTGTCGGCGCTGTGACCAATGAATACGTTTCGACCTGCACCCCTAGTCCCACCTCTTCATCAGCTACCGCTTCCATGAACACGCCAGAGGTGATTCCGCTGTGCTACTTCCATGTCGCGCCGGTAGACGGTCGCGCAGTGCGGACAACGCCACATGCCCTCCGGCGTTTCATCGGCGCCCTTGTCGACCGTGGTCTCAGACGGGCCCGTCTGGATCTCTTCGCCGGGTTCCGACTGTTCGGACGGCGCCGCCGTTCGATTCTTACTCTTCTTCTTCTCCGCCATCGCGCGCTCCTAGCAGGGAATGCGCTGGCAGGCCCGAATCGCAAACACGGCGATATGGATCGAATCGGCCGCCAGCGCCGTCGCGCGCATCAGACCCCTGACCTTGCGCGCGCCTGTCGTCCGCTGGTAGTGAAGCCGATAGACCTTATTGTCGACCGAATCGATGGCGACGGAATCGCGCGCCGTCCAGCTCGCTACGGTGCCCGAATCCTGCAGCACCAGATAAACGGGCGTCGCGACGTTGTCGGAAACGCCCACAGTGGCAACGAGCCCGGCGCCGATCCTGCCGGCGAGCGCCGCACCCGAACCCGTGGCGGCGCTGTTGACGTGGACGCGGTTCGCGATCGTGACTATACCATCCCAGCCCGCAACGACGTTCTGCGAACCGATTTGCGCCAAACTCCAAGCCACGAGCATCACCGGGACGATCACGGCCCAAAGCGTCATAACTTTTTTCGTCATCGAATTAAACTCCCTTTTTCTACGCAACCTCGCTCAGCAACCGGAACGCAGCCGGCCGCATCGTCTTACCGCCGACACGCGCCGACGCAAAAAAGCCGATGTTCGGTACATACCGCTCGACCAGCCGTTGGATCGTGAGATCCCGGCGCTCGACGACCCGATAGTGCCGCCATGCACCGAAGATGCACGGGATGTTGCCAGCCGTGCCCACGGAATCGACGAACTCGCTCACAAAGATAGGCTTACCCCACAGTGACATCGGAACGGCACCCGGAGGCGCGACCTGCAAGACCACGAAGAACGGCATGTTCTGCGAGTCTCGCAGTTTGAGCAGTTCGCCCAGGAAGGATGAGCTCATGATGAAGCCCGCGGTCGGGTCCTGCCGATACTGCTCGGCTAGATCGGTGTAGAGATTGACGATGCTCTCCCACTTCGTCCCTACATCGGTCTCTGTGTAGTTGACCGTCGTGGCCCCGCTCTGCGTCACACCTTCCGGCTCGCCGCTGCCGCTCCCCGTTAGGAAAGCGTTGTCGTAATCCATGCCGCGCGTTTCGACGATCACCTGGCGGATCTCGTCTTCCAGCGCGACTGGCGTGTCCTCGAGCAGCTCCCGTGTGATCTCGATGGCATCGGGCGCCCAGAGATGAACTGGGATCTTGATCTGCTCGGTGGCCGGCTGGTTCTGCACGGTCGGCGCCGTCCCCCCCGAGAGACCTTTGCCTTCGGCCGCGAACACGCCGACGAAGCCTGTAGGATACTGCTTCGGGTCCGGCGTGCTCCGGGACTGGAAACCCGGATAGGTAGCGATAGAAGCGTTCGTAGGACGCACGGTCGCGCCCGCCCGCAGAACGGCGGCAAAACCGGCCAGATCGCGCGAGAGCTCGGCCTGGAAATCCTCGGGCACGAGCTCACCGCCGAGCCCGGCGCCATCGGTAATCCCGAGGCGCCACTCTTCGGACCCTCCGCCATCGCGGAAGCGATCGACGACGTCGCGCGGGACGCCGTATTTCACGGCGATCGCAAAGCCGTCGTGAACCGGGCGGCCTCCGCTCCGCATCTGGATCCCATTTTTGAGGCCGGCCCAGGCCAGACAGGAGAGCGTTGTCCAGTAGGCCCGCTTGGCGACCTTGCGATCGTCATCAGACATGAGATCCAGCCGGCGCGAATAGAATGGGTCCCTAGCCGGACTGATCTGCTGACGGCGGAGTGTCGGTTTCGTCGCCAGTTGCTCGGCGGCCTTGACCTCCTGCTCCCGCTGGTCAGCCTCGCACTCGTTGATCTGTTTCTGGGTCTCGCTGAAGTCGGACACCATGCGCTGATAGGTTTCCTTGTCGTCGTCCGACCAGTTGGTGCGATCGCCGCCGCGCTCGTTTGCTTCCTCGACGTGCGTCTTCATGCTTTCGACGATCGTGTTAAGCTTGACCCGCAGATCTCCCAACGTCTTCTCAGCCATCATATTACTCCCTGATGTGGCGTTTCCCCCGCCGGTGAATTGCTTCGATCCCTCTTCAAGATTTCCTCGGCCCACCTACGGCCTGAACGCGGCAGCTTTCATCGCTCGCCGCGACGTCGCCCGGATTGATGCAAATCGTCCGGAGCCGGTCGAAGTCATCCGGCTCCGCCTGTCGAAAACGCCAGGATGTTTCCGTCTCGTCGACTTTGTCGGTGCGGAAGTCGTGATCTTTCGCCCAAGTCCGCGCCGCTTCTGCGGTATCCCATTTCGATTTCGGAAAGATGACGGACTGGATCGCGAAACCCTGTTGCAAGGTTTCGAGCCGAACCGTCACACTGAGCGCGTCCTTCACCTCGGGCACGGGTAGCGGTCCATATTTCGCCTCGAGCTCCGCGGCATAACCAATGGCCCGACGCACGTCTACCGGATAGTCAATGGCCCGAGCGGCCTTGTGGACCTCGTGAACACGCGCGCCGATGCCGCCAGCGGCACCAAAAGTCACGAGCGAGAACTCCCAGATCTTGCCACGTTTGAGCCGCGTCGGACCCGATTTCGGTTTTACCTCCTCCAATCTGTCGAGGCCGATCGACATCTCCCGAACCACCTTGTCGCGCAAGAGCGTCAGCGCATCCTTGCCGCGGGTCGTTTGACTGATTCGGCCCTTGATGTGGATGCCCTGAATCGTCTCCTGCAGCTCGACGGGCCGGCCGATCGGCTCCTGTTCATCGTGCTGCCAGAGCACGACGTAACGGTCGCGGTCCTCTTTCAGCGAATCGCTGAAGGCGCCGGGCTCGATGATGAGCGGGCCCGACCAAGTATCGAACTCGCGCCCATAGACAGCCGCCAGGCCCGTAAACGTGCCCTCCTCGGGCTGCGTCTCGGTCAACTCGAATGGCGCCGCGAGCTTCTCCATGTCACCCCACAAATAGAAACGGCCCCCGATACCCCATCGCTGGGTAATCGGGGGCCGATTTAGTTCGGGGTCCCCTGACGGGCCGCCCTCTACAGGACGCCCCCTGTACTTACCGACAATCTAGGGGCCCTGGCTCCAGTATGTCAATGCTGCTGCTGCTGAGCTGCCTGACCTCGCGAAGCTCGTAGCGTGTTGGCCGGCCATCCAGAAAGTGGAGAGTGATCTGGCCGCTGAACCCATTCCGCGCGAGCCCCAGATCGCGGAGCATGTTGACGATCACGTCCCACTTCTGCAGCCGACCGTTGACCCCGTCAACTTCCATCGCCGTTCCCGCTGACGTCGGCCGGTAGCCTGTTGGCCGGGTCCCGTTCCAGCGCGGCCGAGATCGGCGTCTCGCCGGCGCCCGTGAATACATCGGTTTGGGTATCCTTGAACACGTCGCCGCCCTCGATTTCCGGCCAGCCCATCACGACGCGGCCCTCGTTCCGCGTCAACAGGCCGCCCTTCCAGCCCAGGATCGCCGTCTTCCGGATCGACTCCTTGTCCTCCTGCAGGGCGCCCACGCCCGAGAAGTCGAACCCGATCTCAAGGTCCGACCCGAACTCCGGCGCGAGCGAGAACGTCAGGCGATCGCTCACCCGGCGGTAGATCGGCTTGAGCGTTTCGATCCAGAAGCTCCGGCGGGCCTCCGCGTAGTTCGCGAAAGTAGACCGATCGAGGCCGAGTTTAGCCCCGATGAGGATCGGCGGAACACCGAAAGCCCCGCAGATGCGCGCTTCTGACTCGCTGAAGACGTGCTCAAGTGAGAGATCCTTGAGCGGGAAGCCTACGGACTGATAGTCGGCATCCCGGTCGAGAACGCCCACCGAATGCCATCTCGATGAGCCCTGGTACTGCTCCTCCCACGCTTCCCTGATTTCGTGGCGTTGCTGCCGGGTTAGGATACTCGTGACCTTCACGATCCCCATCGGGGTCGCGCTATTGTTGAAGAAGGCGCGCAGGTATCCGATGGCATCGTTGTCGAGATCGACCGTACCGGCGGCCACCTCGATCGGCGAGAGGCCGTAGTAGTCATCGAGCGGGTCGATCAGCTTGTCATGGATCACGTCCTGGACGTTGAGCCGCTGCGCCGGACCGATACCGTCGAGCCGATAGTCGAACGCCTCGATCTCGCCCGTCGAGCCGGGGACCACTTCGATCCTATCGGGCCGGAGCGGCCAGAGCTGGAGCGGCAGGCCGAAGCCGTTCCGGACGATGTAGATGTACCAATTCCCGCTCGTCTGCTGGTAGGTCACCAGCGACTCCATGAAACTGAAGGACGACTGTTCCGGGTTGGGCCTGTCGAGCAGCCGCACGAGCGGGTGTCGCATCGTCAACGGATTGTGCTGCCCCCGGTGCCGTGCCTGGATCAGGGGCTCCGCGGCCGACTCGGCGATCTCCCGAATGCAGCGGTAGACGATGAGATTCTTCCTGTAGCCCTCATCGGCCAGCGTGCGGAGGTCGCGCCGCGGAGAGACGATCCGTCCGAAGAGCGAGCTCGGGATCAGGCGGACGAAGCGGCGAGGGCGCTGGAACAACACACGCGCGGCCCGACGGAACAGATTGGCCCATGTTGGGACGATCTTAGCCATAGCTTCCTACCGTAATTCCAAGGTCTCCAGGTTCGCGGACGTCGCCCAGGGCGCCACTGCTCACCGCATCCCGCCACGCCTCCCAGGAGAGGATCGACCCCATCGCACCGTCGATCTTCTTGGGGCTGTCCTTCCGCTCCTTCTGGATGTACCAGAGCGGTTTCTCTTGCTCGTCGTAGTGGCCGGTGTATCTCTTGCGCGCGTTCCCGATGTGCTGCGTCAGCTGTTCGTCTCCCGTATGGGAGATCTCGCCGGCGATGATCGCCCCCGCGAAACCCCGGCAGGCGTAGGCCATGGGCTTCGGCCGGTTCGTCCACCACTCGATCACGACCTTATCCCCATAGCGACCGGCCCACTTGGCCACATAGCTCTCCCACATCGGCGGATCGCAGTACATCCGGACGACCTCGAAAGTCTCGAAGATCGCGCTGACCCGCTCGTCGACCTCGGCGATGGGGACCTCCCACATTTGCAGATTGAGCGGCCTTTCCCAGATGCGGATCGGCTTGATGAGCCCGGCCTGGTTGCAGCCGATCAGCGCCGTCGCATCATCGAAGCGTGAGCCGTCGAAACCCAAGACGATCTGCTCGCCCGGACTGAAATCCGCATCGCTCTCGAGCTCCCGCCAACGAATCAGATCGAATGCGCGGTCCGAGCCGGCGATGAGCCGGTTCGTATAAACGCGCTCGAGGTAGGCCAGGTCCGCGTCGGGTTGCTCGAACAGCTCTGAGATCCGGTCGATGTCCGACCAGGCGGACTTGTAAGGCCCGCGCGCCTCACGGATCGCCGCCTTCCGCCCGCGACGGATCGTGAGGTTGTGCTTGTCCGACGCTTGCCGGTGGTAAAAGAAGAGTCGCGATTCGCGCTTCTGCTTCGCGAGTTCCTCGGCGTGGAGCATGGTTGCCTCAGCTACGGACCCCGCGCCGGGCTCGGGCGCCGTCGTCGTCTCGAGGGCCCACGGATCGGCGATCGGACGCTTCGCCAGGTTCGCGAGCATCACCTGCCACGCCTGCTTTTGCTTCGGCAGGAGGAAGCGGTGGGTCTCGTCCGCATGCATGAAGGTCGTCCGCGCGCCGTCCCTTGCGTTGGGACTCGTAGAGACCGCCTCGATCTTCCCGTGTCCGTCGAGCCTCAGAATCCGTTCATAGCCGATGTCGAAGTCCCGGCCGACCGAACAGGCATCCTGCTCGAGGATCCGGCGGACGGCCCCGTAGGCGAGCTCCTCGGTCTGCTCCTCGGTATAGGCGATCATCGGGATGTAGGGATCGGTCACGCCCTGTCCGTCCAGGAGTTCGCCGTTCTTGCTGAAGCCGGCGAAACGGACCGGCGCCTCGGGATGGGCCTCGGCGATTGTGATGAGTGCCGCATCCTCGGTCTTGGCGCTCCCCTTCGGAAGCGATAGCGCGCATCG
>JABAOD010004851.1_pt1 | contig 14083 bp, 11 predicted proteins | sample 7062151 | NCBI WGS metagenome assembly JABAOD01 (sample SAMN14538626, study PRJNA623070) | marine sediment metagenome | biome: marine biome [ENVO:00000428]; feature: marine pelagic biome [ENVO:01000023]; material: deep marine sediment [ENVO:00002113] | place: India: Gulf of Khambhat ... | reverse complement strand
CTCTTCAGCCGCCTGATCCGGCGCGTGCGGGTGACCTGAGGCGCCGGCAGCCGCACGACTCTCTTGAGGGCGGCCACGTCCGCGGCCGTCGTCGGCAGGTCCCCCGCTGCAGCTCAGACCGGATCGCCGCGCCGCGGCTCAGGGCCGCACCAGCCGCTCCGCCGTGGCCAGGATGCGCCTGGTGCCGGGGATCCCGACCCCGAAGTCGAGAACCTCGCCGCCGGCGCCGACCAGCACCGTCGCGGGCATCGACGACACCGCGTAGGCATCGAGGGTGGCGCCGTCGCGCTCCACCAGGTTGAGATAGCCGACGCCGGAGCGCTCCAGGAAGCCGTCGATCTCGCCCAGCTCCCGCTCTACGTCCGCCTCGTCCTCGGCGTCGCCGTAGAGCCGGGTGAAGCCGACCACCCGGACCCGGGAGGGGTCCCGGCCCGCGGCNNAGGGCGGACACCAGGTGGCCCAGAAGTTGATCACCGTCAGGCGGCCCCGGCGCGGCTCGGTGGCCTCTTCGGCGCCCTCGTTGAAGCGGAAGTCGGCGGCCAGCTGCGGCGCCGGCCGGCCGGCGAGCAGCGCCAGGGCCGCGCCCTCGACGCGCAGCCGGTCGCGGTGCAGGTAGGCCCACTGCGCCGCCGGCGCCGCCAGCGACAGGACGAGGCCCGCAGCTGCCAGCGCCGCCGGCAGGCTCTTGAGCCGGCGCCGCCGGCGCAGCAGCTCGGCCAGCCCGAACAGCCCCAGCACGCCGCCGCCGATCCAGGGAAAGGTGAACATGGAGCGGAAGAGCCCGACGCCCGAGAGCACCACCAGCACCAGGGCGGCCGCCGGGTAGAGCGCCGCCAGGGCCCAGCCGAGCCGGCTCATGCGCTCCGGGCCCGGACCCGGGTCTCCCGCCAGGCGTCCGTTGCTCACCTCCATCGACTACGCGGCGAGCGGCCGCGAGGTTGCGTTTGGCGGGGTCGGTGCGGCGACGGTCGAGGCCGATCGACGGCCGCCGCCCGACCCGCCGGCGGCCGGCCGCCGCGAGCAAGGCGAGGGGCCCCCTACCCCGGGTCCGGCGCTGACTGCCCGGCGAGCCGAAAGAGGACCGCATCGCGGCCCTCGACCTTCATTCGCCGCTCCAACTCCTCGACCAGCCGCCGCCGCCTCTGCATCAGGGCATCGGGGTAGGTGACGAGCTTGCGCAGGCGGTCTCGGATGACCGCTTCAGGCACGGACCGCAGCCGCCGCCACAGCTCGCGGTCACAGCCGCCGAGGCGCTCCGGGTACTTGAGCTCCCGCCGGCCGGCGAAGCTGCGCGTCTGGTCGATGAACCAGACCTGCCAGTGGCGGTCGATCAGGATGTTGCCGGGGTTGCGGTCGACGTTCTGGATCAGGTTGTCGAACAGGTGCATGATCTGGAGCTGGCGGTCGAACGCCTCGGGATCGGGCGGCTCGACTCCCCGCCGGCGGCGATCGGCGTCGGTCATCCCCTGCTCGATCCAGATCTGCAGCGCCCCCCGGCGGCCACGGTACCTGCGCGCCACCACCGGCGGCACCCTGCCGATCCCCAGCAGCCGGCTCAGCTCGTAGGCCGCCAGCTCGGACCTGTAGGAATCGACAAAGCCGCCGCCGGGCGCCTGGCGGTCGACCTTGTCGCCGTAGCGGAAGACGGCGCGAGCGCGGAGTCCGTCCCGGTCGAGCAGCACCTCGCGCTTCCTGGGGTTGGTGCCGCCCTCCATCTCCCGCCATTCGACGAACTCCGCCACGCGCAGGAACTCGAGAACCTCGTCGTCGCTCTCGAACGGTAGCGGAGCGCCGGATGGATCCAGGTAGGGCGCCGCGGCGACCTGTGCCCCGGCGGCGGCGGCCAGTGCCAGCGCCAACAGGTGTGCGGTCACCGCCGCCGCGCGGCGCCGGAGCCCGCGCGGTGCGTCTCCTACGCCGGATGATCCGAACTCCTGCCGAAGGGCTCGCGCCGCCGACCTCACGCCAAGGCTCTGCACCGTCTTCTCCGGTCAAGCATAGCGGCATCTGGAGGCGCCGCGGCTGCGGACAGAGTAGGCTTGCCTCTTCCCGGCCCGGCAAGGTCCCATGGCATCGGCTCGCAAACGATCCGCCCTGCTCGCCGGCTGCGCCGTGCTCGCCCTGGCTCTGCTGGCCGCGAGCGGTCCTCCCGCGGCCCGCGTCACGGCCAGCGCCGCAGCCGCCGCCGGGGAAGGGCCGCTACCGGTCCCGCCGCGCCTCCTGACCCGCGCCGAGCGGCGCTGGGTCGAGGCCACCCTCGCCGCCATGGACCGCCGCCAAAAGGCGGCGCAGATGGTCATGGTGCGGGCGGAGGGCCGCTACCGGAGCCCGCGCTCGGCCGCCCGCAGGAGCCTGCTGGCGAGCGTCCGCGAGACCGGGGTCGGCGGCGTCGTGCTGTTCCGCTCCGAGCTCGAGTCGATCCCGCCGCTTCTCGCCGAGCTCCAGGCCGCCGCCGAGGTGCCGCTGCTGGTGGCGGCGGACCTCGAGCGCGGCCTGGCCTTCCGGGTGCCGGACGGCACCGTGCCGCTGCCCTACGCCATGGCGGTCGGCGCCACCCGCTCCGAGGAGGCGGCGCGCTTCACCGGCGAGGTGACGGCGCGCGAGGCCCGGGCGCTGGGCATCCACTGGGCGCTGGCGCCGGTGGCCGACGTCAACAACAACCCGGCCAACCCGGTGATCAACATCCGCTCCTACGGCGAGGACCCGGAGCTGGTGGCGCGGCTGGCCGCGGCCTTCATCCGCGGCGCCCGCGCCGGCGGCCTGCTGACCACCGCCAAGCACTTCCCGGGACACGGCGACACCGAGATCGACAGCCACTTCGACCGCCCGGCGCTGAGCGTCGACCGCGCCCGGCTGGCGGCCGTGGAGCTGGTGCCGTTTCGCCGCGCCATCGCTGCCGGCGCCGATGCCGTGATGCTGGGTCACATCGCGGTGCCGGCCATCGACCCTTCGGGCGCGCCGGCGACCTTCTCACCGCCGCTGGCCGCCCAGCTGCTGCGCGACGAGATCGGCTTTGCCGGCCTCATCGTCACCGACGCCATGGAGATGGCCGGCGTCCGCCCCGCCTGGACCGGCGAGGCCGCGGTGCGCGCCGTCGCGGCGGGAGCCGACGTGCTGATGCTGCCCGCCGAGACCAGGATCGCCGTGCAGTCGCTGGTGCGGGCGCTCGACGAGGGCCAGCTCGACGAGGCCCGACTCGACGCCTCGGTGCGCCGCATCCTGGAGGCCAAGGCGCGGCTGGGGCTCCACCGGCGGCCGCGCGCCGACCCGGGCGCGGTGCGCCGCGAGGTGGCGCGCCCCGAGGACGTCGAGCGAGCGCGGGAGATCGCACGGCGCGCCATCACCGTGGTGCGCAACGAGGGCGGCATCCTGCCGCTGCGCGCCGAGGAGCCGCTGCGCCTTCTGCACATCACGCTGGCGGGCGGCATCGACGGCCGCCGCGTCGTCGACGCCGAGCTGGCGGCGCGGAGGATCGAGCTCGACAGCCTGGTGCTCGCCACCGAGCTGTCGGAGGAGACCGCCGGCAAGATCGCCGCCGCCGCCGAGGAGTCCACCCACGTCCTGGTCTCGGCGTTCGTCCGGGAGATGCCAGCCAACGGGGAGACCGGCGCCGCCGCCCCTCCCGTGCGTCTCCTGCAGAGGCTGCTCGAGCTGCTGCGGCCCACCGGGACGCCCACCGTCCTGGTGTCGTTCGGCAGCCCCTATCTGCTGGCGCGAGTGCCCGAGGTCGGGGTCTACGCATGCGCCTACGGCTGGGCGACCTCGAGCCAGAGGGCCGCAGTGGAAGCGCTGTTCGGCGAGATCGACGTCGGCGGCAGGCTGCCGGTGAGCCTGCCGGGGCCCTACCCCTACGGCCACGGCCTCGAGATCCCGCGCCACGAGATGACCTTGAGTCCGGCGCCCGCGGCAGACGGGCTGCGGCCCGGCGGCGCCGAAGAGATCGCTCGCGCCGTCGCCGGCTTCATCGACCGCGGAGCCTTCCCCGGCGCCGTCGTGGCGGTGGGGCACCGAGGCCGACTGGTCTACCTCGAAGCCCACGGCCGCCTCTCCTACGGCGAGGGCGCCCCGCCGGCCGAGGCCGACACGATCTACGACCTCGCCAGCCTGACCAAGGTCGTCGCCACCACCACCATGGCGATGATCCTGGTCGACGAGGGGCGGCTCGACCTCGACAAGCCGGTGCGCGACTTCCTGCCCCGCTTCACCGGGCCCGGCAAGGACCGCGTCACCGTCCGCCAGCTCCTCACCCATAGCTCGGGGATCGACTGGTGGGCGCCGCTCTACAAGGAGATCCGCGGCAAGGCCGCCTATCTCGAGCGCATCCAGGCGATGGCGCTGGCCAACGAGCCGGGGACGCGCACCCTTTACAGCGACCTCGGCCTCATCCTCCTCGGCGAGATCCTCGAGCGGGTGGCCGGCCGGCCGCTGGACCAGTTCGTCCGCGAGCGGGTGTTCGAGCCGCTGGGGATGGGCGACACGCGGTTCCGTCCCCCGGCGGAGCTGCGGCCGCGGATCGCCCCGACCGAAGACGACCCCTGGCGCGGCGGCGTCGTGCACGGAGCGGTCCACGACGAGAACGCCTACGCCCTCGGCGGCGTCGCTCCCCATGCCGGGCTCTTCGGCACCGCCCCGGACCTGGCGCGCTTCGCCCAGATGCTGCTCAACGGCGGCGTCTTCGAGCACCGGCGCATCGTCTCGCGCCGCACCGTCGAGGCGTTCACCCGCCGCGCCGGCCTCGACGGCTCGAGCCGCGCCCTGGGCTGGGACACCAAGTCGCCCGAGGGCTCGTCGGCCGGCACGCTGTTCTCCGCCGGCTCCTTCGGCCACACCGGCTTCACCGGCACCTCGATCTGGATCGACCCCGAGCGCCAGCTGTTCCTGGTCCTGCTCACCAACCGGGTGCACCCGACGCGGGAGAACAAGCTGATCCGCGAGGCGCGGCCGGCGGTCGCCGACGCCGTGGTGCGGGCGCTGCCGGGCCCGCTGGTCCGGGTCGGCCTCGAGAGCATCGAGGACAGCACCCCCCACCGCCTCGCCGGCAAGCGGCTCGGCCTGGTCGTCCACCGCGCCTCGGTCACCGCCGACGGCCGTCACGCCATCGACGTCCTGCGCGGCGCCGGCCTCGACGTCGTCCGCCTGTTCACGCCCGAGCACGGCCTGCGCGGCGAGGCGGCGGCCGGCGAGGCGGTGGCCGACGGCCGCGACCCGGCGAGCGGCCTGCCGGTGGTCAGCCTCTACGGCGAGCGCCGCAAGCCGGCGCCGGAGGACCTCGCCGGCCTCGACGCCCTGGTCTTCGACCTCCAGGGCGCCGGGGTGCGCTTCTACACCTACGTCAGCACCCTGATCCTCTGCCTCGAGGCGGCGGCCGAGGCGGGGATCGAGCTCGTCGTCCTGGACCGGCCGAACCCGCTGGGCGGCGAGCGCGTCGAGGGCCCGGTGAGCGCGCCCCGCGACGAGGTGCCGGCGAGCTTCGTCAACCTGGCGCCGGGGCCGCTGGTGCACGGCCTGACGCTGGGCGAGATGGCCCGCCACGTCAACGCCGGCCTCGAGCGGCCGGCGCGGCTCACCGTCGTGCCGATGGCGGGCTGGCAGCGCTGGATGACCTGGGCCGACACCGGCCGGCCGTGGGTGCCGCCGTCGCCCAACCTGCGCACCGCCGAGGCGGCCCTGGCCTACCCCGGCACGGCGCTGCTCGAGGCCACCAACGTCTCCGAGGGCCGCGGCACCCCGGCGCCGTTCCTGCTGCTGGGCGCGCCCTGGCTGCGCACCGCCGGCATCGCGCCGGCGGCTCCCGGCTTCGCCTTCGAGATCGTCCGCTTCACGCCGGCCGCGGCGGCGGCGGCGCCGCATCCCAAGTACCTCGACGAGCCCTGTGCCGGCCTCCGCGTCCGGGTCACCGACCCCGCGCGGGCCGAGCCCTACCGGCTCGGCCTCGAGCTGCTGGCCGCCGTCAGCCGCCAGCCCGGCTTCGAGTGGCGCGACGACGGCGCCGCCCTCACCCGCCTCCTCGGCACGGCCCGGGTCTTCGACCAGCTCCGCCGCGGCGACCCCGTCGATGCGATCCTCGCCGCCGACCGCGCCGACCACGAGGCCTGGCGGGCAGCGCGCCGCCCGGCCCTGCTCTACTGACCGCCGGCGCGGGCGCGCCCGGGAGCCGCTGCCGCGCCGCCTCAGTAGACGGTGCGCTTCTGCACCGTCGCCTTGCTCGCCAGGGCGAAGCGCGGATCGACGGCGCCGCCGTCCTCGATCCGCGCCGCGACGTACTCGCCGATCGCCGGCCCGTGCTTGAAGCCGTGCCCCGAGCCGCCGCCGACCAGCCAGACGTTGTCCATCTCCGGATGGCGGTCGATCAGGAAGTCGCCGTTCGAGGTGTTCGTGTACTGGCAGACCTCGCCGCCGACGATCGGTGCCCCCTTCAGCGGCGGGAAGCGGCGGCCGGCGTAGTCGAGGACGCGGGTCGCGGTCTCGGCGGTGACGGTGCGCTCGGCCGTGTCGGGATCGATCGGCGGGCCGTGGCGGTCGGGGGCCACCTTGAAGCCGCGCCCCTTGAAGTCGGGCAGGCCGTAGATCTCCTCGGCGAAGTCGGCCCAGACCGGGATCGCTCCGACCTGGAACCGCTCGTCGCCGGGCGGCGGGCCGAGGTAGAAGACCTCCTGGCGGGTGGTGAAGAAGCGGTCTGCCAGGAGCTCGGGGAAGAGCTTGGCCAGCCACGGGCCGCAGGCGAAGACGAAGTCGCCGGCACGCACCTTCTCTCCCCGCTCGGTGGTCACCTCTCCCAGCCGCCCACCGGCCGCGGCCGGCGGCGCGACGCGGGCGCCGAGATACTCGCCGCCCAGCCGCTGCGCCCGCCGGGCCACCGCCTGCACGGCGTGGAAGGCCATCAGGAAGCCGCTCTCGGGCTCGAGGATCGCCCAGGTGATCGGCCCGAAGTCGATCTGCGGCCAGCGCGCCTCGAGCTCCGGGCGCAGCAGGCGCTCGTGCCGCACGCCCAGCCTCTCGAGGGTCTCGAGCGTCTGCACCGTCAGCGGGTCGCGCTCGCGCGCCATCCAGAGCACCCCGGACTGCTGGAAGAAGCCGGGGCGGCCGGAGCGGCGGAACAGCTCCTTCCACAGCTCGAGCGAGCGCAGCGACCAGCGGCTGTAGATCTCCTGGTCGCCGTAGCCCATGCGGATGACCCGCGTCTGGCCGCCCGAGCTGGAGCGGGCGTTGCCGGGGCCGTAGCCGTCGATCAGAACGACGCGCCGGCCCGACCGCTGCAGCTCGTGCGCGATCCACGAGCCGAACACCCCCGCCCCCACCACCGCCACGTCGTAGCCGCCTCCCCGCTCCACCGCCGGCGCCCTGCCGAGCACCAGCCCCGGCGCGATCCCGGCGCCCAGCGCGCCCGCGCCCACCGTCTTGACGAATCGCCGACGGGTCGTCTTCATCGGCCTGTCTCCTCTGCTCCGAGCCCGCCCGCGGCGCTGCGCGGGGTTGTCTGGCAACCTTACAGCACGGCCGGGAGACGAGCTTCCGGGGCCGAGCCGCGTGTCCGCCCGCGGCCTCATGCGGCCGACCGAGACGTTGCCGAGCGGGATTGAACGGCGACTCTCAGCCGCCGATGCTCGGCAGCCGTGCCGCCAGCCACGGCGCCATCTTCCGCGCCAGGCTGCCCCTGTTGACCGGGGTCACCTCCCGCAGAATCACGTCGGGACGGTTCTTGACCTCGGCGATGAGGCCGGGACCGGAGCGGGCGACGGTGGCGACGATCCAGGCCGGGGCCTCGAACAGGCGGCGGACCGCGGCGACGAAGCGCTCGGACAGGCACTCCATCTTGCCGATCTCGTCGATCAGGTAGAGATCCACAGCCGGCCGCAGCCCGAGGGTCGTCTCGGCCAGGCGATCGATCGCCTCGACGTCGACGCCGTACTTTCCGACCCGCTGCGCCGCGTCGAAGTCGACGTGCGCGATGATGCTGCGCTCGCCGGCCAGGGTCACGGCGCGGAAGCCGAGGCGGCGGCCGGCGTCGCGGATCTCCTCGGTGTAGAAGCCCGCCAGCCGGTGGGCCTCCAGCCGCCGCGCCAGCTCGCGAACCACCGTCGTCTTGCCGACGCCGGGCCGGCCGGTGAGCACGACAGCCCGTTGCATTGGTGACAGGATACCCATTCCAGCGAGAGGGCCGCGCCGGCCCGCAGCGCCAGCCGGCACCCCCGGCCAGCCGCCGGCCGTTCGTCCCACGGCACCGGAGACCGCACCGCAGAGCGGACCCACCCTCGGGGCTCGGCCCGCCGATCCCGAGCGGCCTAGGGGCCGGCCTGATCGGCTTCCCGGCCGGCGCCGCGCACCACCATCGGCCGGTCGGTTCGAATCCAGAGCCAGAGCGCCGCGGCAAGGAGGGCCGCCAGGGCGCCGCTGCCCATGGCCCACGGCCAGCCGAAGGCCCCGGCCGCCGCCGGCACCAGGAGCGCGCCGGCGAAGCCCACCAGGTTACCGCCGGTGTTGAGGATGCCGGTGGCCGACGAGGCGTGGCGGTCGCCTACGGCGATGGTGGCGGCCCAGTAGCCTGCATCGGTGAGCTGGATGCAGCCGAAGCAGGCCGCCAGCAGGGCGACCGCGAGCCCGGCCTCCTCCGCCCAGGCGCCGGCCGCCAGCAGCAGCGCCACGGCCACCAGGCTGACGACGGGCACGACCCGCGCGCCGCGCCGCAGCCCGAACCGCCGCATCGACCCGTCGCAGGCCAGGCCGCCGAGCGCCGCGCCGACGGCGCCGACGATCCACTGCGAGGCGGTCAGGCCGGCCGCCTGCGCCTCCTCGAAGCCGCGCACTTCCACCAGGTAGTAGAAGAACCAGTTGAAGAACAGGTAGAAGACGTAGTTGATGCAGAAGTAGCTGAGCGTCAGCAGGAGGAGATCGCGGTTCCCGAGGACCTGCCGCCAGACGCCCTTCTTCCCGGCGGCCGGTACCGGCGGCGGTCGGCCGGCGTCGATCAGCGCCTGCTCCTTGCGGCTGACCGCCGGATGCTGCTCGGGATAGTCCCGGGTCGTCCACCACCAGACGGCGGCCAGTACGAAGGCCAGCGGCGCCGTCAGCAGGAACGACCCGCGCCAGCCGGCGCGCGCCATCAGCCAGACGACCAGCGGCCCTGTGGCGGCGCCGCCCAGGGTCAGTCCCGTGCTCGACAGGCCGTTGGGCCACCCCCAGGAGGCCACCGGGAACCAGTTCGACACCATNNACACCATGCCGCCGGTCATCACCGGAAAGACCGGCGCCTGGGCGACGCCGACCAGGAAGCGAACCGCCACTAGCGCGGCAACGATCGCCACGCTCGACACCGACGAAGCCTCGGGCACCAGTCCCGTGATCACGGTCAGCAGCCCGGTGGCTACGAGGATCAGGGTCACCGCCAGCCGCGGTCCGACGAGATCGCCGAAGACGCCGCCGGGAAACTGGAACAGCGCGTAGCCCAGGGTGAAGGCCGAGAGCACCAGGCCGAGCTGGATCTCGGTGATGCCGAGATCGGCGATCATCGCCGGGCCGACGATCGACAGGTTGGTGCGCAGCACGTAGGCCACGAAGCTCACTCCGACGATCAGCGCCAGGATGAGCCACCGCACCTGGAGCGTCCGGGCCGGCATCCGGGCGGCGCCGGGGTCGCGACCTCGGTGGCCTCGGGGCGGGCCGGCATCGGCTGGGCCGGNNGGCCGGTGCCGGACGCGGGTGGGGGGGAGGGCATGGCGGTCCGTCTAGATCATGTAGGTCCGGGGAGGATCGTCCTGCCAGAGGATCGGGCGGCCGATGCGGAAGGCCTCGAGGTCCGCAGCGGTCTCGCCGTCCAGGACGAGCTCGCTGAGGCAGCGCCCGAGCGCCGAGGCGAACTTGAAGGCGTGGCCGGCGCCGACCGCCAGCCAGACCCGCGGCGCCTCCGGCAGCTGGTCGAGGATGAAGTCGCGGTCGGGGGTCCCACCGCCGTCCGGTTCATCTCCTCGACCCTGCCTTCGAGGCACCTCGGCCCCGGCGCGCAGGAACTCACGCTGCTCGGTCACCGCCTCCGGATGGCTCAGGCTGACCTCCGGCGTGAACGGTCCCGCCTGCACCCAGCCGCGCCTCTCCAGCTCGGGGAGGTAGCCGCCGTCGCCCAGCACCGGTCCTTCGGCCAGGCGCTCCAGGATGCCCTTGCCCATCTCTCTCCTCCCGCGGTTTGCGAAACCCCGAGACTCTACACGCACCCGGGGCGGGGAACCAGGGAACGGTCCCGCCTGTCGTCGGGCGCGCAAGCCCGGCCTGAGCGCCGGGCAAGCCCGACCGATTCCGAGCTAGCCGCCGCCCACGATCCGGCGCCGCCGGGGCGGCCGCACGGTGATCCGCCGCAGCCGCCGCCGGGCGAGGTCCACCTTGTAGGTGCGCGTGCTGCTGGGCTCGAACTTCTGGCCGTCGGCGTGCAGCAGCGCCACCTGCCTGGCGGTCAGCCGCCGCGCCCGGAGGGTGTCGGCGGCCTGTTCCCGGGCGTCGCGCTCGAGCCTGGCCCGGCCCGGACGCCGGATTCCGCGCTCGCAGACGACCTGGTGAACGTGGACGATCTCACCGCTGCGCCGGTCGTAGACGACGACGGTGCTCTGGTGGCCGATGTCGAATCCCACCGTCTGTAGGCTCATCGTTGGTCTCCTTGCGGCGTGCCGTCTACGCCCAGATCTTGGTGATCGCGGAAGCCCTGGCCCAGGCGTCCTTGACGCTCAGCTTGTAGGTGATCTCGGTCACCTTGCTGCCGAAGAAACCCAGCCAGTTGACGTTCTTGGTGACTCCGTCGTCGACCAGCCTGACGACCCGGCAGTTGGCCCGGTTGTTGTCGTCGTAGGTCACGACGTCCGAGAGCGAGGTTCGCGCCCAGACCTTGCGGGGGCCGTTGAACTCGTGTTTCACGCTCGTCGACCAGCTCGTGTTGATCGCCCCGAGCACCATCGGCGAGTGGATGATCCCGACTGTCTCGAACGGCATGAGCGCCTCCTTCGGGGCCGGACTCGATGCCGGGGGCCTGGCGCCGGCCCGCTGACCGCCACAGCCCCCCCGGCGGGGCTCGGCCCGCCCGGATCTGAGGAACTTGTCCCGCAGTCTACAACCGGCCGCTTGCGCACCGCCTGCGCCAGCCGACGCAACGCCCCCGCACCGCCACCCACCCGAGCGCGCCTACTGGCTGCGGGCGCCCTCGGGCAAGCGGGAGAAGTGATATAAGCGCCCCGGTCCACCTGGAGAGGAGGCGAGATGCATCGCAGGGCCTTTCTCCGCATCGGTTCGCTGGCCGCCCTCGGCGCCGCCAGCCGGTTGCCGGCCTACGCCCACGGGAGCGCGCCGGCCACCAGCGACGCCGCCGGCGCAGCCACCGAGAGCGCAGAGCTGTGGCTCAACTGGAACGAGAACCCGCTGGGCCTTTCGGCGGCGGCGCGCGACGCGGCGCTCCGGGCCATGAACCGCGCCCACCGCTATCCCGACGCCGAGCGCGACCGCCTCGTCGCGACCCTCGCCGCCCGCCAGGGGCTCGGCCCGGAGCACGTCGTCCTGGGCTGCGGCTCGACCGAGATCCTGCAGATGATCGTCCAGGCCGGCGCCGGACCGGACGGGCTGCTGGTCCTCGCCGAGCCGACTTTCGAGGCCGTAGGCCGCTACCGGCGCCCGCACGACTACCGGGTGGAGCGGGTGCCGCTGACGCCGGAGTTTGCCCACGACCTCGGCCGCATGCGCGAGATCACCCGCCGCCACCCCGGCCCGGTGGTGGTCTACGTTTGCAACCCGAACAACCCGACCGCCACCCTGACGCCCTCCTCCGCCCTCGACGCCTGGATCGCCGAGGCGCCCGAGCGACTGCTGTTCGCCGTCGATGAGGCCTACTTCGAGTACGTCCGCGCTCCCGGCTACCGCTCGGCGGCGCACTGGGCGCGCGAGCGGCCCAACGTCGTCGTCACCCGGACCTTCTCGAAGATCTACGCCATGGCGGGCCTGCGCCTCGGCTACGCCTTCGCCCACCCGGAGACCGCGCGGCGGCTCAACGCCTTCATGGCGATGGACAACGCCAACGGCCCCGCCATCGCCGCCGCCCTCGCCTCGCTCGCCGACGACGGTCTCCTCGCCCGCAGCCGGGCCGCCAACGAGGCCGCCAGGAGGATCGTCACCGCCTGCCTCGACGAGCTGGACCTGGCCTACCTGCCGAGCCACACCAACTTCCTCATGCACCGGGTGACGGGCGAGCTCGAGACCTACATCCGCCGCATGCGGGAGCACGGCATCCGGGTCGGCCGCCCGTTCCCGCCGCTGCTCGGCTACAACCGCCTCTCCCTCGGCCGGCCGGAGGAGATGGAGCGCTTCACCGCAACGCTGCGGGAGTTCCGGCACCGGGGTTGGGTGTAGCCGCTGATGAGCCGACCCTCGGCCCCGGAGATGTCAGGGAGTAGAGATCGACGGAGCGGCAGTCACTCGGCCACGAGCGGGCGGCGGCGCAGGACCCGGGCGATGGCCCCGGCGCCGGGCACCGCATCGGAACTGTGATGTTAGGCTCGCCCCGGTTGATCGAGGCAACCCTCAGCGGTCCCCTGGCCGGCGGCGTGGTCGCGATTGTAGGCCTCGTCTTGCTCTTCGCCCCGGCCCGCACGCTCTATCGCGGCAACCGGCTGGTCGTCCGGCGCGCGCGCAGCGAGCCGCCGCCGCCCCTCTGGGCGAAGGTCTTCTTCCGCGTCCTGGGGGTGCTGCTGCTGGCGCTCGCCGCGGCCCTGCTCTGGCCGGTGCTCTAGCCCGCGTTTGGCGGCGAGGCCAGTGAGCTACCCGGTCTCCCGAGAGGAACGACGGCCGGTCTCCAGACGGCCGTTCAAGGGGCCGACCTACCCTCCCACGGCCAGAGGTGGCTCGCTGTCCATCCCGCCGCGAAGGTGCCGGCGGAGCCGACGAGGGCGTACCAGGGCCAGGCCAGGGGGGTGGCGAAGAAGACCCAGGTCATGCCGGCGAGGCCGGTGACGAGGCCGGCGAGGGCGGCGCGCTGGCCGACGCGGCGGGTGAAGATGCCGAGGAAGAAGACGCCGAGGACGATGCCGGTGGTGAAGGCGGCGATGCCCAGGACGCCGTTGACCACCGAGGCCCTGAGCCACTGGCCGCCGATGCCGACGGCGATCTGGACGAGGCCGAAGAGCGCCGTCAGGGTGCGGGTCACCCGCAGCTTGCGCTCGGGCGAGATGGTGGCGCCCCGGGCCGGGAACCAGAGGTCGTTGGCGGCCGCGGTGGCGCAGGAGTTGAGCGAGCTCGACAGGGTCGACATGGCGGCGGCGAAGATGGCGCCGAGGAGCAGGCCGAGCACGCCGACCGGCATCTCGTCGAGGATGAAGCGGGCGAAGACCCGGTCGGGGCGCTCGAAGGCGGCCTCCGGCGGAAAGAGCTGGTAGAAGCACCAGAGGCCGACGCCGATGAGCAGGAAGAGCGCGAACTGGGCGACGATCACGAAGCCGCCCAGCCACAGCGCCCGGCGGGCGTCGGGCAGGCCGCGGGCGCTCAGATAGCGCTGCACCATCATCTGGTCGACGCCGTGGGAGCCGAGGGTGATGAACAGGCCGCCGACGAGCCCCGCCCAGAGCCCGTACGGCTCGCTCCAGTCCAGGGCCAGGTCGAAGAGCCGCAGCTTGCCGGCCTCGCCGGCCATGCCGACGAGCTGGTCCCAGCCCCCCGGCAGGCGCTCCAGGATGAGGCCGAAGGCCACCAGCGCGCCGCCGATGTAGATCACGAACTGCACCAGGTCGGTCCACAGCACCGCCCGCATGCCGCCGAAGAAGGTGTAGACGATGGTCGCCACGCCCATGGCGATGACCGCCCAGTGCAGCGGGATGCCGGTCATCTCCTGCAGCACGATGGCCGACAGGAAGAGCCGCAGGCCGTCGGCCAGGCTGCGGGTGACGATGAACAGCGCCGAGGCGGCCTGCTTGGCGGCGCCGCCGAAGCGCCGGTCGAGCACCTCGTAGGCGGTGAAGAGCGAGCCCCTGAAGTAGTGCGGCAGGAGCAGCGCCGCGACCAGATAGCGGCCGATCAAGAACCCGATCGGGATCTGCAGCCAGCTCATGTCGCGGCCGAAGGCGAA
>JABAOD010001087.1_pt1 | contig 14091 bp, 13 predicted proteins | sample 7062151 | NCBI WGS metagenome assembly JABAOD01 (sample SAMN14538626, study PRJNA623070) | marine sediment metagenome | biome: marine biome [ENVO:00000428]; feature: marine pelagic biome [ENVO:01000023]; material: deep marine sediment [ENVO:00002113] | place: India: Gulf of Khambhat ... | reverse complement strand
CAAATCAGGCCTGTGAGGTCAAAACATATGTTCCTAAAATAGCAACCTAACACGACGGTGGCGTTTCCTCAGTTTTGGGGACGCTCATGCCTCTGAGGGACGTTTGCGAAGGAAGGGTGTCCGTATTCCTCGGGCCGTTCCCAAATCCCTTGCAAATCCAAAATTCGCCTGTGCTCGCTAATCACCGATTCTCTCGCCCGCTCTCCCCCGCAGATTCCTGCGGAGGATCGCTCAAGCCCACAGAGTTCGCAGAGCGAGAAACCTCATGCATGAGATGGTTGCCCCAATTTTTTGAGAGGAAAAATTGGGGCAAATGCTTTGCTCTGGATTGGCCTCTCACCAATCCAGAGCAGCTTTTCTCCGAGGCTCTGTGCACTCTGTGAGAGACCAGAAAGTTCGAATTTGCTATGAAATCTTGGCGAAAAAATCTTGACTCGCGCTCAGAGCTTCCATTCCCACTTTCTGGTGAAATGCTCTGGAAATCATTTCGACACAAGTGGTCTAAAGGGATTTCGGAACGGCTCGTCCCCACCTGTCCCGCCCACAGAGGGAGCGAGGGGCACGACGAGACGTGATCAGGCCTCAGTCAGCTTTTGATTCACCAGAAGAACAAGCCGAAACCGTGCTCAGACGATCGGTTATTGAGAGCTGAGTCGTGAAGGACTAAAAGGTGAGGCACCCGCCTGTTCAATCGTTCAGGCGATGCGTTGACGAGCACTAAACCGCCAGCTGGATGTTACCGCCGCTGTTCTGGAAGGTCCCTTCGGAGAACCGGTAGGCCTTGAGAACCGTTTGGATTTCCGTATCATTCTGGATAAACCCCTCAGCCCATTCACGGGAACTGATCAGGTTGTCCCCGTCTAGGTCCAGCCTCGAAAATTCCTCTTCGGTTCCCCCTAATTCATCCTTTTCGAGGAAGCCATTTCCGTTCTGGTCTAGATTCGCAATTTCCCCGGAAAAGAACTCCCGAATCGATCCCGTCAACCTATCATGAGTTGAAACCGAGAAAGAAGGGCTGTTCTGGGGAAGGGCCGACTGCCGGTTTCCGTCGAGAGTTCTTGCCGGCTCATACTGTTTCAGGAGATCGACATATCGTTTGACCTCAGACAATTCGAGGCGGCTGTCTTGGTTTCGATCGATCCGGTCGAAAACATCGCCATCGCCCCGGAATTCAGACTTTTCAACAATACCATCGGCGTTCTCATCGTATCGCTGGATATAGTCCTCCGCAATCCGCGATTCTATTCGATTCAATAAGAAACGCCATCTGGCATTAACAGGCTGAATCTTAATCATGTGATCCCCTATCTCCCACTAAAAGGCTCTTCTCATACTCTTACGGGCCCCTAGGTCTATCGGGGCCTCACGGCCGCATGAAGGGAGACGTATACATTCATGTTATCGGCAAAAAAGCTAAAGAACTTTAGTTTTTTTTTGAGAAGAAAACAAACACACTTAACTTACTGAAATCATACAGCTATTTGATGGTCACAGAGTATTTTTGCGAAACTTCATATCATTTCAACCGATCAACATAGAGTCTCAAGGGGTCAACGGCGGACCCGACCTCCCCACTTGATATTGTGCTTCCAGGGTCTGTAGAATTTAGCGAGTCACGAGTGAGTCGAAAAGAGGCGGCTATGGGTGAACCCAAGATTCTGGAGATATTCTCTGATTACGTGTGACCGTGGTGTTATTTCAGTACCGGGCGTATTGAACGATTGAAACAGGAATATGAAATCCAAACACGATGGACCGCCTTTCCGCTCCACCCCGATACTCCAAAAGATGGGCTTTCGCTCGAGGAACTCTTTGCAGGCCGCTCTCTAGACATAAACCAGATGCGGACACTATTGAAGCGAGTGGCTGACGAATTGGGATTGCCCTATGGGGATCGGAAGAAAACGTATAACAGTAGGCTGGCCCAGGAGTTGGGTAAATGGGCCGAGTCGAAAGGTAGTGGCGACGAATTTCATAACGCGGTCTTTCAGGCATATTTTGTCGACGGCAAGAACATTGGTGAAATCCCTGAACTCGTCCATTTGGCGCAATCGGTCCGTTTGCCAGGTAAAGAAGCCCAAAAGGTGCTCCAAACAAGAGCATTCAAAAAAGCCGTCGATTCGGATTGGTCGCGGGCGCACACAATGGGGGTGAATGCAGTTCCGACTTTTGTCATCAATCAACGGGCGGTCATGGGGGCACAACCATACGAAGTGTTAGTACAGCTCATGAGAGTGAACAAGGTAAGAAAACGCCAAACTTCCCGATAGGTTTCCTCCTTTCATTCCCCCTCGTGACATCCCAACGGGCTTTTGCTCGAACCACTTTTTCCGAATAACTGGTTCTCTCGCCCGCTCTCCCCCCCACAAGCAGGATCACGGAAAACCGTTGGCGCACAAAACAGTATTTTTGTGTTATTGTTCCTCTCGCAAGGAGTAGGCACGATTCCGACGACTCTTATGGATGGAAACACGCGCTCATGGTCCAGGTGCCCCCTTATCCTTTCGCGAACCCGTGAATAAGCCCACAAACAAATTTGATTGGTGGCTTCTGGGGATATGTTCCTCGAGGATCACCACCTACCTGGTCTTTATGACCTACGCAGCGGCTCTTTCTGTCTTGCAGAAGGAATGGAAGATGTCCGCTGCCGCAGCTGGGTCTATCTCAAGCGGCTTCCAATTCGGTTATGCTTTCTCTCTTGTCGTCTTTTCGGCCTTGGCAGACAGAATGGGCGCCAAGCGTGTCTTTCTCATGTCGAACCTTCTATCAGCTGCTGCCTCATTAGTTTTCGCCGGCTTCGCTCGGGGATATTACTCGGGCTTGGTTTTATATACCCTCATCGGTGTCTCACTCGGTGGGACATATCCTCCGGCACTCATAATGATTGCAGACCGCTACCCTAGTACAAGCCGCGGAAAGTCTGTTGGCTTTTTTATCGCAAGCACCTCTCTGAGTTACGCTTTTTCTCTCGGGATGAGTGGACTTGTGTTATCCTGGGGCGGGTATCGCGGTGCTTTCCTCCTCACCTGTCTGGGCCCATCGGTCGGGTCCATACTCGCATGGATTACCCTGGCTTCGACACCCAATAAAGTATTCCCTCGAAGGCAGGAACAAAAGTTCTCGACTGAGGTTCTCCGAAACAAAAAGGCCGTCCTCTATATAACCGGCTATGCATTCCACAGTTGGGAGATTTTAGGAATGTGGGCGTGGACACCGGCCTTTTTATCGGCCTGCCTGGCCGTGAGTGGGTCTGAGATTCTGAAAGCCGCCGCGATTGGAGCATACATCGTAAGCCTATTTCACCTCATGGGTATGACGGCATCTTTTTCAATGGGAACCTTATCCGACAGACTGGGTCGTGCCTCGGTCATACTTCTCCTTTGCAGTCTGAGCACCACCTGCTCCTTTGTAATGGGTTGGCTCATTGGATTTCCCATTGCTCTGGTCGTTGCAACGGGTATGATTTATGCATTTTCAGCTCTGGGAGATTCCCCAATCCTTTCTGCAGGACTGACTGAGAGTGTTGAGAGCTCTTACTTGGGAGCCGCCTTTGCCCTGCGGTCGTTTCTCGGCTTCGGGGCCGGCGCTCTCTCTGCTCTTATGTTTGGCGTTCTTCTCGATTTGGTCAACCCGACAGCTCTCGAGACCGGCATCTACGGTATGTGGGGCTGGTCCTACAGCGCGCTGGGCTTGGGTGGTTTAGGGGTTGTGTGGGCGGCATATGTGCTCAGAAGAGTATCAAGTGACCGATTCGGTCTGAAGACGAATTCAGATGGCTCCGCCATTCACAACTAGGATACCTGCCACCTATCCTGCGCATGCAAACCAAAGCTCGCCCTCTATCCAAGGGCTATCTCAGTTTCCCAGGCCGTTCAACGGAAGTCGAGAGCTCCTTTTGGAGGCACCCGCTAAGTCCGCCCCTGATCTGACAGGGTACGCCACACCTGAACCCGGCGCCTGATCGGGTAAGGGGTTGAATGCAAAAGAATGGAGAAAATATAATGAAGTTCATTTATCTGCGCGATGGGGATATCGATGACATCTCAACAGTGGATCGGACCATCGACGTAAAAAGAAAGAAGATTGACGTGGAAGAAATCATGAAATATGCTGGAGCGCGATTTTACCATGATTTAACGGATATCAAGGCCTCGATCCGGCAGGATTGGTGTGTGAACGCTAATGTCTCTCCGCGGCCTACGGGCTAACTTTTCTGACTTTCGAGAGGTCTGGGGACCTCTCAGCGGAGGTCATTCAGCTCATCCTAGAAGGTTCGGATACACGGTTCATCTCGATTGGTTCTGGAAACGCCATGATCTATCGCAACTATGGGAAAACAGGAAAAAAGGTGTCCGCACTCGGTTTCGGCGGTATGCGCTTCAAAAACATCAATGACACCGACGAATGTGTTGAAATGATGCTGGAAGCCGCCAAGGCCGGGGTGAACTATTATGACACGGCGCCGAGGTATTTCGGCAACAAAGGGGAAAAGGTATTCGGGCAGGCCTTTGCCGAATTCAAGAGACAGAGTATCCCCTTTTTCTGCGCCACGAAAACAACAGAATCTGATGAAGGGTCAATTCGGAGGGAGATCGAGCATCAACTCAAGCGACTGAATATCGATTCTGTCGATTTCTATCATCTCTGGTGTATCATGAGTCTCGGGGATTGGCATCAAAGAAAAAAGAAGGGTATTCTTGAATCATTGAGAAAGCTTCGGGACGAGGGCCTGATTAAGCATATTTGTGTTTCTAGCCATATGATCGGTGAAGATATCAAGGAATTACTCACAGAAGGGGTGTTTGAGGGGGTTCTCTTCGGCTATTCGGCGTATAATTTCAATACCCGTCAGGCCGCACTGCAGGCCATAGCCAAGCACGGAATCGGATGCATCGTAATGAATCCGCTCGGCGGAGGTATCATACCAGGCAATCCGGAAATCTTCGATTTCATCAAAACCCGACCGGATGAGACGGTGGTAGAGGCTGCCCTCAACTTTGTTTTATCACACAAGGAGATCACAGCGGCCCTCGTTGGATTTGGAGATCGGGATGAGATTCGGGAGACAGTCAACGCTATCGATAGCTACCATGAGATATCTCCAGAGGAGATAGAGAGAATTAAGGGTGGACTATCCGATGCCTTCTTGGATCTTTGCACGAGCTGTCGATACTGCGATAATTGCCCGGAGGGTATTCCCATCCCTAAGTTTATGGAGGCCTACAACCACAAAAAGCTCTACAAGGATGATGAAACCATGTTAAGAAGACTGAGCTGGCACTGGGCTCTTCGTACTTCAGAGGCCGAGAAGTGCGTCGAATGCAAAGAATGTGAGGAAGCATGCACCCAGCACTTGCCAATTATTGAACGCTTGAAAGAGGTTGCCGTGATTGGCAAAAAATCCAAACGTAAAAAAGAATAGCCAACCCTCGAGGATATCAGATGGGAAAAAGTCGTAAACTAATTCTGTTCGTGATTCTCTTCTCCCTCATTTTCGTTGCATCGATTGTCATCATGATCGTTCATTATCGTTTCCCCCAGTATTTCGAGGTTGAGGGCTCGCGAGACAGATCTGGGCTCGCTTTTACAGAAACCCTTATTACCATGGGAGATGATATGACGAGGGCTTGGTTGCCGAACGATTTGTTTTACCCCACGGTTTTTCTGGACAATCCGCAGAACTTTCAACTGGGAGAGCTAGAAGCACTCAGATATGCCGTTAGGGTCCTGAGAGACAATCTTTCGCGCCTCAGAACAACAGACAAAATCGATGAGAATATCGACCAAGTCTATATCCTTTTCTCCAATGATCCTCACAAATGGATTTTCCCCTCAGCCGAGAGTAAATACAAAGCAGGCGTCCAACAACTCAAGGCCTATCAGGACCGTTTGAGAGAGGGGAATGCAAACTTCTTTCCCCGGGCCGATAATCTCATTGAACTACTTGCCCAGCTGAATTCCTTACTCGGGGGTGTGAATACTCGCCTTGCCAACGCGCCCAGAGACCGGGGAGAGATCCTGACTGAGGAGACCGCAGGCGATCCTTATATTGAGGGCGAGAAGACCGTCACCATCCAGATACCCTGGACCGCAATCGACGACAATTTCTACTACGCCAGGGGCGTTGCCTACGGAATGCGCCAACTCCTCACAGCCGTTCGATCCGATTTCACGGAGATCCTTGAAATCAAAAAGGCGACTGAACTCCTCGATCAGACCATTAGGCTCCTCAACCAGTCTCAATTCGAACCGATTCTCATACTCAACGGGTCCAGAGGATCTGTCTGGGCCAATCATTCCTTACAGATGCTGGCCACCCTGAGCGATGTCCGGCAGAAGATGCGATCTCTCGAAAGCATGTTGAGAGAATGATCAACACCTTAATTCTTCAGCTACACGGACGGTCCAGACTGTGCCACGGGGGTTGGGCAACTGCCTAAGATTTGCGAATACGACCACCTCTAGTCCGGAGGTTCATCAAAAAAGCCTTGGGAAAGGCCAAAAGGGATTTGGCCCGTTCGTAACGCCGGAAATGGGTTCCTTTTCAGCTAGATGCACAAATACGGCAGGACATGGCTGTATGGGAGGGTTCAAACGTAGATGTCGATGAGGGGGCAGACTTCCACCTTCTGCCTGAACCAGAGTTTGTCGATCTCTTCGGACAAATTGGGCGGAAAATTCGAACCAGCCTTTTTGCCACGATCATCATACCAGATGGCCCCGGCATGGGGCTTCCGGACGAGTTGGCCTTCGGTAGCTGAGGGATACCTAACAGCGGTCTCTGATACCCTTATTTGACCCGAACGGGTCGAAAACGCGCCACCCTTTGCGCCAAAAGACGGCCGCCCCTCTGGGTGTGAAATTTGGTTTGAGAGAACAATGGGATATTCGATTCGTCCAATCTTCACATCTTAATATCTATACTGTTTGCGCGCCAATGTCAACTTTTGGGCGTCCCATCTCGTCTTTTTGACCGTGCCGATTCGAGTTTCTCAACGCCTTCCAGGACATTCCTTGGCCTCATGGGTAGACCCCGCAAACGCAGACCTGTAGCAGGAAAAACGGCATTTGCGACGGCTGGTTGCAAAGGGAGGAATGAAGCGCAATAACTAGTGCCTCGCCTTTATTGGGCGGCTTTCCCCATCCACCCTTCTCGGCTGCTGTCTCCAACACGCGCCGAGCAGGGGCCTTTTCCTCGAGTAGATCCAAGCGGAACTCCAAAGGATCCCTTCTTTGTTACGGAGGCACTAACGGCATTCTGGTACATAAAGAGAGAGAACAGAGAGCGGGGGCAAGTCGGGACACACCATTGGCGGTCAAACTTAACGGCGGATGTGACTGCTGCGGGCTATGGCACAGGCGAGAGACTGAAAATCGATCAAGATGGATAAATTCTATTCGGTTGTCTCCGTTCGAAAGAGAAATATCGCGCTAATAAAGGTTCAATGGCTCTGAATCCGGCCTTTATTTTTTCGAGTTGGCCATTTTCAGGGTCGTGTGGACTTCATCCTGCCAGGGCCAGTACATTGCTACAACGGTAGAATCACCGAACTCTTTCCGAAAAAGAGTCTGATTGATCCAAATCCCACCATAGTCTTCTGTCAAATCTAGGTCCTCTTTGGAAGGTTTCACGCCCGCTGGTTTTTTGGGAGGGCCTAAGATGTCAAAGAATGTCTTGTTCCATTGATCCAGCTTTTTATTGTAAAAGACAAGCTCAACGTAGTCATCAGTGATACGTCGAACCTCATGAACATTTTCCATACGACATTTTTGGACGATCTCTTTTAACTTCATCAGGATCCTCTGCCTGGACGGCAAATTTGTTTCCTAAGACTCACTGAATCGGTCCGGTGGTATCTGACCTCAGACTCGCGGGTCGTTCGGTTTTCTTATAGACACTCCCCCATGCGAACATTGTGCCAGGTAATCGATCAGAAAAAAGACTAATAAAATCAATGAACAAGGCTCCAGGCGTCGAATCATGAGTTGGCAAATCTATGAAATCGGTTCATAGCATTTGACAATATTTGACTCCAAGGTCTTATTGTCGATCTTGGCAGTTCCTTGGTGAATTTGAGAACATGCACAGAATCAGCGTGTGGAGTTGGTAGAGGCTTGGACCCGCTATTATGGAGGCAACAGCAAAAAATCATTCAATTGCGACACTGAAGCAGAATCTGGAGAGACTTGGCGGCCGTGGGTCAGGACTCCAGGTAACGGGTGGCCTTTCGCCCAGCGCGAACACCTGACGCGACACAGGCCATCACACCACCGCCGAGGGTCCCTGAGCCTACAAGAAACAGCCCGTCTATCCCCGCCGTGAAACTCATAAACCGACCGAGCCCCATTTGATCGGGGGTCTGATCGGGCCCGTAGCTCCCACCCCTCACCGCGTTGACCCAATACTCGTTAGAAAGAGGAGTCGCATACTCGACAAAATCAAGGTGTTGCGAAAGGCCCGGGATATAACGTTCAGCCGCCGCAATGAGTCGCTCGCCCATGTTCTCTTTCAGCGCTTCGTACGCCTCGCCTCGTTTCCTCGCCGGCAGGTTCGCCCACTTTTCAAAGGCGGCATAATTCGCCCCTGTCAGAATCTCAATGGTGTGATACCCTTCCGGAGCCTTTCCGCTGAGGGGATCCTTCACGGACGGGCTGGTAATGAAGAACATCGGGAAACCCGTGGGCGGAGTTGGGACAAGGAAGACTTCGTACATCTTGTTGATATCGTAATCTTCAAAGTGGGTGATATTTGCATCGGTGATTCCGAGGGACGGGAGATCCAGATCCGTCCCGATAAAGGCGTAGAATGCGCCTTCGGACGGGCGGAGACGCTCAGCCTTCTTCTTGATGCCGGATGGGAGTATTGCTGACTTGACGAGTTTTCCCAGAGTGATGACCGGATCCGCGTTGCTTATAACGATTCGTGCGGTTTTCTGTTCCCCAGATTCTGTCTCGACGACGAATTCATTGCCCTGCTTATCAATAGAGACAACCTTTGAACGACTTTTCAGTTCGGCCCCGTGTTTCCGGAGCGCGTCGACAAACGCATCTCTGAATGCACCGCTTCCTCCGAGAGGATAGTACCCACCCGCTAAATAATGATCCCACACACCGATGGCCATGAAAACCGAAGCTCTGGCCGGAGGTAGTCCATAGAGGCCGCTAGGAGCGGCAAGGGCGGCTTGCAAGCGTTTGTCAGACGTGACCTCATCAAGGAGCCTCTGGTAGGGAACGCGCGAGTATTTCACCATTGCCGGGTGTTTCAAAATGAATCTAAGCATCCCCAGGGCCCTCCCCCTCATCGACTGAGAAGCGCCCATGGCTTCCGTGATCTTGTCGAAGACGTGAAAGAATTTCTGAATTCCCCCCTCCTCTTTTGGAAATTGAGTGACTAGCCGTTCCACGAAACGCTCTTTTCCTTTACAAAGCCGTAATTCAAAGTCGGGAAAGACGTATCGGTCGAACCCGTCCGGGTCGAGTTCAATAAACTTGACAGAATCTTCTATCCCCAATCCATGGAGCATCCTCCAAAAAGACTCCCCTTGACCGAGTTTCCCGATGAAATGGAGTCCTGTATCGAAAGTGTAACCCTTTCGGGAGAATGGGTTGAGATAACCGCCGAAGCTCGGCATTGCTTCGAGTAGTAACACTGAAAAGCCTGCCCGTGCGACGCTGAGAGCCGCCGATAACCCTCCTGCACCACTTCCGATGATGATTGTGTCATAATCTGGCATGTTCGTTTGCTCCCTTCTATCCTGAGCGGGCGTTTGGCCTTATTGGCGTCCTCATTTTATTTGGGAGAAAAGATATGTCAAGAAAAAACTCTGTAGCCCTTCTCCGATACCGATTGTCGTATTCTAAATAGGAATTGCCTATTCATATTGACTTTTCCCCGGACTTCCTTTTTACTGCCAGAGTGGAAAGTTGCCAGTCCCCCGACGCAGGCTGTTAATCGACTTAAGGTGAATGGGAGGCATGATTTTCGTCGAAGAACTGGAAGGGATTCGCAAATTCCGTCTGGCCCGGACTTTCTTTGGCCGAGGACTTTATTACACTGCAGCCTACTGGGTGGACGGTTTGATGGTCGACACCGGCTGCACCTACACAGTCCAGGAACTGCTCTCAGCCCTGAACGGGGTCACGATTAAGCTCATCGCAAACACCCACAGCCACGAGGACCACATCGGCGCGAATGCCGCACTCAGGCGGCGGTGTGGAGCAAAGATAGTGATTCATCCACTGGGGTTAGATGTTCTCCCCTCACCACGGGAGCGACAACCCCTGAAACCATACCAGCAGGTCATGTGGGGCTATCCTGACCCATCTCAGGGGACGGCCATCGGAGAAACAATCGAGACGGAGACTCATCGCTTCGAGGTCATCCACACCCCTGGCCATAGTCCTGATCACATCTGTCTTTACGAACCTGAGCGTGGCTGGCTCTTTAGCGGAGATGCTTACATTGGCGGCCGTGACAGGGCCCTGAGAGCCGACTACAATATCTGGCAGATCATCCGTTCTCTGAAGAGACTCGCCGAATTGGATGTGACATTACTCTTCACCGGCAGTGGACGGGTTCGTGGGAACGTTCGCACGGAACTCTTGGAAAAAATCCACTATCTAGAGGATACTGCCGAACAGGTGCTGGAGCTGTCACGACGAGGCTTAAGCTATGGTAGGATCAGGCGTGAGCTTTTCGGACGCGAGTTACCCATTTCTTATATGACATTTGGCCACTTTAGCGGAAAGAATCTTGTCCGCTCCATTGTGGAAGATTATTCGACTTCGGACTCGGTTTGATTCAGCATGCCACAAGCCAGTGATACGCCAGCGCAGGGAACCAGATACTATCTGGAGATGGGAACCCCGAACGATCTCTGTCCATTAACCAAGGCTACAGGAGAAATAAAACTCAAGCAATGAATCACTCCTGACCCTCGGCTAAACCGGTATTTCTATGAGGTCATTGGTAAAGAGGGGAAACGGAACTGCTTCCACACGATCCGCTTCACCTCTTGCGGCTTTCAATGCAATTGGCCGAGCAATCAGGTCGAATCGCTCAGTAAGGTGCGATCAGAGATACATTTTTCTGAAAAATTAGTCCGCCGATCGTGACGAATTCTGCTCTTATTGCTCGACCAACTCAACTCTTCGATTCCTAGCTCGCCCCTCCTCTGTCTTGTTGGAGGTCACCGGTGCAAAAGGACCAACACCCTTTGGTACGAGACGCTGGCGATCCACACCATGACGGGAAATTAAGGCTTCGACGACAGCTTCCGCTCGACGTTGCGATAAATCCATATTATAGCTGAGGATTCCGACGTTATCGGTATGACCGACGATGTACACATTGAGCTCGGGATTTTCCGAGAGAAGCTTTGCCATCTCCAGAAGAGTTGACTCCGAGCCAGGCTTAATGTCCGCTTTGTCGGTGTCAAAGTAAACACCGTATACCGCAACATGTCCACTGCTCTCAATCGCTTCTACCATGGCCTCCGCATTGACTTTGATCAGACCTTCCTCGATCGGTCGAACTTCAGCAATGCCAACCATTGCACGAACAGGCGGGTTTTGCCTCGCTGTGGTGTAAACCCGCACGGTCACATAGACCTCCCTCTGTGGCAGACTGCCCTTCGCTGCAAAATATCGATGGTCACGAGCGATAATAAAGGGCCGTTCTAGCTTTTGAAAGTGCAGATGTGGTCCGCACTCATCCAATGCACACGAAAATAGGATTTTGAATCCCTTCTCAAGCAACGCTTGACGGTAGCTGCGGAAGACTTCCAGAGTTGAGCGTCCTTCTGGCATCTCATAAGTCAGTTTGGTAATCTTACCCTCGACGCGCTCGCTCAACTCAAATTCATCAACTGCCGTAGCCTTGCCGAGCGGAATCAGCAGTTCGTCGAACTCCATTGAGTCATATCGGATGATGATAGAGCCCGGGAATCGGGACAGCAGGGGGTGGTCCTGACCCTCTCTTACCTTTTGCTCTTGTGCGAGCAAAGGAGCAAGCAGACAAAAAACACTGACTATCGAAATGCCATAGAGAAACACCCGAATTCTTCTCATGGATTCCTCCTACAGTGGTAAGCTTATATCCAGTCGATCAATACCTTCTCGCCAAGACGCGATGGCACCTAACACCATTCACACATGGACGGTTCTACTCGAAATCGCTATCATAGCGATAGCGATTTTTCCCCATAGTAAATTTCTGAAAGAGCATAGAATGGATGAACGCTCAGCCTTCTTGAGGCAGGTCGGCCAACTCCTTTCTGACCTTATCTGGCTCGATCAGGGTGCCCAGCCGTTCGAAGATCTCCAGGGCCTTAGTTAGATACTCCCGGGCCTGCGCGATTTGGCCTTTTTGCTTGTGGAGTCGGCCATAGCCTGCGTAGGCCATAGCCAACTCGTTCTCGGCCTTGATCTCTCGAAAAATGGTGATGCTTTTCTCGAAGTGGGATACTGCCTGAGCCGGGTTGTTTTTCAGGGAAATCTCACCCAGGAGGCGGTGAGTGAATCCGATTTCATACCTCACCCCATAGCGCTCTGCCATTTCCAGGCCTTCTTCGAGCGTCTGCCTCGCCTTGTCGTCCTCCCCGGCCAGCCAATACCCTTCGCCTAAAAAGCACGTGACCGGAATTTCAGCTGTAATGAAGCGTCCAGCTCGAATGATCGATAACACCGTAGTCAGAAGCTCAATTCCCCTGTTTGGCTCTCCAGCTCGGCACAAAGCCCATCCAAGACTTCTCTGCGCCCATGCTTTGTCCGCAGGCGTTGGCGCTTTCTGGACCGCTAGCTCCCCATATTCGACTGCCCGAGCCAGGTCGCCTTTCCAGGTATAGGCTATCGAGAGGTTCCAGGCGACAAAAGAGATCAGGCTGTTGTCTGAAAAATCCTCGGCGACACTCAGCGCCTTTTGAGCTTCTTCCACTGCCTCATCCCAGCGACCGAGACATGCGTAAGCCCTTGAGGCTACAGACAACGCATACGTGTGCCAGCGAAGGTTAAACTGTTGCTTCATTTTGCGAAGGACGTCCTCTTTTAAGGCGAGGACGCGCTCAAAGTCGCCCCTATCAAAATGGCTAAATTCCCAGAACACATATGCATACCCGGCCTCTTCAACGTTTCCAGACGCTTCAGCGAGTTCTGCTGCCTTGGTCAGGGTTTGGATGGCCTGATCATAGTGGCCGAACGAAAACTCACAGTGTCCCAAGCGGGCATAGAACGCCCCCAGTAATTCTTGATTCTCTAACTCCCTCGCCATGGGCTCGTAGCGGATCAAAAGGTCGTAATACTCCGGGTTCTTGAAGAGCAGCATGAACACGATCCCCTGGTTTACCAACAGGGAGATTCGCCGCTGTCGGTTCTCCTCGGTCTCAGGCAGGGTATCGAGGAGCGCCATGGCCTCATCAAAATAGACATTGGCCTCCTCCATGGCGTGGAGCTTAGCCGCCTTCTGGTTGGCCAGATCCAGATACTCCACCGCCTTGTCCGTGTTGGCACTACGCGCATAGTGGTAGGCGAGCAGTTCGTGGTGTTCTTCAAGGCGATCCGGGTAGAGAATTTCTATAGCTCTTCCGATTTTCTCATGAATCTCCTTTCTCCGTTTGAGAAGTAAGCTGTCATAGGCGATCTCCTGTGTGAGCATATGCTTGAAGATATAGGCCGATTGGGGATATATCCCTCTCTCATAGAGGAGCTCTGAATCCTTTAGACCCGATAGATGGGAGAGCAATTCTTGTTCTGTGAGGCCTGTCACCCTCTTGATTAGATCGTAGCTGAACTCCCTTCCAATGACTGAGACTGCCTGAAGGAGGCCCTTCATCCCCTCTGGGAGGGAGTCAACCCGGGCCATGATGACATCCTGAATCGTGGCGGGGATGGTTACCTCCTTGAGGTCTTTTGCTAAATGGTATCTGCCATCCTTTCGCTCTATGATTCTTAGGTCCTTCAGGGACTTTATGAGCTCCTCGATGAAAAAGGGGACCCCCTCTGTCTTCTCAAGGATGAACTCCTCAAGGTCCCTATCAAGCTCCTCTGTGCCCAAAAGATGAGATACCATCACGAGGCTCTCCCTGTTGGAAAGCC
>JABAOD010000927.1_pt2 | contig 14107 bp, 16 predicted proteins | sample 7062151 | NCBI WGS metagenome assembly JABAOD01 (sample SAMN14538626, study PRJNA623070) | marine sediment metagenome | biome: marine biome [ENVO:00000428]; feature: marine pelagic biome [ENVO:01000023]; material: deep marine sediment [ENVO:00002113] | place: India: Gulf of Khambhat ... | reverse complement strand
CAGCTGAGCTACGTCCCCGGGAAGGGCCTCCATGTTACGGCACCGCACGAGGCAGCGGTCCGACGCGGTCTGGCGACCTCCAACCCCGACCGATACAATGCCCCGCCTCTGGCATCCAGGGTTTTGGGCCCATAGCTCAGCTCGGTTAGAGCGCTTCCCTGATAAGGAAGAGGTCCCTGGTTCAAATCCAGGTAGGCCCACGCGGACTCAGCGGAGCTGAGTCCGTTCGAGTTTGCACAGCAAACTCGAGCCACGGCGGAGCCGAACACATTGGAGGTGCTTCGCAGCTCCAGTTCGATCCCCCCACCCCAGCCGGGGTACTACCGCGCCGGCGCCGCTCCGTTGTGTGTCCACTCGTCGAGCGCACTCACTCAGCCGCACGAACGCCAAAACCGTTCCCAGACTCCCCATTGCCTTCCCCTGGATCCGTAGGCTGAGGCGATCTATTCCCTGGGCCCTGCGTCTCATTCAGACGGATCCGGACATGAATGGGTATGTACGCGACGGACGTGGACCCGATGGTGGAAGTCCCCGAGATCACTTTTGGAGTTCTCTATCGGGAACACTATCCGCTCGTTCTCGCTTACTTCATGCGCCGGTTCGATCCGGACACCGCGGTCGACTGCGCCGCCGAGGTGTTCACCGTGCTGTGGCGACGGATCGGCAGTCTCCCGGAGGGTCGTCAGTCGGTGCAGTGGTTGTACGGCGTGGCCAACAACGTTGCGCGCAATCAACGGCGGAGCTTGCGACGAGGCGGGCGACTGACTGCTCGCCTCGCCAGCCAGCCAAGCCAGGACCCCCCACCTCCCGATGTTGCCGTCGTGGCGATGTCGGAGCATGAACGAGTCCGAGAAGCCTTGAACCGGCTCCGGTCTCGAGATGCCGAGATTCTCCGCCTGGCGACGTGGGAAGAGCTGTCGCACGCCGAGATCGCCGAACTGCTGGGGTGCACTCGCCAAGCCGCCACCAAGCGAATCCACCGGGCCGCTGAGCGCCTTCGCGCTGAACTCGAGGGAGCCGAACGATGATCGACATGATGACCCTGCTCCAGGAATCCAATCCTGTTCCCGACCCAGTCGAGCTGATCGACTCGCCCGAAGGGCAGGCTCTGGCGACGCGCCGACCGAACTCCATCATCGATTGGTACGACGTCGAGGGCGAGTACGCAGGAGACGGCTATCGGATTCGAAACGTGGAACCCAGGGACTGGGAAGTGCTGCATCGGGGCAAGGTTCTACGGCACACGACCAAGCAGAGCTCGGCGTTCAGCGTCGTCGAGCATCACCGCCGCGAGGCTCTGTGGCGGCGCGACCTGCGGGTCAGAGCAAGCGTGGCTCTCCTGGCGATCGTGGCCTTCTTCGTATTGGCGGCGTTCGCGGAGGTGCCCGGCATCTGGTTCGCGGGACTCATCGTGGTCGGCATCGGATTCGTGGCGACCGTGCGGTTCCTGTCGGTGCTCAACCGCCATGTCGACGATCCCTATCGACGACCCCCGCCGTGGGAGCGAGTGTCGTGGTGGACGCGATTCCGCGGCTGAGCGAACCCGGAACTGCAATCCGACCGGGCCCCATGTCGTGAGCGCGTCCGGGAGGAAGAGGTTCTCCATGGAATTGTCCAAGGACCTCGAAGCCCTCTTCAACAGACAGAACACGTTGGAGGTGGGCTCGTCGAGCTGATGTCTGCTGATGAGCCCCTACCTCGAGTCGCAGAGCCAGCAGGACTCTCTCGGTACTGCTCGCCAGCGTCGCTACTCGGGTATCACCACGGGTCGATCGGTGGGGTCATGCAGCACACGAACGTTGGTCCCGTAGGCAGCGCTCAGCACGTTTGGTCGAAGTATCTCGGCGGCGATACCCATCACCTCAGGCTAAGAGCACATGGTCAAGACTCCGGTGGAGTACAAGCCGCATCAGGGCAGCGGATCAGGTAGATCCCTATCTCCGTTTCATAGACGATCAGCGGCCGGCCATCGATTCCGATCTCGACATCGAATCCTTCCAGACCTTCGTCAGAGCTGCGGGCCAACACGTGAGTCGTCCCGGTCTGGCAGTTGATGTCATCGCAACGGGTTGCGACAAGCCGGCCCTCGATACTGAAGACCGCGAACGGCATGCCGTCGGAGCCGGTCAGGGTCTTGCATCGCCAGATGCATGTCCACGTAGTGAGCCGACCTCCCTCGTTGGGATTCTCCTCGGACCACCAATCGAGCGGAAACTCTGGGTCGAACACCCACACCGGCATCGCAATCGACTCCGTGCCATCTTCCAGCCGGTGTTCGATCGTGGGTTGGAATCCTGGGACCGCCCGGTCACCAGAGGAGCACACCTCGTCGACGCAGGTGAAGGTGAACGGCGGAGCCGACCGCACTTCGGGCGCGGGCACACCGAGGACCATGACGACATCTCCCTGCGAGAACACGAAGCCGTTCCGCCCGGGACCCAAGTCGACAGTCACGAGCTCGACATCACAGGAGCCGCTGGGACAGATTGTCGCAGTCAGTCTGCTCTTGACATCGGGTTCGCCTTCGACGGCCGGTCCGGCCGTGCGCTCGTCGGACCACAACATGGCCACGGTGCCATCGGAGCTGTCGACGTCTGAGACTCGGACCGCGCCACCTCCCGAATCTGCGATCTCCCAAACATCGAGTGCTGTGCAGTCGGTGTCACGGCAACGGGCGAGGCCAACCTTGGATCGTGAGCGCATCACCACATTGAGGTGACCGGCAGTGTCGGTGAAGACGGGCGATTGTGTGAACTCGAGCAACGGCCCCCCGTCGAAGTCGATTGGGAGCGAGGAGCCCGTTTGACAGCCGGGATCGTGACAGACCCACAGAGCAGTTCGCTCGGGTTCGGCCGGAGAGGGGCCGATGAGGAACACGGGATCATCCCCGAGAACCCCGGCAANNGCCATTCGTCTTGCGCGACGCCGACCGCCACCTCGCTCTCGATGATGTCTTCGTCACAACGCGGGTCGGTACAGCGCAGTAGAACGACCACGCCACTGCCGCCATCGGGCTCCCGACGCTGCCAGTACGAGACGATGGGAACCTCGTCAGGGCCAATGACGAGTTCGACCTGCTCAGGACTACGGGACGGCAGTCGCTCCGTGAACGATGGATGCTCGATGGGAGGCTGGGTCGGCTCCGAGAGCGAGGTTGTCGTGTGCGGCAGCAACGGTCTCTCCGACGTGGAAACGGTGCCGGCTGGAGGACCGTCCATGTTGGGGGAGGCCTCTTCAGCGTCTCGGCAGGCAACTGCCACCACCAGCACCGCCACCAAGGCAAGGGCACACTTCGCTCCGTGCTGCATCCGTCGATGATCCAGGAGCAGGCTCACCCGGTTCCAGGGTCGTCGGGCCCGAGCTGACCGACTACTTCGGTACCACGACCGGACGGCCGTCCGGGTCTCTGAGGACCGTGACAGCAGTTCCGTACGCCCTGCGAAGGACCTCGGCGCGAAGGATGGATTCGGGAGCACCCAACGCCTCCACTCGTGCGTCCACCAGTAGCAAGAGGCGATCGGCGAAGCGCCCGGACAGGGTCAGGTCGTGCATCGCCGCAACGACCGACAGACCCCGGGTTGCACGAAGACCATCGACGAGCTCGAGCACGCCCACCTGGTGGCCGAGATCCAATGAAGCGGTCGGCTCGTCCAAGAGCAGCACCGGCGACTCCTGGGCGAGGGCTCGCGCTACGGCCATTCGCTGCTGCTCACCACCCGACAGCCGGTCGGCAGCTCGTTCCTCGAAACCCGCCAGGTCGACAGCGGCGAGCTGATCGATCGCTACCGCGACGTCGTGACCGGACTCTGTGCCCCAGTAGGAGATGTGTGCATATCTGCCCAGGAGCACGTAATCCAGGACGGTCATGTCAGCCGGAATGATCGGCCTTTGGGGCACCCAGGCCACCGATTGTGCCCATTGGCGACGATCCGAGGAACGGTGGCCGTCCACGTCGACCGATCCGGTGTGGGGCACCTGACCGGCGATGGCTTTCAACAACGAGGATTTCCCGGCGCCGTTGGGTCCCACAATGCCCAACCACTGACCAGGTGCAATCGTGAGTCTGTCCACCGACACAGCAGGCCGGCCGTTGTAGCGCACCTCGACGTCTCTGATCTCGATCATCTGGCCCGTCCAGTGCGAAGCAAGAGCAGGAAGAACGGGGCCCCGAGGAATGCTGTGACGACCCCCACGGGCAGCTCCGCCGGCGCCACGATCAGTCGGGCAGCAACATCGGCGCCGGCCAGGAGCGACGCACCTCCCAGAATCGAGAGTGGCACGACCAGGCGGTAGGAAGCTCCGACGGCCATTCGAACCAGGTGGGGCACGATGATGCCGACGAATCCGATGAGCCCACTGACAGCCACGGCCGCCGAGGTGAGAACCGTGGATGCCAGCACCACGGTGAGTCGCACCCTGGCCACGTCCATGCCGAGAGCGCCGGCCTCGACCTCACCAACCGCCAACGTGTCGAGGTGACGCCGATGGGCGAAGATCACAGCAGCTGCCACAACGAAGAAGGGGAGCAGCAGGAGTACCTCGTCCCAACCGGCAGTCGTGAGTCGGCCCAAGATCCAGGCGAAGACTTCTCGTACGGTGTCGGATGCCCGCTGCTGGACGTACGTCTGCAGAGCGGTGAAGAATGCGGCCACGGTCACCCCGGCCAGGATCAGCGCCGTCGACGCCTGGCTGCGGGCCAGTCGACCCACCGTGTATGTGACGAGGACTGCCGCTGACCCCCCGAGGAACGCCATGGCAGGCAGCCACCAGCCCTCGAGGCCGGTCACGATGGCCACGGTCGCCCCGAACCCCGCACCGGCGGCGACCCCGAGGAGATAGGGGTCCGCCAGCGGATTGCGGAAGGTGCCTTGGTAGGCCGCGCCGGCGGTGGCCAGGGAGGCCCCCACCAGCAATCCCAGGACGACCCTGGGAAGACGGAGCTCGAACAGAACTGACGACTGGATGTCCGTGAGCTCCGCCACCCCCAGGAGCGCCGGCCAGGGGATGTCCACTGCTCCCGTTGAGGCGCCCACCAGCGCCACGAGCACCGTCATGGCGACCGTGGCGCTCACCGCCGGAACATGGCGGCGCAGGGAACTAGGGGACGTACTGGTCGACACCCTGGGCGATCCCTCGGAAGACATCCACGATGCGCGGACCCCATCGCCCGGCCGCGTCCGAGTCGAGCACGACCACCCGGCTCTCCTGAACAGCCGACATGACGTCCCAACCGTCCCGAGCCGCCAAAGACTCGGGCGTTTCCCCGAATGATGCCAAGAGGATGACGAACGGGTCGGAGTCCACGATGAACTCAGGGGCCAGCTGCGGGAAGCCGGAGTCGAACTCGTCCGGAGCGGCGTCGGCGAGGTTCTCCATGCCCAGGAGCTCGTAGAACTGGCCGATGAAGCTCGACGAGTTGGGCGTGTAGAAGCTGAAAGAGTCGACCTCGTGATAGAACGTGACCCCTTCCAGCGCCGGCCCGTATTCGTCGGCAATGGCGGCGATGTCTGCGGCCATCGCGGTTGTGAGGTCGGCCGCCGCGGTCGAATGGCCGGTAGCCAAACCGAGGGCTTCGATCTGGTCATAGGCCGCTTCGATGGTGGCAGCAGTTCCCAACAAGAGGGTTGGGATGCCGACAGCGTTGAGAGCGTCGACCACGCCGCCGGGGTCGAAGGACAGCGTGACGAGGTCCGGCTCGAGAGCGATCACCTCCTCGACGTTGAGATTGAACGAGTCGAGTTTGATGAGATCAGCGGCCTCGTCCGGGTAGTTGGAGAAGAGATCTCCGGCGATCACCTGTGCGCCCGCACCGATCGCGAACAGCATCTCGACATGCACGGAGGAAAGCGCTGCGATTCGACTGGGCGTTCCGGCGATCTCCGTCATGCCGGCGTCGTGTGCAATCTGCACAACCGTTTCGACGGTGGTCGTCGTCGACGTTGACGTGGTCGAGGTCGACGACGACGTGGTGCCCGGCGATGGGCCCACATCGCTCAACTCTTCAGCGACAGTGCTAGCTCCGGAGCAGGACGCCGCCAAGACCACTAAGGCCAGCAGGGTTCTTCGCATGCGCGGTCCATCCTTTCGAAGGATGGAAGGCGTGAAACGAGGGCACGTTTCACCCTTCCGTCGAGGGCTCAGTCGTGACCGATGTGGCAGGCGACCTGGCTACCCGTGAGACGGGATCACAGTTGCGGGACAGCGCCGGGTTCACACCGGACTTCGCTCTGCACGCAGCTCCGGGGATCGGGTCCCCGGGACGGGGTACTGTAGGGCGCGGGAAGGAGCCGTGCCGCTTCGACCGGCCACGGGCCACGGATCCCTTCATCGCACCGTTGTTGGGATCAGCCCCCTACCCCATCCCTTCGCTCGCAGGGCTCGCTTCGGGCCGGGGGCCCCTTCCCCCGCAAGCGGGGGACAGACAGTCGTCCGTCGTCCGTCAGCGAGAGCCAGCGAGCGTCCGGGCGAGGCGATAGCCTCGCCGTATGAACCACACCCCTGCCGAACACATCGACTGGACCCCCGCCCCCGCCGAGCACTTCACCGGGATGGTGCGCTTCGGACCGCTCAGTCACGCCACCCCTGACGGCCTCAACGCCCTGGCGGTCTCGTTCGACCCGGGGGCGCGTACCGACTGGCACTGGCATCCCGATGGCCAGGTCCTCTACATCACCAACGGGGCAGGCCTCGTGCAGACCGACGCCGGGGAAACAGTCGAGGTCTCGGCCGGTGACGTGATCTACTCACCCCCCAACGAGCTGCACTGGCACGGCGCCCGATCGAACTCGCCCATGACCCACCTGTCCCTCACCACCGGCGGCGCCACTGTGTGGGAACCTCGCAAGGTCACAGACGAGGAGTACGGGCGGCGGTCATAGGCGGGCATCGGGCATCGGGCATCGGGCATCGGGCATCGGGCATCGGGCAGACATCGGGCATCGGGCATCCCGCCCCTCAGCCCTCGCCAGGAGGCGCCGTCGTGCCCCTCACGATGAGCTGCGGCTCGACGGTCACTCGCTTGGCCCGTTTGCGCGGACCATCGATTCGTTCCAACAGCATTTCGACAGCAAGGGTTCCGATCTGCCGTCTGGGCTGATCGACGGTGGTCAAGTCGATGTGGTCGAGGCCGGTGAAGTCGACGTTGTCGTAGCCGACCAACGACACGTCGCGGGGGATGCTCAGTCCGGCAGCTTCGAGAGTCTGCATGATTCCCATCGCCGAGACGTCATTGGCAGCGAACACTGCCGTGGGCAGCGGGTGATGCTGCAGCAGGAGCTGAGCACCGTCGATTCCGGCGGCCTCCGTGAAGCCACCAGTGATCAGGACGGGCTCCAATCCACGTGCGGTCATCGCATCCCGGAACCCTTCGAGCCGGGCTGGGGCGCCTGCACCCGCCGCCCCGTGAATGTGGGCGATACGGCGGTGACCCAACCCGACGAGATGATCGACCACGAGCTCGGCTCCGTGGCGGTCGTCGTTCATCACGACGTCGATGCCTGTGGCCTTCGTATCGCGGCCGACCATGACCGTGGGCACCGAACGCGGGACCTTGGCGAGCTCGGAGTCGTCGAAGCGGGGGGAGGCCAGGATCAGGCCGTCGGTCTGGAGTTGGAGCAGCGTATCGACGGCCACCGCCTCCCGCTCGACCACGCGGCTTCCTGTGTTGAAGAGAGCTCGGTAGCCGGCCGAACCGGCAGCCTCTTCCACGCCCTCCAGCATCTCCGAGAAGAACGGATTGCCGAAGTCACTCACCATCACGCCGATCACCTGGGAGCGCTGACGGACCAGACTGCGCGCCACCGCGTTCGGCCGATAGCCCAGCTCACGAGCTGCCTCGAGAACAGCGCTCCGCTTCTCATCGGACACATTCGGCGAACCCCGCATCACCAGGGACACGAGCGACTTCGACACGCCGGCCCGTTCGGCGACGTCGAGAATCGTGGGAGCCCGGCCGGTCACGCGCTCAGCGTACCGGGGCGGCCTTGGAACGTTCCAGGGTCATTCGGGCGGGAACGTGGGGAACTTGACCGCCGCCTGACCCAACGCCTCCGGACCGAGGGCCGAGTAGCCACCGTCCACCGTGAGATCTGTGCCTGTGATGAACGACGCGGCCGGCGACGCCAGGAACATCACGGCATCCGCCACTTCGTCGGGCTCCGCCATGCGGCCGAGCGGCTGGAATTCCGCTGCGAACGAGTCTGCCCGTTCGCGTGATCCGTAGCGGCGCTCCACGTTCCGGCTCCACGTCCATCCCGGGGAAACGGTGTTGACGCGCACTCCGCGCGGTGCCAGCTCCTGAGCACCGCTGCGGGCCAGCATGAGCAAGCCCGCTTTCGACACGTTGTACAGCATGCGGCCTGGCTGTGACACCTGTCCACTGATCGAGGCGACGTAGACGACCGACGCCCCACCGGCGAGATGTGGCAACGCGAGCTGCGTGAGACGGGCAGCTGAGACGACGTTCACGTCGAGCAGCCGATGCCACTGTTCCCGAGACGACGCGTAACCATCGTCATCGAAGATGGCCGGACCGCTGACGACGAGATCGATCGGCCCCACCTGTCTGGCCGAGTTCACCAACTCGGTCAGGTGACCGTCGTCGCCGACGTCACCCGGCAGATACCGGCCCAGATCACCCAGGAGCTCACCGGCCTCATCAGCCAGTTCCTCGTTGCGATCCGAGAGNNGCGCAATCCAACCGCCTGCCTCGATCCACTTGCGAGCGATCGCGAGACCGATCAGCGAGCCTCCGCCGGTCATGACGGCCACTCTCCTGCTCATGCTTCACCTCGAGCAGCAGCCAAGTAGCCCTGCATGCCCGATGCCAGAAATCGATCGGGGGTGGTTGCGAAGTACCGCGCACCTCGTTCCTCCCAATGGCGCGCGGTGTCCGGCGTGCCGGCGAAGATCCCAAATGTCTTGTCAGACGGCACGACGACGTCTCTGACTCGCTCGATCGCTCGGACCACGTCGGGGTGAGTCGCTTCGCCGGGGTGACCCAGCGAATGGGAGAGATCGGTCGGGCCGACGAAGAGGACATCCACTCCGTCGATGTCGACGAACTCCTCGACCGCCGCCACCGCTTCCGCCGTCTCGATGTGGATCACCAGCAAGGTCTCCCGGTTGGCCCGGCGTGTGTAGTCGGCGATGGGCTCCGTCATTCCCCAATCGGAAGCACGACTTCCCGCAAGGCCCCGCTCTCCACGCGGCTGGTATTTGACTGAGGTGACCGCCTGCTCCACCTCTGCGGGGGTGTTGACCCATGGCACATGGATCCCATGGACTCCGGTGTCGAGATATCTCAGGATGATGTGCGGCTGGTTCGTCGTGACCCGCGCGATGGGTGTGACGGATCGCACCTCGGCGGCCCGGCAATGCTCCTCGATGTCGCGCGGCTCGAGCGTGCCATGCTCACCGTCGAAGACGAGGAAATCCCATCCCTGCATGGCCATGAACTCGGTGAGGGCCGGATCTCGGTAGCGGGTGAAGCAGCCAAACACCGTCTGACCTCGTTCGAGTTGTGTGCGAAGCTCGTTCTGGATCACCGGCTGCCTCCTCTTGTTCCATCCGTCTCCGGCGTCGATCCGTCGAGCGTTGTCGGCCACACCTCGGGGTTCACGAGATTGTCCGGCTCTTCCCCGCTCAACACCTGCAGGACCTGTTCCAGGGCACCCCAGAAGAGCCGACGCTTTCCTTCCCAAGTGCCAGATGCCGTGTGCGGTGTGACCACCACATCGGACCGGACGAGCAGCGGATGATCGGCAGGGAGCGGCTCCGGATCGGTCACGTCGAGGCCTGCTCCAAACAGCTGAGCGCGCTCGAGCGCCTCCAACAACGCATCCTGGTCCACCAGGCCCCCCCGGGCGGTGTTGATGAGGATGGCTCGTTCCCGCATCGCCCCTAGCTCCTTCTCGCCGATCATGCCCACCGTCTCTGGTGTGAGGGGAACGTGGAGGGACACGACGTCCGATCGGGTGAGCAGCTCCATCAGTGAGTCCAAACGGTCCGCTGAAGGTGTGCTGTCGACGACATGGGGATCGAAGAACGCCACCGACATGCCGAGGCCGTCTGTCATGGAGGCCACCCGCCTGGCAATTCGACCGAACCCCACGAGCCCGAGCGTCTTCCCCGACAGCTCGATTGCGTCGTGACGCGCGTAGAGATCACTCTCTCCGGCCCGCAATCGTTCCTCCGAATCCTTCATGCGCTTTGCGACCGCCAGGATGAGTGCCAGGGTGTGCTCAGCGGTGGACACCGTGGGTGCATCCGGAGCGTTGCAGACAGCAACGCCGCGCTCGGTGGCGGCGCCCAGATCGACTCGGTCGACGCCGATGCCGGTCCTCGAGATCACCTTCAGGTCCGGCGCCAGGTCCATGACGTCGGCGTCGTAGCGGAGAGATCCGGCGACGACGCCCCGCGCCGATTCGATGCCGGAGAGCGGGGCGGCTTCGGTCCCCGGGCCCAGGATCGAGACAGAAGCCACCACCTCGTCCAGCAAGTCAGGAAGGACCGGCCGCTCGAACCACACCCCGGGTCGATCAGCCACGCGGCGCTCCGAAGACCGGTTCCGGGAGTCCGGTGACGCCAGGATCGAGCGCCAGCAGCGAACCCGCCAGACGGCTGCGGGAAGGCGTGCTGGCGGATTCAGCCGACCCGATCGAGGTGACGAAGAGCGTTGCGAGGTCGACTCCGCCGAAGGCCGGCATCGTCGGAGCGTCGACAGGTAGCTCGATCAAACGATCCAACTCTCCCTCCGGCGTGAAGCGAGCCAGCGCCGAGCCGAATACGCAGGCAACCCAGACGCATCCGTCGGCATCGACGCATGCGCCGTCAGGCTTGCCGGGTACGTCATCGAAATCCACGAACACTCTGGAGGGACCCATGGTTCCGCCGGCCTGGTCGTAGTCGTGCTCCCACACCGTGTTCTCCATCGTGTCGGCCCAATACATGGTGCTGCCGTCCGGAGAGAATGCGAGAGCATTCGAAACGCCGACATGTGTACGCCAGACCGAGATGCCGCCATCAGGATCGAGCCGATGCAGTGCCCCCGCTCGCCGACCCTCGGAGGGCCGCTCGTACATGCTGCCCACCCAGAACCGGCCGGCCGCATCGGTTCGACCGTCGTTCATCCGATTGCCCGTGTTCGCTTCTTCGAGATCAAGCCACGGGGCAAAGGTCTCGCCGTCCCACTCGAGGAATCCGACCTGATGCTCAGCCGCCACCAGCAAGCGGCCGGGCTCGTTCGTCAGAGCCAGCGACCCGGGACGGACGGTGAGGCTCCGGCTCTGGTCGCGGCCGAGGCCGGGGTCGAATCGGTGGATGATCCGACTATCGATGTCAGCCCAGTACAAGACCTGCTCGGCCTCGCTCCAGACCGGGCACTCGCCGAGCTTGGCTCCTGCCTCGACCGCGACCTCCACGTTCACGACGACCCAGACAGCGCCGAAGGTAGGGCCATCGAACCCAGACGCTCCAGTCGCGGAATCACCAGCTTGCGTATTGCGGTGGTCCGCCGCACCCGATCCGTTGTGGCCGCTTCTCGCCACACTGCCCGGCCCACGATGTAGCCCGCAGCCCCGGCGGTGGACGCTACTCGTAGCTGCGATACGAAGTCTTCGAAACTCACACCCGCTGACAGCAGCGTCCACGGCCGATCGAGCAAGCCGCTGACCTCACGACACGCCGCTGCGGAGCCCGGGTACGGGAGTTTGAACAGATCCGCCCTTGCCGCTGTGTGAGCTCGCACCCACTCCACCACCCACGGCCCGTAGGAATCGAGGCCCCGCGGCAGCGGCTCCAGCACCAGAGGAATCCCTGCGTCACGGGCATCCCTCCCGGCGTCGGCGATCGTGCTGAGTTGGCGGCGATTCGTGACTCCGTCCCACAGGGCCAAGAACTTGACAGCGTGCGCTCCGGCGGCTCGTGCCTGAGTCGCACCCCATCCCTCGAGGAGCGTGGTGTGGGTCACGGATTCGTCAGCGAGATACCCCTGGGCCTCCAGCGCCGCGATGATCCCGACGCCCTGTGGTACCTGCTCCAACACCGACGCCTGCATGCCGAACGCCGGATCCAGCATCACGCCGGAGGCCACACCATCGATCGCCTCGACGAGATCGGCCTTGATGTCGACCAAATCCTGGTCACTCGCCTCACCGACGACCGCTCGCAGGGAATCCCGGTGGTCGATGGCGAGGACACGGATCGCTCCGGTGCGGTCGGCGAGGGCGGAGAGCGCGGCTGTCATGCTGCGTTCGCGTTCGCATCCGCCGTTGCGTTGCCGTTCGCGTCGGCGTAGGCGTACTCGCTCACAGCCCCCCGCGCTCCCCCACGAAGTCCATCACCTCCGCAACGGTCGGCATCGCCGACGAGCAGCCGTGGCGGGTCACCTCGATGGCACCGCATGCGTTGGCGAACCGCACGGCCCGACGCCACTCCCAGCCCTGGACGATGCCATGGATCAACCCGGAGGCAAACGCGTCTCCGGCTCCCACTGTGTTGAGAACCTCGACCTCATAGCCGGGTACCTCGATGCGCTCGGTGCCGATCACCGTCACCCCGCGCGGTCCACGCTTCAGGACCAGTGTCAGATTCGGATGTCGCTCGAGGAGCATCTCGAAGAGGCCCTCCAACTCGTCGTGCTCGTCTGCACTGACCGGGGAGCCATCCAGGGCACCGCTCCTCGCCGCCAGTGCGGCGTGGAACTCCTCCTCCGTGCCGATCGCCACGTCGACGTGTTCGAGCAGGGCTCGCGCGGCGACGCCGTACCCGCGCGGGTCCACCCATTGATCGGGCCGGAGATCGAGATCGACCACCACCGTGACACCGTCGAGGCCGGCTGCCTTCTCCCCTGCATAGAGCGTCGCCTCCTTGCAGGTTCCGCGAGACAGGGCGGTCCCCGACAGCTGCAGGACCTCGGTGTCCGCCAGCGGAAGGGCATCGACATCGTCGGTCGTCAGATGGATGTCAGCGGGATTGTCCCGATAGAACGTGAGCGGGAAGCGATCCGGCGGTTGCACGCCCAGGATCGCCAACCCGGTGCGAGCGCCCTCGATCGTGCGTATGAAATCGGTGGCAACGCCCTCGCGAGCGAAGTTGGCGAGGACGAACTCGCCGATCGAATCCGGTCCCACGGCTGTCAACACGGCACTCCGGGCACCGAGCCGCGATGTGCCGATTGCGATGTTGGATGGACTTCCGCCCACCATGGCATCGAAGCTCTCGATGTCACCGAAATCGGCGCCGATCTGACGCGAATACAGATCCATGGAGACGCGACCCATGGTGATGACGTCGAAGCTCACACTCCGATCCTCTGGTTCTTTCGCTCAGCGTCGAGCTCGGCACGAGCAACTCGAACCTGGTCACGATCGGACACCTCGGGAATGCCGACTTCCCACCATGCGCCGCCCTCGGTCCACGAATACTCGTCGACCTCGATCACGATGACGTACGACCGGTCGGCCTTCTTGGCTCTGGCAAATGCCTGCGTGAACTCGTCGATCGTCTCCACCTTCTCGGCAATGGCACCCATCGCCTCGGCATGCTTGGCGAAGTCGACGCGCACCAGCTCGTGGTGGCGGGCGGTCCGAAGCAGGTTGTTGAACTCTTCGCCGCCGGTGTTGACCTGGAGACGGTTGATCACGGCGAAACCACCGTTGTCACACACGATGAAGATCACCTTGTGGCCGGTGAAGACTGTGGAGTAGATGTCGGAGTTCATCATGAGGTACGACCCGTCCCCCACCCACGAGACGACCTCCCTGTCGGGCAAGGCCATCTTCGCTCCCCACGCGCCGGCGATTTCGTAGCCCATGCACGAATAGCCGTACTCGGAGTCGAACGACTTGATGGACCGGGCGTGCCAGCCCATGTTGAGCTCCCCCGGGAGTCCTCCGGCGGCGGCAACCTGGTAGTCATCCGGATCCACCATGTCATTCACAGCCCTGATCACCTGGGCGTACGTGGGCATGCCGTCGGATGGGGCCGTCAGCTCATCGAGATACCCGTACCAGTCGGACCGGACCTGGGCGGTGCGATCGAGCCACGCCGCCGGAGCCCGATAGTCACCGACGGCTGCATCGAGCTCCTCGAGCGACCGTCTGGCATC
>JABAOD010003405.1_pt2 | contig 14116 bp, 15 predicted proteins | sample 7062151 | NCBI WGS metagenome assembly JABAOD01 (sample SAMN14538626, study PRJNA623070) | marine sediment metagenome | biome: marine biome [ENVO:00000428]; feature: marine pelagic biome [ENVO:01000023]; material: deep marine sediment [ENVO:00002113] | place: India: Gulf of Khambhat ... | reverse complement strand
AAATCCTCGACCGCTGCACTCGCTCGAGCCATATCGTTCACCTCGCGGTTCGCCACAGCGTCGGTTACAACCTATCAAAGAAGCGACGGTCGAAAACAGCCCCCGGCGTGCCTCTGGACCGCTCGCCCCGGAGCGTGCATCTTGGAGTCTCACTCAGGGCTTCCGAAGCCAGCATCGCCTCGTGCGAGGCGCGTTCCAGCCCCTGCCAAGGAGGTTCCCATGTCCGGCCTCGAATCCCGCGGACGTTTTGTCTGGTACGATCTCCTCACCACCGACCCCGAGTCGGCGACCGCCTTCTACACCAAGTTGATCGGCTGGGGCACCACCCAGTGGGAGGGCGGAGAGTTTCCCTACACCATGTGGACGAACGGTGAAGACTCGATTGGCGGTATCATGGAGCTGCCCGACGAGGTCAAAGCCGCCGGCGCTCCGTCGCACTGGCTGGCCTACGTGGCGGTCACCGACGTCGATGCCACCGTGAAGCAGGCGACGACCCTTGGGGCCAAGATTCTGAAAGAAGCCACCGACATCCCCACCGTCGGCCGGTTCGCCGTGCTCGCCGATCCACAGGGCGCGGTGTTCGCCATCTTCACGGCCGAGACCGAGCCGCCGGGTCACGAGGGCCCGCCGAAGAAGGGCGAGTTCTCATGGCACGAGCTGGCCACGACCGATCACGAGGCGGCCTTCGACTTCTACAACTCCGTCTTCGGTTGGGAGAAGACGGACGCCATGGATATGGGCGAGGCCGGCATCTATCAGATGTACGGCCGCAAAGGGATGCCGCTGGGTGGCATGTTCAACAAGACACCGGACATGCCCGGCCCGCCCGCCTGGCTCTTCTACACCCTGGTGGACGACGTTCACAAAGCCGTCGAGAAGGTGAAGAAGATGGGTGGCCAGGTCTTGAACGGCCCGATGGAGGTGCCGGGCGGCGACTTCATCGTCCAGTGCCTGGACCCGCAGGGCGCGCCGTTCGCGCTCCACTCGAAAGCGCAACAGGGCTAAGAGACAGGCTCGGGGCGGCGCGGCTCACGAAGCCCGCCGCCCCTCCACACCCCCACGAGCCACCTCGACCCGATCCGACGCGGGAGATCCCGAGCGCGGGCCGCCCGGCATCAGCGTGGCTCGCGCAATGAGCGTCCTGCCGGGGCTGAATACGAGCGCCCGAATCGTGTATCTTAAGTAGTCAGCGAACCGACGGGAGCGCCATTCGACCCATATACGGGGTGGCCCCGCTCGTGTCGGAATCGTTATCGCTTTCGGCCCGGCGGTATCGGCGCGCTCGTGGAACAAGCGTTCGTCCTCGAATCACTTCCACCGAGGGACCTACACCAGATGACCAAGCCAAGGATCGTTGTTATCGCTTTACTCTCGCTTGCTCTTGCCGCGTGCGGCGGCCGCGAAGGTCGCTGGGCCGGCTCCGTGACCGACAGCGCCGGCATCGCCATCGTCGCCAACCCCGCCCAGGGCGTCTGGGGCGCTGACGAGGTTTGGACCGTCGAGGAGGAGATTCGCATCGGCGCCCTGGAGGGGGCCCCCGAGTTCCAGTTCGGGCAGATCGGCGGCATCACCGTGGGCTCGGATGGCCGGATCTTCGTGCTCGATGCGCAGGCCCAGCACATCCAGGTCTACGCGCCGGACGGCAGCTACGAGCGCACNNTGCTGGTTCCCGACATGCAGAACCAGCGTGTGAACCGCTACGCGCCGGACGGGGCTAGCCTGGGCAGCTTCCGCCTTTCGCTGGAGAAAGGGCTGCCGATGCAGTTCCGCGCCACGCCGTCAGGCATCCTCGCCCAGCAGCTGCGCCCCCTCGCCCTGCCCGGCCAACCGACTCCGGAGATGATCGACGCGATCGTCGTGATCCAGCCGGACGGCACGGTGGTCGACACGCTGAAGACGTTCGCTTCCGGTGAGACTTTCAAGCTCGGGGGCGCGGCCCCGGAGATCAACATCTATTCGCCCGAGCCGGTTTGGGAGCTCACCGACGAGATGAAACTTCTGTTCGGGGTGAACGATCAGTACAACATCGGCGTCTACTCCTCAGACGGCGCGCTCGAGCGCATCATCCGGAAACCGTTCGAGCGTAAGCCCGTGGCTGATCGTGATCGCCAGGTCGTCATCGACTTTCTGGAGCGCACGTGGGGAGAGGCCGGAGTGCCCCCGGAGGCGTTAGCCCAGTTTCGCAACATGGTTCACTTCGGCGATGTCTTTCCCGCCTTCGCGACGATCGCTTCAGGTCCGGCCGGCACGATCTGGGTTCAGCACATTCAGGCCGCCTCCGAGCTCAGCGAAGAGGAGCTCGAGGCCTACAACTTGATAGAGGATGCCGGCGCCCGCGATTGGGACGTGTTCGACTCGGAGGGTCGACTGCTGGGGGTGATCTCGATGCCGCCCCGCTTCGCACCGCGGATCTTCCGAGGCGACAAGATCTACGGCGTCTGGCGCGACGAGCTCGACGTTCAGTACGTCGTGCGGCTGCGCATCGTCGGCGATCTCGCCAGCCTCGCCACCTGAGCCGGACCGCTCGAGCGGCCCGCTCGAAAACGAAACGCCCCGGCCCTGATGGGCCGGGGCGTCTTGCTGTGACGGCGCGACCGGTTAGGCGACGACGCTAGCCCGCCTGACCGCCGGCCGGCTCATAGAGTTCGACGCGGTTCCCGTCCAGGTCGCGGATCCAGGCGAAGCGGCCGTAGTCGTAGTCCTCCCGCTTCAGGGGCCGCACGCCTTTGGATTCCAACTGCTCGATCAGCGCGTCGAGATCACGAACGCGCAGGTTCACCATGAATGGCTGATCGCCGTACATGTTGTCGGGCTCGGGGCCGCCGTGTGGCTTTGGCAGTTCCACCCGCGCCGACATGATCGAGAAGGTGGTATCGATCCGGCGCGAAGGGTCATCGGGATCCAGCCCCCAGAAGATTCGATAGAAGGCTTCGCCCTCACCGATCCGCTCCAACTCCAGGCCCAGGCGACCCTCGTACCAGTTCGCCAAACGCTCGGCATCGTTCGAGAATATGAACGCGCCACCGACACCATCGATCATTTGTCACCATTCCTCAGCAGATCTGCTGTTCGTCGGGCCGGGCGGCCGACCGGTCACTCCTCCACCCAGCTCTCTATGAATTTGCGACCCTCACCTCGCTCATGCTCATCGGCCAGAGCCTGGAAGATGGCGCGGAGCTGTTCGTAGGGAAACGTGCCGATCACCATCCAGTCGTTCAGGATCAGCGTCGGGGTCGACCGTATACCGTGTGAGTACTCCTCCGAGGTCTTCTTGTACTCCGTGCCCGTCTCGATGATCCGGCCCACCATCGCCCGGGTGGCCGAATCCGTCAGCGCCGCCTCTACGCCGTATCGCCGGGCCAGCGCCAGACGCCACTCGGGATCGCGGGCGGCCTCGAGGTTGGCGAAGATCTCATCGTGAATCTCCACGAACCGGGACGGGTCGTGCGCCGCGATGTAGGAGAGGTCGCAGGAGCCTGGATGCTTGTCCTTCTCGACCACCTGATTGCACTGGGCATCGAAGGGAAAGAACTGGAAGGCCACGTTCATCTGACCGGCAAACTCCAACTTCAGACGCAGCAGCTGCTTCTGGAAGTAGAGGCAGTCGGTGCACAGAAAGTCACCATACTCGATAATCCGAATCGGCGCGTCCTCGAATCGCTCGGTCGACCGGACGGTCATGTACAGTGAGATGAAGGACGGGCTTGGAACCGTGGGCAGGCTGAAGTACTCCTCTACGATGCGTGCGGCCACACCACCGGACGCCGCCTCGCGTTTCGCTTCGTGGAATAGCGAAGAGCCGTAGGCCCCGAACAGCGTCACCACCGCGAAGCTGGTGAGGTGCCGGAACGAAGGCCGCAGCCAACGCCCAGCAAGCCCCGCTCTACCATCGATGCCGTATCTCCAAAACAGGGCGAAGCTCGCCAGCGCGAACAGGTAGTAGCCGGTGCACAACAGGCACAGGCTTCCGAGATACGCTACCGAATAGAAGAAGAGCCCGACCACCCCGATGGCGTTGAAGAGCGCGATCGTCTTGTTCGTCCGTTCGAGTGCCGGGGATGGGAACACGGCCCCCAGGCAGACCAGACCGCCGACCATCACCCCGAAGAAGCCCAGCGGCACACCGGCCAACGCCGAAATCGGGGAGTACGCCGAGCTGTCGCAGTTGAGAAAGGCGCTGATGTCGCAGAATGACCCCTCCCAGATCGAGGCGGGGTAATTGGCCGCAAAAAAATGCCCGATCGTCAGCAACGAGAAGACGATCATCCCGGCCCCGCTCAGGAAGCTGGCGGCACGCGTAAAGCCCGAGTCGCCAAGCGTCACCCCTTGCTGCATAGAGTCCCACCCCTCAATGCGTATTCCGCCGATCCGTCGCGGGTCCGATCCGCCGACGCGAGCACACGACACCGATGTTGCAAGCCGGGTGCCGGAGGCCTCTTGCGACACGCCTTCACGCCTGGAACGTTCGCCTTCAGCGGCCTTGGATTAAGGCCATTTCTGGCCGTGGCAGGAGTAACAGGAGGGCTCGCCGTTCGATCCACCCCGCAAGTCGGCGCCGTGACAGCTCGTGCAGTTCTGGTTCGGGGCTCTGAGCCCCGGCATGTGGGCGACGCCGTCCTGGACCACGGTGTGGCCGGGCGGTGCATTGGCCGGGGCCATGCCGTCGTCCTCCCCGCAGGCGGCTGGTGCTCCCAGGGCCAGCAACAACACGAACGTCCAGCGCCAAGTCGCTCTCACGGCTCTCCCTCCCTCGACATCTGCCCCTCACCGCCGGCTCGTGCCGGGCGACGCGGTTCGCCGCCGGGGCGGAGGCGTCCCGCGACGAACTCGACCACGACACCATAGAGCAGGAACAGCGGACCGAAAAGGCCCAGGGTCAGCAGCGGCCGGCCCACCGATCCGGCCGCCGATCGAGCCGCCGGCGGCGGCACCACGACCAGCGCCAGGAAGAGAAGGGCGCCGAACGCGGCCCCGCGCCAAACGGCGGGACCGGGGATGAAGCGCCGCAAGCCGACAAAGGCGAGGGCCGCTGGAACGCCGATGAACAGCCCGGTCGCCAGCACCTCGCCCGTGCCGCCCCAGCTGAAGCCGGGGCTGAGACCGGCGCCCAGGGCGACCAGCCGCATCGCCAACCGGCCCCCCACCCCGAGCACCAGCCCGCCGGCCAGACCGGCCAGCAGACCGGCGGCCAGCAGACGCCAAAGCGACCGGCTGAATCCTTTCACGCTCGACCTGGCTCTATCACGTCAGAGGCGCATGCGCCGACGCGCTCTGCGGAGGCTCAGTTGCCGCGTCGGGTAGAGCACGGCGTCTCGATTTACAGGGCTCGGTGCCCAGTCCGGCGGGACGTAGCGCGTGAAAGCGCGCCTCGGGCTGGCGTGCCGGGCCCCTTTTTTTTGCCGGACGCCTCCAACCGCTTCAGCACTCCCACATACCGCTAAGACCAGCGTCGCACTCTCCGCTTATAGTCCACATACGCCGCCCCGAAAAGCTCGGCCAGGCACGGCGCCCAGCAGCCGCCAGGGCCAGCCGACTAACTCTCGCACGGGGGTCGCAACATGCAGCACGGCCATGAGAAGGAGGGCAAGCAGAAAGTAGGTAGGTGGAAGCAGACGTCTCCGCTTCATCTCGGCGTACCGACAGCGGCCGAGGACGACCCCGCGTCGCAGAAGGTCACGAGCGCCGACATCACTTCCCGCTCTATGTTTCCGCCGGCCGGGCGATTGACACGAACGCCGTTCACCACGAGAGTCGAAGAGCCGCCGCCGTCGAGATTGAGCGCGTCGACGGCGCCCGCGTCGCGCATCAGCACCGCCAGCTCTTCCAGGCCGACGCCGCGGCTCTCGGGTTGACGACCGTCCACCACCATCAGGATGAGCGCGCCGTCCGCGGTGCGGCCGGCCGCGGTGCGGGGGTGCACCCTCGGGATCGACGTGCCGAAGAACACTTCCTCATCCGAAGTCACGCGGATGCGGCCCTGACTCAGCAGTAGGGGGCCGCCGGCGACGGCGTCGATCACTTCCCATACTTCGGCGTCCTCGTAACGAAGCGGCGCCGCCGGTCGGCCCGGCTGGTGTCTGGGCGGCCGGCCCCAGCGATAGACGGCTCCGTCCCGCGTGGTGGCCCACACGATCTCGACCCGGTCATCCGCCGTAAACCCGATCGCGGCGCGTGCCGTCTCGTAGCGCAGCGAATCGCGCACCACCGACGGCGTGGCCGACTCCACAAGCCGGCCATCGGTGAGCAGCAGCCCTACGTGCCGCGCTACTGGCTGGGCCATGCTGAAATAACCGCCGTTGACCGCCACGCAGGCGCCCAGGTCGCGCGCGAAGCTCGACACCGTCTCGCGATTGTCGGTGCTGTCGTCGGACATCACCACACGCGTCACGATCCCGGGGTTCGGCTCGTTGATCCGAACGTACCACGCCCGCAGAGGCAGCGTCTCGCTCCGACCCTCGAATACCAGCACGCCCTCCGGCAACCCGGCGCTCAGCTCCTCCATCTCCCGCCATGTCAGAGTCGGCTGCGACGAGGGTCGCTCACCCGGCTGACAGGCCGCGGTCGTCAAGAGTAGCCAAGCACACCAGCGATGATCGAGCATCTCATCCTCGAGAGGGCCGCGGCGAACCCAGCCGCGAGCGGCCCTCGGCCGGAAGCATCGCCCCGCCTAGATCTTGATGAAGATGGCCCTCCGGTAGAGCAGCCACATCAGAAACAGCCAGAAGGTCACGTACGAGATCGCGAAGGCGAGCGAGCCGTTGAGCGGCCCCGCCCAAGACGCGAACACGTGGGTGTAGATCCAGTTGTAGGCGGACGTCGCCGCACCATCCCCCGCCGGAACTTTCCAACGCACCAGAACTTTGGTCAACAACCCCGACAAGACGAACACGGCGATCGCATTGACCCCGTAGATCACGAACGGCCGGCTCCAGGCCCTCCAGCGCCTGAGCTCGATCGCCCAATAGAACACCGCCAGCAGCAGGCCGCCCATCCCGGCGGTGAACACCACATAGGAGCTGGTCCACAGGTTCTTGTTTATCGGAAACACCTGCCCCCAGAGCAGGCCGAGCCCGATGGCCGCCAGCGACGCGGCGGCCAGGATCGCCACCTTGCGCTCCCGCGAGCGCGCCGAGACCAGCCATTCGCCCACGAAGATGCCCAACAACGTCGTCCCCACGGCGGGCAGCGTGCTCAGCAGCCCCTCAGGGTCCCAGGGATCGCCGCGCCACAGATGAGATTGGCCGAGTATGAGCCGGTCGAGGTGCGCGCCCAGGTTACCCTCCGCCGTGAGAACGCCCGCGCCGTATCCGGGCACCGGGACGAACGTCATCAGCGCCCAATACCCGAGCAACAGCAGCGCCAGCACGCCCCAACGCAGGGCCGGCCCCATCGTCAGAAAGATGACCGAGGCGATGAGATAGACCACGCCGATCCGCTGCAGCACGCCCATGATCCGCAGGTTGCCCCAATCGCTGAACGTCGGGAACGCGGCCATGAACAGCCCCAGGCCGAACAAGATCAGACTCCGTCTGATCACATGCTTGGTCAGCTCGGCCCGTGTGTCGCCGCGGCTCAAGCGCTTGGTGAACGAGAGCGGCATCGCCACGCCGACGATGAACAGGAAGAACGGGAAGATGAGATCGGTGGGCGTCCAGCCGTGCCACTCGGCGTGCAGCAGCGGCGCGTAGACGTGGCGCCAGCTGCCGGGGTTGTTCACCAGGATCATCCCGGCGATCGTCGCACCGCGAAAAGCATCGAGCGAGGTCAGGCGGCCCGTTAAGACGACGGCCCGATCCCGCTTCGAACCCGGCTCCGCCGGCGGCGCCGGGGTGGCCGTCTCGGCGACGGCCTCGGCGTGCTCGATGCTCTGACCCCGATGCGCGCTCATCGTTTCTTCACGAAGACGGGTTGGATCCAGGCTCGCGCCCCGCTCGAATCGTCCACGCGAGCGCGCACGTAAGTCACGCGGCCATCCAGCTCGTACACCACCTGGCGTCCGCCGGCACGCATCAGCTCACGGCCACCATCCCCGAGGAACGTCGTGGTGTACTTGAAGTCGCCCTTTCCCTTGATGCGAACCTCGATGCGGTCCGGCGCGATGATCACGTCCTCGAGCTGCACGCCGGTGCTCGCGTAGAACAAACCGCGCTCCATGCTCTCCAGAATGGCATCCGGGCTCAGCGTCGCCGCTTTCACCGACACCCAACCGCGCCCCGGGTTCACCCGCTCCGCCGAAAACTCGCCCTGGAAGTGGTGGGCATCGTCCACCGCGATCCCGTAGATCCGCTTACCCATCGTCAGTAGCTGATCCCAGATCTCCTCGAGGCCTGGCCTGCCGCCGCCACCCTCGTTGTGGACCAGCGGGTGGCCGTTGTAGATCTCGAGCAGCCGATCGTTCTCGACCTGCGCGATCTCCGCGGCACCGAATGCCCAGCGATAATTCGGGTGGTTGATATGCGGCACCCCCTCAGCCTCGCGCACCGCATCCACGTTGGCCTGGATTGTCGCGACGATACTCGGTCCGACCTGTGGCTCAACGACCCGACTGATGTTCAGCCCGTTCACGTGTACGGGCTTCCGCTCGAAACTCGACGTCACCTCCTCGCCGGGTATCAAGATGAAGGTGGAGTCCACCAGGTGAGCCAGCGTCGCCGGATCGGTCAACACGTTGTGGTCGGAGAGGACCAGAAAGTCGTAGCCGTGCTCCTTGTACCAGCGCGCGACGTACTCCGGGGAAGAATCGCCGTCGCTCTCCAGTGTGTGGGTGTGCGTATTCCCCTTGTACCACCGCATCCCCTGGACATCCGGAACCTCGAACCGGTAGTCGCGCGAAGGCGTGACGAGCGCCTCCGCGACTTCTTGAGCGAGGCAGGCGCTGATCTCGCCGGCCACGAGCGCTGTGGCAAGCGGCAGGGCAATGCGCATCAAGAACCGGCCCCGTCGCGCACGGACGCGAGCCGGCGGGGCGCTAGCGGCGAAACGCGACGACACACCCGCGACCGCGCCTCAAACGCCCAGCGCCCTGGCGGCCTGATCGAACTCCTCCGGCCGAACGTAGAGGATGTAGCCGTAGCTGCCCTGACCGTCGGTCACCCCGCTCGATGCGTAGACGTTGACGTCCGCCTTGTAGAGCTTCACGTGGATGTCGGCGAAGGCGCCCAGGCGGTCGTCGCCCTGTACCAGCAAGGCGGGGTGGGGCCCGTCCAGCGGGATCCCAGCCTTCTTGGCCTTGTCCGACATCTGGGGCGCATCCTCCGGAAAGATCGTCAGCTGCGTTCGCATCGGCCCCACCGGAACTGCCGTGAAGGCCAGGAGGTTGATTCCCAGCTCGGCCAGCATCGAAAGCAGCTTGTATCCCTCGCCCGGCTCATCCTTGACCGTCGAATAGAAATACTCCACCCTGCGAATCTTGAATCCCATGGTTTACCTCCGTTCGACGCGAGGATCGCCGACAAAATGGTCGGAATTGCATTCGTGCGCGGATGCCTATCAGGTAACCTGCAACGGCAGCGCCGCGGGCGCCAGATGCCGAGGGCGATACAGCGGCGCGCGGCTGGTTTAGAGCCGGCCGCTCATCCTTCTACTTGCCCCGGCGCCGCCGCGTGAAGAGCAGACCCGACCAGGTCTCGTCGATGGCACACACCTTGTAGTCGACCAGCCCGGCGGTCAGCCCCGCCGATCGCACTTCGTTCCCCGTCAGGTCGCCCGCCAGCTTTGATGTCTGCTTCGGCCAGGCGATCCACAGGCTTCCCGTCCCGGCCAGCGCCGCCATCCGGTCGATCCGTCCCTCCAGTTCGCCGCGCCTCTTGACGAACCAGAGCACGAGATCGGGACGTCCGCGCGTCTGGCGACTCAGCCGGGCCCCTTCGGGGATCTCTCCCAGCGCTTTCTCGAAATCCCGTGGCGCGCCGACCAGCGCGACCGACGTACCCGACTTGATACCGAGCTTCTTGGGCAGCGGCGTGCCGGAGTATCCGGCGAGGGCATGATCGGGCACGACGGGATCGGATGGCGGCCGGTCGATCGCTTGCTTCAGGGCGCGGCTGATACGGCCCCAAGTGGTGAACACGGCGTCGGGAAGCGACCTCTTGACGACTGCCACCTTCTCAGGCGCGCCGCCAACGAAAACGATCGGTACGTGGCGCGTGCTCTTGTAGGTGCGGAGCGCCACCCCGACGTCGCGCCCCCCGGACGGCATGCGGCTGAGATCGACCACGACGGCGTCCGGCGGATCGTTTCTCAGTTTCTTGAGCACGTTCGGCGTGACGGCCTCGAACTCCACCCGGTAGCGTGCTGACCGAAGCTGTTCGGCGCGTTCGGCGCCCTCGCTCGCGTTCCAGTGAACCAGCCGCACTCGCTTCATGCGCACTCCCGCGTCGTTGTCGGAATCGACCGCGGAAATCTAGAATCTGAAAGCTGCGCTCGACAAATTGCCACGCTGGCCGGCCGGCACGATCACACCTAATCTACAGGCGATTCTCACCCGCCCGATCGACAACGCACCTGGCAGCGACCCGGACAGCCCTTATGGCCTCGACCTCGATCATCGACGACTCGCGCGTTCAGCGACTCAACGACACTCAGCTCCGCGACGGCAAGTACGTCCTCTACTGGATGCAACAAAGCCAGCGTGCGGAGTCCAACCACGCCCTCGAGTACGCGATCCAGCAGGCCAACACGCTGGGCCTGAGGTTGGCCGTGGGTTTCGGGCTCACCGATGACTACCCCGAAGCCAACGCACGGCACTACCGCTTCATGCTGGAGGGGCTTCAGGCTACCGCCGCGGCCTTGCGGCGACGGAAGATTCCCCTCGTCGTCCGTCCAGGCGCACCGGACGCGGTAGCGCTGGAGCTCGCCGGCGACGCCGCCATCATCGTGTGCGACCGCGGGTACCTGCGCCATCAGCGGATCTGGCGGCGGAACGTGGCCGAGCAGGCCGAATGTCCGGTGGTTCAGGTGGAGTCGGATGTCGTGGTGCCCGTCGATGTCGCTAGCCAAAAAGCGGAGTACGCCGCCCGTACCATCCGACCCAAGATCCATGCGCACCTCGACGACTACTTGATCGAGCTTCGCACCACGGCGCTGGAAAAAAACTCGACGCGAGTCGGGCTCGACGGGCTCGATCTCTCCGATCTCGATTCCCTTCTCGACAGCCTGGACATCGATCACTCCGTCCCGCCTGTCCCGCACCTCTTCACGGGAGGGACGAGTGAGGCCCGCGCACGACTCTCGCGCTTCCTGACCAAGCGGTTCAAACATTACGATGAACACCGCAATCGCCCGGAGACTGACGATGTGACCCACCTGGGGATGTACCTGCACTTCGGCCAGATCTCGCCGATCTACGTCGCGCTGCAGGCACTCAAGTCATCCGCGTCGAAAGCGCTCAAGCAGAGCTTTATCGAGGAGCTGGTGATACGGCGCGAGCTGGCGGTGAACTTCGTGCAATACACGTCGAAGTACGACAGTTATAGCTGCCTGCCCGACTGGGCACGGAAAACGCTGGCCAAGCACAAGGGCGACGAGCGGGAGCACCGCTACACAAAGAGCGAGCTGGAGACCGCGCAAACCCACGATCGATATTGGAACGCGGCGATGCGCGAGCTTCGCTACACGGGCTACATGCACAACTACATGCGGATGTATTGGGGGAAGAAGATACTCGAGTGGACGGGGGCGCCTTCATATGCTCACAAAGTCGCCCTGGAGCTCAACAACAGGTACTTTCTCGACGGCCGCGACCCGAACTCCTTCGCTAACGTCGCCTGGGTCTTCGGGCTGCACGACCGACCCTGGGGAGAGCGGGACGTGTTCGGAACGGTTCGTTACATGTCGGCGGCCGGCTTGGAGCGCAAGGCAGATATCGAACGGTACGTCGAAAAGGTCGAGAAAAGGGTAAGAGAGGCGAAGCGCGCCGGGGTCGCATTCGACGACGCGTGATTCGGCCCAGACCGCTTCACACCCCGGGCGTCAGTCCTCGGCGCGCGCGACCTCGAGCCACTGTTCGGCCTCTGCCATGTCGCGGAAAACACCGATGTTTTGGACGTTGGCTTCGGTCAGCATCTGGTACATGCGCGCCGTACCGAAACTGGCGTCCGCCGGCGCCACGATGGCCAGCCGGTAATCGCCCAGGCGGTCCAGGTGCTCTTGATCCAGCGCCACCATCTTGCGGACGCCGGCGGGCGTGACAGCCAGGCGCTCTATGGTTCGCACATCGGACAGCTCTCTCATGCCGGGCTCGAACTCGGGATCGCCGATCAACGCCTGCTTGTGATCCAGAAGCTCGTCATCCGTCAGCACTCCCGTAGCCGTCGTCAACACCAGTTTCCGCTCTCGGTCTATTCTGTAGCTGATCGGCATCTTCTCCCACATGTCTGGTAGTCCATCGCAAAAATGCCAGCGCGCTCCCACGCCCCGCGCCCTCTCCCAGCACCCCGCTGTCTTGCCACCTTGTTGACCCGGCGCGCCGCGACGGCCGAACCATAGAATACACCAGGTGCTCGAAGCGGCCGTACATGGTACGCCGCCCCGCTGTCATCCCGATCTTACGGGCGACTCCCTGGGACGGCAAATCTCGTTCGCTCTCGAGCGTCACACTCACAGCCATCGGTTCATGGCTTCCCGGCACGGCAGCTTGGTGTGGGCACGACGCCCCGCAGGAGACGCGGTGCGCGGCCCGGCGCCTCCGTTCGTTACTCGTCTTCGCTCCACACATCGCTTTCGAACGCGTAGAGCTGCACGTCATCCGACTCCCAGGCACGATCCGAAAGACCCGCCTTACGGCACAGGCCGCGAAGGAAATCGTGTCGGTCCCAGCCGTAAGTCACGGCCACTTGAGGCAGCAACAACCCCGACTTCGGTTTGCTCACAATCATCAGCCCGTGCCGCCCGACCACAACGTCCTCGGGCCGGATTGGGCTCATCGCGGTGAGCGCGCTGATCTCGATCCGCAGAGCCGGCAACTCGTCCAGCGTGACCGGCGGAAAGCGCGGGTCGTCGGTGGCCGCGGCGATCGCGGCATAGACCACCGATTCGATCAGTGGCCGCTGAGCGACGCACTCCCCCCGGCACCCGCGCAGCTCGCCGGAATCGCGCCGACGCAAAGTGACGAAAGCCGGACGTTCCTCCCGCAGCGCCGGCGTGCTGGCTTCGTGCCGCCGCGGGTCGGACTCGGTCAACAAGTCGACCAGCGTCCTGCGCGCGATACTCAGCAGTGTCCGCCTCTCGTCGGCGGAAAGTTCATGCCGTTGCGACTCTGGGGGTGCTGTACTCGGCACGAGACTAGTCCTCAGGATGGCGCTTGGCTGGGCCGCTCTCGCTGGTTATCACAAAATGCACTATTAGAAACAAATGAACAAGCGCCGGCCTAACGCTTGCGCAGCGTCCAGATCATGTAGGGGCTGTCGTCCGGGGCAAAGGCCGAACCATCGTAGTCGCCCAGCAGCTCGACAACCTCGAAGCCGGAGGCGTCCGCGAGGCCCCTGAAAGCGTCATCACTGATCAGCGCGAATCGTACTTCCCAGACCCTCCCCAGCTCGAGAGCGCCGCCCGCTCCGGACACTCGGTACGTCTGACGTGAAACGGCGATACCTGGCGTGACTTCCCCGGCCTGAACCCAGACCTCGAGCCGCCGCTCCAACTCCCGGTCATACTCGCCCAGCAAGCGCATCTGGCCATCGAGCGAGCGGCGGCGGACGGCCGGATTGTGCAAGGTCACGATCAGCTCACCACTCGGCGTCAGTACCCTGTGAATCTCGTCCAGGGCGCCGGTCTGATCGCGGCTCGTCGTCAGCTCGGCGAACGAATTGAACGGGACAAGTGCCAGCTTGTAGTGATCACACACGAATGGCAGCGACCGCACATCCGCACGCACGACGCCGAGCCCCGGTCGGCTGCCGAGGCTACCGCTCCAAACCCGCAGCATCTTCAGCGACAGGTCGACGCAGATGATGTGCGGGTGGGTCGGATGAATCGCTCGGGTCACGCGTCCCGTCCCCGCCATCAGCTCCAGCACTGGACCCGAGCAGGCCGCGACACGCCGGCGAAAGAAATCGAGATCGAAATCGACGCGCACGTATGCGTCGTAGAGATCCGCCACGGGGTCGTAATCGCTCAC
>JABAOD010018013.1_pt1 | contig 14119 bp, 15 predicted proteins | sample 7062151 | NCBI WGS metagenome assembly JABAOD01 (sample SAMN14538626, study PRJNA623070) | marine sediment metagenome | biome: marine biome [ENVO:00000428]; feature: marine pelagic biome [ENVO:01000023]; material: deep marine sediment [ENVO:00002113] | place: India: Gulf of Khambhat ... | reverse complement strand
GTGCCGTAGCGGTTGTCGAACAGGTGCTTGGTCTGCGAATCGTTGACCGCGATCACCGGGAACTGCAGCACCCCCTCGTCCGCCATGGCGCGCAGACGAATGACACCGGTCGTGGTCTCCTCCGTCGAGCCGATGACATGCGCCACGACGTCCTGCCGTTCCTTGGCGCTCAGGCCCTCGACCCAGCGACGCACCGGGGCTTCGAGATCGTCGAGCCGCTCGAGGGCAATCATGTGCAGTGCGCCGACCAGGTCGGCACCGTCGTCCATAGTCACATCGGGCTGGTGGACGAGTGCGGCCAGAATGTGCTCGTAGTACGTGGTCTTGTCCTCCCCCTTGATCGCAAAGACCTTGATCCCGTGGTCTCGCACGAGGTGTGCGGCCACATCGTCCTGCGTGGACAGGGGGTTGGACGCGCAGAGCGCCACGTCGGCGCCGCCCGCCTTCAGGGTGATCGCCAGGTTGGCCGTCTCGGTGGTCACGTGGAGACACGCGGAAAGCCTTTTCCCCTTCAGTGGGCGCTCTTTCTCGAAGCGCGCCCGAATCTGCCGGAGCACAGGCATGAACTGCTCCGCCCACTCGGTCCGGCGCCGGCCCTCGTCCGCGAGCGCGAGGTCTTTGACGTCGCTGGGGATGTCGGTCAGGGTCGTCTTGGCAGTCACGAGTCGTCGAAGTCGCTGGTTAAGGTTGGTGTGCAGTGGACCAGTGTGGCGTCACGCCGCGTTCTTGACCGCTTCGCGCAGGTCGGCGCTTCGCGTCGGATCCTCCCAGGTGAAGAGCCGAACATGCCTGCCGTGGGCCTCCACCGTTTGCGGCGTGCGGCCGAAGTGGCCGTACGCGGCGGTAGCCTGATAGATGGGGTTGAGGAGATCGAGTGAGGCGACGATCCCACCGGGCGTCAGGTCGAACACGGACCGGACGCCGGCCTCGAGCACATCGTCGGGCTCCGCGCCCGTTCCGAACGTGTCGATCATGATCGAAACCGGCTCCTTCACACCGATGGCATAGGCGAGCTGCACCTCACACCGACGGGCCAATCCCGCAGCGACGACCGTCTTGGCCACCCATCGAGCGGCATAGGCCGCCGACCGATCGACCTTGGAGGGATCCTTCCCGCTGAAGGCGCCGCCGCCGTGGCGCGCGGCCCCACCGTACGTGTCGACGATGATCTTGCGACCGGTGAGGCCGGCATCACCCTGCGGGCCACCCACCACGAAGCGGCCCGTGGGATTGATGAACAGCTTGACGTTGGCCGTGTCCAACGGGTATTCGCTCAACACGCTCCGGATGATCTCTTCCCTGACGCCCTCACGGATCTGTGCATCAGAAACCGAGTCGGCATGTTGCGTCGAGACCACAACCGCCCGCACGGCAACGGGACGGCTGTCCGCGTATTCGACGGCCACCTGGCTCTTGCCATCCGGCCTGAGCCACGGCAACACACCCGTCTTGCGTGCGTCGGCCAGCCGTTTGGTCAACCGGTGGGCGAGCATGATGGGCATCGGCATCAGCTCCGGCGTCTCGTCGCAGGCGTAGCCGAACATCATCCCCTGATCGCCCGCGCCACCCGTATCCACACCCATGGCGATGTCCGGGGACTGAGGATCGATGGCCGTGAGCACCGCGCACGTCTTCGCATCGAAGCCGAATGAGGCATCCGTGTACCCGATGCGCTCCACCGTGGAGCGCACCAGATCCGTGATGCTGAGCTGCGCCGACGACGTGATCTCTCCCGCCAAGACGACCATGCCGGTCGTCACGAGGGTTTCGCAGGCCACCCTGGCCTTCGGGTCGTGCGCCACAATCCCGTCGAGGATCCCGTCCGAGATCTGGTCGGCCATCTTGTCGGGGTGCCCTTCGGTCACGGATTCCGACGAAATGATGTATCGCGTGGGGGTCATGCGGTTCGCGCCGTTAGAGCCGTCCGGTGGAGAAGCTTCTCAACCTAGCGGAGCCCACCATGGTGGGCAACCGCCCGCCCTTGACGAGCTCGACGTCCACGAATTCCGCGAGCCCGCGCTCGAGGATCGCCTCGGCTTCATCTTTCGTGGGTGCGAGCAGCGCGGCGTTCGCCGCCGCAGCCGCGCCGTCGACATCCACCTGACGGATGATCCAGCGCACGAGCGGGAGTGACGGCGGGGACACGCTGAGGACCCGGTAGCCGAGGCCAAGCAGGAGGAAAGTCGAGATCGGGTCGGACGCCATCTCGCCACACACGCTGACTTCGACACCGGACCGCGCTGCCCCGTCGGCAATGCGCTCCAGGAGCTGCAGCACCGCTGGGCTGTGCGGGGTGAAGCGGTCGGCCAGTCTGGCATTGCCGCGATCGAGCGCCAGCGTGTATTGCGTCAAGTCGTTGGTCCCGATGCTCATGAAATCGCACCGGTTCGCGAACTGATCCACGAGGATGGCCGCGGCGGGTGTTTCGATCATCACGCCGAGCGGGATCGAACCGGCCGCCGGAATGCCATCCCGCTCGAGCTGTCGGGCCGACTCCGCGACGAGTTCCTGGGTGTAGGTGATCTCCTCGAGTTGCGTGACCATCGGGATCAAGAGCCGCACGTCGCCGTGGAGTCGCGCCCGGAGCGCCGCGCGGATCTGCGCCCGAAATAGCTCTGGGTGGTCGAGACAGACCCGGATGGCCCGCCACCCGAGATAGGGATTGGCTTCGGGCGCGGTCCGGAATGCCGCGGGAAATTTGTCGCCACCCAGATCGTACGTCCGCACCACCACGGGATGACCCGGAAAGCTCTTGGCCACATGCTCGAAGTACGAGGCCTGCTCGTCCTCGGTCGGGAGATCCGTGCGACCCAGCACGAGGAACTCGGTGCGCAGCAGCCCGACCCCTTCGCCACCGTGGTGCACGGTGCCGTCCAGTTCCTCGGGCAGATCGACGTTGCCGCGAAGCGCCACCCGCCGCCCATCGAGCGTGACGGCCGGCAGTCCCACCACCTCTTCGAGCTTGCGGTCCAATTCGACGCGCAACCGCTCGGTGGCCTCGGCCGCCGCCACTTCTTCCGCGGTCGGCGTGAGGAGCACGATGCCGTGCGTTCCGTCCAGGATCACCGTCATGCCGTCCTGAATGCGATCGAACCCCTCGATCACTCCCATGACGCACGGGATGCCGAGGCTGCGCGCCAGGATGGCGGCATGCGCGGTGCGTGCACCCTCGGCGCTAGCGAGCCCGGCGACGTCCTCGCGTTCGAGCTGCACCGTGAGTCCCGGCGTGAGCTCTCTGGTGAACACGATCGTCGGCGTCTCTTCGATCCGCGGGATCTCGTCGCCCACCGACCGACCCATGAGGTGATTGAGGACCCGCACCTGAATGCCGGAGAGATCGGCCACGCGTTGGCGCAGCTGAAAGCTCGACGACTGGGCCCACATCGCCCGCATCTCGAGCGTCTTGAATTCGAATGCGCGTTCCGCTGACAGATGGTTGTCGCGAATGAGGATTTCCACTTCGCGCAGGAATTCGGGATCCTGGAGCATGAGGATCTGGGCGTCGAAGATCTTGGACTCCTCAGCGCCCGCCCGTTCCCGCGTGCGGACGCGCAGATCCTCCAGCAACACGTGGACGGCGGCGAGGGACTCGCGCAGGCGCTCGATCTCCCCCGGGACTTCGTCCGCCGTCACAAAGCTCCGCGTCACGGTCGGGAGCTCCCAGTGCACGACCCGAGCCGTGCCGATCTTGATCCCCGGAGCGACTCCGACGCCCTTCAGGAGGCGCGACTCCGTCATCGCTCCACGTACTCCCGCGTCAGGCACTGGGCCAGCGCTTCAATCGCGTCGTGCGCGTCCTCGCCCTCGGCACGAACCGTCACGGTGCTCCCGAACTCCGCCGCGAGCGTCATCACACCCATGATGCTCTTACCGTTCACCCAGACGCCGTCCTTCCCCAACGAGATCTCCGACCGGAACTTCGCCGCCACCTTCACGAACTCTGCCGCCGGGCGGGCATGGAGGCCGAGGCGATTGCGAATCCTCGTCGTGCGTTCGATCGTCATGACAGCCACCCCACGAGCAAGGCGACTGCCGCCGCCACGAGTCCGAATCGGAGCCCGCGAAATGCGGGCAGAATCCACTGCGCGAACGCTACGCCGAGCGCACCCACCAGCGCGATGCTGAGCTTGGTCTCCAGAACATAGTCGCGTGCCAGCCATCCCCCCAATACCGGAATGGCCAGACCGACGAGCAAGGCACCGAGCGGACCGAGGACGCGCATACCGCGCTTGATGCCCTTGGCCGTCAGGGCCTGGGCCACGTCCTTCCCACGGCGCCAGCCTTCACGCAACGCCCACGAGCGCAGCGTGAGGTGCACGACATTGTAGCCGAGCAAGAAGACGACCGCTCCGGCGACCGGCGAGATCTGTGCCGCCACGAGCAGCCCCAGGCCCACCGCAGCCGGCATGGCCCCCGCCCAAATGAGCTTGTCGCCCACCGAACCCAGTGGACCGATTAGCGCGTGACGCAGGCGCTCCACTTGGTCCGCGGGCAGACCATCCTGCTCGGCCCGCGCCACGGCGCCGACGGCCATCCCTGCGAGGTACGGATGCGCGTTGAAAAAGCGGACCGCGCGCCGCATGGCCGCCTGGTACGCCTTTCCGCCACGGCCGCCTGGCAAGGTCCGCAGCAGCGGTTCCACCGCCCACGCCCATCCGACGCCGACCATGCGATCGTAGTTGAACGACGCCTGCATCAGGAACGTCCGCAACCAGCTCGTACCCAGACCCGGCGTCATAGACTGAACGTCCATATCACACCCGCGATCAGGCCGAGGCCGAACCACCGCACGGTGACGGTTTGCCCGACGGCCCGGAGCACGCCGGCAGTGGCGGCCCCGAGACCGGCACCAATGACGACGATCCCCACCAGGACGGCGCCGCGCACTTCCGAGATAGGGGGCCAGCGATAGACCACCCAGGCCAACAGCAGTCCTCCTACCGTGAGGGTAGCGGACCGGACCACATCCCGCCCCAGCCCACGCAAATGAAAGGCCGTGACGGCGCGAGACGTTCCGGCATCCAGCGCCTCGCGATGTCGCCCAACGTCCCGCGTGTTGGCCTGCCGCACCAGGAACATCATCCACTCACCCACGTAGGCCACGATGAGCCCGGCGCATACGGCCAGTCCCGTACCGAGGGCACCGGGTGCGCCCGCTGCCGTCGCCGCGGCGGCCACGGCACCGACGCCGTAGTCGGGATACCGCACGCCCCCAATGGGCAGCACGTCGAGCGCAAACAGCTCGAGAATGGCCCCGACCGTGCCGCCGGCCAGCGGGTCCCCCAGGATCGCACCCGCCACCGTCCCGGCGACGAGCGGTCGTGCCAGCATGAACTGCCCCACACTGACCAGATCGAGGCCAACGACGGTCCCCCAAACGACGAGCCATCCCCATTCCGGCGTCACGTCCNNCTGCGCAGTGACGTCGACGCCGCGCTCGCGGAGCTGCCGAAGCTGCACCAGCTCGTCGGGCGAGAGATAGACAAACGCAAGCCGTTGGGTCCGCCCGCCACCCTCGTGCAGCCCACCGACGTTGATCTTGCGAATCACATCCGTGCCTTCACAGATCCGGACCACGGTATCGACGCGCCCTGCGAGAAGGATGGTCTTGGTGGGGTCGGCATTCCAATCCCGGATGGCTTCGACCGCCTCGTCGACGGAAGCGAACTCGACGGCGACGTCGCTCGGCACACCGAGGGTGTACAGCTCCTGCTCCCAGCTGTTGGATCGCACGTCGTCATCGACGAGCACGATGCGCTTCACACCGAGGTGTTGGACCCAGCCCACCACCACCTGACCGTGAATGAGCCGGTCGTCGAGGCGGGTCAGGACGATGCTCATCCCGCCGATACGGTCACGGATCGAATCGCCCGCGTGCCGGCGGCGACGGCTCGCTCGGCCGCTTCGGCGGGCGTGAGATCCCGATGAAACGCGAAGTCGAGCAGCATCGGCAGATTGACCCCCGCGACCACGGCAACGTCGGGCCGGGCCCGCAGCTCCGAGAGTGCTGCATGGAGACAGCTGCCACCGGGCATGTCCACGAACACGATCGCCGGACCGGGGCCGACTGCGCCGCCGATGTCGGCGCAGAGCCGGTCAGGGGACGCACCGGTGTTCGTGATGGCAACGATCCCGCTCGTGTCTCCGGCGATGGCCTGCACCGCGTCGATCAAGGCCGTCGCAATCCCCGCGTGCGACACGATCACGGCTCGGAGCTGCTCACTCATAGTCCTCGGCCAGGTACTCCCGGAGTTCCGCCTGTTCGACCAGACGTTGAATGAGGCGGTCGTTGAACTGCCGCGCCGCGTCCACTCCGCTGTACCGTAACAGGTGGTTCATGGCCACCACTTCGCAGATCACCGTCAGGTTCTTGCCTGGATTGAGCGGGATGGTCACCAGGGGCAGCTGGACACCGAGGATCGTCGTGGTGCGTCCATCCAGACCCGTGCGCTCCACGTCCTGCTGCGCGCTCTCCCAGTCCTGGAGCTCCACGACCACCTCGATCCGTTTCTGCTGCCGCACGGACCGGACGCCGAACAGCGCCATCACGTCGACGAGGCCGATCCCGCGGATCTCCATGTACCGATGCGCCAGCTCGTGGGCCTGCCCGATCAGGATGCCCGCGCCGCGCAGGCAGATATGCACGACGTCGTCGGCGACCAACCTGTGCCCTCGCTCCACGAGGTCGAGCACGCATTCGCTCTTGCCGATGCCCGACCGACCGATGAACAGGAGACCCACGCCGTAGACGTCGGCCATCGAGGCGTGCACCTGCGTGGCCGGCGCGAACATCTCGGTCAGGTAGGACGTGATCCGGCGATAGAACTCCGCAGTGCCAAGTTGCGACCGCAGCACCGCGATGCCGCGATCGTGTCCCAGGGCCACCAGCTCGGGTGGCACTTCCTGCCCCTTCGAGACGAACACACACGGAAGCTCGTAGCTCATGAAGGTTTCGAGCGCCCGCTTGCGATCCTGGGCCGTGAGAGACGCCAGGTATGCGATCTCCGTCTCGCCCAACACGTGGAGCCGCTCGGACACGAAGCGGCGCGTGAACCCTGCCAGCACGAGCCCTGGGCTCGACACCTCGGCGACCGTGACTTCGCGGCCGAATCCCGCGTCGCCGGTGAGCACCTCGAGCTTGAGCGAGTCCCCCTTGCGCTCCAGGATGTCGCGGATACTGAGCGGGGACATGTCGACCTACGCCGGCCCTCGCACGGGCCGACCCGAGTTCTTGTCCAGCTGGTTGCGCAACTTGTCCCCGACCCGATCCAGGGCCGAACGGAAATCCTCGGCTTCCGCCGAGGCAATCTTCACCTGACCGCGCGGGAGGTAGAGCTGAATCTCGACCACTTTCCGTCCATGGTCGGCATCGAACACGATTTCGGCCCGCTGCGGTCGGTGCGCCGCCTTCGCGACCTTCCCGACCATCGTTTCGGCTCGCGCCCTCAGCTCATCGGAGATCTCGCAGTGACGTGCGGTCACGATGATTCGCATGGCTCGCTCACTCCTTCCCCCTGTGGGGGGCGTTGCGAACTGTCTCGTGCAGGTGTGCCTCGGTGTCATCGGCGGCCCGGTCCCACGATAGGGTCTCAGCAAATCTCCGGCCGCCGCGTCCGAGGCGATGGACCAACTCCAAATCGCCGCTCAGGCGTCGCAATGCGTTCGCTAGGGCCTCCGGNNAGGACGGACTCGCGCAAGCCGGGGCTGTCGGAGGCCACCGCCGGGGTCCCGCAGGCCGCCGCCTCGACGTTCGTAATTCCCCAGCCCTCCTTGGGCGACGGGAACACGACCGCCCAGGCTTCCCGCAGCAGGCGGAGCTTCTCGGCTTCACCGATGAAGCCGAGGAAGCGCACGCAGTCCTCCAAACCGAGCCGCCGGACGATCCGCTCCAGGCGGGACCGGTCGTCCCCCGACCCGGCGATCTCGAATCGGATGGCTGGCACCTGCCGACGGGCCAGCGCGACCGCCTCCAGGGCCACGTCGAGTCCTTTGTAGCGCTTGAGGCGACCGACGTATGCGAAGGTCGGTACCGACCGCCGGGCAACGGTCACATCCGGCGTATAGGTCGTGGCGTCCACTCCGGGATAGATCACCCGCACGGCGGCCGCCGGTACCCCGCGCGCAACCAGGTCGTCCCGTGTGCTCCTGCTGATCGCATGGAACGCGGAGCGCCGATACACCCGCGGAATCGGCCGTTCGGCGAGCCACACGATCGAGGCCACGGGCCAGGATGCCTCACGGAAGACGGTCGTACCGAAGAGGTGCGGTACAATCACATACACCGGTCGGGTAGTGAGCGTCGGCACAAAGAGCGGCAGCTTGTTGACGTCCTCGACGACCACCTCGTATGCCCCGTCGCTAAGGAGACGCCGGATGTGCCGGCGCCCGACGGCCGCGAAGGTGTGCCGGCCCGCGTAGCGCCGCACGTCGATCCCGTCGAGCGTGGCGCGGGGTTTGGCGCCGCGCCAGCCGGAGGCGACGAGCGTGACCGCGTGACCGCGCGCCACCAAGCGGCGGAAGATCTCGAAGAAATGCACCTCCGCGCCTCCCGCCTGCGGGTTCTCCCGATCCAGCCAGTTGACGGCGAGGATCCTCACAGCCGACCCACGCGACGGGCGAGCGCATCCAACACACCGTTCACGAATGCCGGTGCCTTGTCGCCGGCAAACCAATGGGCCAGGCGAACCGCCTCGGAGATAACCACACGAGGCGGTGCCCGGTCGGTCAACAGCTCGTACAGCGCCAGGCGCAGGATGGACCGCTCGATCACCCCAACGCGCTGAGGGCGCCAGTGCTCCACGGCCGCCGCGATTTCCTCGTCGAGTCGAGTGACGTCCGCGGCGACGCCGCTCGCCAGCGGCTCCGCCCGCTCGACGGCTAGCCTCCGACGCGGCGCGCCGGCGACCAGGCCGACCACGACGGACCCCATCGGGGGCCGACCCTGCAACTCCCAGGCATATAAGAGCTGCAGGGCGCGCGCGCGTGTGCGGGTCTCAGGTCTGAGCACCCGGGCGGAACGGCGCAAGCGCCTTCAGCGTTTCGACCGCCGCACGCGCCGCTTCCTCTCCCTTGTTGCCGGCCTCGCCGCCGGCCCGGGCCAGTGCCTGCGCCAGCGTGTCGCAGGTGAGCAAGCCGAAGCCGATGGGGATGCCGAAGCGGGTCGAGACCGCCATGATCCCGTGGCTCGCCGTGTCCGACACGTAATCGAAGTGCGGGGTCTCTCCCCGAATCACGGCACCCAACGCGACGGCGAGCGCGTAGCGTCCAGTCTCGATCCCCCGCTGCAAGGCCACGGGCAACTCGAACGCCCCGGGGACCCATACGACGTCGATGCGGTCGTCCGGGAATCCCTCCTCGGCGAGCGCGGCGCGGGTGCCCTCGAGCAGGCGCCGGGTCACTCCCTCATTGAACCGGCTGACGACCACGAGCGCCCGATCTTCGGCGGGGGTCGCACGACGAGGATTGCCAGTCACGTCAGCTGGCAAAGAGGTGACCGAGCTTGTCGCGTTTGACCTTGAGATAGGCCCGGTTCTCGTCCGTGGGACTGGCGATCAGTGGAACGCGCTCGACGATCTCCAGCCCGTATCCGTCCAGTCCGACCATCTTGCGCGGGTTGTTGGTCAGGACCCGGATCGAGCTCAGGCCGAGGTCGATGAGGATCTGCGCCCCGATCCCGTAGTCGCGCAGGTCCGGGGCGAAGCCAAGCGCGCGATTGGCCTCGACGNNGATGAGCTGCATGGCGGCGTGGAGCTGGGGTCCGCAGTCGCAGCGCGACGAACGGAACACGTCGCCGGTGAGGCACTTCGAGTGCATCCGCACCAGGACGTTCTCCTGGCCTTCCACCTCGCCGTACACCAACGCGACGTGTTCGTGCGCATCGACGTCGTTCTTGTACCCTATGACGCGAAACTCGCCGTGCGGGGTCGGCAGCCGGGCTTCGGCCGCCCGATGCACCAGTCGTTCGTTTTGCAACCGATACGCGACCAGTTGCGCTACCGTGACGAAGGTGAGCCCGTGCTCCAGCGCGAAGCGCTCGAGCTGCGGTCGGCGCATCATGGTGCCGTCGTCGGCCAGGACCTCGCAGATCACGCCGCTGGGCTCGAGACCGGCGAGTCGGGCGAGGTCGACGCTGGCCTCGGTGTGTCCCACGCGTTGGAGCACGCCTCCGGGCCGTGCTCGGAGCGGGAACACGTGCCCGGGCCGTCGGAGATCCGACGGCACCGTGGCGGGGTCGATGGCGACCTGGATCGTCTTGGCACGATCGGCGGCGGAAATCCCCGTCGTCACGCCGAACCGCTTGGCCGCGTCGATGCTCACCGTGAACGCCGTCTCGTGGGATTCGGTGTTCGTCTCGGCCATCTGCGGCAGGCCGAGCTCCACAGTGCGTTCCGGCGTCAGCGTGAGACAGACCAGCCCCCGGCCGAACTTCGCCATGAAGTTGACCATCTCGGGCGTGGCGTGCTGAGCCGCACCGACGAGATCGCCTTCGCTCTCCCGATCCTCGTCGTCGGCAACCAGAATGAGCTTGCCCTGCCGGATGTCTCTAATCGCCTGTTCGATCGTCCCGAACGGCATGTCGGCCTCCTATGCCTGCACCGCGCCCCGCTGCTGGAGCAACTGGCGCACGTATTTGCCAATCACATCGGCTTCCACATGCACACGATCGCCGGGCTCCAGGCAGCCGAGGGTCGTGTGGTCTCGCGTGAAGGGGATGACGGAGAGCTGCACGACGCCCGGCGCCGGTACAGCGTTCACCGTCATGCTCACGCCGTCGACCGCGATCGAGCCGTATGGCACGCTGATCTCGGCGACGTCCTCGGGGACCGCGATGTCGATCAGCAGCGCGTCCGCCGTCGGCCGCACGGCGACGACCTCGGCTACGCCGTCGACATGGCCCTGCACCAGGTGCCCGCCGAACCGGTCCCCCATCTGCATCGCCCGCTCGAGATTCACGGGCTCGCCGCGTCGGACGTCGCCCAACCGGGTTCGTCCGCGCGTGGTGACGACCGCCTCGACCGTGAAGCGGCGCGGGGCGCAGTCCACAACCGTGAGACAGACGCCGTTGACCGCGACGCTCTCACCGACGGCCAGGTCCTCGTACGGGGCGGATATGGTGATGGCAAGCCGATCACCGTCACGACGCACGGCCTCCACCGCCCCCAAGGCAGTCACGATTCCGGTAAACATAGCTCTCGATCGACCACCAATAATGTATCCGGTCCCAGGGCCCGGCGCTCAGTGACCGTCCACGCCGTCGTGTCCCCCAGAAGCGTGGCGGTGCGTCGCCCGAAGGCCGGCTGTCCCTCTCCCAACCACCGCGGTGCTTGAATCCAATACAGCCGGTCCACCAGATCCGCGTCCAACAGGGCGGTCGCCAGACCCCCCCCTCCCTCGACGAGCACCGAGGTCACTCCCTGGGCCGCCAGCCCCTCGAGGGCCCCGACGAGATCGTGCGCCACCTGCACCTCGACCGCAGTCCCCGCCAACGACGCCCGGAGGCGGTGCTCTGCGCCGGGGCGACCGATCACGACCGTCCGCACCTCGCCCGCCGTGCGGACGATCGTCAGCGTCCGCGGCACGTCGCCGTCCCGCGCAAACAGCACACGCACAGGCGCGACACGTGGCGTCACGCTACCCCGAACCGTCAAAGACGGATCGTCGACGACCGCGGTCACGCGCCCCACCGCGATGGCGTCGAACCCCGCACGAAGCCAATGGGTGTACGCGCGTGCCTCCGCACCCGAGATCCACTGCGACTTGCCGGTCCGGTCGGCCACCAGGCCGTCCAACGTCGTCGCCAGCTTCAGGGCCACGAAGGGCCGCTCCGGCCGGCGGCGAGACCACAGGAACGGGGCGTTCAGCGCCGCCGCCTCGGTGCGGCCCACACCAGCTACGACCTCCACTCCCGCGTGGCGCAGCCGAGCGGCGCCGCCCCCGGCGGTCGCGTCGGGATCGGGGAGCGCATAGACGACCCGCGCGATTCCCGCCGACACCAACGCGTCGGTGCAGGGAGGCGTCTTCCCGTGATGAGCGCACGGCTCGAGCGTGACCACACAGGTAGCCCCACGGGCATCGTCACATTGCGCCAACGCCCGGATCTCGGCATGCTCGCCGCCGAACTCGGCGTGATGGCCCTCGGCCAGCACGCCACCATCACGCAGCAGCACGGTCCCGACCAGCGGATTCGGGGACACTCGCCCCCATCCGCGCCGGGCCAGCTCCAAGGCCCGCGCCATCGCCTCGGCTTCCGTCACCGCCCCGTTACACAAGCTGGACGCCGTCACCTTCCACGACCGTCCCGACTGCCCACGTTTCGACCCCTGCCGCCGCCGCGGCGTGCCGTACCACCTCCACCCCGTCGGGCGGAACCACGGCGATCATGCCCAGCCCCATGTTGAACACCCGATACATCTCGTCAGAACTCACCCCACCCGCCTCCTGCAGCACCCGAAACAGGTCCGGCACGGGCCAGGCATCGCGCTCGATCCGAGCGGCCCGATTGGCCGGCAGGGAACGGCCGAGGTTGCCGGGGATCCCACCTCCCGTGATGTGGGCCAGGGCGCGCAGCACCGGCAGGGCGGGCTGCACGGCATTCCAGTAGCTGCGATGTACCGAGAGCAGCACCCCGCCCACTGGTGCTCCCACACCCGGCAACTCGTGGTCGACGTCGAGGCCCATCTCGTCGAACACGATGCGACGCGCGAGCGTGTACCCGTTCGTATGAAGACCACTGGACGCGTAGCCGACGAGCACGTCGCCCACGCACACGCGATCGCCATGGAGCGCCTGACCTTCCCCGACGATTCCCACGATGGTGCCCGCCAGGTCGTAGTGGCCCGAGTGGTACAGGTCTGGGAGCTGGGCGGTCTCGCCGCCCACCAGCGTCATACCGTGTGCACGGCAACCGCGTGCCACTCCGTCGACCAGCGCGGCAATGGTCTCCGTCGGCACGTCGGCATGGGCGATGTAGTCGAGAAAGGCGAGCGGGCGCGCACCGTGCACGAGGATGTCGTTGACCGAATGGTTCACCAGGTCTTCACCGACCGTGTCGTGTCGCCCGGCGCGAATGGCGACCAGCACCTTGGTGCCGACCCCGTCGGTGCTCATGACCAACGTCGGTCGATCGACGTCGTCGGGGAGACGCAGCATACCGCCGAACGCGCCGACGGCCCCGCGGGCCAGCTCCGTTCGCGTCGAGGCCACCGCCTGGACGATCCGCCGCTTCGCCCGCTCGGCGGCATCCAGGTCGACGCCGGCAGCACGGTAGCGATCCGCTGTGCTCACACGAGTTCCGTTCGTTTGACGCCGTCCATCTCCCACCATCGCGACGGGCAACCGCCTGGCGCCGGCGCGGCCGCCCTAGACCGCCGGCTCCGGATCGATGTCGAAGCGCACGAGATCGGCGAACTCCCTGACCCGTGCTGCGACCTCGGCCGGCCCGATCTCTTGGAAACGGCGAACCGAAAAGCGCTCCACCGCGAATGATCCCATGGCGGCACCGTAGACCATGGCCCGTCGCACGTTGCCAACGGACAAGTCGTCGGTGCGGGCCAGGTGCGCCATGAATCCGCCCGCGAACGAATCGCCGGCCCCGGTAGGATCGTACACTTCGTCCAACGGGTACGCCGGGATGTAGAACACGTGGTCGTTCTGCACGAGCACCGCGCCGTACACGCCCTGCTTGACGACCACCATCTCGGGTCCACGCTGCAGGATCCACTTGGCCGCGCGGTAAACGTTCCAGTCGCCCGACAGCTCCCGCACCTCCGAGTCATTCACCAACAACACGTTGATGCGCTCGAGCAGTTGGAGCAGCAACCGTCGCTTGCCGTGGATCCAGTAGTTCATCGTGTCGCACGCGACGAAGGTCGGCTCCTGAATCTGCTCCAGCACCCGCAGCTGTTGCACCGGATCGATGTTCCCCAGGAACACGTAGCGTGAGTCCCGGAACGGCTCGGGAATCTCGGGATGGAACTCGGCGAACACCCCAAGCCTCGTTTCCAGCGTCTCCCGATTCTGTAGATCGTAGGAGTATTTCCCCTTCCAGCGGAAGCTCTCGCCGTGGCGCCGCTCCACGCCCCGGAGATCGACCCCCTGCTTCGCCAGCGCTTCGAGGCTG
>JABAOD010002132.1_pt1 | contig 14121 bp, 16 predicted proteins | sample 7062151 | NCBI WGS metagenome assembly JABAOD01 (sample SAMN14538626, study PRJNA623070) | marine sediment metagenome | biome: marine biome [ENVO:00000428]; feature: marine pelagic biome [ENVO:01000023]; material: deep marine sediment [ENVO:00002113] | place: India: Gulf of Khambhat ... | reverse complement strand
GAGCTCGGCATGGAGGCGATCTGGCGCATCGAGGTCGAGGACTTCCCCGCCTTCATCGTCATCGACGACAAGGGCAACGACTTCTTCGCCGAGCTGAAGATCGGGTAAATTCGAGTGCGATAACGGCTATAGCTCTTTGTCCTGCTAACCGCGTCGGCATGCACAACCCATTTAATGGAGGGAAGCACGGTGAATCGGGAAGAACTCGAAAGGCAATGGCAGGCACAGTTGGACGCAGTCAAGCGTTTGGGCGGGGAGACCGACGAATTGATCGTCGATGAACCGGCGTCCGAGGCCGAGGTTGCGAGGGTCGAAGAGAAACTTGGGGTTGCTCTGCCGCCCATGATGCGGAATTCTTTCCTGACCTTCGCACGCGGCCTACACGTGGAGTGGAGTCTTCCCGATGGTTTCCGACTTCCCCAGCATGTGGAAGAGGCGACCTGGGGAGGAATCGACTATTCGCTGGACGACATGGTCGACTCCGAGCTGGAACGACGCGAATGGGCTGACGATGTTGTTGCGAGTTGGGAAATTCCGGAGGAGACGGTCACTTGGGAAAACAAGGTCGCGTTTTTCACCATGGCAAACGGTGATTTCCTGGCCGTGGACGTCTCGACGCCCGGCCGCGAGCCCGTGGTCTATCTCAGCCATGATGGGAACGAAACTTCGCATTGCTACGCACTTGGCGACGATTTCGAGGATTTTCTGACCCGCTGGACCGGCGTCGGCTGCCCCGGCCCCGAAAGCTGGATCATCGAGCCATTCACCCACGATTTCACGAAGCCGCTCGACCCCGACTGCGAGAACGCCGTCTTATGGCGGAAGGCCGTGGGTCTTTCCTGATCGTGCGTTCCCTTCCCGCTCATCCTTCGACAGGCTCAGGATGAGGCATAATTGGAGGAATCGACGAACTGCAGTAGCATTCTTCTGCCCACCCACTCCTCATCCTGAACCTGTCGAAGGATGGCCTCGAGGGTAAGCCTGCGTCTCCCCCAATCACCAAAGATACAGCGCTTCCGCCAATGGCGGCTCCGGACACCGTACACCCTCTTCCCAACCGCGTCGCATCCCGGCATGCTGTCGGGCGACCAGACAGGGAGGCGCGCGGTGGGGGACGGCCGCATCGAGGGCAAGTGGATCGACGCGTTCCGGCGCGTCTTCGAGCTGTGCGCGCTTCGGCCCGGCGATGCGGTCGCGATTCTGTCGGAAACGCAGTCGCGGGCGGTCAACGTGCAACTGGCCGAGCTCGCGCTGCACCGGATCGGCGCGCGGGCGTTTCACGTCACCGTGCCGACGCCGCGGCAGCGCGCCCCGGTCGCCGTGCGCTCGACCGGGGCGTCCGACGCGGTGCAGGGGCTCGCGCCGGTGATCGCCGCCTGCGCGGCCTCGACGATGGTCGCGGACCTCACCGTCGAGGGCATGCTGCACGCACCGGAGCTGCCGGCGATCCTCAAAGGCGGGGCGCGCCTGCTGATGGTCAGCAACGAGCATCCCGAGGCGCTGGAGCGGCTGGTCCCCGACCCGGCGCTGGAGCCGAAGGTCAAGGCGGCCTACCGGATGCTGAAAGCGGCGAAGGAGATGCGCGTGGCCTCGGCGGCCGGCACCGACCTGGTGGTCGACGTCGATGGGGCACTGCCCGCGGGCGTCTGGGGCTGGTGCGCCAAGCCGGGATCGGTCGCCCACTGGCCGGGCGGCCTGGTGCTGTGCTTCCCGAAGGCCGGCGCGGTCAACGGCCGGCTGGTGCTGGCGCCGGGCGATGCAAACCTGACCTTCAAGCGCTACCTGGCAACCCCGGTGACGCTGACCGTCGAGGCCGACTACGTGACCGATGTCGCAGGAGACGGCCCGGACGCGATGCTGATGCGCGACTATTTCGCCGCCTGGGGCGACCGCGAGGCCTACGGCGTCTCGCATGTCGGCTGGGGCATGAACCCCGCGGCGCGCTGGGAGGCGCTGGAGATGTACGACAAGCGCGATACCAACGGTACCGAGCTGCGCGCCGTGGCCGGCAGTTTCCTCTACTCGACCGGCGCCAACGAGACCGCGGGGCGCCACACGCTGGGCCATTTCGACCTGCCGATGCGCGGCTGCACGGTGGCGCTCGACGGCGCGGCGGTGGTGCGCGACGGCGCACTCCAGGGGGAGCTCGCGTGAGCGCGGTACCGCACCATATCGAGCGCGGCGCCGGGCCCGCCGTCGTGTTCCTGCACGGCATCGGCGGCGATGCGGAGAGCTGGCGGGCGGAGCTGGAGGCGCTCGCCGGAGACTACCGCGCCATCGCCTTGGACATGCCGGGCTACGGCGCCTCCCCTCCCCTCGCCGAGATGAACTTCCCGGCGCTGGCCGACGCGCTGGAAGCCTTGCTCGACGCACTCGACATCAGCCGCGCCCACCTCGTCGGCCATTCGATCGGCGGCATGGTGGCGCAGGAATTCGCGGCAACGTTTCCAGCACGCGTCGCCAGCCTCGTGCTGTATGCCACCAGCCCGGCCTTCGGCAAGCCGGACGGCGACTGGCAACGGGACTTCCTTGCGGCGCGGCTGGCGCCGCTCGACGCCGGCCGCACAATGGCGGAGCTGGCGCCGTCGATCGTCGCCGGGCTTGTCGGCGATGCGCCCGATCCGGACGGCGTCGCCCGCGCCACCGCCGCCATGGCGCGGGTGCCGGAAGACACGTACTGCGCGGCCATGCAATGCCTCGTCACTTTCGATCGCCGCGATGCGCTGCCCGACCTGGCCGTTCCCGTGCTGGTGCTGGCCGGCGCCGCGGACGACAACGCGCCGCCGCGCATGATGGAGCGGATGGCGGCGCGAATCCCGGGGGCGGAGTTCCAGATCATCGCCGGCGCCGGCCACCTCGCCCATTTCGAGCGCCCCGCAGCATTCCGCGCCGCCGTCGGCGGTTTCCTCGACGGTGTCGCCGCCGCGCATGAGGCAGGCGCCGCATGACCGTCAACGCCGCGCCCGACGCGCCGCTGATCGACCCGGCCGCCTTCCGGCTGACGGCGGACCAGGCGGATCTCGCGGCCCTCGCCCGCCGCCTCGGCCGGGAGAAATTCGCGGCGCGCGCCGCGCAGTATGACCGCGATGCCAGCTTCCCGACCGAGAACTACCGCGACCTGCACGACGCGGGGCTGATGGGCATCTGCATCCCGCGAGAATACGGCGGCGTCGGCGCGGATTTCCTGACCTACTGCCTCGTCGCGGCGGAGATCGGCCGCTACTGCGGCTCGACCGCGCTGACCTTCAACATGCACGTCGCCTCCTGCCTGTGGAGCGGCGCCCTCATCGACGATCTCGAGCTGTCGGAGGACGCGCGGGCGGCGCACAACGCTAGGCGGGCGGTCCATTACCGGCGCATCCTCGAGGACGGCGCGATCTATGCGCAGCCGTTCTCCGAGGGGGGCGCGGCCGCCGCCGGCCAGGTCGCGTTCGCCACCGAGGCGCGCCCAACGGACGGCGGGTGGATCGTCAACGGCAAGAAGATCTTCGCCTCGCTGTCGGGCCACGCGGACTATTATGGCGCGCTGTGCACCGAGCTCCACGAGGGGCGGAAACCGAGTCGGCGGCATACCCTCTATCTCGCCATCCCGTCAGACGCCGAGGGGGTGCGCGTGACCGGCGACTGGGACCCCTTGGGCATGCGCGGCACCGTCTCGCGCACCCTCGTCTTCGACGACGTGTTCGTGCCGGAGGGCGAGGCGCTGATGCCGCGCGGCGTCTATTTCCAGGCGGCGTCGCGCTGGCCGCACATGTTCGCGACGCTGTCGCCGACCTATATGGGCCTCGCCCAGGCGGCCTATGACGTCGCCGTCCGCTACCTGCGCGGCGAGGAGCCGGGGGCCGGGGCGGTGAAGCGGCGCATGTACCCGACCAAGCAGATCGCGGTCGCCGAGATGCGCATCATGCTGGAGCAGACCAGGGCGCTGTGGTTCCAGACGATAAGCGAGGCCGGACCGAATCCTGCGAAGGACCAGCTGCTGCGCGCCTGGGCCGCGCAGTACACGGTGATGGAGAACGCCAACGAACTGGCGCAACTCGCCATCCGCACCTGCGGCGGCCAGTCGATGCTGAAGTCCCTGCCGCTGGAGCGGATCTATCGCGACAGCCGCTGCGGCTCGCTGATGCTGCCCTGGACGGCGGAGCTGTGCCTCGACCGCATCGGCCGCGGCGCCCTCTACGAGGACGGCGAGACCGACGACTGACCGCCGGCTATTTCAGCCCCATGCAGTTCGCATAGTAGGTCACGGTCGCGGGCCAGTCGGAGAACACGCCGAGCACCCCGACGTCGCGGGCCAGCACGTCAAGCATGGTCAGCATGTCGCCGTCATTGTCGATGGCATCGCTCACCGACTGGTAGTAGAAGCCGCCGCCGCCGGCGAGCGGGCCGGATCGTTCCAGCGTCCAGGTGATGATGTCGAGCCCGGCCGCCTTCGCAGAAGCGGTATAGGCCGAGGGCACGATCCGGCCGCCGGCGTCGAGCGTGACCAGCATCCACATCGGCGGCGCGATGATCTTGACGCCGGCCGCCGCCAGCTCCGCCATGCTCGGCACGAAGGTCGACGGATCGTTCGGGTCGATCGGCGGCGTGAGGTCGTAGCGGCCGTCGAGGAACACCGCCTGTCGGCCGAATGCCGGCTCGTTGGCGATCCAGTACAATACGTCGGCGGGGTTGAAGGACTGGGCCCACACATCCTCCGGCGGAATGCCGGCCGCGATGTACGCGTCGATCATCTGCTGGACGTAGTCCTCCTGCGTGTAAGCGCCTTGGAAGGGCATCGCAACGCTGGGCGCCTTCAGCTCCGGCGTGAACTTGGCGCCGAGCTTCCGGAACAGCTCGATGTTCTGGGCATGGGTCAACAGCGTGCCGCGGGTGGCATACAGGTCGGTGCGGTAAGGGGCGGTGCCGCCCAGGAACTCCTCGGGGGTGAGCGCGTTCGGATTGCTCGCGTCCATCTTGCCCTTGAGCGACAAAAACTCCGCCGCCGTGATCTCGCTGGTGCGGCAGACGGCGGACGCCCGTTTCGTGCGGTTGCCGTCGATATCGAACTCGGCCGGCGTGAACGGCTCGATGCAGGTCGACGCAAGATCGGTGACCAGGATGTTGGTCGTCGTCGCAAGGTCGGCCTGCGAATGGCGGCACACCAGCACCCGGTCCCTGGTGAAGGTGACGTCGCATTCGAGGATGCCGGCGCCCATCCGCGCCGCCGCGATATAGGATTCCTTGGTGTGCTCGGGAAACTGCAGCGCGGCGCCGCGATGGCCGATGGAAAAATCGCTCTTCGTGAAGGGTCCCTTGGCGCATTTGCGGAGTTCGGCCTTGAGCGGACCGTCATCCATGTCCTCGACGAGGAAGAACGGGCGCGGACCGAGCTACACGCTGTGTCCCTTGCCAAACGACCGTTCCTTATCCGTTTGTCCGGCCGAGACGCTCGTCGCAGGGACGAGCAGGGCCAGTACCAATGCCAATGCGGCAAGTGTCGTGACTGTCTGTCGCATGGTAACCTCCCTGATGGCGTGAGAAACAGTATAGTTGGGTGGGATATCATCCACTGTAACACGCGCAACGACGACCGTCCGGTCACGTATTTTTCGAATTCCGATGTCGGCCGGCCAATCGTGCCGCACCATGGCGGTTTCGTGGGGCTGGTCAGACGCCGTCAGCCGGGCCATGCTGCCGGACAGGAATCGATGTGAGCGGTCGGGGAGACGAAACAGACGATGAACCTTGCCGATGCGATCGCTGCCCACGCGGAGGCGGTACCCGACAAGATGGCGGTCCGCTTCGAGGGTGTGGATATGGGATATGACGTGTTGGCTGCGCGGATCGATGCCACCGCCGCGGTGCTGGCAGGAGATTTCGCGATCCGCCGCGGCGACCGCGTGGCCTATCTCGGGCTCAACCACCCGGACATGCTGGTCCTGCTGTTCGCCTGCGCGCGGCTCGGCGCGATCTTCGTGCCGCTCAACTGGCGCCTCGCCGGACCCGAGCATGACTTCATCCTGCGGGATTGCAAGCCGCGCCTGCTGGTCGCGGCGTCGGACTTCGCGGCGCAGATTGCGGCCATCGGTGCGGCTGTCGCGGCGATTCCCAAGGTGAGCCTGGGCCGGACCGTTCCCGGCTGGTCGTCGTGGGAAGCCCGGCTCGCCGCCGGCGGCGATTCCGCGGTCGGCGTCGGATCGCGGGACGATCCAGTGCTGCTGGTCTACACCTCCGGCACCACCGGACGACCAAAGGGCGCGCTCTTGACCCAGGCCAACATCCACTGGAACACGGCCAACAGCATCCACATGCATGCGATGAGCGGCTACGACCATGTGTTGACCACGATCCCGATGTTCCATGTCGGCGGCCTCAACATCCAGACGGTCCCGGTCCTCCTTGCCGGCGGCAGTGTGACGGTGCATGCGCGGTTCGACGCCGGCGCAACGCTGGATGCCATCGCCCGCGACCGGCCGACGCTGACCGTTCTGGTGCCGGCGCAGATGATGGCGCTGTTCGCGCATCCCGCCTGGGAGACCGCCGACCTGTCGCCACTGCGGCTGGTCACCACCGGGTCGACGATCGTGCCGGTGCCGCTGATCGAACGCATCCACGCGCGCGGCGTGAAGGTGATCCAGGTCTACGGAACGACGGAGACGGCCCCGGTCGTCGTCTACCAGACCGCCGCCGACGCCGAGCGCAAGATCGGCTCGGCCGGCCGCGCCGGGCTGCACAGCGAGTTGCGGCTGGTCGACGACGACGGCAATGATACGCCCCCCGGGGTGCCCGGCGAGATCCTGGTCCGCGGGCCCCAGGTGATGCGCGAATACTGGGGCGACTCCGCCGGCACCGCCGACGTGTTGCGCGATGGCTGGTTTCACACTGGCGACATCGGCCACCTGGACGTGGACGGCTGGCTCTATGTCGATGACCGCAAGAAGGATGTTATCATTTCCGGCAGCGAGAACATCTATCCGGCGGAACTCGAGGCGGTGCTGGCCGGATGCGAGGCCATCGTCGAGAGCGCGGTCGTTGCACGGCCGGACGGGACGTGGGGCGAGGTCCCGGTGGCCGTGGTCGTGTTGCGTGCCGCCGGCGAGATGGACCGCGCGGCGGTGCTGGCCCTGTTCGAGGGTCGACTCGCCCGGTTCAAACATCCCAAGGATGTGGTTTTCGTGCCGGCGTTGCCGCGCAACGCCATGGGAAAGGTACAAAAGTTCCGGCTGCGCGAGATGGTGGCCGGCGGCGGGGACGGATGAGGCAAGCGCAGAACAGCGTGACTGTTCAGACCACCGGTCAGGGCCTGTACGAGATTACCGGGCAGATCGCCGGCTGGCTGGCCGGCCAGGACATCGCCGACGGGCTGCTGACGGTGTTCTGCCGTCACACCTCGGCGTCGTTGACGATCCAGGAGAATGCGGACCCGGACGTGCAGCGGGACATCGAGGATTTCTTCAAGAAGCTGGTGCCCGAGGACAACCGCCTCTACCGCCATACCGTCGAGGGCCCGGACGACATGCCGGCCCACATCAAGAGCGCCTTGACAGCGACACAGCTTTCGATCCCCGTCACCGGCGGGCGCATGGCCCTCGGCACCTGGCAGGGCGTCTACCTGTTCGAGCACCGAACACGGCCGCACGAGCGTGTGCTGGCGCTGCATCTGATCGGGAATTAAGGCGCCGCCGCCCGCCACGCCGGGACATATCGTATGGTAATCCGGCGACGAAGATGTCTGCCGACGGGTGCGCTAATCTGACAGGCGCTCGAGCTCGTCCCAGAGCCGTCCCTCTTCCGCCTTCAGGGCCAGATACTGCTGCTCCAGCTTCTCTTCGCGGTTCCAGTCCGCGCGGTCGATGGCAGTCTCCAGCGCAGCCTTGGTTTCCGCCAGCCGGTAACAGATGTCGATCAATTCCGCCATGACCCACTGCTGCCGATACTCGAGATCCCGCCACGTGCCTTCGAGAGCGCTGGCCTTCAGGCGGTATTCCTCGTTGTCGCGCAGGTCGTGGCCGAGCAACTGAATCGGCGCATCCCCGTCATCCGCGATCGCGGTCAACGGCACCGAAAGGAAAATCGCCGTCCACAGCACGGCCATCATCCGTTTCATTTTGGACTCCTTGCCGCGGCGCTGCAACGCCGGAAACATGGTTTGCAGCAATCCGTCTCCCGTCACGATTCCGAACGAATTCCAGTGTATTCAGCAGTGCCAAAGAAAAGATTAACGGCCAGCAACATTTAATAAATTTGGTGCCGCGACCCGAGGCGGGCGACAGCACCGGCTGCGCGTGCCGATCCCGCTGGCGATCCGGGAAAATGCCGCTATCATGGCCACCTGGAGCCGCCCCCGCGATCCCCCGGGGGCGTTTCCATGTCACGCCACCATGACGCCGGAGCCCGCATGGTCGAGCTGTGGATCCCCGTAACCATCGTCGCGGCGTTCATGCAGAACGCCCGCTCTGCCGTGCAGAAGCACCTGACGGGGCGTCTGACGACGCTGGGCGCAACCTATGTGCGCTTTCTCTATGCGCTCCCGTTCGCGATCCTGTATGTCGCGGCGCTCGTCGTGCTGGGCGCGAAGCCTCTGCCGCAACCGAACGGTTTGTTCCTTGTCTACGCCGTTCTCGGAAGCGTCGCGCAAATCGTCTTCACCGCCCTCCTGATGCGGCTGTTTTCCTTCCGCAACTTCGCCGTCGGTACGACCTTCTCCAAGACCGAGGTCGTACAGGTCGCGATTCTCGGCCTGCTGATCCTCGGCGACACCCTGACACCGCTCGCCACCCTCGCTGTCGCAGTGGCGGCCCTCGGCGTGATGGTGCTGTCGGCCGGCCAGACCAGTGTCTCAGCACGGACCCTCGTCTCCAGCCTCGCCGAGAAGCCCACGCTGATCGGCCTTGCTAGCGGTGCCTTCCTCGGCGCGTCGGTCGTGTTCTTCCGCGGTGCGGCGCTGGCCCTTGGCTACGACGATGCGATCATGGCGGCGGCCTTCACCCTGGCAGTGGCGCTGCTCATCCAGACGCTGGTCATGGGCGTCTACCTTGTCCGCCGGGAACCGGCGACGCTGAAGGCCGTGCTGGTCCATTGGCGCTGGTCGCTCGCGGTCGGCGTCGCCGGCGTGCTGGCCTCGATCTGCTGGTTCACCGCCTTTACGCTGCAGAATGCGGCCTATGTGCGTGCGCTCGGCCAGATCGAGCTGATCTTCACCTTTATCGCGTCGGTGGTATTCTTCCGCGAGCGCACCAGCCGCGCCGAGGTGGTCGGCATTTTGATGGTCGCGGGCGGCATCCTGCTGCTGATCCTCGGCGGTTGAGCGAAACGCGGCCCGCCGCATTTGACTGTTGTCAATACCGATCTCCTCAATCCGCCGTAAATCTGGGGCAAACCGGGCCGACGCAAACAAAAGACGCGTCGACGGCACCGACGCGAGCCATACCGCGTGATCCTGTTGCGCGTCGGTCACTGGATACGGCCAACTGCGAGGAGTGGTGCAGGATGGATTCGAAAGGCAGCAACGGGACCGATGCGAGGCTGATCGGCCACAACATCCGTGCGGTCACGGTGACGATCGAGCTTCGCCTGTTCAACAGCCTGCACGCATATGCCGGCGCCGCGGACGGCGTGATACCCCTGTCGCTGCCGGCCGGCAGCTGCGTTGGCGATATCCTGCGCAGGCTCGCGATCCCGCCCGACAAGGTGTTCCTCGCCCTTTGCAACGGCCGCGACATCACGCGTAGCCTGCACACCCCGCTCAACACGGACGCCATCCTCGACGAGGGGGACGTAATCGCATTATCGGGGCCGGTGCCGTACAGTTGGGGCTACGGCGCACCGGTGGTGTGATCCGGCCGGCGCGCCCGGCCACTCAGCCGCCACCCTTCTGGTAGGCTTTCCAGAACCTGTCGAGCGCGGCCTCGCGTTCAGTCTCGCTGTAACCGAAGAACGCCAGGCGGACCCGGGTGACGGGAAGCCGGAAATGCCCCAGGCAACGCACGGTCTCCGCCGCAAGATCGATGCACAGCCGGCGTTCGCCGTCGCGGACCTCTATGCCCGTCCCGTCCACCCTGATATCGGCCGTCCCGACCGCCTTCGGAAGGAGCCGGAGAAAGTCCGCGTGCGTGTAACCCATTTCCTTGTCGACGATATGCGGGCGCTCCGCCATCCGTGTTCTCCGAGCTCGCGTTCACGAACCGCCGTCCCTTGCCGGGATCAGCGATAATTGAACATCATACCGATTGAATTGCAGGGAAAATCGTTGCTACTATCATTTTGATAGCAAATTGCGCGTCCGCGTCTTGCCAGATAACAAAACGATAAACGGAACGCGATCGCATGCTGATAATCGCAGCGGCCGGCGTCCAACGAGTGTCGGCCCGTAACCGTGGGAGGATATCGGTTTGCAAAGATCCCTGGTGATTGATCCAAGTAAATGCACCGGCTGTCTGCAGTGCGAACTTGCTTGCTCGTACGACAACGAATTCATCTTCAACCCCTCGAAGTCGCGGATCAAAGTCTTCAATTTCCACGACAAGGGACGGTTCGTGCCCTACACCTGCACGCAGTGCGACGAGGCGTGGTGCATGAAGGCCTGTCCAGTCGACGCGATCTCCGTCGACGCCGCGACCGGCGCCAAGGTCGTCTCCGACGAGCTGTGCGTCGGCTGCAAGGTCTGCACCATCGCCTGCCCGTTCGGCACCGTGAACTACAACGCCGACACCGGCAAGGTCATCAAGTGCGATCTCTGCGGCGGCGATCCGGAATGCGCCAAGGCCTGCCCGACGGAAGCGATCGTCTATGTCGACGCGAACTGGACCGGGCTAGAGAAGATGCGCGCCTGGGCGGGCAAGACCGACGCCGGCCAGCAGGCCAGCGCGTAACGATCGGGAGGACAACATGGCTTGGGCTAAGAACATCCTCCGCGTCAATCTGACGAACGGAACCTGCAAGAACGAGCCGCTCAACATGGAGTGGGCGGAGAAGTATCTGGGGCAGCGGGGCCTCGCAACGAAGTATTTCGTTGAGGAGGTCGACCCCAAGGTCGACCCGCTGGCGCCCGAGAACAAGCTGATCATGACGACCGGGCCGCTCACCGGCACCTCGGCGTCAACCGCGGGACGCTATTCGGTCGTCACCAAGGGGGCGCTGACCGGCGCCATCGCCTGTTCCAACTCCGGCGGCTTCTTCGGCAACGAGATGAAGAACGCCGGCTACGACATGGTTATCTTCGAGGGCAAGTCGAAGAAGCCGGTCTACCTGTTCATCGACGACGAGGAGGTGCGTTTGCTCGATGCAGGTCCGATCTGGGGCAAGTCGGTCTGGGACACCGAGGACTGGATCAAGGAGCATCACCAGGATCCGATGATCCGGGTCGCCTCGATCGGCGTATCTGGCGAGAAGGGCGTGAAGTTTGCCTGCGTCGTCAATGACTACCACCGGGCCGCGGGGCGCTCGGGCGTCGGTACGGTTATGGGCTCGAAGAACCTGAAGGCCGTTGCGATCCGCGGCAACAGGGGCGTGCAGGTCAAGGACTACAAGCGCTTCATGGAGGCGGCCGGCAACGCCAAGAAGGTGCTCGCGGAAAATGCCGTGACCGGCCAGGGCCTGCCCGCCTACGGCACCCAGGTGCTGATGAACGTGATCAACGAGATCGGGGCGCTGCCGACCCGCAATCACCAGACGGTGCAGTTCGAGGGCGCCCACGCGATCTCGGCCGAGGCGATGGCGGAACCGCGCAAATCGGACGGCAAGCCGAACCTCGTGCGCAATGCCGCGTGCTTCGGCTGCACGATCGCCTGCGGCCGCATCTCGACCATCGATCGCACTCACTATACGGTGGCCGAACGGCCGCAATATCAGATCGCCTCCGGCGGCCTGGAATACGAGGCGGCCTGGGCGCTCGGCGCGGCCACCGGCGTCGACGACCTCGACGCGCTGACCTTCGCCAACTTCATCTGCAACGAGCAGGGCTTCGATCCGATCTCGTTCGGCGCCACCGTCGGCGCGGCCATGGAGATGTACGAGACCGGCGTCATCGACAAGAAGACGACCGGCGGCATCGAGCTCAAGTTCGGCAACGCCAAGGCGCTGACGGAGCTCGCCGAGCTGTGCGGCAAGGGCGAGGGATTCGGCGCCGAGATCGGCCTCGGCTCGCGGCGCCTGTGCGAGAAGTACGGCCATCCGGAGCTGTCCATGTCGGTCAAGGGCCAGGAGTTCCCGGCCTACGATTCGCGCGGCATCCAGGGCATGGGCCTGACCTACGCCACCTCGAACCGCGGCGCCTGCCATCTGCGCAGCTACACCGTGGCGTCGGAGATCCTGGGCATTCCGGAGAAGACCGACCCCCTGGTCGCCGAGGGCAAGGCCGGCCTCGTGAAGGCCTTCCAGGACGCGACGGCGGCCTTCGATTCGTCCGGGCTCTGCATCTTCACCTCGTTTGCCTGGACGCTCGAGGACGTGGCGCCGCAGGTGGACGCGGCCTGCGATGGCGAGTGGTCTGCGGAGAAGCTGCTGGAGGTCGGTGAGCGGGTCTGGAACCTGGAGCGGCAGTTCAACAACGCGGCCGGGTTCACCGCCAAGGACGACAACCTGCCGGCGCGGCTGCTCAAGGATGCGGCCAAGGTCGGCCCGGCCAAGGGCCTGACCAACCAGCTCGACAAGATGCTGCCCGAGTACTACGAGCTGCGCGGCTGGACCCCGGAGGGCGTGCCGACGAACGAGACGCTGAACCGGCTCAGCCTGTGACGGTTGCGGGGAGGGGCCCAGCCCCTCCCCGGCCGCCCGGACGATTGCTCCACACCAGCAACCCCAGCGGGGAGGCGGACACATGACCTACGTGATCATTGGCGCGGGACCGGCCGGAGTCGCGGCGGCCGATACGCTTCGCAAGGCCGATCCTGCCGGCGAGATCGTGTTGATCGGCGGCGAACCCGAGCCGCCATACTCGCGGATGGCGATCCCGTATCTGTTGACCGGGCAGATCGACGAGGCCGGCACCTATCTGCGCAAGCAGGACGGCTATTACGAAACCCACCGCATCGGCTACCGCCAGGCGACGGTGGAACGCGTCGACCCTGCCAAGAAAATACTGCATCTGGCTGGCGGCGACAGCCAGTCATACGACAAGCTGCTCGTCGCTACCGGGGCCAGCCCGATCCGGCCGCCCATCGAGGGGCTGGACCTGCCGGGTGTGCATCACTGCTGGACCATGGCCGACGCCCGCGAGATCGCCAATCGCGCCGCCAAGGGCGCCGATGTCGTGCTGATGGGCGCGGGCTTCATCGGCTGCATCATTCTCGAGGCGCTGGTCGGNNTGCATCATTCTTGAATCCCTGGTCGAACGCGGGGTCAACCTGACCGTCGTCGAGGCACTGGACCGGATGGTGCCGCGGATGATGGACGAGGCCGGCGGCAACATGATCAAGGACTGGTGCACCGAAAAGGGCGTCCGCGTCCTGACTTCGACCAAGGTCGCCCGGCTGTCACAGGCCGATGGCCGGCTCGCCGCCGAGCTCGACAACGGCGAGACGACCGCCGCCGACCTCGTCGTCGTCGCCACCGGCGTGCGCTCGAACACCGATTTCCTCGAGGGATCCGGCGTCAAGGTCGACACTGGCATCGTCGTCGACCGGCACATGTGCTCATCGGTCGAGGACATCTATGCCGCCGGCGACTGCGCCCAGGGCATCGACTTTTCCACCGGGGAATGGGCCGTTCACGCGGTGCAGCCGACCGCGGTCGATCATGGCCGAATCGCCGCCCTCAACATGGCCGGACGGCCGACACCCTACAAGGGCAGCCTGATCATGAACGTGCTCGATACCGCCGGGCTGATCTCGGTGAGCTTCGGGCGCTGGGACGGCGTCGAGGGCGGCGATCGCGCGGAATCCATCGATGCGGACAACTTCCGCTACACGCGGCTCGAGTTCGACGGCGACCGCATCGTCGGCGCGCTGACGCTCGGCCGCACCGACCATGTCGGGGTGCTGCGCGGACTGATCCAGACGGAAATCCCGCTCGGGCCCTGGAAGCAGAAGCTGATGGCCGACCCGAACCGTATCGTCGAGGCCTATATCGACCGGACCCAAGGTGTATGAAGGTCGAACTGAAACTCTACGCGTCGCTCTCGCGATACCTGCCGAACGGCGC
>JABAOD010002823.1_pt1 | contig 14122 bp, 4 predicted proteins | sample 7062151 | NCBI WGS metagenome assembly JABAOD01 (sample SAMN14538626, study PRJNA623070) | marine sediment metagenome | biome: marine biome [ENVO:00000428]; feature: marine pelagic biome [ENVO:01000023]; material: deep marine sediment [ENVO:00002113] | place: India: Gulf of Khambhat ... | reverse complement strand
GGATGTGGTCGCGGCGTACGCGGTGCCGGGCCTCGAGCAGCCCGTGGGGCTCGTGGCGCGGGGTGCGCAGCTGCTCGTGGCGCAGGCGGACGGTCGGATTGCCGTGATCGAGCGACCGGAGCTTCGGGGAGGGTCGTGAGTGGTCGGGAAGTTGCGACGGTCGCCCTACCCGCCCACGCAAGGGTTCCCATGCCCCCAATGATCTCAAGAAGGTCCGCTGGAGTGTCACCAGCATTACCGGTGCCACCACAGGCCACTAAGAGCGAGCAAAGGACCAAGCGCCTGAGCATGTTGACGCCTCATCGAGCCGTATCGGCGCTCGACTTCAGAGCTTCAGCCGGACGCCCGCATTGACCATCCGTCCTTCGAGCGGTGCCCAGATATCGGTCGTCCAGCGGCCGTCGGAGGCGCGCTCTGGGCGCACGAGCGGGTTCCAGCGGGTTTGACGGACGTCGAGGATGTTCTCGATGTTGACGAAGAGTCCCGCCGCCCCGAATCGGTGCTCGGCCAGCAGGCCGAGGATGACATACGGTCGGCTCTCATCACGGAACGGGTCGTCCTCCTCCAGCTGCTGTCGTCCGACGTAGGCGCCCTCGATCCCGACGCGCGTGCCTTCATCAGGCTCGATCACGGCGTCCACCATGAAGAGGTGGCGCGGAGTGAGCGGCGTCTCGCGCCGGCCGCCGTTGGGAGCGTCCTCCCGCGAGCGCAGATAGGTGTGGGATGCCAGCACGTAGACGGGCCCGCGCAGGTAGCGGGCCCGGGCCTCGAGCCCGTAGGCCCGGGTCGGTCGTGACGCGTTGGCCAGCTCGACCTGGCCGGGCGCCTCGAGCGACTCCCGGACCAGTAGCGCGTGCTCGATCTCGGTCCCGAAGAGCGACAGAGTCAGTTGCAGCGACCCGGTCTCGCGCTCGAGATCGAAGGAGGCGCTCCGCGCCCGCTCGGCCTCCAGGTCGGCGAGCGGTTCCAGGCGCGTGAGACCGATTTCCTCAACCCGCTCCACGAAGGGCGTCGGCGCGGCGAAGCCCAGACTAGCCGATGCCCGAACCGCCCAGCCGCCGCCGGGCCGTAACAGGGCGGACAGCTTGGGACTCAGGAACGTCCCATACTCGTCGTGGAAGTCGGTCCGCGCGCTTCCCGACAGTGTGAACCACGCGGTCGGCTCCCACACGTCCTGCGCGAAGAGCGCCGGCGCTCGGTAGGTGTAGACGAACGCGGGCAGGTCGTCCGAGCGGTAGCGGTCTTCCTGATACGCGGCGCCGACGACCCAGCGATGGTCTCGCGCCACGCGGCCCAGCGTGACCTCGCCGAACCAGGTCCCGTGCAGGTCGTCGTAGGCGTCCACGCCGTGGACGTGGTCGTGCCGCTCCGCCATCGCCGCCGCGCGCACCGCGATGATCTGCCCGCTGCCGAGCAGGAACCGGGCGACCAGCCCGGCATCGCCGCGGCGGGTGTCCCGTTCCTCACGGTAGCCGTTTCCGTCGGGCAGGGTCGCCCCGGTCGCGGTGCCTCCGGCCCGCTCCTCGATCGAGCCGCCGAGGGTGAGGAAGAGCGACCGGCCCGCGCCGGGATCCCAGAAGATCCGGGGCCGGATCACGGCGCGACGGTAGCCGGAGAGGTCGAGCCAGTCGTCTCCGTCCACGTCCACCTGCCCCTGGTCGTGGGCGGTTGCCAGCAGCGTGTAGCCCCAGTCGGGTCCGAGCCGGCCGGGGAGGAACGCCACCGCGTCCGTCCCCTCCCGCGACGTCCGGTTCACCAGGAACTCGGGTCCGCCGGCTGGACGCCGCGACACCAGGTTCACGACGCCGCCCAGCGCCGCGCCGCCGTAGAGCGCTGACGCGGTCCCCTTGATCACCTCGACTCGGGCGAGGTCGATGGGTGGCACCTGGGTGACGGAGAACGAGCTGAGCTGGCCGCCGTAGAGAGGGAGACCGTCGGTGAGCAGCCGGGTGTAGCGTCCGTTGAGCCCGAGTAGCCGGACCTGCGCGCCGCCCAGAGCCGGCGCGGTCGCCTGGATCCGCACGCCGCCGAGGTCGGTCAGCACCATCGTCAGGTTGCCCGGGGCGAGGGCGGTGTTCTCGTCGATCTCCTCCCGAGGCAGCGCCTCGACGCGGACCGGCTCCTCCTCGATCGGCCGCTCCGACCGCGTCGCCGTGACGATCAGGTCCGCCAGCTCGATCGGCTCGGGCTCGAGCTCGACGGTGACGACCGTGTCGCTGCCCGCCCGTATTCCGACCTGCAGCCGCTCGAAGCCGAGCCGCTGCACGGTGAGACGGTAACGGCCCGGGGTGAGGTGGAGGGTGGCGATCCCGTCGGCGTCGCTGATCGCGGCGCTTAGATCGTTCCGCGCGGCAGCCACTTCCTCCTGCCTCCGCTCGCTCCCGGCCCGGACCTCGGCGCCCTCGACTGGCGCGCCCTCGCTCCGCACCCGCACGGTGACGCGGGCCGTGGTGTCCTGCGTCGCCGGCAACGCGGACGGCGTGGCGGCGGAGAGGGATGGCGGAACCCCGGTCGCGCAAGCAGCCGCGATCGCGAACGAGACCGCGGAAGAGAGTCTGCAACGGTGGCGGCACGATCGCGAAAGTCCCCTCACGGCTTCAGCAGCCCGCCGATGCAGAGTTTCCGCGCCTCAACTCATCGATCGTCGCGCTTGATACCTCGACGCGCTTCGCGCCGGTACTTGTCGAAAAACGCATTCCCTCTGTTACCCGCGGTGCTGGAGAAATCGCCATGCGCATCTGACAATTAGGAAGTCCTTGGCCGCTTTGAGAAAAGCTTCGCGTTTCCCCGTCAGAGTAGCAACATGTTCGCAGCCGCCCACAAGACAAAGGCATAACACGATGATTCGAGCTCCACTCACCTCAGTGGTGAGCCGGCAATCGCCTCCTATTCAAACGGCTGCCGATCCGCGGCTACCTGGACGCCTACGAAGCCGAGACCGGTGAGCGCGTGTGGCGCTGGTACCCTAGCGGCTCGTCCTCCGCGACCATTGTGCTGTTGGGTATCTTGACGACTCAACACGAAGAGACGGTCAGACTCTGTTCTCCACGCGTGGCATCGAACGCATAGCAGCCGCCTTCACCTGGACCCGAGTCGACCTGCACAGCGGAATCCGCGAGCGGACCCGTCTTCGCAGGCACACTCCTCCCCCCGGCGCGACGAGCGCGCCCCTGAACCAGCGGAGCGCCGGCTCCGCAGGTTAAGCGGCGGGCGCTTTCGCCGTCAGGGCACCCCCAAGCTTGCCGGAGAGCAGGCCGAAGATCGCGCCGACGATCAGCGAGACCGCGATCACCAGCAGCGCGTTGTTGAAATTGACGCCGGTCAAGGCAGCCGTGCTCAGCGCGTCCGGCGTCTGCAGCAGGTAGGCGAAGGTCGACGCATAGCCGAACACGCTGGCCGGGATCGTGGACAGCGCTTTGATATGCGCCGCCAGGCACATGCCCAGCACCGTGACGCCGACCACGATCGCCGCCCATATGGACAACCCGATCGTATCAGCCAGAGGGATGCCCAGGATAATGAGCGCGGCCACCCAGGCGCAGATGACGCCAAAGACGTTGTGAATGATCGCTTTCTTCAGCGCTGCGTTGTCGCCCCCTACCGCGAAGAACGTCGCCCAGCCAACGAACACGGTCCAGATGATGATGAACCCCGACAGCGGGCCCAGCGCCAACCAGGTGGCCACGGCTCCAAGGGCTCCGATGCTGACCGACAGTGCAACGAGACTGGTCATGGTCGCGTCCCTCCGTTTGTAAAGGTCACGTGAATAAGACAAGACCCGGAAGATCCAGGCCCTCCAAAGCCACGCAGGCCGCGCACCTGCGAGGACGCTCACGCCACGCACGCTCTCTCACGCTCTAATAGCGCCACCCGTGGGCGGCCCCTTTGATCCGGCGGATTAGCATCACCCATCCCCCTCGATGGGTTACGGGCGAATCCGGGGATCTAAAGACAGTTTTTCCAGGCGCTCTGAAGAGGTGGTTGACAGGTGAGAAGAATCGGATGAAAGGCGAAAGGCTGTCTGTGCTGCGGGTGCACAATCGATAACTGTGGGCGCGCGACCCGGGCGCAGACGTCGCCGGGGCCCAGAAACTCAGCTGTTTCGGGACCCCGCGAACGACCTGGGACTCCCCGACGGTCCTATTCACCGGACCTTCCACACGGTGCTCGGCGCCAGCCGGTACGTAGGGCCCAAAGACCATGCCATCGACCAGGAATGTTAGAGCGAAGATGGGCTTGAGAGCGTTTCAAGGTAGGCCCGTTGCCGGAGCCCGTCAAGAACTTGCAGCCTCCCCGAGGACAGCATGATAGAGGCCATGTCGCTTGGCGGATCGAGCTTCACGGACGACGGTATCGAGTGCGAAGGTCCCAAATCAGCCATCACTCCGGTCGCGGATCAACCCACCGGTGTTCTTGCTGCGGAGAAGGAGATACACGATGAGCCCATGAGCCACGAATAGGGCTGGCACGTTAATCGCGGCGAGAAACCAGGTAGCCCCAAAATGGGCCCGGTGGACGCCATGAACATTGCCAGGGGGGAATGCCGCCGCGGAGGCTCTCTACCAACAGGCGCTCGCCAGCGACCCGAACTACGAGCTAGCGCTGGCCAGGCTCTCCCTCTGCCAGACGCAGAACATCAACGCCGTTGGAGCGAAGACAAGGAGTGGTTGACCCGGGCGGAGGCGAGCGCGCGCCGGGCGCTGGAGATCGACCCAAAGCTGGCGGAGGCGCACTTCGCGCTTGAAGCGCCTGAACCGAGAGTGTGCCGCGTCTTGGTCCAAGAGGTAGTGCGCTCACATCTTGGTGTCGGGACGACCCACGAGGGAGATAACCAAGCAGATAATGGTAGGGGAGGCACGGGCCTTGAGCCGACCGACGCGTCAGGTTCGAGTGAAATCGAGCTGTGGCCGGAAATCGAGGTGTGGACTCGAGACGAACTCATTCTTGGAATGATCTCTACTTCCGGGTCACCCCCTTCACACGTCTCGATCGGAACTATCGGGATTCTCAACAGGCTGGACGGCCGCTTCCTGTCTGGTTTCGAGTCCGATGGACCCCAATAGTCCTCGGGGAGTTTCGTTCTCTTAATCCGCAGGTCGTGGGTGGAGTTTCGCAGCGCGCGGCGCTGCTCAGTATGAAGGCGCCTGGCGGTGCCTTCAAGGCGAGCCCCACCCCGGTCATTCTCCACTCACGAACGCTTCAGGCACTTACGGCGCAGACCTTCCGTTCACGCGCGTGATTCTACGGCTTTGGCGGCGACGAATCGCCTGGCACCGCCTATGTCGCCGCACAGCTGAAGCGGTCCGTGGTGCTTGCCGGCGCTCGCATCGCCGCCCACGCCAGTTGTGCTGGTTGATCAGATGGCACGGATCGTGTTTTAGGCTTCCCGAGAGCAACTATCCGAGCACTACCTGGACCTGGTGCTCGCGACCGTCGTCGGACAGGGGCACGGGCGCTTCTCCCGGGAGCGGTGTTCCGTCCAGCCTGACCTGGGATACCCCCCGGCAGACGCCCTTGGGGTTGTCGACGGTGATCCGGTACAGAGTATCACCATGATGGTAGGTGATCTCGAAGCGTTTCCACCTTCGGGGGATGCACGGATCGATGCAGAGGGCGGAACCTCGCTTCCGGAATCCGAGAATCCACTCCAGCCCCGCACGGTAGAGCCAGCCCGCGGCCCCGGTGTACCACGTCCATCCACCTCGTCCCACGTGAGGAGGCTGGGAGTAGACATCTGCGGGTACGGCGTACGGTTCCACCTTGTACCGGTGAACGTCCGCGCGACGCTTCGCGTGGTGCGTGGGGCTCAGCAGGTTGAAGAGATCGGCGGCCACCTCTCCCTCGCCCAGCATGGCGAATGCGATGACCGACCAGACCGCGGCGTGGGTGTACTGCCCACCGTTCTCTCGGGTGCCAGGGACGTATCCCTTGATGTATCCGGGGTCCAGGGGTGTCCGGTCGAAAGGTGGGGAGAAGAGCAGCAGGAGCCGGTCTTCCCGGCGGACCAGCCGTCGCTCTACGGATTCCATGGCCTGGCGTGCCCGCTCGTCGTCGCCGGCACCCGAGAGGACCGCCCAGGACTGGGCGATGGAGTCGATCTGGCATTCGTCGTTCACGGCTGATCCGAGCGGCGTACCGTCGTCGAAGAAGGCGCGCTTATACCACTCACCGTCCCACGCCTCCCCCTCCAGCGAAGCTTTCAGAGAAGCGGCCCTCTCGCGCCAGCGTGAAGCACGCTCCTCTTCTGCGCGGAGGTCGGCGATCTGGGCGAACTGCGTCAGGTTCCCGAGGAGAAACCAGCCTAGCCAGACGCTTTCGCCCCGGCCCTCGTGGCCGACACGGTTCATGCCGTCGTTCCAATCCCCGGCACCGATCAAGGGAAGCCCGTGGCTGCCGGCGTCGAGGCTCCGGTCCAGGGCCCGCGCGCAATGTTCGTAAAGCGTTGCCCGCTCCTCCGAGACCTCGGGCTGGAAGTAAGCCTCGTGCTCGTGCTCCTCCAGAGCCGCCCCCTCGAGCCACGGGACCTCTTCGTCGAGCACCGTCGGGTCGTCGGTCACTTGCAGATAGTGGACCACCGCGTAAGGAAGCCAGAGGAGGTCGTCGGAAATCCGGGTCCGGACCCCGCGGCCTGTGGGGGGATGCCACCAGTGCTGGACGTCCCCTTCTCTGAACTGCCGGGCGGCCGCGCGGAGGAGATGCTCGCGCATGATGTCGGGTCGCGTCACGGTTAGGGCGAGGACGTCCTGGAGCTGGTCGCGGAATCCGTAGGCCCCTGAGGACTGGTAGAACGCCGAGCGAGCCCAGATTCGGCAGGAGAGCGTTTGATAGAGAAGCCAGCGGTTGAGGAGGAGGTTCATTGAGTGTTCGGGAGTCTTGACCTGGACCGAGCCCAGCACCCGGTTCCAGTGATCCTGGACCTCGCTGAGCGCCGCGTCGCAGTCCATTTCGCGGTAGGCTTCGACTAGGGATCGGGCCTGCTCACGGCTGTCCCCCTGGCCCAGCAGGAACAGCACCTCGGCGCGTTCCCCCGGTTCGAGCTCCACTCTCGTCTGGAGAGCGGCGCAAGGGTCCAGCCCCGCTCCGACCTTTCCCGACAGCGTCTGCCCCCGCTCCAGCGACGCGGGATGGTCGAGGCTCGCGTTCCGGCCCAGGAACTCGAGGCGGTCGCCGGTCCAGGATGTCTGGCGCAAGCCCAGGTCGGCGAAGGCGATCCGATCCGCGAACTCCCCGTTCCAGGCGTTTCGCGCAAACAAGGCTCCGGTCGTCGGGTCGATATCGGTGACCACGAAAGCCGCCGAGTTGCTTCGCTCGACCCCAAGCACCCACTCCGCATAGGCTGTGACCGCAAGCCGCCGTTTGCGATGGGACCGGTTCTCCAGGGTGAGGCGCGAGATCTTGATGGGGTCTCGAAGGGGCACGAACTGCAGGAGATCCAGCGCGATGTCGTGGGAGGTGTGCTGGAAGCGACTGTACCCCTGCCCGTGCCGGATGACATAAGGCCAGCTCTCCTCGCGGATGGGGAGAACCGTCGGTCCCCAAACCCGACCGCTGTCTTCATCCTGGACATAGAACGTTTCGCCCGGCGTGTCGCTGACGGGATCGTTCGACCAGGGTGTGAGCTTGTTCTCGCGGCTGTTGACGCACCAGGTGTAGCCCGAACCCGACTCGGAGACCTGGAAACCGAATTCCGGGTTCGCCACCACGTTGATCCAGGGAGCCGGCGTCCACTGTTCCTTGCCCAGAACCGTGACGTATTCGCGGCCGTCCGCAGTGAATCCCCCCAGGCCGTTGAAGAACTCGAGTTCGACGGTGGGAGGGGCGACGGTCTTGGCCTTCTCGCGCGGCGCGCGGAGCAGCGGCGGAACCGGCCCTGGCCTCAAGCGCTGCAGCCGGACCACCTGCTCGGATAGCGTACCCTGGCTCGCCAGAATCAGCACTCGCGCCGCCGCGTGCAGGAGAAGCCGGTCTCGGCCGGGCACGAGGTCGGCTCTGAGCACATAGACGTCTCCATGTTCCCCATGCTTCTCGCGCCCGACCGCGGACTGAATCGCTTGCACCATGGCTTCGAGCGAGTCCTGGAGATCCTGTATGTAGGAGGTGGCTTTCGCATTGATGATCACCAGATCGGCGGAGATCCCCTTCATGTGCCAATACTCGTGCGCCCGCAGCAGCTGCCTCACGACGTCCCGCTCCTCGTCCCTCTCGATGCGCACCAGTGCGATGGGCAGGTCGCCTGAGATCCCGTAGGCCCAGAGCCCGGATGGGCCGCTGCGGTTTCTAGCCAGGACCCGAGGCGCGGCGCGCAACGTGGGATCTACGTAGAGCAGACGATTGGCCAGACGCTGGAAGAGGTGCGCCTCGTCCTGGGTGATCCGCAGGTGGTGCAGCTGGACCTGGGCCTGGGTCCAGGCCAACGAGCTTTCGCGCTCGAACGTCGCCGGCTCGCGGTACTTTTCCGCGATCTCGAGGGCCTGTTCCCGGGATGACGCCACGAGTGTGGTGAACACGAAGTTGACGCTTCCCCCGTGGGGAATCGCCACCCGCTGCCGGAGGCTCACGATGGGATCCAGAACCGTCCCTGCCGTATTGGAGAGCGGCCCGCCATCGATCACGGAGAGTGGCGTCCGGACCCCGCGGCCCCGGCCCAGAAAGCGTGCGCGGTCGCTCTCGTACTGCAACGTGTCGACCGTCTCCCCCTCCACCGCGGCCAGGTGGGCCAGCCAGACCTGGGGCTCGTTCGCCGAACGCGGGCGCCGGGTAGCGAGCAAGGTGCCGAGCTCGGGAACGAACTCCGTCTCGACGAACAGGTTTGAAAAGGCGGGGTGGGCCTCGTCGGCGCCCTGCGGAGCCAGCGCGACCTCGGCATAGGAAGTGAAGTCGATCTCGCGGTCCCGGTTCTCGAGATTGGTCACGGTCAGCCGGCGAAGCTCCGCGTCGTCCTCAGGGGAAACCACGATCTCGAGGGTGATTGAGAGTGAGCGGAACCGCTGCATGATCTTGGCCCGGTCCTCGGAATAGACGACGTCGTAGTGATCCGCTTCGCTTCCGCTCGGCTGGAAGCCGGCAGACCAGACGTCTCCGGTCTCCGCGTCGCGCAAGAAGACGAACGTGCCCCAGCAGTCGCGAGTTATGTCCTCGCGCCAGCGGGTAACGGCAAGATCGCGCCAGCGGCTGAACCCGGAGCCCGCCGCCGTGACCATGACGGTGTAGCGACCGTTCGAGAGCAGATGCGTGCGGGGCGTGATGTCGTGTGGCGACTCGAAGCGACGCAGCGTGGGGAGGACGAGGCTGCGGACGAGCGCGGCCTCACGGACCTCCTCACCGCGGGGCCGGGTCACACTCACCGAACGCGGCGTCCGTTCTTGGAGTAGGAGTTCCGCCGCCTGGACCATGGGATGGGAGTGGAAGCGCCTGCGGGTCAGGCCGTCGTGAACCACGTTACCTAGAGAGACGAGGATCATCCCCTGATGGTGGGTCATGTATGCCCGGACCACGGCCACCCGGGCCCGCTCCGGCAGCCGCGCGGGGGTGTAGTCGAGTGCTTCATAGAACCCATGGGCACCCAACGCTTCGGACTCCTCGAGGCGAACGAAGTTGTTCAGGGCAGCCGCGGGATCCAGCATGGCCGCGAGCGCAGTGGCGTACGGGGCCACCACCACGTCCTGGAACAGGCCTCGCTTGAGCCCCAAACCGGGCACGCCGAAATCCGAGTACTGATACGTGAGTTCCAGGTCGCGAACGTTGTAGCCCGATTCCGAGACCCCCCACGGAACTCCCCGCTCCGCACCGTAGCGGATCTGGCGCGCCACTACGAGGCGACAACTCAGATCCAGAAGGCTCCGGGCCGGCTGCTCCATCACGAGGAGCGGCATCAGGTACTCGAACATCGAACCCGACCAGGACACGAGGGCCGCACCGCCCCCTACCGGCGTGAGGGACCGGCCGAGGAGGAACCAGTGCCCGGGCGCAACGTCGCCCTTGGCGACGGCCACGAAGCTTGCCAGCCTGGCCTCGGAGGCCAGTAGATCGTAGCAGCTGGGATCGAGGGTCCCATCGGCCACCCGGTAGCCGATGGAGAACAGCTTGCGAGACGAGTCGAACAGGAATCGGAAGTCCATGGCGTGGACCATCTGTTCGGCGAGCATTGCCAGGGCGGAGAAGCGGTGCTTGAGCGCTGCAGCCGCCTTCCACGACGCTTCCAGATCATCGAGGATCGGGTCTCTGACCTCGCTCTCCAGAAGGTCGGAGCGCTTTTCGATCACCCAGTGGACCGCGCGCAAGAGGTCCGAGAGCCCCGCCGCTGTGGGGCTCTCTCCGACCAGAGGCTCCAGAAACGATGCCGACCGGGCGAGCCAAGTCGCCGGGCCCTGGTCTTCCCGCGCGACTCCCTCCGCCGATCCTTCCGAGTAGAGCCGCACGCACCATGGCATGGTCGTATGGAGGTCGCGGGCGTGGCTGCGGACCGAGTTCCGAACGGCCGTCGCCCAGATCAGAACCTCGGAACCCGATCCGCGCTTGGTGTCGCTCACGAGCGTGCTGGCGATGTCCAGGAGGATCTCCGCCCGGACCTCAAGCTCCTCGAAGCGGCGAACCCAATCGGGAAGCGACGAAGGTGGATCCTCCAGCAGGTCCGACAGCGACTTGGCCGCGTCTATCAACTGCTCCGCCGTGACCGTCTGCGTACGTTGAAGATGCTCGGCCTTCTCCAACGACCCGAGAAGCAGCGCCAGAGCGTCGCCGATCCCCTCCAGGATCGCGGGGCGCAACAGTCGGCGACGCATGAGCCCGCGGCACGCCTCAGCTAGTGCGATCAGGTGTCCCGCCAGATTGCCGCTGTCCACGGTGGACACGTACATGGGATCCAACGGCCGGAGATCCCGGGTGTCGTACCAGTTGAAGAAGTGGCCGCGGACGCGGCGTAAGCTCGTCATCGTCTCCAGCGTGGCCTCTAGCCGGTCCGCCGTCTCCAGAATCCCGATCCAGCCGAAGTCGTGGGCGACCGTGGTGCTCAGGAGATAGAGACCCAGATTCGTCGGCGATGTGCGGTGGGCTTCGACGGGCTGGGGGTCTTCCTGGAAGTTGTCCGGCGGAAGGGCGTGCTCCTCATCGTCCACGAACGTCTCGAAGAAGCGCCAGGTCCTTCGGGCGATGAGCCGCAAGGAACGTGTCTGCTGGGGAGAGAGAATCTGTTCTTGGGGGGCCGTCGGTGGGAGGCTCACCCGCCAGGCATAGACGGGCGACAGCACCCAGAGCAGAACCAGCGGCGTGGCCACAAGCCAGGCCCCCGGCTTGAGCACAACGCAGAGCGTACCGGCCGCGACGGCGAGAACCACGCCCCAGCGGAGGTGCTGGTAGAAGCTCCGCAGCCTCAGGTCGACCCCATACCCCGCTTGGGCGGCCGCAACCCACTCGAGGAGGTTCCGTTTCGTTACGTAGAGTCGCCACAGCGTGCGTACGACCGCGTCCACCATCAGCCAGGCCTGGTGTGCCAGCATGGTGATGGCTAGGAGCGTCTGCATCAGGGCCAGGTAGATGTCGTGGGAAACGGCGCGGAGGTGGCTGCGCTTGGAGATCCCCCATCGTCTGGGGATGAGGCCGTCGAGGACCGGGATGAAGGCGGGCACCGCCACCGATCCAAGGAACAGCCCGGTCCACAAGAAGGGAGGGACGGAGGGAAGGATCCAGGCGGCCACCACCATCAGAAAGCACATAGGCGCCGCGAGGCTTCGGCGGAGATTGTCCACCATCTTCCAACGGCCGTGGGCGGGGATGCGAACGGCCTGTTTCTGCCCTGCAGCGTCCCGCGCATGGCCGAGGATCCAGGGTAGGAGCTGCCAGTCGCCTCGCACCCAGCGATGGTCGCGGCGCGCGGCCACCTCGTAGTTGGCGGGAAACTCCTCGAAGAGATCCACGTCGGTCACCAGCCCGGCGCGCGCGAAGGTGCCCTCGAAGAGGTCGTGGCTCAGTAGGGCATTCTCCGGGACCTTCCCCTCGAGCGCCGCCTCGAAGGTATCTACGTCGTAGATGCCTTTGCCGGTGAACGACCCCTCCTCGAAGAGGTCCTGGTATACATCGGAGACCGCGGCCGCGTAGGGGTCCACACCTCCGGGACCGGAGATGATCCGCTGGTAGGGCGTGCTTCCCCGGCCCGTGGGCAAGGACGGTGCGATCCGGGGCTGCAGGATCCCGTAGCCCTGGACGACACGTCGCTGCCGGGGGTCGAAACGCGGCCGGTTCAACGGGTGCGCCATCGCGCCAACCAGGCGGTAGGCGGTTCCCTTAGGAAGCCGGGTGTCGACGTCCAGGGTGATGACGTAGCGAACACCCTGGGGCACTGTGGGCGGCTTTCCGTTTACGGGAACGAACGACGTGTCCTGAGCGCCGCGAAGAAGTCGGTTCAGCTCGTGAAGCTTTCCTCGCTTACGTTCCCAGCCGATCCACTTGCCTTCTTTCTCGTTCCAAAGACGCGGACGATGCAACAGAAGGAAGCGCTCCCCACCTCCGGGCGGACTTTCGTGGCGCTCGTTGAGGCTCGCGATGCCATCGGCCAGTGCGGTGAGGAGAGCATCGTCGATGGGCCTGCGCTCGCTGAGCGCGTCCGCCCAGTCGGTAAGGAGGGCGAAGTGGAGATGGCCTTCGGGATTGGCCAGATAGTGCACCTCGAGCCGCTCGAGCTGCTCCGCGATATCAGCCCGGTTCGTGACCAGCGTGGGGACGACGACCAGGGTTCGAAGCTCTGGGGGCACGCCGCGGGCGAGTTTGAGCTTGGGGAGCAACGTCGGTGGAACGAGAATCGGAACCAGGCGATGAACGAGGGACACTGCGACATCCGAGGCGGGCACGAGCCCAAGAAATCCCAGGAGGACCAGGCTCCAGAAACCTGCCCCAGCGCTCCATGTAAAGAACAGAGGCACGAAGAGCAGGAGGGCGGTGAGGAGAGCGATTCCTCCCAGGTAACCGGGGGTCGCGAAGGCGCGTATGGCGCGGCGAAGCCGGATTCGCAAGGGAACGCGAAAACCCAAGCGCCTCTCCAAAGCCCTGCTCCCTGAGGAAACGAGGTAGTACCCCGGGTCCTCCTCGGCACGTTCGGGAACACCGGGAAGACCCGGCTCGCCATCCAGAGCCTCGGTCTCATCTTTCTTCGGATGTCCGTCTTCCCGAACTGCATTTTGGGCCACGACCATGGCTTCCCGTGCCACCTCGATCTCCGATCGCCTTGAGCGTCGGGAGAGCAGCTCGATTTTGGTCCGGTACGCGTTCCGCGTCGCGAAATCCATAGCCGCGAACCCGGGAGCGGCGCGAAGGACTTCGTCCACCAGACTGACGCTCTCGAAGAATTCGAGCCAATCGATTGAGGACATCCACCGCATGCTCGTGATGATGTTCCGGACGGTGACGTTCGCCGCGCCCTGAGCCTGGTGTTCTTGGGCGACCACTTCGTTGGCTGACGTACCCTGGGCGCTCAGCTTCTCGTTGAGCCAGGTCAGGGCCGGCATGATCGAAGGGTCCTGGTCACGCAGCCGCTGGATCAGCTGCACTGCAAAGGCGCCGGCCAGAGGGGCGTCGTCCAGACGGCTCAGGACATCATCCGCATGCTGCGCCGGCTGACCGCTCAGGCCCAGCAAGCGATCCGCCAGCTCGTCGGCCCGTGCCCGCGCCTGGCGTGCGCGGATGATCTGCTCCGACAGCCGCCGCATGTTCTCCACCAGGGCCACGCGGAGGTGGATGGCGACAGCCCAGATCTCCCCGATGGTGAGCGGCCGGATGCGTTGGTAGGCGCCGACGAATCGCTGCAGTGTCTCCATCCCGAACCGGCTGTCGGTGTGGGCCACGTAGGCCCAGGCCAGCCCATAGACTCGCGGGTATCCCACGAGGTGGCCCTCGGCGATCTTCGGCAGCAGGCGGTAGTAGCTGCCCGGGAGGTGGTCGCGGATCGCCCGGAGCTGTTCGTCTACGACGAAGAAGTTGTCGAGGAGCCACTCCTCGGCCGGCGTGATTTCGCTCTTCTCCCGGACCGCCCCCACGATGTTCCGGTAGGCGGCGAGAAGCACGCGTCCGTTCTCGCGAACCCTGGGGAGGAGATTCTTTCCTTTGGAAGGCTTCTCGGTACTGCGCTGGGCGG
>JABAOD010021059.1_pt2 | contig 14153 bp, 13 predicted proteins | sample 7062151 | NCBI WGS metagenome assembly JABAOD01 (sample SAMN14538626, study PRJNA623070) | marine sediment metagenome | biome: marine biome [ENVO:00000428]; feature: marine pelagic biome [ENVO:01000023]; material: deep marine sediment [ENVO:00002113] | place: India: Gulf of Khambhat ... | reverse complement strand
TTCAGTCGATGATCCCGTACCCCTCGGACTTGGCCTCGCGGGTCATGAGAGTCAAGAGGGCATCCTCCGGTGACTTGCCGTCGTAGAGCACCGCGCCGACCTCACGGGCGATCGGCATGTCGACGTCGTGCTTCACGGCGAGAGCGATGATTCCCTCTGTGGTCTTGACGCCTTCGGCCACCATCTGCATCTCGGCGATGATGTCGTCGAGTTGTTCGCCCCGGCCGAGTCGAAACCCGACCGTGTGGTTGCGACTCTGGGTGCTCATACACGTGGCGACGAGATCGCCGACGCCGGCCAACCCTCCAAAGGTGAGGGGATTCCCTCCCAGGGCAACCCCGAGGCGGACGATCTCGGCGAGAGCCCGGGTCATCATGGTCGACACCGTGTTCATGCCGAATCCCAGGCCATGGGCTGCTCCAGCTGCCAACGCCATCACGTTCTTGGTGGCGCCGGCAGTTTCACAACCGACGACATCGTTGTTGGTGTACACGCGAAACCACGGCGTGATGAAGAGATGCTGCAGCTGCACCAGCCACGCTGCGTCCCGCACCGCCACCACCGTGGCGGCCGGCTGACGTGCCATGATCTCCTTGGCGAGGTTCGGTCCCGAGAGCACCCCGACGACCCGCCGATCGTGGTCGGGCAGGACATCGGCCACGACCTCTGTCATGCGCATGTGGGTGCTGCGCTCGATGCCCTTGATCAGCGAGAGGATCGGCCGATCATCGGCGATGAACGGTGCCGCATCTTGCAAGACAGCCCGGAGACCATGGCTCGGCACACCGAGCACGATGACCTCGGCTCCTGCCAGGGCTTGCTCGAGGTCGCTCGTGGCTTCGAACGAGGGCAGCTCGAAATCAGGCAGATAGTCCGGATTGCGTCCCGTGCGGAGGGCCTCCGCCAACTCGGGTCGACGTGCCCACAGGACGACGTCGGAGGATTCGGTGGCAAGGCAGGCGACCGTCGTTCCCCATGATCCGGCGCCGATGACCGCAACTCTCATGGCATGACCGTACCGGTCTGTCCGGGACCATGCCGGTTACGATCCGGCCTTCATGCCCTTCCTGGCGACCTCTGGAGAACTGGGCGGTATCGAACCGCCGCTCGACGAGCACGAGGTCCTCGTGTTTCTCGTCCAGCTCGTGCTGCTGGTCGGGGTGGCGCGGGTTCTCGGAGCACTGATGAAGCGGATCGGGCAACCGGCTGTGGTCGGAGAGCTCCTGGCGGGGGTCTTGCTCGGTCCGTCCGTCTTCGGGGTCATCCTTCCCCGGCAGTCGGAATGGGTGTTCGGCGAGGCGTCAGTGAATTCGGTTGTCTTCGGCTTCGCCTGGCTGGGCGTGATCATGCTGCTGGTCGTGATCGGATACGAAACCGATCTCGGCATCATCGCTCGCTTTCGGAGGGCTGCAGTGACGGTGTCGGCCGGCTCGCTTATGATTCCTTTCGTTCTGGCCACTGCTGTTGCATTTGCGGTGCCGGACGACTTCGCCGGACCGACCGGCTCGTTCTCGATCTTCGCCGGCTTCTTTGCGCTGGCGTTGTCGGTGTCGGCCCTCCCGGTCGTGGCCAAGATCCTTCAAGACCTCGGTTTTCTCCGTCGGAACTTCGGCCAGATCACCCTCGCGGCCGGCATGACGATGGACTCTGTGGGCTGGCTGATCCTGGCTGCGCTGTCGGGCATTGCGCTGGAAGGCTCCCTCGACATCGGCTCCTTGGCGCGGTCGCTCGGGGGCCTCGTCTTGTTCTTGGTGGTCGCCGTGACCGGGGGCCGTTGGCTCATCGATCAGTTGTTCCGGCGCTCGATGGCGCAGGGATCTTCGGTGACGGCTGCGTTGACCATCAGCTTGCTGGCGGCTTTGGTCGGCGGGGCGGTCACGCAGGCACTTCAGCTCGAGGCAATCCTCGGCGCGTTCATCGTGGGAGTGCTCCTGGCCACGACCCGCCATCAGCTGCCGGCTGTTCGGCACAACCTGGAGACCATCACTGCGTCGTTCTTCGCACCCATCTTCTTTGCGTTCTCGGGCCTCAACGTCGATCTGACCTCGCTGACGTCGGGAAGCGCCATTGCGTGGACCGTCGGCATCATCCTCCTTGCGATCGCCGCCAAGGTGTTTGGTTCTGCCCTGGGCGCCCGACTGGGCGGACTGGAGGCTCGAGAGTCATTCGCCCTCGGTAGCGGTTTGTCGGCTCTCGGGGCGATGGGAGTGGTCGTGGCGCTGTTGGGGCTGAACCTGGGTGTTCTCTCCAACAGCGGCTACACGGTGCTGGTGTTGGCCGCCATCGTCACCAGCCTGGTGGCGCCCCAGCTCATCAGGCTCGTCGTGTCGGGGTGGGCGGTGCCCGACGAGGAACGGGAGCGTCTCGAACGCGAGCGACTGCGGGATGCTTCGGTCCTGCTGGGCACCAGTCGGATCCTGCTTCCGACTCGTGGCGGACGCAACTCCGAATACGCGGCCCGGCTCATCGAGATGGCCTTCGAGGATCCCGAAGTCACCGTGTTTGCGGTCGACATCCCCGAGGCATCGTGGTGGCGCCGGCTCCTGGGCGGCACGCCCCGAGAAGCGGATCCGTCGGATGTCTACGACGCTCTCGCAACGCCTCGGCGCCGTCTCATGCGACGGGTGGCTCGCGATCCCGTCGCCGCCATCGAGGCGGAAAGCCGCTTCGGCTACGACCTGATCGTGCTGGGCGCATCGGAAGATGAATCGGACGGTACGGGGCTCTTCTCCACTGTCGTAGACCGGGTACTCGGCCGGGCGTCGGTTCCCTCGATGGTCGTGCGGTTTCCGGCAGGTGCAGAAACGCCCGATCACTCTCCCACTCGCATTCTGGTGCCGGTCACAGCTTCGACCACGACTCGGGCCGCCGAGGAGTTCGCCTATTCACTCTTGGGAAGCTCGGGTGGCTCGGCGCTGGCGTTGCACGTCATCAATCGTCCAGAGGGACAGGGCATGATGCTGGAGTCTCCACAGGTCGAAGACGCCCGGCGAGCCGCCACCGAGATGCTGGCTTCGGCCGCTTCGCTCGGTTCTCGGCTGGGCGTGAAGGTCGACACCTTGGTGCGCGTCGCCCCCAACGCAGAAGAAGAAATCGTGCAATTGGCCAACAGCGGCCAGTACGAATTGCTCGTCATCGGGACTGCCACCCGGCCCCTGACCAACCGGCCCTTCTTCGGCCACCGGGTCTCCTACATCATCGAGCACGCCAAGATTCCCGTGGTGATCATCGCTCTCCCGTCCGCAACCGGTTCGTGAATCAAGATCGAGATGGCCGACGCCGATTCTTCCTCCATGCGGCCAGTGGACGGCAAACGGCCACCGATCGATCGACATGTCTTCGACTCGATCGTGGCGCGCATCGAGACACCTTCGGGGCCTTCGGGGGATGAACGGCGGGCGTTGCTCGATGATCTCCGCGATCTCATCGAACGCGGCCGGTATCGAGTGGAGCCGGAGGCTGTCGCCGAAGCCATCGTTCGGGAGGCGGGTTTTGTCATCGACTGGTGGGATTGACCGGCGTTCCTCCGCGCCGCTTCTCGAGCCGGTCGAAGCCCACGACCAAGAATGCCCCCACGAGAGCCAGCACCACGACTGTCGGCCAGTTGCTCGCCGGACCGAGCAGATCTTCCCGCAGGCACCGATCGCCGATCAGCTCGGTGCACTGGCGCCACGGCCAGATCTTCAGCAGGGAGCCTGCCATGAATCCCACGAGTACCGCCAACGTGGCGTCGTGCCAGCGGGCGAGGAGTCTCCGCAGCACCCTGGCGAACAGCAGGAGGCCGACCACTGCGCCACCCCCGACCAGTGCGATGGTGGCGAGGTCTCGATCATTGACGGCCTCCAAGACGGTTGCGTACTGACCGAGCAACAGCAAGATGAATGCGCCGGAGATTCCAGGAAGGATCATGGCGCAGATGGCCACGGCACCCGACAAGAACAGGCTGATCGGATCGGCGCTTCCCTCGGCCGCCGAGATCGAGACGATGAACGCACCCGCCGCCGTTCCTGCGGCGACCAGGGACACCACAGTCGGATCGAACGCCAATCGGCGCCCCACCACCCAGACCGAAGCGGCCACCAGACCGAAGAAGAATCCGAACAAGAGATCAGGATTGGTTGCCAGCACCTGTTCGAGCACCCGAGCAACAGTCAGCACTGCGGCGGCGAGACCGATCACCAGGGTGAGCACGAACCGCCATGGAACCAGCCGTGAGAAGGTCGACCATCTCCCCCTGAAGAACGCCCCGAGCGATTCGGGACCGATGGAGGTGATGGCATCGAGCAGCTTCTCGTAGATGCCGAGAACGAGAGCCATTGTGCCTCCCGAAACCCCGGGAACAGCGTCGGCCGCCCCCATGGCGGCTCCGGTTCCCAGCAGACGGGCATACGCTCCCGCGGTCGACGGCTCGTGAGGGTGTCGGTCAGAGGAGGAAGCCACGGCGATGCGAGAGAGTAGAAGGGCGGGAACCGCATACGTGATCTTGCTGGCCTCGCTGCTGGTGATCACCGCCGCGTGTGTGTCGATCGAGGAGTCCGCCGATGGACGAGAGATCTATGCACAGATCTGTGCGCGCTGCCACGGGACGTCGCTCGAGGGCGGAGTGGGTCCGACGCTCGGGCAGGGGTCGGAAGCGGCTGGTCGAGACGACGTGTATTGGACCCAGACGATCTCCAGGGGCCGGGGCCGCATGCCAGCCTTTCCTTTCGATCGACATTGAGCGACGAGCAGATTCAACTGGTGATCGAGTATGCACGCGAGGTGCAAGGTTCGTAGCCGAGCCCGAGGAAGGACCTGCTGCGATAGCCTCGGGTCATGCCGTCAACAGAGGTGCTCATGGGCACGTCGCGTGGAGTCGCTTCGCTCGACGCCGACAGGCCTCTCGCGCCGGCCGTCGATGTCCGTGACATCACCCGCGGATCGGTGGGATGGTGGCTCGTGGACCGAGATGGAGGCGTCTGGTCGCACCCCGACCACGAGGACGGTTCGATGGTGGCTCAGCACAGCGACCATGCACTGCACTGCATCCTGGAGTTCGAGTCGGCCGACAGCGATGTCCTGATCGGGGGATCGGACGCGACCTTGTTCACTCGAGCCGAGGATCGTCTCACCGTCGATGAGACCTTCTTGCTCGCAGGTGGCCGCCCGGATTGGTACACCCCTTGGGGCGGCCCGCCGGATGTTCGCTCGATGAGTGCCGGACCGGACGGTGTCCCGTACGTGAACGTCCACGTGGGGGGCATCCTGCGCCGCGACGAGCAGGGGTGGACACCGACCCTCGACATGGACGCCGATGTTCACCAGGTGGTCGCCCACCCTGTCCGGCCGGGCACCGTGGTGGCAGCTACGGCGTGGGGACTTGCGATCAGCCGGAATGCCGGAGCCACGTGGACGTTCGAGTCCACAGGACTGCACGCGTCGTACTGCCGGGCGGTGGCGTTGGCGGGCGATCTCGTCTTCGTCTCCGCCTCGACAGGTTCTCGGGGCCATCACGCCGCTGTCTACCGAGGCAACCTCGACGATCCGCGCATGGAGCGCTGCACGAAGGGACTTCCCGACTGGTTCGGCGACAACATCGACACGAAATGCATCGGAACCAACGGTGACGTCGTGTACGTCGCCGAGTCCGCGGGTGTGGTCCATCGGTCGTTCGATGAAGGGTCCTCATGGGAGGTCGCACGGAGCGGGCTGCCCCAGATCAATGCCATCGACGTCCACGCTCGGTCTGGCGTTGGTTGACTCACACCGCCAGGTCGAACCGTTCGACCGTTGTGCGGAGGCCGAGCAGGACCTCGAGCTGTGTCCGGAAGCGCACGGGATCGCCAGTCGTGGAGAACTCAGTTCCGTCTGACCGGCCCGGCGCACTGAACACGCGGACAACCTGGCGTGCCACCGCCTCGGCCGGATCGACGAGCCGGGCTTCGGGCGCCGCCTTGACGATCGAGCTTGCCAGGAACGGATAGTGCGTGCAGGCGAGCACCAATGTGTCGGCACCCGCCTCGATCATCGGTGAGATCGTGCGTGCGACCATCTCATCAGCCTGGCGGCTGTCGGCCAGGCCGTCCTCGACCATCTCCACCCAGCCGGCGCACGGAGTCGAGAGCACGGCGACCTGCCGGGCGTACTGATCGACCACCCGAGCCAGCAGCTCTCCCTCGACAGTTGCGGTGGTGGCGAGGACACCGATGACTCCGGTGCGTGTTTGCTCGACCGCCGGTTTCACTGCCGGCTCCATGCCGACGAACTGAATGTCGGGATGACGCTCGCGCAAGTGATGAAGCGCCGCGGCTGAGGCCGAATTGCATGCCAGGACGATGGTCCCGGCGCCGTCTTCGATGAGGCGGTTCACCACCAACTCAGCCCGCGTCCGAATCTGCTCCAGTGGCTTCTCTCCATACGGTGCACAGGCCTGATCAGCCACATACCGGATCGGCGCAGTGGGCAGCTGACGGCGGATCTGACGCTCGACCGACAGTCCGCCCAGGCCTGAGTCGAGAACGCCGATGAACACCGGCTAGTGCGGCGCCATGCGGATGCCGCCGTCCATGCGAACCGTCTCGGCATTCATGTACGGGTGCGTCAGCAGAACGTGAGCCATCTCGGCGAACTCGTCAGGAGTGCCCAGCCGCTTGGGATGGAGAACCTGTTCGCCCAGCGAAGCCTTGGCAGGCTCGGGGAGGGCGGCGAGCAGCGGTGTGTCGATGATGCCGGGCGCAATCGTGTTGACTCGGACGCCTCGGGAGGCCAGGTCACGGGCGATGGGCAATGTCATGCCGACGACCCCGCCTTTGGAGGCCGAGTACGCAGCTTGGCCGATCTGACCGTCGAAGGCGGCGACCGAGGCAGTGTTGACGATCGCTCCTCGTTCGACCCCCTGCGGCTCGTTGAGTGCCATGGCGGCGGCGGCCAGCCGGATGCAGTTGAACGTGCCGATCAGGTTGATCTCGATGACCTTCGAGAACATGGCGAGATCGTGCGGCTCGTTCTCTCGGTTGAGGGTCCGCTGTGGCGGACCGACTCCGGCGCAGTTCACCAGGCCGAAGAGCGGAGCCATCTCGACGGCGGCATCGACGGCGGCGGCCACGTCTTCAGCGTTGGTGACGTCGGCCCGGACGAACGCGCCTCCGATCTCTGAGGCGAGTTCGTTGCCCAGGTTCTCCTGGAGGTCCAGCACCAGCACCCTGGCCCCGTCCTGAGCGACGCGGCGGACGGTGGCGGCGCCCAGACCCGATGCTCCACCGGTGACGATGACGGATGTTCCGTCGAGATTCATGGGTTCCCCTCTTCAGCCGCGATGGCTGTCTTCTCGCTGACTTGTCGTTTGAGCCTGGCCAAGATGGCGCCCATCCCGCGCAGGCGTTGCGGTGTGACGACCTCTTCGAGGCCGATGCCGTAGTAGAAGTCGTTCGGGACCGACAGGATCACCTCCGCCTGTTCACCGTCGAGACCTTCCCGGAGAATCTCGGCGTAGCCGCGCACGGTGGGAGCTTCGGCCGGTGCGTCGAAGTAGAGGCTCACGGCCCCGCTCTCGTCGACTTCGGTGTGCAGGAAGAAGGGTGTCTGGCACTCGTGAACCTGTTCTACCTGGGATGCCACGCCGTCCGGCAAGGGTGGGAGACGCCTGGCATAGTCGAGCAGGGCCTGAATCCGCAGATCCTTGGGTGCGCCGGCGAACAGCGCGACGAAGCGTTCGAGGCCGGGGGGCAGCACCGTGCTGGTCATCTCGGCCGAGAGTGTAGGGTGCGTAATTCCCACTATCCGCGTAGTGCTTAGAAGGAGAGCCCATGTCGGTCGCACCCGATCCTGCTGCCGAATTGCAGCAGTACGCACATCCTGAGCGTCTCGTGTCCACCGAATGGGTGGCCGATCATCTGGACGACCCTGATGTGGTCATCGTCGAGTCTGACGAGGATCCTCTGCTGTATCACACGGGTCACATTCCCGGCGCCGTCAAGATCGACTGGCACGACGACCTCAACGATCCGCTCGTACGTGACTACCTGGATGCTGAGCGATTCGCAGACATGCTCGGCTCGAAAGGCATCGCTCCTCACCAGACGGTGGTCTTCTACGGCGACAACTTCAACTGGTGGGCGGCCTATGCGCTCTGGGTCTTCGCACTGTTCGGCCACGAGAACACCCGGCTCATGAATGGGGGGCGCATGAAGTGGGTCGCCGAGGGTCGAGAGTTGACTACTGAGGAACCGGTCCGGGAGCCCGTCGACTTCCCGGTGCTCACTCGCGATGATTCCTCGATTCGGGCTTTCCGCAACGACGTCATCGAGCACATGGAACGTCACGGAAAGATGGTCGACGTGCGCTCGCCGGAAGAGTTTCGAGGTGAGAAGCTCCACATGCCCGACTACCCCCAGGAAGGGGCACTGCGGGGTGGCCACATACCGGGGGCGGCGAACAAACCGTGGAAAGCAGCCGCCGACGACGATGGCACGTTCAAGTCCGTGCCCGATCTGGAAGCCATCTACCAGGGTGAGCTCGGAATCGTTNNCTACGACGGAAGCTGGACCGAGTGGGGCAACCTGGTCGGAGCTCCCATCGAGCGCTGACATGTCCCTGTCCTGACAACGGCGGGGGCTATCGTCGCCGCCATGTCGGGCAAGCGAGACACGATGCCCACCTGGATGCCCCGGCTCATGGTGACGATCGTCACCACGATCCTCATCACGGGCGCATTGTTGTGGACGGCATGGCGCCTCCGAGTTCTNNGTTGCTCATCGCCTTGTTCCTGTCCTTTGCCATGGAGCCCGGGGTCACGTGGCTCGTCGAACGCGGCCGCAAGCGCTCGACGGCCACAGCGATCGTCTTCGTGCTCGTCCTGGTGGCCGTCGGCCTGTTCTTCGTGCTCACGGTGCCACCCTTCGCCGAGCAGGCGACGACGGCGGCTGAACGCATCCCCGATGCGCTGGATGGTCTGTCGGAGCTGACCGAGCAATACCTCAACTTCGAGCTGAGCACCGATGCCCTGCAGGATCGGTTTGGTGACATCGGTGAGCTCGTCCAGACCTATGGCGCCGAGGTAGCCGACCGGGTCCTGGGGGCGGGGTCGGCCATCGGAGCGTTCATCGCCCAGTTCATCACCGTGCTGCTGTTCACCTATTACCTGGTGGCGGAGGGTCCACAGCTGCGGCGTCGGGTGTTCGCATTGTTCCCTCCGGAGCGCCAACGCGAAGTTGCCCGCATCTGGGAAGTTGCCATCGACAAGACCGGGGGATACGTCTGGAGTCGGCTCATCTTGTCGTTGATTGCGGCAGTCGCCACGGCGATCTTCCTGTGGATCATCGGTGTGCCGTCGGCGGTCGCCCTCGGGATATGGGTGGGGATCTTGAGTCAGTTCATCCCGGTGGTCGGGCTCTATCTGGCTGCGGTGGTTCCGATCTTGATCGCGCTACTCGGTGATCCCCTCGATGCGGTCTGGGTGGTCGTGTTCCTGATTGCATATCAGCAGGTCGAGAACATCCTCTTGGCACCTCGCATCACTGCCCGGACGATGTCCCTCCATCCGGCCCTCGGCTTCGCGGCTGCCATCGCAGGCCTGGCACTGCTGGGCGTCATCGGCGCCCTCATTGCGTTGCCGGCCGCAGCCATCATTCAGGCGTTCGTGTCGGCGTACCTCACCGAGCACCCGGTCGAGGTTTCGCGACTCACCGAGGATCCGAGCCACGTGCGCGTCGTGGCTCGCGGCTCTGATGAGGACATCGAAGACGACATTGACGATGGCGACCGAGGCGACGGGCAAGGCTGAACGACAGCGGTAGGGTCGACCCGACGATCACGACGAGGAGTTGCACGCGTGCCAGATCGATTCGACGGTGCGGTCGCCGTCATCACCGGGGGAGCGTCGGGTATCGGACTGGCGATGGCCAGAGCATTCGCCGCCAGAGGTTCGCGTCTGGTTCTGGCGGACATCGACGAACCGGCCCTCGACACGGCCGAGGCCGAATTGTCCGGTCGGACCGACGTCATGACGTCCCTCGTGGACGTCTCCGATCCGGGCGCTGTCGAAGGGTTGGCAGCGGCCGTCTTCGACCGATATGGCCAGGTCAACATCCTCTGCAACAACGCAGGCGTGGCCGCCTACGGGCCACTGGCCGAGTCGAGCCTGGAAGAGTGGCAGTGGCTCATGGACATCAACGTGTGGGGTGTCGTGCACGGCATCCGGTCCTTCGTGCCGCGCATGCTGGAGAGCGGCCAGCCGGGCCACGTCGTCAACACGGCATCGATGTCGGGATTGGTCGGAATGCTCAATCTGGGCATGTATTGCGCCTCGAAGTTCGCCGTTGTCGGCATGTCCGAGGCCCTCGCCAGGGAGCTGCGCTCCACTCCGATCGGCGTCACGATTCTCTGTCCCATGGTGGTCGACACCAAGATCAACCAGCATTCGATGGAGCGTCGTCCGCGCGGGGAGGGCGACGCCTTTCCAGTGGGTGACCTCGCCGGTGGCGTGATGGCTCCCGAGGTGGTTGCCGAACGCGTCGTGGAGGCGATCGAGGCGCAGCACCTGTACGTGCTCACTCATCCGGAGCAGGGGCCGATTCTGGCGCGCCGCGCCGGCCGTCTCGCCCAAGCCGTTCCTTCATGAGCGGCCCTCTCCACGGGGTTCGCATCGTCGAGGTCGCCGGCCTGGGGGCGGCACCGTTTGGAGCAATGCTGCTGGCTGACCTGGGTGCCGAGGTCATCCGAGTCGACCGAGCATCAGCTGCGTTGGGAGGCCAGCAGGCCGTGCCTCCGGTCGAGCCTCTCAACCGGGGGCGCCGATCGATTGCGGTCGACCTCAAGAAGCCCGAGGGTCCCGAGATCGTGCTGCGCCTCGTCGAAGCTGCAGATGCGCTGGTCGAGGGGTTCCGGCCGGGTGTGGCCGAGCGGCTCGGAATCGGGCCGGATCCGTGCCTGGCCCGCAACCCCAAGCTGGTGTACGGCCGGATGACGGGATGGGGTCAGACCGGCCCACTGGCACATGCCGCCGGTCACGACATCGACTACATCGCTCTCGCCGGGGTACTGGGCCGAGTCGGCCCCCCGGCGGGCGATCCGATCCCACCCCTCAATCTGGTGGGTGACTTCGGCGGGGGAGGGATGCTGCTGGCCCTTGGCGTGCTCGCGGCGCTGTTGGAGGTGCAACGGTCGGGAATCGGCCAGGTCGTGGACGCTGCCATGGTGGACGGGAGCGCACTGCTCAGCACCATGATCCACGGGTTCCGTGCCCAGGGACTGTGGACGCAGGAACGAGGCCACAATCTCCTGGATGGCGGAGCGCCCTTCTATCGAACGTACCGAACCGAGGATGGCGGCTTCATGGCGGTGGGAGCGTTGGAGCCCCAGTTCTTTGCTGAATTGCTGAGGCTGCTCGAGCTCGACCACCTCGCAGTGGATCCGAGCCGTCAGATGGACCCGTCGACGTGGGATGCGATGGCCTCGACGTTCTCGGCGGTGTTCCTCTCCAGGACCCGGGCGGAGTGGGAAGCGATCTTCGAAGGAACCGATGCCTGCGTGGCGCCGGTGCTCACCATCGAGGAGGCGTACGACCATGCCGCCAATGCGGAGCGGGGAGTCTTCGTCGACGTGGCCGGTGTCATGCAGCCGGCACCTGCTCCTCGCTTCTCCCGGACGGCGACCGCGACTCCGGCCGCGCCCCGCCATCCGGGCCAGGACACGGACGAGCTGTTGACAGAGTTCGGGTTCAGCGATGAAGACATTCGACGTCTGCGCTCGGATCGGGTGGTGCGCTGAGCGCTCGCGACACCCCTGTTCGGGGCCCCGTCACCTGCCTGCGGCTGCTGTGCGGACGCAGAACGCGGACTTGGGCCCTGGCTCCGAGAGCAACCCGCTCCCGCTTGATACAATCCCTGTCACCGTCGGACGGAGAATGTTGATGCGCGAGTACACGGTCCCTGAGCGGGTTTCGGTTGATCCCGATACCGCAGTCCAAGACCTCCTCTGGGAGGTGGAACGAACCCACCCCAACCGAGCGGCCCTCGCCTATCGGGATGGTGATCGGTTCGTCGACGTCACGACGGCCGAGTTCGCCGATGAAGTGCGTCGGCTCGCCGCGGGGTTCATCGGTTTGGGCATCGAACCCGGATCGCGTATCTGCATCTTCTCGCCGACTCGCATCGAGTTCACGTTCCTCGACTACGCCATCTGGACTGCCGGATGCGCCACGGTCACCATCTACGAAACCTCGTCCGCCGAGCAAGTCGAGTGGATCGTGTCCGACTCGGGAGCGGTCGCCATCGTGTGTGCCACGGACGAGCTCCAGAAGATCTTCCAGGAGAAAGCCGGCATGCTGGGCACGGTGCCGCACGTCTTCTCGATGGAGTCCGGTGGTCTGGAGGCGATCAAGGCGGCCGGGGCCGACATCAGCGACGAACAGGTCATGGAGCGCTCCGACGCAGTCCAACAGACCGACCTCGCCACCCTCGTGTACACGTCGGGCACCACCGGACGACCGAAGGGTTGCATCCTCACCCACCGGAACTTCGTGTACGACGTGCTGCAAACCGTATCCGTCGCCGAGGACGTCATCTACGACGGGGCCTCCACGCTCATGTTCCTGCCGCTGGCTCACATCTTCGCCCGCCTGGTGCAGGTGGGATCGGTCCACGCAGGATCCAAGATGGCTTTTTCGACGGGCGTGCCCCAGCTGATGGAGGAAGTCGCCATCGTCAAACCGACGTGGATGTTCTCGGTGCCACGGGTGTTCGAGAAGATCTACAACCGGGCCGTGGCCAGCGCCGCCGCCGACGGTAAGGGCGCCATCTTCGACCGGGCCGTGCAGGTTGCGGTCGACTACTCGACCCAGACGCAGAGCGGTGGAGCCAAGCTCGGCACCCGGGTGCTCCATGCCGTGTTCGATCGGCTCGTCTACTCCAAGCTGCGAGATCGGTTGGGAGGGCGGGTCAAGTTCGCCGTGTCGGGCGGTGCTCCACTCGGCAAGCGGCTCGGCCACTTCTTCAACGGAGCCGGTATCACGGTGCTCGAGGGCTACGGCTTGACCGAGACGACGGCTGCGGCGACCGTCAACGCCAGCAATGCCATGCGAATCGGATCGGTGGGACGGCCCCTCCCCGGCACCACGATCCGCATCGCCGACGACGGCGAGGTGCTCATTCGGGGACCGCACGTCTTCGGCGGCTACTGGAACAACGAGGCCGCCACGGCCGAGGCCATCGATTCCGATGGGTGGTTCCACACCGGCGACATCGGCGAGCTGGACGAGGACGGCTTCCTGTCGATCACCGGCCGCAAGAAGGAGCTCATCGTCACGGCCGGCGGCAAGAACGTGGCGCCGGCCGTGCTCGAGGATCGTCTCCGCGCCCATCCCTTGGTGTCGCAGTGCATGGTCATCGGCGATGCCCAGCCGTTCATCGCGTGCCTCGTGACGATCGATCCCGAGGAGTGGCCCGGATGGGCCGAGGCGAACGGCAAGTCCGGCGCATTGGCCGAGCATCTCGACGATCCCGACCTGAAGGCCGAGATCCAGAGCGCCATCGACAGCGCCAACAACGCGGTGTCGAAGGCGGAGGCCATCAAGTCGTTCCGGGTCCTGCCTGACGACTTCACAGTGGAAGGCGGAGAGCTGACACCGACCCTGAAGGTCAAGCGGAAGGTCGTCGCCGACAAGTACGCAGCCGTGATGACGGAGATCTACGGCGGCTGAAGCCACTGAGCTACGAGACTCCAGACGGGAGACTCGACCCGGAAGACGCAACCACGTTGTCGACACGGCTCGAGTCTCGTGGCTCGCATCGCAGGTCTTGGCTGCTGGTCAGCGCTCACTGACGGCCCACTACCCTCGCGCCCTCACGAGGGAGGAATGCGAATGGACATCACCTTCGATGGCCGGGTGGCGATCATCACCGGCTCCGGCGGAGGTCTCGGCAAGACGTATGCACTCGAACTGGCCCGACGCGGCGCTCGGGTCGTCGTCAACGACCTCGGCGGGTCGGTGGACGGGTCGGGTGGCAGTTCCATGGCGGCCGATGCCGTGGTCGAGGAGATCGAGGCCGCCGGCGGAGAGGCCGTTGCCAACTACGACTCCGTGGCCACCCCCGAGGGCGGAGCCAACATCGTCAAGACTGCGATGGATGCCTTTGGCACCGTCGACGTCGTCATCAACAACGCCGGCATCCTGAGAG
>JABAOD010008335.1_pt2 | contig 14155 bp, 15 predicted proteins | sample 7062151 | NCBI WGS metagenome assembly JABAOD01 (sample SAMN14538626, study PRJNA623070) | marine sediment metagenome | biome: marine biome [ENVO:00000428]; feature: marine pelagic biome [ENVO:01000023]; material: deep marine sediment [ENVO:00002113] | place: India: Gulf of Khambhat ... | reverse complement strand
CGAACCTAGGCAGCGCCATGTTCCCCCTCCTCTGGGGCAGTAGAGTATCCAGTGGGCGAGGCCGAGACAAGCGCCTGGACATCTTGCCCCGAATCCTCTGCAGCGGTCGCGCGGCTTCGCGGTGGCTAGTGGGGCGTCCCGGCGGTGACCATGAGATCTCCGAAGCGCGCGGTCGTGGGCCCTTGATAGTCGCCGTAGAAGCCCGTCTCGTGGCTCCAACGGACATCGGTGATCGCCTTCAGGACACTTCCGACCAGGAGCCCGCCCCGGAAGGCGCTTCGGCCTTCGGCCGTCGTCAGGTACCCTTGGCGGATCTCCGCGGAGAACTCGCCGGTGATCGGGTTCGGGTTGAACCAGGAGAATGCGACCACCTCGACGTGGGGTTCTGCCAAGAGTTCGGACTCCGGCGTATCCCCTGGGGCGAGCTCGACGTTTCCAAAGGCCCCGGTGGGTGGAAGCGAAAGGTACTCAGCATACTGCTGGGTGGCAGTGAAGGACCGGAGGATACCATCCTCGATGAGTAGGAGCCGCTGAGCAGGGATGCCCTCGTGATCGAAGCGTGAGGCCAGGGTCCCGAAGGGCAAGAGTCGGTTGGCCCAGATGGTGAATGGGTCTCCCTTGAACTCGCCGGTCACCACCGGCCTTCCGATATCCCAGGGGGACATTCGCTTGAACTTGAGCTCCGCCGACGAAAGCAACTTCAAGACAGGGGCGTTCAAGAACTCGGCCAGAGGGATCCCGCGGAGGATCACAGGGCCCTGGTAGGATTCTGGCGCGCCGGCCCCTTGCATGTCGGTTGCGAGGCGAGCGTGCCGCGCCACTTCATTCTCGACATCGATATCGTCCAGGCGGCGGCGATTCACGCTGAAGAATGACTCTGTCTGTTGCTCGCCTTCCCCGCTGGACAGCACCCAATCTACTGTCAAGGAAGTGGTCGTCTGCTCGGCATTGATGCCTCGACTGTTGACCAGTCGAGTGATCCTTTCACTGGCGAAGAATTCGGCGGAGGTGAGGCGCACAGCAGCGCGTTCCTCGACGGCAGATCGCAGGCGCCGGTAGAGCTGGTCTATGGCCTCTTCTTGCCCGCGCTGGATCTGCGCATCGGCGAGAGGCACGTCAGGGATATCTGCTGGATCCGGGATGCCGTGGGCAGGATTGGCAATCAGTCCCGCCCTCTCTGCCGCCGCATCTATGGCTGCGGTCAGGTCGTCTCCCGGCAAGAGCCCAGCATCCCCTGTCCCACAGGCCTCTTCGCCGTCGGGTCCTCGGGTCTCCCGCAGGACCCCGACTTGATACCGCTCCTCTGCTACCTCGCGCGTGGCCTCTAGGCCACCGGGCACAGCGTAGGACTGGATCCCTCGCCGAACGAGTTCAGTCGCGCTCCAGTCCCTGAGGTCCGATCGGGCGCTGAGCGCCTCGACTATTCGCTCCAGCATCATCCCAGGCTCGCTTTCATCAGAAGGTGTGGTCCTCCGGATGTCACGAATACCATCTCCTTGTGCCCCTTGCCGCACTGCCCGGCGGTGAGCCGCCACTGGTCCCCGGCCGCCCGAATGCTCTGGAGCACGTGGGGAACATATCCTGTCACCCCGACGGGAGCGAAGAGCCGGTCGGTTGCCTGTCCGTTCTTGATCTCTCGCGCCAGGTGGCAGATCACCTGGATCCCCCAACCCAGGGGATCCTCCACTCCTGAGGAAGCGCGGTCCAGGTAGACCCCTTCGTCCACCTGGGCGAATAGGTCGTCCACCGGGGTTGTGCCCGCAGCGAAGAAGGTGTTGCTCATTCGGGCGTAGGCCTTGCGCGTGAAGTCCTGGCGGCGACCGTTGGATGAGCGCGGGATGCCCAAGGCTGTGGCCGAATAGAGATCGGTGATGCCCCGGCGGAACACACCGTCCTCGACAATCTGTGTCGGCCCTGCCGGCCATCCCTCATCGTCGAAGAAGTACGAGCCAACGGCGCCCGGCACAGAAGGATCGTCCCAGATGTTCACCAAGGGCGAGCCAACCTGACGGTCCACGTAGTGGGCGGCGCGGGCCCGCTCTTTCAGGAACATGTCGGTCTCCACACCATGCCCGAACGACTCGTGGCAGATGATCCCCGCCACCCGCGGAGAGGCGACTACGTCGTATGCGCCGGGCTCGATCCGCTCCGCGCCGAGGAGCGCAACAGCGTTGCCGACCAGTTCTTGCAGTTCCTCATCCGTAAACTCGAGGGTCTCCCACCCGGCCGTGGCGGCCTTGATCCCAATGTCATACGCGCGCCGGCCCTCTGAGTCCGCAGCGAGGACGAGGAGCAGCATGTAGAGCCGCTGAACACGTTGCGCCAGATCAGCATGCCGATTGCGGAAGACCGAGAAGTCGGCTCGCTCCCGCAGCGTGACGCGCACGTTCACCACCCGCTCGTCCAGTTCCCGGGTTCTCCGCTGCAGATCACGCCCCCAATCGAGCTTCTCCTTCACGGAGAGGCTGTCGGGAGGAATCTCCATGGGGGTCACGAAATCCCCCTGCCGCTTGGGCCCTGGATCTATGTCCGGACCCGGAGAAGCCGTCAGCGTGGTNNGTCCGCCGACGGCCCGCTCATGGATGGTGGCTCCATCGCTGGCTGTGATAACCGCCCCAGCCACGGGGAGATCCTCGGTCACCCGCAGGTCCTCGCTGTCGAACTGAAACTGAAGTCCCTGGTGGCTTGAGAGGAGTACTGCAGCATAGGGGAGCCTCTTCTCCAGGTCGGCAACCACGTCGCCCAGTGTAGGGCGCAGAGCTTCCATGCGAGGAGGAAGTGTCAGCTCAGCCATGTGGCCCTCCGGCAGGGTGCAGGATGTCAACAGGTCTCATCGATCAGCGAATCCCGGGGCGCCGTCTGCGAATGCTCGTCCGGGCGCCCAGCCCAGGGATGCTACTGACAAGTCGTCGGTGCACAAGTCGGATCGCGTTGTCGGCATGCACGGCAAATGACCTCACGTGGGCAGGGCACATCGGAATCCGCCGACGAAGTGGTACCGGGCCGTCGGCACGTTCGCGAGCCGGTAGGAGGCCGTGGCTGCGATGGCCGGGCTGAACCAGGCACCCCCGCGAGCCACTCTGAACGCTCCCTCTGAGGGCCCCTCTGGATTCACAGGCGGTGAGAGAAGGTAGTAGTCGGCGCCGTAGCGGTCGCCTACCCACTCCCACACATTCCCGGCCATGTCTTCGGCGCCGTAAGGGCTGGCGCCACCCGTGTATGAACCCACGGGAGCAGTGTCGGCATGGCCGTCGTCTTGTTCGCTATCGGACCACGGGAAGCTGCAGTTCCGGTCACACAGGTTGGCCCGGCCAAGAAGGAACGAGTTCCCCCACGGATAGAGCCGACCATCGGTACCTCGGGCGGCCTTCTCCCATTCGGCCTCGGTGGGGAGGCGCGCAGCGCGCCACCCGCAGTAGAGCTGGCCGTCGTACCAGTTTACCAGGATCACAGGGTGGTCGGCGTACTGCGGGTCCCCGTAGTAGCTGTCTCGGGTGTAGGACTTCGTGCTGGAGGGCTCCGCGCAGGCGCCGGCCTCGACACATTCCGCGTAGCGACCGTTGGTGACCTCGTACCTATCTATATAGAAGGCACCGAGGGTGACGATATGCGCCGGCGCGGCATCCGCAAAGTCTTTGCGATCGCAGGGGCTCGTTCCCAGCCGTTCGCATTCGGCCAGTGCCTCGGGGGAATCGACTCCCATGGTGAAGGTACCGGCAGGGACCAGAACCATGGGAACTCCGCGGGCATCCGTCCGGGTGGGAGGCAGTTCCGGAGTCCCGAGAAACGGAATCTGCGGTCCAATGATCCAGAGAACTACGAGCGCGCCCGCCACCAGGAGAGCGAGTATCCCGACGGTCAGCAAGCGGCGACCGGTGCCAGGGGTGGTGTGGACCTGCGGCTGCTCATTCATGGCTGAGTGCGGCTTCATTCATTATGGCCGAGCGGTCGCGGCGCAGAAAGGGGACGGGTTGCTGCCTCCGTCTCTACGAGGCGCACAGAGTCTGGGCCGCGCAAGACCGGGATGGTCGCTCGAACAGAGGTCTGAGGTTCCCTGGCCGACCGGATGGGACGATCGTTGACCGAGGGGAGCCGGCATGATACGGTGCGTACTCCGGCGGCGCTAGAGCCGCTCGAACTGTCTGTCTCAGATGGCTCGCGCACTGGAGCAGGAGGGGACCGGATGAGAAGACACCGCACACTGCGTTGGGTCGCGACCATCTATGGAATCCTCGGTTGGACCATCGTCGTGTTGGGCTTCTTGGGATCCTGCGCGCTACTCTTTGCAGCCCTGGCGAATCCCGTGGCCGTGCTCGGCGTTCAGCTGGCACGATTCAGTCCGCTGCTCGGTGGGCTAGGCGTGTTCTTGGGAGGCCTGTTGGTGACCGGACTCAACGCGCTCACTTTTTTGGGTTTGTCCGCGGTGCTGCGTCTCCTGATCGATCTGGAGGAAAACAGCCGCCGCACGGTGGAGAATCTGGAGCGGATGCGGATCGCGCAAGCGGCAGACTCGAGAGCGGAGGAGCAAGAGACGCCACAGGAGAGCTAGATGCTCCACTTTGGCGAAGGCCCTACTATGATACAATCCGACTCGGCCCCGGGGCGCCGCTAGGGTGCTCCGCAGAGAAGAGGAGGTCTGACTGGTGGCGAATACCATTGTCCATTTTGAGATCCCTGCCGATGACCCAGAGAAGATCGTGAAGTTCTACGGCGATTTGTTCGACTGGAAGATCGAGAAGTCCGAGGGCCCGACCGACTATTGGCTGGTGGGAACCCGCGACACCGAGGACGAGCCGGGTGTGGATGGCGGCATCTTCCCGAAGGAGTCCCCGGACCTGATACCGGTCAACTACATTGGCGTGGATTCCGTGGACGAGTACGTCCAGAAGGCACAGGACCTCGGCGCTCAGGTGGTCTACCCCAGGAGCCCGGTGCCCCAGCAGGGCTGGTTCGCACAGCTTCTGGATCCTGAGGGGAATCTCTTCGCTCTCTGGGAGAGTGACGAGTCTGCCCCGATGCCTGAGGAGACCGGATAGTCCAACCTCGGACAGAGGAGGACCCAGCCTAGNNCTGTGTGCTAGCATGCCGCCGGCGCAAGGGAGTGCCTGAATCGGCGAGGAGGGAGTGATGGTTTCAGAGGTGCTGGAGCGGCAGCTGTTGGAGGCAGACGAGCGCTGGCTAGCCCAGTACTTGCGGGGACCCACCCAGCTGCGATGGGAAGACCTGCCTCCTCAGGTAGGTGATCCGGCTCCGGACGTGGTATTGCCCGACAGCGGAGGGAAGGATGTGCGGCTCAGCGAGGAGTGGAAGAAGGGTCCGCTGCACCTCATCTTCCTGCGACACTTCGGATGCAGCTGCGGCAAGGAGCGTGCTGCCCAGCTCAACGAGGAGTACGATCAATTGACCGATTCGGGTGCGCGCGTGCTGGCGATCGGCCAAGGTGAGCCCGAGCGGACCGTCGAGTACATCCGAGTGCGCCAGATGCCGTGTCCCGTTCTCTGCGATCCGGAGTACCGGGCCTACAACGCATACGGGCTTCTTGAAGGGACGCCCGCCTCGATCTTCCATGACGAAGAGTGGAAACCTAGCAACGAGCGCGCAGGCCGGGTCCTCATGGACCGCCGGAGAAACACGGACATGAGAGTGGTGGACAACCCCTGGTTGCTTCCCGCTGAGTTTGTCATCGACCGCGGGGGGACTATCCGGCATACCCACCGGTACCAGTACTGCGAGGACTACCCCCCCAGTGCGGTCCTCGTGGGAGCCATTCGGGCGGCCCAATGACGGTGGGAAGGGCGACAGATCTCTGGCGGACTGAGGGAGCCGGGCTTGCCCTGGCGGCGGTGGCTACCCTCTTTGGGGTGCAGTCCCTTCGGATACTCATGTCCACGATTGTTCACGTCCTTGGAGACCGCTTCGAAGTGAGCCTTGTCAATCTCGGCCTCTTCGCCTTCCTTCCTTTCTTGGCCGCTTTCCTGGCGGGGGTGTTTTGGCGGGTCCTGGGTTCGCGCGGTGCGATGATCGTGACGGCCGGCGGCCTAGGGGTCGCCCGCATGACCGAGCAGGCATCGGCCGATCCCGTCGTAGATCTAGGCATCAGCGCAGTCGGGGTCGCGCTCCTCATGCTGTTCCTCCCGATCTATCTGGGCAGGATCCGAGGGGGCGGGCCCGCCGAGACGGGTCGCATGGGGCTGGCCATCCTCCTCGGGTTGGCGGCGGACAGTGGCATCCACGGAGTGGTCGGTACCTACGACCTAAGCTGGCAGTCGGGACCGGGCCCACTCATCTTTGTTGCGGCGTTGTTGGCCATCCTTCTGGTGGCGCTTGCCCAGTCGGCTGCCGGCGGGTCGGACGGTGATGGCAGCGATGCGCGCTGGGCGGCCTCGTGGCCGCTGCTGGCGATTGGGCCGTTTCTCTTCCTAGAGGCGCTTCTCTTCCAGAATCAGGCCCAGGCAGCGGCCCTCACGGGGTGGATCCTGCCTGGCGCATTCCTCTGGGTCGTTGTCGTCAACCTTGTCGGCCTGGCGGCAAGCGTCCTGATTGTGGAGACAGGATGGTTTCGCCTAGGTTGGGTCGCCCTCGCGGCGGGAGGGTTGCTGGTCGCAGTGCTGGTTGCCTGGCCGGCGGAGGGGCTCGTTGCGGCAGGAGCCCTCCTCGTCGGGCACATCGCCTCGGCCTCGCTTCTGATCGGAATTCTCACATCTACCGGGGACGTCGAGGGTCGCCCGGGCCTCAGCCGAACGACACTGGCCTTGGGCGTGGGAGCGGTGCTCTTTGTGGCTCTGTCCTTTGCCTACTACACCGTGTATCAGATCTCCGTCCCCTACGAAAACACGGTGGTACCGGTTGTGGCCGCGGTCCTCATAGCTCTTGCGGGGGTTGGTGCGTCCTTCCGTCTCGCCCGGGGCCGTTCGAGAGTCTCGTTGGGAGGTTCCGCCGTGTGGCTCTCGGCCGTGGTCGTGATCCTCCCCTTCTTCTCCTTGGGAACGTGGAAGAGCACAGTACCGAGGCCGGGCACGGGATGGCCCGTCCGCGTGATGACCTACAACCTGCACATGGGGTTCGACACAGACGGTCGACTGGGCTTGGAGGCCCTGGCGCAGGTCATGGAGGAGAGCGGTGCTGACGTCCTGGCTCTGCAGGAGGTTTCCCGCGGGTGGCTGGTCAACGGCTCGGCCGACATGCTGTCGTGGCTGTCTCAGAGGCTGGACATGTCCTACGTGTGGAACCCCACCGCGGATCCTCTCTGGGGCAACGCCATCTTCAGCAGGTTTCCGATTGATCGAGAGGGGACAGCCGCGCTGCCGCGGGGCGGGGTGCCTCTGAAGCGTGGGTATGCGTGGGCCCGGATCGATATCGGCGGGGGGGAGACGCTCTTATTCATCGGCACCCACCTCCACCACGTGGAGGAGGAGGGTGAGGTCCGACTGCTGCAAGTCCAGCCGCTGGTGGAGGAGATCGAGCGATTCTCCTTCGGGCCGCAGGGGGCCGTGCTCTTGGGAGATCTCAATGCCGAACCTGACTCACCCGAGATTGAGAGGATTCGGCGCACCGGGTTCCTGGATGCCTTTGCGGAGTTGGGCACGGGCGAGGGATACACCTTCTCGTCGTTCGATCCGTGGCAGCGGATCGACTACATCTGGCACTCTCCTGACCTGGTCGCGTCGGACCTGGAGATCCCTCAGAGCACGGCCTCCGATCACCTGGGGGTGGTGGTGACCCTCGATCGCTAGCGAAGGGCGCCGGCCGCTCGAGACGAAAATGCCCCCTTCTCAGCGCCGGACAGAAGAACGAGCCGCTGTGCTCCGCGGCTTCCCAGGCACCGCTCAGGACAAGACTCCCCCGTTCAGAGCGGCGGGCGAAAGGGCGGGCGGCTCTGCTGCGCGGGGGCATACGGGCGCCAGTAGGAGGGCGCGATGAAGATTCGCTGGGGTAGGGCCGTGTTGGCCGGAGTTGCGGGGTTCGCAGTGGTGTTCCCGATCGCCGTCCTTCTCTTTGGGAACCCGTTGTCGGAGCGGATTATCTTCACGGCAGAGTTTGGCCAGAGTTCGAAGCTTCTCGCCAATTGGCTGGAAACGCCACCTCTTCCTCCTGTGGGTCCATTCTGGGAGGACGTTTTCTCCTTCTCCATCGCCAAAGTGGGGATCCTCCTGCTGCTCGCCGGGGTGATCGTCGTCCACGCGCTGATCTACCAGATCGTCGCGCCCGCCCTTCCTGGGAGGAGATTGTGGCGAGGGGTCTCCTTCGGAATCGGGGTGTGGGCCCTCACCTATCTCTTCTTCGAGGTGTTTGTGCCCCTCAACCAGTTCGGTGAGCCCCTTCCCATCGTGGCCTACGAGCTGATCTTGTGGCTGGGGGTCGCGATAGTGGAGGGCGTCGTCATCTCCGTTGTGACTGGGCCGGTCCTCATGATGCGGACACCGTCTGGGCGAGGCGTTCAATCCTGAGAGGGGCGCCAAGGGAGTGAGTGAGGATCGGGCGGCTGGGTTTGCTCCGCCACTCTGGTGGATTGGGGTGGCTTTCGGAGCAGCCGCCGTGGTCCTCCTGATGGGGGCCCTGATCGCCCCATTCGCCTCTGAGCTCTCCAATCTGGAGGACCCATCCAGCGGGGAGGAGTTGACGACACTGCTCCAGAGTCACGGCTCGGTCATCCGGACCATCCTCAGCCTCGACTACCTCTTCATAGGGCTCTATGCAGCAACATTCTGGGGCCTCTATCGGTGGGTCAGGAATCAAGAACTCTCCCGTCTGGCGATGGCGCTGGCTCTCCTCGCAGCGGTATGGGACGTCTCCGAGAATACCGTCCTCCTCTCCATCAATGGGCAGGTAGGTGCTGGGGCCGATGCGGGCGACGATGTGGCCGCGTTGGTCGTGGCGCTTTCCTCTGCGAAATGGGCCACCGCAGCCGGCGCCGTTCTCCTATTTGGGGTTGTCCTATCAGCCGGAGGGATCCCTGAACGGCTGATAGCGGCAGCAGGATTCGGCTTCGCACTGGCAACGACGCTCAGCCTCTTCGACATAGGAGGTTCGACGGTTGCACAGATCAGGCTCCTCCTGATGCCAGTGATCCTGCTCATCACAGGCGCCGTGGCTCTGTTTCTGCGGCGGCCGGGGCCTCGTCCTCCCGAGGCCCGGACCGGAGGCCCAGAAAGCCCGGCGCGGTAGTCCACCCTAGCCCGCCTGGGCGGTGCTGCGGATCGGGGACGATCACCCCTATGCTATAATCGGCGCCAGGCGCTGGGTGAGCACCTAACGCGGGGCTGTAGCTCAGCTGGGAGAGCGCCTCCCTTGCACGGAGGAGGTCAGGGGTTCGAGTCCCCTCATCTCCACCTGACCCGATGGGCAGCCCCCCTGCCGACTGGGTCGTGCTTCCCAAGATCCCCGCCAGGCTGCCCGAGTGCGACGAAACACTCTCCGTTGGTGGGGCAGGCAATGCCATTTGATCCGAAAAGTGTGCGAGGTCTCCCTGAGGGAGTGACGGCCCGCGAGGGCCGCATTGCCGACCTCCCGCAGATGGTGGCCATCGACGATCAATACATGCCGGAGGAGCCGGGCTCTGTCGAACTTTGGGAGCACCTCTGGCGCACCTACCCCAAGGACAAGATTGCCCTGGATATCGCTGCGGAGGCGGGGGACGGAAAGCTGGTGGCCTATGGTCGTGTCTGGCAGCCCGCGAGCGTCGAAGCTGAGGGGGTCCTCCAGGTCACGGTCTGGGTAGACCCAGCCTGGACGGGGCGAGGCATCGGCGGTTCGCTCTACCGAGCCCTGGAGGCGTTCGCCCGCGCGGAGGGATTTACGCGGCTTTGGGTCGAGCACCGGGAGGACTGGGCCCGCTCGTCGGCGGCTGTGAGTGCGGCAGGATTTCAGGAGATCGGTCGGGAGCGAGAGTCCTGGCTCGAGGTTGATGGCTTCGACGCCGGCCGGTTCGAGGCGCTGCGCGCGCGACTCGAGTCGGACGGGATCCAGTTCACCACCCTTGCGGAGGAGATGAAGGTCTCGGACGACGCCGTCGACTCTCTCTATCAGCTGGCCAAGGTCGCTCAGAAGGACCAGCCTCTTCCCGAGGGTGCCCAGCATGCAGAGACCTTCGAGGAGTGGGCGAACCATATCACCGAGAGCCCGGCCTCAGACCCGAGCGGCATCGTGATCGCCAAAGACGGCGACCGCTATGTGGGGTACACATCTCTCTGGTTCAAGGATGTCGGAGACCCCAGCACCTCCATGACCGCGGTCCATCCCGACTACCGTGGGCGGGGGATCGCAACCTCGGTGAAGGTGGATGCGATCTCCATCGTTCGCGACCGCGGCTACAAGAAGATGTGGACCTCCAACTATCACATCAACGACGCGATGTTGGCGGTGAACAAGAGGCTGGGCTACGTCTAGCAGCCCGCCTGGATCGTTAGCGAGAAGCGGCTGGGGCCTATCCCGGGAGCGAAGCGACTGGGAGACGAAACCAAGTAGTCCCGCTCCCTCTCGTCTCCCCAGGCCTGCTCCCTAGAGAATGCATACCGCCATCGTCGGCGGCGGAGTGTTCGGACTCTCTGCCGCCCTCGCCCTCCGCGACCGCGGTCATCGGGTCACGGTTCTTGAGCAGCGCAAGCCCCCAACCCGAGGGACCGCGATGTTTGCCTAGAGAGCCGAGGCTCGGGCCGCGTGGTCTAGGCACCCTTCCGCTTCCCATTGGGTCCCGTTCTCGAGCATTGCTGATCTCCATGCTATAATGGCCGTCCCGTGCCCGGCCCGCCGGTCGGGATTTTGCGTGCTGGAGAGATGACCAACTACCGAATTCTGACGGACAAAGAGGTTGAGGGCCGCGTGGCGATGGCGGATCTCATCGCCGAGATCGAAGCGGCCATGCTGGAGAAAGCAGAGGGCACTCTGATCGCCCCGCCCCGCTTTCACGTGGATGTTGAGAGGGGCGGCCTGGTCTTCACGGTTGGAGCAGCCACCAAGGATCGCCAGGTTATCGGCTTCAGGGTCTACGACAGCTTCAGGAACACTTCCCAAGATCGGCAACAACTCGTCGCCGTTTTCGACAGCGAGACGGGGGCGTTCAAGGGTGCGGTGCTGGGCAATCTGCTCGGCCCGCTCCGGACAGGAGCCATCGGTGGGGTGGCGGTGAAGTATCTCTCCCGACCCGACTCCCGTGTCCTCGCGTTGATCGGGTCCGGCACCCAGGCCCGTACCCAGCTGGAGGCGGCCCTGGAGGTGCGGGACTTTGAGAGGATCCGTGTCTACAGCCCGACCGCGGCCCGTCGCCGAGCTTTCGCCAGGGAGATGGCCGAGCGGCTTGGAGTCGAGATAAAGCCAGTCACGTCGTCTCAGAAGGCGGTGCAGGGCGCCGACGTAGTCATCACGGCCACGACGGCCACGCGACCTCTGTTCGATGCTGAGTGGCTGAAGGACGGCGCCCACGTCTCCACCCTGGGCCCGAAGGCCAAGGGGTCCCACGAGGTCCCGATCGAACTGGCAGACCGAGCTGCTCTCATCGCCACCGACTCCCTGGCCCAGGTGGACGCGTATCCCAAGCGGTTCTTCCTGGAGAACACTCACCGACCCCGGATGGTGGAGCTCTCCGACATTCTCGCGGAGAGGGTCCTGGGTCGAACGGATGAAGACCAGTTGACGCTCTTCTGCTCGGTCGGACTGGCCGGGACGGAAGTGGTGCTCGCTGACGAGATGTTGCAGCGCGAGCGCCGGACCCGCGCCAAGCCAAGGGCTCTCCGCAAGAAGAAGGGCAAGTAGCGTCGCCGGGCGGTTGCCGCCTCTACAATCGAGCGTCCGCCTTGGGCCCGGCCTCTCGCCGTGAGGAGGGGGAAGCCATGATCGAGCGCATAGATCCCATCCTGCTGTTCGTTCACGACTTCCAGCAGTCCTTGGCCTTCTGCCGGGATGTCCTGGAGCTCCCGATCAACAGCCTGGAGGAGGTCCACGGGGAGTTCGCGGAGTTCGATCTTGCTGGGATCACCTTCGCTCTCCACGGCGGCAACGAGGGGCACCACAAGGCCCGCCACTCGGATACTCCGCTCGCCCTGCACTTCTGGACCGACGACATCGAAGGGACAACCGAGCGTTTCAAGGAGAGGGGAGTGAAGTTCACCCGAGAACCGCGCAAGACCAGGTTGGGGTTCTGGGAAGGGTCGTCTGAGGACCCGGAAGGCAATGAGTGAGGACTCTTTCAGGAGGCCGAGGGATGGTGAGTCTAGGATCCGCCGGAGCCGACCGGGGAGGTGGAGCGGGCGATGGCGTATGACGAGGAACTGACCGAGCGGATCCGCAACTCGCTGAAGGGCCAGGCCGGGCTGACCGAGAAGGAGATGTTCGGGGGCATCGGATTCTTGGTGCACGGAAACATGGCTTGCGGGGTGATCGGCGACGAGCTCATGGTCCGGGTCGGGCCTGATCGTCACGAGGAAGCCCTCCAGGCCCCAGCTACTCGCGTCTTCGACTTCACGGGGAGACCATCCAAGGGTTGGGTGATGGTGGCTCCAGCGGGGGTCGAATCCGAGGGCGACCTTCGAAGCTGGGTCGAGCAGGGTGTGGAGTTCGCCCTGACTTTCCCACCCAAGTAGCGATCCGCAGGTGCGTCATCGTGCATGACGATCTCTGCCCCCCCGAGACAGGGGGGCCGGAACGTAGGGGCCCAGGCTGGGCCACACGGCATGGGGGTCGAGAGAGATGAAGAAGATCGATCTCAAAAAGGAGTTGAAGCATCTGTACGTCCCCTCCGCCAAACAGGTAGAGGTAGTGGACGTGCCAGAGTTCCAGTTTGCGATGCTGGATGGGGTCATTCGGGCGGGTGAGGCCGTGGCAGAATCACAGTCGTTCCAGGATGGGATGACTGCCCTGTACGGCATCTCGTACGGATTGAAGTTTGCCTCCAAGCTGCGTGAGAAAGATCCCATCGACTACACGGTGATGGCGGTGGAAGGGCTGTGGTGGGCGGAGGGTGAGGAGTTCACAGTAGGTAGGAAGCAGGCGTTGAACTTCACCCTGATGATGCTGCAGCCCGATCACATTACTCAGGAGATGTACCAGGACGCGTTGCAGGAGCTGAAGGAGAAGAAGCCCAACCCATCCCTCGAAGAGATGCGCTTCGAGCGATTTCATGAGGGGTTGAGCATGCAGATCATGCACGTTGGCCCCTACTCGGAAGAGCCTCGGACCGTGGAGAAGATGGAGGCCTTCGCACGCGAGAACGGGTACGTTCTTCGTGGCAGGCACCACGAGATCTACATCGGAGATCCGCGCCGCGCCAAGCCGGAGCGGCTGCGAACTGTCCTGCGACATCCCATAGAGAAAGGTGAGTGACGTGAAGTCGACAATCGAGTCTGGAACTCACTTGGCGGAGAGCGCCGATCTCTCCGGTTCGCACTTCATGGATGTGAACCTGGAGGATGCCGTCTTTGAGAACGTCAATCTGAGCCGCGCCAAGTTCCACGACATCAACTTCAGCGACATCATCGTGTCTGCGGCCCAGATCGGCGGGGCCGACTTCAAGCACATCGGTCTCCCCACATGGGCTGGGGGTCCGGAGGCGCGCCAGCGCCCTCTCCGGTTCGATGAGTGCGACCTGAACGGCAGCACCATCACCAACTGCGATCTCCGGGACGTGCAGATCTCAGATTGCGACATCACCGGGATGAAGATCAACGGAGTCCTGGTGGAGGAGTTGCTCGATCAGCAGAGCGGAGAGTCTGCGTAGCGTCGGCTTGTGATCCGAGCTTCGTGACACAGGAGCGCAAGAACCGGGTGGATTGGGCCTCCCGAGGGCGGTAGGCTGGTGGCAGAGTCGATCAGACAAGGAGGATCGATGTCTGCCTTCTGCGAGGTACGAGCAGGTATCTGCCTACGAGCGAGCAGATGTCGGCCCGGGAGTGAGTAGGTGTCTGCCTTCTACGAGGGACGAGTAGGTGTCTAACTACGATCGGGTCGCGACCGCCATCCGGTTCATTGACACCAACTTCCGGGAGCAACCCAACCTGGACAAGATCGCTGGCGAGGTTGGGCTCAGTCCCTATCATTTTCAGCGTCTGTTCCGACGGTGGGCCGGGATAAGCCCCAAGAGATTCCTGGAGTTCGTGACCGTGGAGAGCGCCAAGCGTCTTCTGGAGGATTCGCGCAGCTTGCTCGATACCACCTACGAAGTGGG
>JABAOD010013680.1_pt1 | contig 14168 bp, 13 predicted proteins | sample 7062151 | NCBI WGS metagenome assembly JABAOD01 (sample SAMN14538626, study PRJNA623070) | marine sediment metagenome | biome: marine biome [ENVO:00000428]; feature: marine pelagic biome [ENVO:01000023]; material: deep marine sediment [ENVO:00002113] | place: India: Gulf of Khambhat ... | reverse complement strand
CGGCGTCTTCGAGGAGGCGCTACACGATTTCGCCCGTCCGGCGCTGAGCCCATCGCCCGACCACCCTGCCGTTCGCCCACACGGTGGGGCCTGCGTTGCCGTTTCGGTCGAAGAGCTCGTCTGCATGAGCCCCTAGATACCACTCGCGCTCCTTCCAACCCATCACCGTTGGATCGAGAGACGGCAAGAGAGCAACCCACTCCCCGCCGACCTCGCCGTCCGGGTCGTCGGCAAGCACGAAACCGATCCCATCCTCGAGCGAGACCTCAACCGCACCAACGCTCTCGATCGCCGCCTTCGTGTTCCTCACCGTCCACCCGGTCCACCATTTGAGATCGGTCAGGGTCGCCGGGCCAAAGACTGCGAGATAGCGACGGAGCAACTCTGTCCGTGCATCCGTTTCGCGCAGGGACGCAAGGGGCTGTCCCAACCAGGATTGCGTCGTGGCCCACCGGTACTGGCTCGACAGCCACGTGCCGCGCGGCCGACCTCTCACGATCGAGCCGTCTGTGGCGAGCAGGAAGAGGATCCGGGTGGACACTCCCACCTCCCCACCCCATTTCCGACCCTCTCCGAACCGGAGCCTGGCAGCCAGCTCGGGGACGTCCTCGGTCAGTTCTGCGGCTGTCGCCTCGCCGCGCTGCTCCAGTGCAGCCAGCACGTCGCCACCAACCCGTTCGACCCAGGCTTCACCGTCCGCGGCGATCCCCTGCTCCTCGACCATCTGGATGAGCCGGCGCCGTTCAGCCGGCGCGAGCGTGCGGCTACAAGCTGCGCCCATGATGGCGGCGTGCAATGGAGGCACGACGAACATCGTCCGTCTCATTCCGAGCATCCGAACCAGAGAGCGCCTCAGGTAGAGGGCATCCTCCAGGTCGGAAACCACGAAGCCTCGAACCCTGGCCCAACAGGCGAGATACACGCTTGCGGGATCGCTCGCGTGCAGCCCGAACATCGCAGCCGACGCGTCGTCCACGGAATCGAGCTTCCCGTCGAGTCCGTGCCGCCGGCCCAACCGCCCGCGGCGCTCGACGTTTGTAAACGACTCCACGGCCCCAGTACAGCATCGGCGAGTACGATCCCGGCACTTCGGGTAGCGTTCGCCTATGCGAGTAACCGCAGTCGACACGGTGTTCCTTTGGGTGTCGAACCTCGATCGTTCGGTCGCCTGGTTCGCACGCCTCGGACTGCAACCTGGTCCACGCCACGGAACATGGCAGCCCCTCCAGCTTGCCGGGGACACGGTCTTCGCCCTTCACGAAGGCCGCGGCGACCACTCGAGAGTGAACGCAGTTGTCGGTCTTCGCGTGGACGACTTGGACGCTGCCATCTTGGAGCTGGCAGACCGCGGCATCGAACCATTGGACGAAATGCTCACCGACACCGGAGTGCGCCGGTTCACAACCTTCGTGGACCCCGACGGCAACCAGGTGCAGCTGATCGAGCTCACATCACTGCACGCCGCCGAGTAGCCTCCGACACCTCCATGGCTTCGAGCGAACCCGACCTGCGCGACGAGCGCCTCCGCGCGGACATCAGGCGTCTGGGTGCCCAGCTCGGAGAGTCGTTGACCCGCCAGCACGGGCCGCAGTTGCTGGAGCTGGTCGAAACCGTGCGAGGTTTGACCAAGTCCGCGCGCACCAATGGCGCCGAGGAGGGCGGGGCAGAGCTGGAGCACGTGCTCGACGACCTCTCGACCGAGGAAACCATCCAGCTGGTTCGAGCATTCTCGGCGTATTTCTATCTCGCCAATGTCGCCGAGCAGACTCACCGTGTGGGCGACCTCAGCCTTCGACACGGCGAACGCTCTCTGACGGCAACCATCGATCGAGTTCTCGCCGCCGAGGTCGAGCCTGACCTGATCGACGACATCCTGTCCCGTCTGGAGCTTCGCCCTGTGTTCACAGCCCATCCGACCGAGGCGACGAGACGGACGCTCCAGACGAAGCTCGGAAGGCTGGCGGAGCTGCTCGACGACAGGGCAGATCCTCGCCGGACCGCAGCCGAACGGCAGCGAATCGACAGGCGGGCTGCGGAGCTCATCGATCAGATCTGGCAAACGGACGAGCTTCGCGCTCAACGCCCCCGCCCCATCGACGAGGCCCGGTCTGCGATCTTCTACCTCGATCAGATCGGCTCATCGGTCATGCCTGAGCTGGCCGAGGAGANNGGCTGACAGCACCAAGCCCCCGATCCGCTTCGGGACGTGGGTGGGGGGCGACCGGGACGGCAATCCGAACGTCACACCCGGGGTGACGCTCCAGGTGTTGGAGATGCAGCACGGCCACGGGATACGCGGCCACATCGAGCACATCGAACGGGTGGCGGAGGAACTCTCGACATCGACCCGAATCCGATCGATCACCATGGATCTCGAAGGCAGCCTGGAGGAGGACCGGGCCGCCCTACCCGAGGTGTGGGACCGGTTCCACGAACTGAATCGGGACGAGCCCTACCGCCTCAAATGTGCCTTCATCCACCAACGACTCGAGAACACCAGGCGGCGCATCACAACTGGAACCCGGCACGCCGAAGGGCGCGACTACGCAAGCCCAGAGGAACTGCTGACCGATCTGGCAGTGATGTACGTCTCCTTGACGCTCAACGCAGGAGAGCTGATCGCCAACGGAGCGCTGATGCGCTTGATCCGCAACGTCGAGGTCTTCGGATTCCACGTTGCCACGATGGACATCAGAGAGCATGCGGCCAGGCACCACGATGTGCTCGCCCAGCTGTATCAACGAGTCGGCGAGGATTACTCCTCCGCAACCAGAGAGGAGCGAGCGCGCCTGCTGGCGACCGAACTCGAGAGCAGGCGTCCGCTGGCGCCCCCGGTCCCGAGCCTCCAAGGTCAGGCCGTTCAGACGTTTGGCACCTTCAACACGATCAGAGAGGCCATGGAACGGTTCGGCACCTCTGTCATCGAGTCCTACATCATCTCGATGACGCAAGGTGTCGACGATGTGCTCGCCGCCGCAGTGCTTGCACGTGACGCAGGTCTGCTCGACCTTCACACCGGCATGGCGCGCATCGGGTTCGTACCGCTGTTCGAGACCATCGACGAGCTTCGTCGCGCCGGGGAGTTTCTCGATCAGTTGCTGTCCACGCCTCCCTACCGCCGCATCGTGGCGATGCGTGGCGATGTGCAGGAGGTCATGCTGGGCTACTCCGATTCGAACAAGTTCGGCGGGATCACCACCTCGCAGTGGGAGATCTACAAAGCCCAGCGCTTGCTCCGAAACGCCGCTCAGAGCCATGGCGTCACACTCAGGCTCTTCCACGGCCGGGGCGGCACGATCGGGCGCGGCGGCGGACCCACCCACCAGGCCATCCTCGCGCAACCGTTCGGCACGATCGACGGGGGGATCAAGATCACCGAGCAGGGGGAGGTCGTATCCGACAAGTACGGACTGCCCGCCCTCGCCAGGCGCAACCTCGAACTGGCCCTCTCGTCTGCCCTCGAGGCCTCTCTCTTGCATCGCCAATCCCGCCAGCCTCGGGACGTCCTCCACCGCTGGACCGAAACGATGGAAGCAATCAGCCAGGCTGCGTTCACTGCCTACCGGTCCCTTGTCGAGGCCGACGGACTCGTTGAATACTTCCTCTCGGCTACCCCGGTCGAGGAGCTCGCCGACATGAACATCGGTTCACGGCCTTCGCGCAGACCTGGCGGTGGGGCCGGACTCGACGACTTGAGGGCAATTCCGTGGGTGTTCGGTTGGACCCAGTCACGGCAGATCGTTCCCGGATGGTTCGGGGTGGGCTCCGGGCTCGCCGCGGCGAGAGCGGCGGGCATGGGGGACACCATCGACGAGATGATGGAACACTGGCTGTTCATGCAGACGTTCGTGTCGAATGTCGAGATGACGCTCACGAAGACGGATCTCGACATCGCTCAGCGGTACGTCGACCGCCTCGTCGATCCCGAACTCCATCACCTGTTCGAGGTGATCCAGACGGAACACGATCTCACCGTGACGGAGATCCAGCGCACCACCGGCTTCCCGCTCCTCGACCGGCTCCCCATCCTGCGGCGCACCCTCCAGGTCCGCGACTACTACCTCGATCCACTGAACTACCTGCAGGTGGCGCTGTTGCGCAGGCGTCGGGACGGCGACCGAGACCCCAGCCTCGAGCGAGCCCTGCTGCTGACCGTCAACGGCGTGGCGGCCGGCATGCGGAACACCGGGTAGACCGGTCTCCAGTCTCACGTTGCACGTGCTTCGGGCTTCATCGAGACCTTGCGAATCTCTAACTTCGCGGTGAATCCCTGTCCGTAACGGTGACCGTGCGGCACCATGCCGGCATGCGACTCGCAGCGCTCGCCCTCTCTGTGGCCGTGATGGCGGTCTCGTGCACGCCGCAATCCGCTCCGGATGACCAAACGACGGAACCTCCGACAACCGAGGCAGAAACGCCCAGTCCCACGACCACTCCCTCGGCCGCAGGCCAACCTGAATCCACGCTGTCGTTGTTCCCCCCTGCTCCAGAGGTGCCGGAGGGACCCTTCGACCAGGCCACCATCGATGCGCTCGAAGCCGTCTGGGCCGACCTCTCGACGTCGATCGATCCGGATGAGATTCGAGCACTCGGAGCAACAGGAGACGCCAGAGTGTCGTGGCTACTTGCAGACCTCCTTCGCTTCCTCGGTTTCGGCAGCGCAACCGGGGCAGCGCGAGACGCGCTTGTGGAACTCACGGGGGTCGAGTTCGACGCGCTGGTTCCGTGGGTCGCCGTCACTGATCACCTGATGGCCTGGGACCTGCCTGCTGCTCCCGAATATGCCGAGTACAAGCGCCGGCTGTTCACCACGATCGACGACCGTTGGGACTTCGTCTTCTCCGAGCCCAATGCCATCGACGAACGCATCCTGTCCTGGGGTGGGGTCTTCATCGACGATCGCCCGCTCGGAACCACCACGCCGTGTCCTCGCGGCTGCATTCCTGCCCTCGATGATCCGTCGGTGACAGAAGCAGCCGGCGGAGACTGGTACGGCGATGACGAGATCGTCTTCGGGGTTGTCATCGGGAGAGAGGCACGCGCCTACCCGCGCCACATGATGGAAGTGCATGAGATGGTCAACGACACTCTCGGCGGACGCCGAATCGGCATGCCCTATTGCACGCTCTGCGGTTCTGCGCAGGCATTCCTCCTCGACGATGTGGAGGGGTTTCCGCAGCCCGTCCTGCGAACGAGTGGTCTGCTCTCCCGGTCGAACAAGGTCATGTTCGACCTCACGTCGGAGTCGGTGTTCGACACGTTCACCGGGGCTGCCGTCGCCGGACCTATGTTCGAGGCCGGAATCCGACTGGAGCAGGTAACGGTTGTGACCTCCACCTGGGGAGCCTGGAAGGCCGACCACCCAGATACGACCATCATCGCCGAGGATGGTGGCATCGGCCGGACCTACGATCGGGACCCGCTCCGCGGACGGGACGATGAGGGCCCCATCTTCCCGATCGGGGCCAGGGATCTACGCCTTCCCGTCCAAGAGCAGGTTCTCGGAGTGGTTCTGGAAGACGGTCGCACCATTGCGTTCCCCGTCGCCACCGCCGGCGATGTCCTCAGGGCCGGGGGGGAGGTGACTTTCGAGGGTGTGAGCATCGAGTTGGACGGCGACGGCCTGCGTGCAACCTTTGATGGTCGTCCGATCGCGTCCCACCAGGCCTTTTGGTTTGCGTGGAGCCAGTTCCACCCCGGCACGCTGCTCTGGGAGGCCGGGTAGCCTCCGGCAGCGGAGGAGAGAAATGCCGCTGACCATCGTCGATCATCCGCTCGCCAAGTCGCTGCTGACGATACTCAGGGACCGTGACACCGACACCACTCGATTCAGGGAGACGGCCAAGCGCCTGTCATACCTCCTCGTCGCTGAGGCAACGGCCGACCTGCCGGTGGTCGAAGTGGAAGTAGAGACGCCGTTGGAGGGCGCCGTCGGTCACCGACTGGGCAGGGACTTGGTGTGTGTGGCTGTCTTCCGCGCCGGTCTCGGGCTCCTCGACGCCGCACTCGACATGCTCCCGGACGCAGCCATCGGCTACGCCGGCGTTCAACGCAACGAGGAAACGGCCGAACCGATGGAGTACTACGCCAAGTTCCCGGACATGGAGAACGCCCGGGTCTTGATCCTCGAACCGATGCTTGCCACCGGTGGTTCGCTCGAGTGGGCCATCTCCACGGTCAAGGAGCACGGTGCTCGCGACGTCAGCGCGGTGTGCGTGGTCGCGGCTCCGGTCGGCGTCGAACGGATCGAGGCGTCACATCCCGACGTTCGGGTCGTCACGGCCGCCCTCGACAGTCAGCTCGATCACAACTTCTACATCCGACCTGGACTTGGCGACATGGGCGATCGGCTGTTCGGAACGACCTGAGCCGTCGTAGTGGCCGGCGCAGCATTCGAAGACTCGGTGATCGACGTCGTCAGGTCGATCCCGCCGGGATCGGTGCTCTCCTATGGCGAGGTGGCGGCCGAGGCCGGGCATCCCGGAGCGGCGCGAGCAGTGGGAAACCTCCTGAAAACCACTGGGGCCGAGATCCCGTGGTGGCGAGTGGTGGGCTCTGGTGGGCGCCTGGTGGCGCCTGCGTGGGAGCGCCAGAGGGACTTGCTTGCAGCCGAAGGGGTGAGCGTCTCAGGCCGGATCGTCCGCTGAGCCCCGTTCACCACGGCATACTGGTGACATGAGACAGATCGATCGAGCAATCATCGTCATGATGGACTCGTGCGGCGCCGGCGAGGCCCCTGACGCTGCCGAGTACGGGGACGCCGGGTCGGACACATTGGGTCACACCTCGGCGGCAGTGGGTGGGCTCGACCTCCCGAATCTCGGGGCTGCAGGCCTCGGCAATCTCCATGGGTCGATCCAAGGGGTACCTCCGGTTGAGCGACCCTCGATGGCCTTCGGCAGGCTGCAGGAGGCCTCCGCAGGCAAGGACTCGACGACGGGTCACTGGGAGATCGCCGGAATCATCACAACCGAGCCCCAAGCCACGTTCACCGAGACGGGTTTCCCGCACGACCTGGTCACAGCAGTCGAATCAGAGGCCGGCGTCGAGTTCATCGGCAACGTGGCGGCCTCGGGAACCGAGATCATCGAGGAACTCGGCCCGGAGCACCTCTCGAGCGGAAAGCTCATTCTCTACACGTCGGCCGACTCGGTTTTCCAGATCGCCGCCCATGATCAGGTTGCGCGAATCGACGAGCTCTATCGGGTGTGCAGGATCGCCCGCAAGCACTGCAATCGGTATCAGATCGGCCGGGTCATCGCCCGACCGTTCGTCGGTGAGGCCGGCGCATTCCGCCGCACCTACGACAGGCAGGACTTCGCCATGCCGCCGCACACGCCGACGGTCCTGGACACTGCGTCGGGTGCAGGCTTGTCGGTGTTCGGGATCGGAAAGATCCAAGACCTCTTCGCCGGCCAAGGGCTCACCGATGCCGTTCACACCGAAGGTGACCGTGACGGTCTGGCGCGCACGGTCGATGCGATCGAGAACCGGGGAGATCCGGGCATCATCTTCACGAACCTCGTCGACCTCGACATGACGTACGGCCACCGGGAGAATCCACAGGGATATGCCGAGGGCCTCGCCCTGATCGATTCATTCGTCCCCCACCTCACAGCAGCGCTTGGCGAGCGTGACCTGCTGTTCTTCGCTGCCGATCACGGCAATGACCCCACGGACGGTTCCACGGACCACACACGGGAGTACGTGCCTCTGCTCGTAGCCGGCCGCGGTGCGGCAGGGGTCGACCTCGGTGTGCGCCGGACATACGCCGACGTGGCAGCCACCGCCGCGGAAGGTCTCGGCATCGAATCACCGCCGGCGGGAACCTCCTTCCTGCAGGAGATCATGTGAGGGCGTTCCACGTTTCACGTTGCAAGGCACGGGAGTGATCCCATGAATGCGGTCGAGCTCATCGAGCGCAAGCGTGACGGCGGAGTGCTCTCGGATCGGGAGATCGCGTGGATGATCCAGGCGTACACCGGCGGATCGGTGACCGACTACCAGATGTCTGCCATGGCGATGGCCATCTTCCTGAACGGGTTGAACGCCGCCGAGCTGAACGCATGGACCGATGCCATGCTCCACTCAGGTGAGGTCCTGGACTTCGCCGACATCGCAGCGCCAAAGGTCGACAAACACTCGACCGGTGGCGTCGGCGACAAGGTCTCCATCCCGCTCGCACCGATGGTCGCGGCCTGCGGCCTTGCCATTCCCATGATGTCCGGCCGCGGGCTGGGCCACACGGGCGGCACCCTCGACAAGCTCGAATCGATTCCAGGTTTTCGGACGGGCCTCGATCCGTCGGAGTTCCGGCGTGTGCTCGAAGAATGCGGTCTCGTGCTGGCCGGTCAGTCGGAGACGCTGGTTCCGGCAGATCGCAAGCTGTATGCCCTGCGGGACGCTACGGGAACCGTGCCGTCGATTCCGCTGATCGCGAGCTCGATCATGTCGAAGAAGCTGGCAGAAGGCCTCGACGCCTTGATCCTCGACGTGAAGGTCGGTGTCGGCGCCTTCATGCAGAAGATCGAGGATGCGAGAACGCTGGCGAGCACGATGGTTGGGATCGGCAACGATCATGGAGTGAACACCGTGGCACTCCTCACTGCGATGGACGCCCCCCTCGGCCGTGAGGTGGGTAACGCGTCGGAGATCCGCGAGTCGATCGACGTACTCACCGGAGGCGGACCGAGCGATCTGGTCGACGTGACCTACGCCCTCGGTATCGAGATGCTGCTGAGCGGGGACGTGGCGTCCGACGAGGAAGATGCACGAGCAATGCTGCGGAGAGCGGTGGAGACCGGGGCAGCGATGGAGCGTTTCGCCAAGGTCATCGCTGAGCAGGGAGGGAATCCGAGGGTCATTGACGACCCGGACATCCTGCCGATGGCGGATGGAATACACGAGATCACCGCCGAGCGGTCCGGGACGGTCCACCGGTGCGACGCCCGGAAGGTGGGTGTCGCCGCCATGCGACTCGGGGCAGGCCGGGAACGGAAGGAAGACACCATCGACCCGGGTGTGGGTATCACCGTGTTCGCCAAGCCGGGGCAATCTGTCGCAGAAGGTGATCTGCTCGCACGCCTCCGCTACCGGCATCCGGCACGCCTTCAGGAGGCCCTTCGCATCCTGGCGGAGGCCTGGTACATCGACGCCGATCCGATCGACGTCCCGCCGTTGATCGAGGAGCGCATCGCCGCCGCGTCGGCCGGCTGACGATTCGGGTAGCCACCCGCCCACAGTTAGTCTCGACGCCGTCGCAAACGCAAGGAGCACGCCGATGAAGGTGGTCGTCTGCGTCAAGCAGATTCCCGACCCGGCCAGCCCCTACTCCCTCGAGCCAGACAGCCATTGGCTGGTCCGGCCAGGTGAACAGGTGCTGGACGACACGGACCGATATGGGGTCGAAATGGGCCTCCAGATCGCTCAGGCCAACGACGGAACCCTGACACTGGTCAGCATGGGCCCGGCAGGGAACATGCAGGGCATCCGCCAGGCGCTCGCCATGGGGGCCGACAAGGCGATCGTGATCGACGACTCGAGCCTGCGAGGGTCAGACGCCCTCACGACGGCCCGGGTACTGTCGGCTGCGATCGATCGAGAAGGCTTCGACCTCGTCATCTCCGGGTGCGAGTCGACCGATGGCTACTCGGGCGTCGTGCCTCAGATGATGGCCGAGATTCTCGATGTCCCCGCCCTCACCTACGCCACCAGTCTCGATGTCGAGAGCTCCTCGGCAACCATCAAGCGTCAGACGGCGCTCGGCTACGACGTGGTCAATGCACCCCTTCCGGCGCTGGTTTCCGTGACGGCCGGAGTCGTCGAACCACGCTATCCGACCTTCAAGGGAATCATGGATGCCAAGAAGAAGCCGGTTGAGACCCTCACGGTGGGTGATCTGGGCATCGCGGCCGACATCGGGCAGAAGGTCAGCTCAATCGAGGCTGCGCCTGAGCGGCAGGCGGGAGAGATCGTCGAAGACGACGGAGAAGCCTTCTTGAAGATCGTCGAAAAGCTCGAACAGGTGAAGGTGATCTAATGGCCGAAATCTGGGTCTTCGTCCAAGAAACACAAGGCCAGCCGACCACGCTGGGGCTCGAGCTCCTCACCAAGGCCCGAGCACTCGGCAATGTGACGGCGCTGTACGTCGGTACCGGTGGTGACGGAGCCTTCGCCACGCTCGGCGAATACGGTGCGGCCACCGTGGTCCACATGGATCCGGGGGATTCGCTCCTGTCCGGCCCGGTGGCTTCGGCAATCGCCGAGATGGTCGGCGAGGGTTCCCCCGACCTCATCCTGTTCGGTCAGGGATATGACGACCGAGATGTCGCCGGCCGGCTGGCCGCCAAACTCGGCCAGGGTGTCCTGTCGAACGCCGTCGATGTCTCTCTGGACGGCGGCGTGTCCGCCAAGCACGAGATCTTTGGTGGCAGCCAGGTGGCCACATCGACGCTTACGGCGGGCTCGACGCCGATCGTGCTCGTACGGCCCAAGTCGTTCGCCGCCGAGCCGTCTGGTGGAGCAGCCCCGACCGTATCGGCCCGAGCACTTCCTGATGTCGGCCGTTCGGCTGCAAGCGTCAGCGAGAGCCACATCGAGGAGAAGGAAGGCCCGCAGCTCGAGGAAGCGGCGGTGATCGTCGCAGGAGGTCGCGGCCTCGGTAGCTCCGAGAAGTTCGACATGATCGAGGCAGTGGCCGGTCCGCTCAAGGCTGCGACCGGAGCTACTCGTGCCATCGTCGACGCCGGCTGGGTCCCGTACGCCAAGCAGGTGGGACAGACCGGCAAGACGGTGAAACCGGATGTCTACATCGCCGCCGGGATCTCCGGTGCGATGCAGCACCTCGTGGGCATGAAGGACTCCAAGACCATCATCGCGGTCAACAAGGATCCCGAAGCTCCGATCTTCGCAGTCGCCGACCTCGGCGTCGTCGGAGACGTCAACGCCGTGCTGCCCAAGCTGGCGGAGGAACTGGCCAAGCGGTCCGGCTGAAAAGAGGCGATACTCATCAAAAGGGGCCGATCGTCCGATCGGCCCCTTTCCCGTGATGCGGCTTCACTTGCACTGCGTTCGTGCCGACAGATGAGTGGGAGGCACCAACGTGAACACCAGGACATCCTCACACGCGTCTGAGCGAGGCGCAGCACTCATCGAAATGGCGCTCGTCATGCCGATGCTCGTGCTGCTGCTGTTTGGTATCTGGACAACCGCGCGGGCATACAACGTCAAGAACACAATGGATCACGCCGTTCGGGAGGCTGCACGCCACGGAGCGACGATCGATCCTTGGGTCGATGCGGGAACCACGTCACCGACCTGTTCCGGTGGCACCCCGACGAGTTCCGAGGAGGCAGTCCGTTGTCTGGCGGACAACGAACTGACGGCGTCGGCCATATCTCCCAGTGACGTGCAGACCGTGTGCGTCGACATGGGGGCGACACCGTGCTTCACCAGCGCGACAGGGGCCGATCAGGTGACCATTCAGCTGCGCTACCCCGACTACCAGCTCAACTTCGTGCTGTTCAGCGTCACAGTCGATCTCGATGCCTCGGCTACAGCGCGCTACGAATCATGAGACCAAGCGACGGCGCCGAACGCGAGCGCGGGGCTACGGCGATGATCGTCGCGCTCTCCATGCTGTTCTTATTGGGAGCGGCTGCACTCGCAGTTGATGTCTCGGGCTTCTACGGGGACGCACGCTCCGGACAGACCTCCGCCGATCTCGCCTGCCTCGCAGGAGCCGCCGAGCTCCCCGACTCGACCGCCGCCATCCAAATGGCGGCCGCCAACGCCAAGATCAACTACCCCGAGATGTCGAGCGCCACGCTGTTGACGCTGTCCTCCACCAGCGCCGCGCTGTACGACGGAACGGGCAACATCGTCACCATCGAGACGAACTTCGGCGGGGATCCCACCAAGATGAGAGTGACGGTCACGGAGAGCGCCGACGCCCAATTCGCAGGTGCGATCGGCGCAGGCAAGACGACCATCAGGCAACAGGCCGTGTGCCGTGGAACGCCATGGACGGGATCCGTAGGCGTCCCGATGGGCATCATTCCGGGTCCGTTCGCCGGTGGACTGTTCGGCCCCAACCCGTGCGGTACCAACACTGGCAACTGCGGCGGCTTGGCAATCGGAGGCAACGGTGCGTCGGTGTTCGAGGACAACATCACCAACGGCATCGACGTCACGCCGACCAAACACCATGGGCCGGCCGGCGACATCGACTCGGACTCGGGTCTGTCTGCAGGGGACTGCGACAGCGTGACGGGCGGAACACGATGCAGCCTCGTCGGCACCGAGACCGGCTCGATGGCAGGACCGCTGGGAAGCGGACTCATCACCCGACTGCAGGACGACGGCAGTGCCACGTGTACCTTCACCTACCAGGGCGACACTCTCGATTGCGACACACCCGCGCAGATCACAGGAAGCGGTCTGGAGAGCCTCTGGACAGCCGTCGGACCGACCAAGCCGTCGTTCTGGGAGGATTCGATCTTCGGCGCGTGGAACGCTGCGAGCGCCGCCAACCACTTCTACTACGACGACGTCGTGGCCAAGTGCGACAGCCCGCGACGCACGACCATTCCGGTGGTTGACGACGACGACGACTGGGACATCGGATCTCCGATATCGGCGTGGCCGACCGGATCGAGCTCGCAGGTGAAGGTCATCGCCATGGTCGACGCAATCCTCACCGATCCGAACGACCCCGACGACTTCCAGGGCAGCGGGAGCGCCAAGTCCGTGTCGGCAGTGATCGTGTGGTACGGGCCCAACGCGAAATGCGGAGATGGGAGCGCAGTCGGCCTCTTGAACGAGACCACGACACCCACGGTGAAGTTGATCAGCGGCTGACATCCCGGCGGCCGGCGTGACACAATCGTTCACGTGGAGAGCTTCGAGGCAGTGATCGCCGGCGCTGGTATCGCGGGCGCCTCGACCGCCTTTCACCTCACCAGCGCCGGGTTGAGCAACGTGCTCCTGTGCGATCCTCGACCTCCGCTGACCCTCACCAGCGACAAGTCGACCGAGTGCTACCGCAACTGGTGGCCCGGCCCCGGTACCGACATGGTGCACTTCATGAACCGGTCGATCGACCTGCTCGAGGCTCATCACGAGGAGTCGAATGGGGATTTCAACCTCTCGCGGCGCGGATACCTCTTCATCACCCGAGACAGCCGACGCATGGCATCGATGGCTGCGTCGGCGGCGGCGATCAGCAGTCTTGGAGCAGGCGAGCTCAGGTCTCACTCGGACGACACCTCCGGCTACCGCCGATCAGGGAGTATCGAAGACACGCCGACCGGCGCCGATCTCTTCCTCACGAGCTACGCCGTTCGCGCGCCGTTCCCCTTCTTGCCTGATGATGTCGCTGGCGGAATCCACGTCCGACGCGCCGGATGGCTGTCGGCGCAGCAATACGGCGCCTGGTTGATCGATCGCGCCAGGGAGGCCGGCGCCACAACGAAACGCGCTGCCGTCGAACAGGTGAACGTCGGCCCCGGAGGCGTCGAAGCCGTCCTGGTCGATGGCGAGTGGATCGGCACGCGGTATCTGATCAACGCCGCCGGACCGATGCTGGACCCGGTCGCGGCGCTGGTCGGCGAACGACTGCCCGTGATCAACGAGCTCCATCTCAAGACTGCATTCCTCGATCACCTCGAGGCGGTCCCCCGGGATGCTCCGATGGTCATCGTCGCCGATCCGCAGACGCTCGAGTGGTCCAGCGAGGAGCGCTCGCTGCTCGAAGAAGTCGGGCGCACCGACCTTCTCGACCGGATGCCGGCTTCATGCCATGCGCGGCCAGAGGGCGGACCGGACTCGCAGTGGGTGCTCGGCCTGTGGGAGTACGGCGCATCGGTCATGGAGCCGCAGTGGCCGATCCCGCATGACGATCTCTACACCGAGGTCGTCATCAGAGGGCTCGAACCAGCGTTCCCGGCGCTCGAGCGGTACCGGGAACGATTGCCACGGGCGACCGTCGATGGCGGGTACTACACCAAGGCTTCGGACAATCGGCCGCTCATCGGACCGATGCGGACGCCCGGGTTCTACGTGGTCGGCGGCCTGTCCGGGTTCGGGATCATGGCGGCCGCTGCGGCCGGCGAACTGGTTGCGTCGCACGTGACCAACGCGCCGCTACCCGGCTATGCCGGCGCGTTCGA
>JABAOD010016967.1_pt1 | contig 14170 bp, 13 predicted proteins | sample 7062151 | NCBI WGS metagenome assembly JABAOD01 (sample SAMN14538626, study PRJNA623070) | marine sediment metagenome | biome: marine biome [ENVO:00000428]; feature: marine pelagic biome [ENVO:01000023]; material: deep marine sediment [ENVO:00002113] | place: India: Gulf of Khambhat ... | reverse complement strand
TGTCCGTTACGGCTTGCTCCAGTCTGTCGATGTCGCTGGCCTCAAGCCGCAACTCTCCGCAGTTGAGGTTGGAGGCCGTGAGCCCGGTGCTGTCCTAAACAAGCGGATCCCATCGTGGCCAGAAGCAAGCAAGCTTCGCAAAAGGCCGGATAGATTCACGCATCCAATGCCGTCGGAACCGAAGTTAAAAAAACACCTTCCGCAGGGGGCGTCCATAGATTCACACGGCACGCATAAAACGGCGGGGAATTGCAGCTTTGACAATCGGACGAATTGCCGTCCATCCAAGCCGCTGAAATCCGCAGACGAGCACGACACCCGAAAACGTCTTGGGATGCCGCCCGCAAATCGGTGGGAGACGTTTCAGGCGGGCCTGTCGGTTCCGCTCGGCCGCCTAGAAGATCGCCACGGTTTCGAGCCGGCGTCAGCTCCATTGCGCGTGCAGCGCACGCAGGATGTCGGCGCGGCTGACCTGCCCGACCAGTGCACCTTCCTCGAGCACCGGGAAGCGGCGGAATGGCGAGGCGATAAAGGCCTCGGCGGCGGCCACGATGTCGAGATCGGCCTCTAGAGTTTTGATATCGCGCGACATAAAGGCATCTACAGTACCGCCCCAGTCGCGGAAATAGCTGGCCTGCAGCGCGGCGCGCAGGCAGTCCTTTTTCGAAAGCACCCCGACCAGCCCGCCGCGGTCATCCGTCACCGGCGCGCCGGAAATGCCGTGCCGCAGCAGCAGCGCGGACGCGCGGGTGATCTCGGTTTCGGGTGTCAGGGTGACGAGGTCGCGGGCCATGTAGTCGCGAACGCGCGGGCGGGGCGTCATCGGTCCCTCCTCGCGCGTTTCCGTTTCGGGCAGGTGCCGCAATTCAGGCTCGAACAGGTCAGCCCGCCACAGGTCCCCTTCAGCGGCGGGCGACCGAAGACGGGGCCTAGCGCGAGGCCCAGTACCGCGAGAAGGACAATCGGGGCGGCAAGCAGAATGGTGGCCATTGGGCGATCTCCTTCAGCCAATCATGTGGGTTGCGGCGGATCCGGTCGCAACCTCGCGCAGGGCAGAGCCGTCGGCGATTAGAAACAGCGCGGCAATCCGATTCTGTGCGGCGAAAACCGGGCCCGCCTTCGGACCCATCACCGCCAGCGCGGTCGCCAGTGCGTCGGCGCGGGCGGCGCTTGCCTCCAACACGGTAACCGAGTCGAGGTTCATGTCGGCCGGCTGGCCGGTTCGGGGATCGATCAGGTGGCTGACCGTTCCGACCACCCCGCGATAGCCTTGATTTGCATGGCCTGATGTCGCAATCACGCGGTCGCGTGGGGCAAGCACCCGCCAAACGCCGCCGCCCGGGCGCGGGTCCTGCACGGCGACCCGCCAAGCCCGGCCGTCGGGGTGCTGGCCGAGTGCGCCGACTTCGCCTCCGAGCTCGACCAGCGCATCGCCGATCCCGGCCTTTTCGAGACCGGTGAGGATGAGGTCGAGTGCCCTGCCCTTGGCGATACCGTTCAGGTCGAGCGTGGCGGCGGGGTCGGATTTGCGCAACCTTCCGGGCGCAGACTTCAGCGCTTGCGCGCCGGCATAGCGCCCCTCGATCGGGCCCAGGCCGTAGCGGCGCACCAACGGGCCGACCGTGGGATCGAAGGCGCCGAGCGTCTCGGTGTGCAGTGCAAGCGCCTCGGCGGCGAGCAGCGACAATTCCAGGGGCGCAGCCTGCCAGTCCCGATCGCGGCTGCGGTTGAAACGGGCAAGCGCCGAGCCGGCGAGGAACGGCGAGATCGCCGCGTCGACCTCGGCGACGACCGCTTCGACGATGTCGGCGATGCGCTCGCGCGGCACCCCGGTATCAGCGACAACCCGCCACCAGCCGCCGAATGCGCGGCCCGTCAGCACTTGCGTCCCGGCCAAGGCCGGCTGCGCGGACAGCACAAGAGCGGCGCCTGTGGATTGCAGGAAACGGCGGCGGGTCAGCGGCATCGGTCAGACTCCGAAATCGTCGTTGAAGATGCTGGCGTCGTCGACACCAGCATCGTCGAGCATCGCCAGGACCGCGCGGATCATCAGCAGCGGTCCGCACAGGTAGTATTCGCACTCTTCCGGCGCGCGGTGATCGCGCAGGTAGTTCTGCCAGACAACCGAATGGATGAAGCCGGTGGGGCCGTCCCAGGCATCGCCGTCGCCGGGATCGGACAGCGCAACGGTCATCGTGAAATTTGGATGCCGACGCGCAAGCTCGGCAAGCTCCTCGGCATAGAAAAGCTCGTGCCGGCTGCGGGCACCGTACCAGAAGCTGATTTTGCGGTCGGTGCCCAGGCGCTCGAGTTGGTCGAAGATGATGGCGCGCAGCGGCGCCATGCCGACCCCGCCGCCGATCAGCACCATCTCGCGCCCTGTCTCCTGCGCCCGGAAGGTGCCGAACGGGCCCGACACCTTGATCTCGTCGCCCTCGTTGACCGAGAACAGCCAGCCCGACACGATGCCGGGCGGCGCCTCGGGCACGTCCGGAGGCGGCAGGGCGAGTCGGATGTTGAGCACTGCCTTTCGCGCCGCAGTGTCGGTCGGGCGGTTGGCCACCGAATAGGCGCGGTTCACCGGCGCGTCGGTGCCGCCCCGCAGCGGCCGGATCGCTATCCAGGCCGGCGCGTGGTCCTGTGGCACGTCGATGTCGGCATAGCGCAGCACGTGCGGCGGCGCGGTGATCTGAAGATACGCGCCCGCGGGAATGTCCGGTCGGACATCCTCGGGAAAGCTCAGCACCAATTCCCGGATTAGCGGGGTCAGGAATCGGGCTGAGGCGACGCGGCAGGTGACGGGCTCGGCGCCGATCAGTGCATCCGGCACCTCCACGGAAACGTCGCCGCGCAGCCGGACCTGGCAGGCCAGCCGGATCCCGGCGGCAATCTCGGCGCGGGTGAACCGTGCAGTCTCGGTCGGCAACGGGTCGCCGCCGCCGGCGGTGACGGCGACGCGGCAGAGCCCGCAGGTCCCCGCCCCGGCGCAGGCCGAGGGGATCATCACGCCGTTGCCGTTCAGCGCGTCCAGAAGGCTGCCGCCAGCGCGTGTGCCGATATCGAGGCCGCCGTTCACGGTAACCGTCACCGGACCCGAGGCCACCAGGACCGCGCGCGCCGCCGCGACAAGGGCCGACAGTCCCAGCACCAGCGCGATCAGGAAGAGACTAGCGATGACGATCTCGGTCATGGTGCCCCCAGCGCCGCGAAGGCGGAAAACCCAAGCGACATGATGCCGGTGACCAGAAACGCGCTGCCAAGGCCCCTGAGCCCTGCCGGCATGTCCGAATAGCGCAGCCGCTCGCGGATCGCAGCGAAGGCGACGATGGCGACCGCCCAGCCAAAGCCGCTGCCGGCGCCGTAGACCACCGCCTCGCCAAACCCGTAACGCCGTTCGGCCATGAAAAGCGAGGCGCCGAGGATTGCGCAGTTCACCGCGACGAGAGGCAGAAAGAGCCCCAGCGCGCGGTAGAGTGCCGGCGCGTAGCGGTCGAGCGCCATTTCGAGGATCTGGACCATCGCCGCGATCACCCCGATGAAGGCGAGAAGCTCGAGGAAGGTCAGATCGACCTCTGGCAGCCCGGCCCAGGCCCAGGCGCCCGGAACCAGAAGGCTGTTCTGGATCAGGCTGTTGATCGGAACGGTGACGGTCTGTACCACGATCATCGCCAGCCCCAGCCCGGCCGCCGTTTCGACCCGCTGCGACACGGCGAGAAAGGTGCAGATGCCCAAGAAAGACGCCAGCGCGAGGTTCTCGGCAAAGGCCGCGCTGAGAAAAAGACCGGTCACTGCGTGCCCTCCGGATTGGAACTGCGCAGCCGGTACGCGTCCGGCTCGACCTGGTCGGTCCAGCGGCTGCGGATGGCCCAGACCAGAAAGCCCAGCAGGAAGAAGCCGCTCGGCGCCAGCAGCATCAGTTGCAACGGCTCGAACCAGCCGCCCTCGGAGGCCAACGGCAGGATCTGCACACCGAAAAGCGCGCCTGCGCCGAAGAACTCGCGCAGGCCGCCGAGCACGATCAGGATGAGCGAATAGCCCAGCCCGTTTCCGGTTGCGTCGAGGATCGAGGGCCAGGGGCGGTTGTGCATGGCAAAAGTCTCGGCCCGGCCGAGCACCAGGCAGTTGGTCACGATCAGGCTGACGAAGATCGAAAGCTGTTTGGATATCTCGTAGGCGAAGGCCTGCAGAACCTCGTCGATCACGATCACCAGCGAGGCGATGATGGTGATTTGCACGATCAGCCGGATCGAGCGCGGGATATGGGCGCGCATCGCGCTGATGATCCCGGCCGAGGCGGCGATCGTCACCGTCAGCGCGACGGACATGGTCAGCGCGGTGGCCAGCGAGGTGGTGACCGCCAGCACCGAGCAGAGGCCGAGTATCTGCAAGGTCACCGGATTGGCGCGGATCAGCGGATCGGTCAGCTGCGCCCATGCCCGTTGTCCGGCCATCTCAGAGCCCCCCCTGCCGCAACCGTTCGAGGAACGGGCCATAGCCGTGCGACCCAAGCCAGAAACGCAACATGTTCTGTACCCCGTTCGAGGTGCGGGTCGCGCCGGTAATGCCGTCGACCTCCCAGGTCTCGTTGGCGCCGTCGCGCACCACCGAGACGGCCAGCGCACCGCTGTCGTCGACGAGCGCGGTGCCGGGCCATTGCACCTGCCAGGCCGGGTCCAGGATTCGGGCGCCGAGGCCCGGCGTCTCGGCCTGTTCCAGCACCGTCAGACCCGCAATCGTATCGAGCGTCGGCTCCAGCGCCAGCATAGCCTTGATCGTCGATTGATAGCCGACGCCGCGCACCGGCAGCACCAGAAGCATCAACTCGCCCTCGCGCTCCAACAGATGCACCGGCATCAGCGCGGGCACGCGGCGCAGCCCGGCTATGTCGTCGATCTCGGTGACTTCGTGGCTTGCGGTCTCGGACCGTATCGCCGCCTCGTAGTCGAAGGCGCTCGGGTCCGCGCCGGTTGCGAAGACGCCGCCGCTCAAATCGACCATTCGGGTTTGCAACGCCGTGATGCCCTTCTCCTGCATCAGCTCGCGCATTCCCGGCAGTGCGTCGAGCATCGCATCCATCAGCGCCTGCCGCTCGCGCTCGATATGAACCTCCTGGATCGGTTGCAGGACGACCGCGGTCGTCGACACCAGCAAAGCCGCGCAAAGCGCCACGATCGCAGCCACGCCGAACGTCTTGACCGGGTCGTCGTTGGGGCGGCTGAGGAAGGCGCGAACCGGGTTAGGCATGGCGCCGCTCCCGCCGGAGCGCGATCAGGCGCACCACGATGTCGTCGATCAGCGGCGCGAAAACCGCGCCGGCAAGAGCGGCGAAGACCAACGCGCCGGGCGTCGGCGCCGATGCGGCCGCTGGCTGGAACAGGACTGCCAGCGCGCCGCACAGGGCCCCGTAAAGCCAGCGCCCCGGATTGGTCGAGGCTGCGCCCAGCGGATCGGCGATCAGAAAGACCAGCGGAAAGGCCAGCACCACGGCGGCGGCGGCCGGATCGGGCAGGCCGCCGACGGCCTCGCCGGCCAACGCCAGCCCGGCGATGGTGGCGACAATCACCCGCCACGACAGATAACCGGCAAAAAGCAGCAGCAGCGCGCCGGGTACGGTCGCCGCGGCCACCGCCATCTCGGCCCCGATCAGCGTGATGCCGGGAAAGGAGAAGGCCAGAAACGCCAGCGCCGCGAGACCGGGATTGACGAAGCCGAAGCCGCGCCCGCCAAAGATCAGCTCGCCGATCACCGCCCCGAAAACCGCCGCCAGCGCGATCTGCCAGAGCGCCAGATCGCCCGGCGCCATCACCACCACGATCAGCGCGGTGGTTGCGCCATGGGCGGTGATCGGGCGGTCGCGCCGCAGCGCGAAGAGAACCTCGCACCCAAGCGACGCGGCCAGCGCCACGATCAGCACCCAGACCGCCCCCGGGCCCCGCAGCGCCACGGCCGCGACCACAGGCGGCAGAAGTGCCGCGACCTGCAAAAGCGTCACGTGGCGCACGGTCCAGCCGCGGCGCAGCGCCGGCCCGGTCGCTGCCGGGGCTTTCAGCACCAGCCGGCTCATACCGCGCCGGCCAGGTCGTCGAGGACCCGGCGCAAAAGCGCGCCATAATCGGCGCCGCTGGTGCACAGGCTCGAAGCCAGCGCCATGTCCTCTTCGACAAGGCAAAGCGCGCCCAGTCGCCGCGCCATCTCGGCATCGCCGGTGCTGAGCGCGCGCAAAAGTGGCACGGCGGGTATGGCGCCGGGCATCGCCCGTTCCAGCGCAGCGGACGGAACCAACGGCCGTGCGAGTTGCCCCGGCCGGTCACGGGCAAGCCAGGTCCGCAGACCCGTGGCGGGGCGCGGGGCCGGCCCGTCGAGCGCCGTGACCTGGGTGGCGAAGCGCCCCAGATAGGCGGCCTCGTGCCCGGACAGGACCGACCCGGACAAGAGCCGCGCTGGTGTGTCTCCGGGTGTAATCGCGTCTTCTGTCAGATCACGCAGACGCGCGCCCGGGCAGCTGCGCACCAGCCGCGGTCGCGCCATCCGGGGGCCGGACAGCGCAACCACTCGATCCGCGGGGAAGCGCCCTGTGCGCAGCAACGCCCCGATGCCGGCAACGTCCTGATATCCGATGGTCCAGACCGGGCGGTCAGCGACCGAAGGACAGAGCCGCAGTATATGCGTTCCGGCCAGCCCGGCCGGATGGCTTCCCACAAACTTCCTCGGCCTGATCCGCGCCGTTTCGGGCATCAGGTCCGGACCCCGCCCCTGGCAGATATAGACCGGTCCCTCGGTCAGCCGGGTCAGCGCCTCGACCCCGGCGGCGAAGTCGTCGCCGCGGTCCTGCAGCACGACACGGGGGTCGGCGGCCAGCGGCTCGGTGTCGATGGCAGCAACGAAAATCGCTGCGGGTTCGGCGCCCGGGTCGGGAATGCGGCCGAAGGGGCGGGTGCGCAACGCGGGCCACATGCCGCGCGACAAAAGCGTCTGACGCAGGTCAGGGCCGGTGACGACATCCACCGGTTTTGCGGGGGGCTCGCCCGCATCGGAATCGACTGTGATCACCAGCGCCGACAGCGTGCGCCTCGCGCCGAATTCTATGGATTTCACCATCCCCGTTGCCGGGGCCGCCATGCCAATCTCGGGTCGCGCACGATCGGAAAACAGGATGTCGCCCGCAGACACGCGGTCACCCTCGGCAACCTGCAACTTCGGGCGAATTCCTGGCGTATCGGTGCCTAGCAATGCAGCCTCGGTGATCGTGGCAGCAGCGTACACCCTCTGCTCCGGCGCGCCGCCCAGCACGACGTCAAAGCCCCGGGTGATTCCCGCACGAAGCATCACGCGCAGTCTCCTGATTAACGGCCGCGAATTNNCACGCGCAGTCTCCTGATTAACGGCCGCCAATTAGACTACGAGCAATTGTCCGCCGACGCATTGACTTGAATCATAGCTGCTCGGCTTGTCAGGCCTATCATCCCAGATGGGAAAGACCGGATTTCGGTCAGAGGAGGGCGTCGTAATGCTTCGCCGTGTGAGCAGATTTGCCGTTCTTGCTTTGCTGGCCATGGGCCTTGGCGTGCCGGCGCTGGCCCAGGATGGCCCCAGCCTGTCCGACATTGTCGAGGCCTGGCTGGCCTCACCCCACGCCGAACGCGGGGCCGAAGCCTTCACCCATTGGAACGACGAGGGCGCGATACCCGAGCGCTGTGCAACCTGCCACTCCAGCGTCGGTTTTCTCGACTTCCTCGGCGCCGACGGTACGCCGGCGGGTGCGGTTGACCGCGCGGCGCCCATCGGCGCGCTCGTCGACTGCGCCGCCTGTCACAATTCCGCCGCGGCGGGGCTTGCCACGGTGACCTTCCCCTCCGGTGCGAACGTGACCGGGCTGGGCGCTTCGGCAGTATGTACCGTGTGCCACAAGGGACGAAGTTCCACCGACAGTGTCGACCAGGCACTGGGGGTGGCAGACGCTGACACTGTCTCGGCCGATCTCGGCTTTCTCAATATCCACTATCGCGCCGCGGCGGCGACGCTGATGGGCAGCACGGCCCGCGGGGGGTATCAGTACGACGGCAAAAGCTATGCCGGCCAGTTCGCCCATGTGCCGGACTTCAACAGCTGTACCGCGTGCCATAATCCGCACACGACCACCGTCAAATCCGAAGGCTGCACCACGTGCCACCAGGGCATCGCAAGCGCCGCCAGCATCCGGACACAACCCACCGATTTCGACGGCGACGGCGATGCCGTCGAAGGCATCCACGCCGAGATCGCCGCGCTGCACGCGATGCTCGGGCGTGCGATCCAGCGCTACGGCGTCGAGGTGGCGGGAGTGCAGATCGCCTATTCCGCAGCCAGCTATCCGTACTTCTTCGCCGACAGCAACGGCGATGGCACGGCTGGCTCGGACGAGGCGGTCTATCCCAACCGTTATCAAAGCTGGACACCACGGCTGTTGCGGGCCGCCTACAACTACCAGTTCGTAGCAAAAGATTCCGGCGGTTATGCCCACAACCCGCGTTATATCCTCCAACTGCTATACGACAGCCTCGAAAGCCTGGGCGAGCGCGTCGCGGTCGATCTGGGCGGGCTCGCGCGCCCCTGACCGGGGCGCCGGCACCCCGGGCGGTAGGCTTGCCGACGCGAAGCGGCCATGAACCACGATTTCATCCTCATCACCATCGGCATCCTGTTTATCGGCGGGTTGGCGCTGGATGTCGTTGGACGGCGGGCACATGTGCCGAGGGTCACGCTCTTGATCCTGCTCGGGGTCGCAATGGGCCCCACGGCGCTGGACCTTCTGCCACAGGAGATGACGGGTGAAGGCGAACTCTTCGCCCCGACTGCTCTGACGATGGTCGCGTTTTTGCTGGGCGGCCATTTGGACCGGCACATTCTGGCCGCGCACGGCCGCGAAATCCTGGCGATGTCGCTTGCGGTCGTGGGTGTGTCGGTGCTGCTGGTGGCTGGCGGCCTGTGGCTTCTGGCGGTGCCGTTGCCCATGGCGCTGCTTATGGGAGCGATCGCCGCAGCGACCGCGCCCGCGGCTACGCTCGACGTGATCCGTCAGTTCGGGCGCAAGGGGCGCTTTGCCACCAACCTGGCCGGCATCGTTGCGATCGACGACGCGTGGGGACTGGTGCTGTTCTCGCTGGCGATGACCGTGGCTGGCGCCATGCTGGGCGCCGGCATTGAGGGCCCGCTCTGGCACGGTCTGCACGAGGCTGGCGGATCCGTGGCGCTGGGGCTGGCGGTGGGGCTTGCCGGCGCAGCTCTGACCGGGCGCGTCAAGCCCGGCGAACCGACGCTGATCGAGGCGCTTGGCCTTGTGTTCCTGACCGCAGGCCTGGCCCTTTGGCTCGACCTTTCCTATCTGCTCGCCGGCATGGTCGCAGGTGCCACAATCGTCAATCTTGCACGCCACCACGACCGGCCGTTTCACGAAATCGAGCGCATCGAGTGGCCATTTCTGCTGCTTTTCTTCGTTCTGGCGGGTGCATCGCTGAAGGTGAACGAGATTGGCGCGATTGGCGCCATCGGGCTGGCCTATATCGGGCTGCGTGCTGCGGCGCGGGTGGCCGGCGGCACGCTGGGGGCGATGCTGGCAGGGATTCCGCTGAGCGAGGGCACGATGATGGGGCTGGCGCTGATGCCGCAGGCGGGCGTTGCAATCGGCATGGCACTGGTGGCAGCAGAGCGGTTCCCGACGTTTGGCGAGACGCTGTTGACGGTGACGGTGGCCTCAACGGTGATCTTCGAACTGGTCGGTCCCTATCTGACACTATTTGCGTTGGACAGGGCGGCGGGGGCACACGGTCGCGGGTCCGAGCATCGCTCCTGACAAATTCCGATGCAACCGGGAAGGCGTAAGTTCAGCTCTGTGATCGCGATCATAGAGACGCGTGTCACTTGCCACTCACCGGGAGTGGGCAAAACTTGGGGGTTTTAGGCTAGGGTAATCGGGTTCACTGAATCGAGGGGCCTGCGATGGATATACGGATCATCGTCGAAACGACTACCGAGATGGGCAGCAAGCGGATACACGCGCTTCGTCGTCTCCGTTTTTCCAGCCAAGTTCATGGCGATCTGGGGCTCAAACTCGAGGATGCGAAAGACCTACTTGGGCGACTCCAGCGAGCGGTGCTGAACGCCCAGATTGAAGAAATCTCCGACGCAAGCCGTAACTGCGGCGACTGCAGCCGCACCCGACCGGTTCACGACTATCGGACAAGGATTTTCGATACGCTCTTCGGTCGGTTTCGCGTCAAGGTACCGCGCCTTTGCACCTGTCCGTGCAACGCGGAAGAACGCAGCTCGATTTCACCGTTTGCACAGGTCTTCCCGGATCTTGCAACGCCGGAACTCCAGAGGCTACAAGCAGAGTTGGGTGCACGGCATTCGTTCCGGGAAGCTGCCCGGATCCTGGAGACCTTTTTTCCGTGTGCTGAGCAGCACAACACCACCGTACGTAATCGCTTGGGCAGGATCGCGGATGACATAACCAACGCCGACCCGCCGAAAAGCCAAGCTTCCAAGTCGCAGCCCGTAACCGTATTCATCGACGGGCCCATATCCGGTGCCGACCGGAATATCAGATAAGTCACCTCGATGTTGTCGTTGGCAAGATCGAGACCCACGACATGTGCCGTCGCTTCGGTCTTGCGCCTCGAGTTGCCACCTTGCCTGCCTCCCAATTTCGTCGCGATTTAGACGCCCTCGGGTGGGATGGTCGGCGACCTATCACCGTGATTTCAGACGGGGAGGCCGCGCTGCCAAACCTTGTCCGCAGCGCTACAGGTGGGAAAGTGCGACACATACTGGACTGGTAGCACCTCTCGACGCGGGTTGAGCATGTGGAGAACGCAATCAAAGGCCTTTTCCAGTCAGAGAGTTTCTCTGACGTACCGGTAATCTTCACGAAACCGGCTGAGACTTTGCGATGGTATCTTGGCACGGCAAAATCCAGACCGCTGGCACCGATCTCCAATGGCTAATGGCTGATTGTACAAGATTGTCAAAGAAATACCCCGCTGTTCGCGAAGCGGCATCGAGAGCATTGGCGCGATGCCACGACCTCTACTGCTATCTCGCCAACAGCATGGACTCACTAACCAACTACGGTCGCCGATATCGCCAGGGCCTGCCGATCTCCACATCCCGCGCCGAAAGCTGCGTCGATGACATCGGCAATGCGCGCATGGGCAAACGTCGCCGGATGCGATGGTCGCCCCACGGAGCTCACAACGTGGCCGTCACCCGAGCCGCCGTACTTGGATGGCCGTTTGTCGGTTTCAAACCCTAAGATGGCGGCGTAGGACCCCCAGGTTTTGCCCGCTTCCCGCGTCACCTTCGAGGGCACAGAACGTGTCGTGGACGTGGACGTCGACATGGTCATCCCTTGCATCGGAGAACGCGTGGACCCGGAGGGATTGATTGGACCGTTTGGTCCGAAAGGGCTATCTGCGCCCGGCCGATGTCCATGGCAGGCTCGAGGACATGCTCTATGCTCTGGGCGACGCGCGCGCGACCGCGGAACCGTGGCCGAAGCCATCGGTGACGGTAAACGCGCGGTCGAAGCCGTGGTCGCGCAATTCGCGGGCGGCGTCATTGAGGACGATGATCGGCCGACGCTTCCGGCAACCGCCTTGAATACCGCGTACTACGAGAACCGGCCGAAATCCGTCGCCCCCAAACTCGCGGTAGCCGAACGCACGTTCGACACGGAGATCGAGGGCGATATCGGGCGAGTGGCCGCTTTGAGCGAAGCGCAGCGATGCCTGTCCTGCGGAAACTGCCTTGCCTGCGACAATTGCTGGACGTTCTGCCCCGACAACGCGGTGATCAAGACGGTCGAGCTGGCAACCGACGGGGTCGCACTATCTTTTCGATCTCGACTATTGCAAGGGCTGCGGGCTTTGCGCCCATGAATGCCCGACGGGCTATATGCAGATGCAGATGGAGTAACCCGGAATCCCTTTCCAGAATCAGCCCCTGCCTGCACGGTACGGAACGATGCCGGTCCGAATTGCTGCCGACGAAAGCATAGCGGTCCGATCTTTAGGATTTCCCCCCCCCGCCGCACTGAGCGCTCTTTGACTTGCACGAATACCAGGCGGGGTGCTGGCGCCCTCCAGGCAGCCGGATCACCGCCGTCTTGCGCAATGCCAGATCGGACCGACTGCGCCGGGGATCCCGACTTCACGCCGCGACGTCACTTCCGTTCGGGCTTCTCACGAAGGCGCCCCGAAACATGCGTGACGCGTCCGGGTCCGGGAAATGCGATGGCGCCGGTGACAACTCTGCCGTCGACAGCAAGCGACAGACATCCGCCCGCACCGGAGTTCTCCGCGCAGACGTCGATCCGGATGTCGCCTGCGTCGCTGCGAAGCCGCGCCGAGAAGCCGCCCCAGCCAGACGGAAGGCTCGGGCAGAGCCGGATACGGCCATCGACGAGGTGGATGCCAAGGATGCCCTCGACGGCAAGCCGCCACATCCAGCCGGACGCACCAGTGTACCAGGTCCATCCGGCGCGGCCCATGAAGGGCGGTGCGCCGCCTATATCTGCGGCGACCGCGTAGGGCTCGCCGCGATAGCGCAGCACGTCCTCCGCGCTTGTTCCGCGAGAGACCGGGTTGATGAGATCGAAGATGCGGTAGGCGGCATCGCCGTCGCCAAGCTCGGCGAAGGCGAGTCCCATCCAGGTCGCCGCGTGCGTATATTGCCCGCCGTTTTCGCGGATGCCGGGCGGGTAGCCGCGGATGTATCCCGGGTCGCGCGGGGTCTTGTCGAAGGGCGGCGAGAGCAGCCGGACGAGGCGATGCTCGGGATCGATCAGCCGATCGGCCGCCGTCTTAAGCGCGGACGCGGCGCGCGACTTGTCCGGCGCGCCGGCGAGTACGGACCACGACTGGGAGATGCTGTCGATTTGGCATTCGGAGTTCCTGGCCGATCCCCATGGATGGCCCTCGTCGTCGAAGGCGCGCACGTACCAGGCTCCGTCCCAGGCGGCGGTTTCGGCCGCGCGGCGCAACCCGGCCGCACGGTCGCGCCAGACCGTCGCGTCGGGCGCGCCCTGAGCGCGGTCGGAAAGCGCCGCGAAGCCCTCGGCGCAGACTGCAGAAAACCAGGCCAGCCAGACGCTTTCGCCGCGGCCGTGTGCGCCCACGCGGTCCATCCCGTCGTTCCAGTCGCCCGTGCCGATCAGGGGAAGCCCGTGGGCGCCGCGCGTCACGCCGCGCTCCAGCGCGCGGCGGCAGTGATCGAGAAGCGGCGCGGTCTGGCCGCCGGGCGCGAAGGCGGCGTAACGGTCTTCTTCATCATCGCCGAGCTCCGGGGCCGAGAGGTACCGAACGGGCATGTCGAGGATCGTCGCGTCGCCTGTCGCCTCGACGTAGCGGTGCGTGGCGTAGACCAGCCACAGCATGTCGTCGGAACATCTTGTTCGGACGCCCCGACCGCCTGGCGGGTGCCACCAGTGCAGGACGTCGCCCTCCTCGAACTGGTGCGCCGCGCAGTCGAGGATGTGCGCGCGTACCCGCCTCGGGTCTGCGTGCATCAGCGCCATCATGTCCTGAAGCTGATCACGGAAGCCGATGCCGCCGCCGGCCTGATAGAACCCGGCGCGGGCGAGCACGCGGGACGCCCATGTCTGGTAGGGCAGCCAGCGGTTCACCATCAGGTCGAAGGCGGGATCGTCGGTTTCCACTTCGATCGCACCGAGACGGCGCGACCATAGTCCGTCAGTCCCGGCGATGGCTTCGTCGGCCTTTCCGTTAGCGGTCCACTCCGCGGCAAGCGCCGCGGCTTCGTCGCCCGCACCTGCGTCGCCGAGGACGAAGACAATCTCTTCCTCAGCGCCGGCGGCGAGGTCGATGTGTACCTGGTAGGCCGCGCAGGCATCGTCGGACAGACCAGTCTCGCCGTCGAGCTGCCATCGCCCGAGGGCCTCCGGTGCGCCGAGATCGCCAGTGCCGAGGAAGGCGCGGCGGCTGCAGGTCACGCTGTGCGGCGGGCGGCTGGCGGCGAGGAAGGCGATCCGATCGGCGAATTCGGGTGACCATCCGTTTCGGGCGGTCAGGGCGCGGGCCTCGGCATCGTAGGCAGTGACGATGGAGGCGCGGCAGGCGCTGGCGAGCGCGCCGAGCTGCCACTCGGCGTAATAGGTCGCAGTGATACGGCGCGG
>JABAOD010003660.1_pt1 | contig 14173 bp, 13 predicted proteins | sample 7062151 | NCBI WGS metagenome assembly JABAOD01 (sample SAMN14538626, study PRJNA623070) | marine sediment metagenome | biome: marine biome [ENVO:00000428]; feature: marine pelagic biome [ENVO:01000023]; material: deep marine sediment [ENVO:00002113] | place: India: Gulf of Khambhat ... | reverse complement strand
GTCTCGCGTCCGAGGACCCGGAAGCTCGGCTCGGTCTCGACCTCTACCGCGATGAAGTCCTGACCCTGGAAGTAGTACAGCTCGTTGCCGTCCGGCGACCAGGCCGGGCTGGTGCCGCCGGCGATCGAGGCCTGCACCCGGGCCCCCGGCTGGGGGTAGCTGGTGACGTAGATCTCGTCGCGGCCGGACTGGTTGGAGACGTAGGCCATCCAGCGGCCGTCTGGCGAGACGGTCGGGGCCAGCTCGTCGTCCGGGCCCTCGAGCAGCGGCGCGATCGACCCCTCGTCGTCGAGGTCGCTCCAGGCGCGCAGGTCCATGCCCTTGCCGGGGATCTCCTCGCGGAAGATGAGGGTGCCGTCGGGGGCCCAGTCCGCCGTTCGCAGGTTGTTGTCGCGGTCGAGCAGGAGGGCCTCGGGCCGACTGAGGTCGATGCTGCGCCGGTAGAGGTCGAACGACTTGTGACGCGTCGTCCCGTAGATCAGGGACCGGCCGTCGGGGCTCCAGACCGGATAGAAGCCGTTCTCACTCAACAGCGTCGGCGTCTCCGAGTCCAGGTCTACGACCCACACCGGTCCCCGGCCGAGGGTCACCGCGACCCGGCGCCCGTCGGGGGAAAGCCGCACGTCGTTGCAGTCGGCAAACGGCAGCGGCGACGAGACGATCGGCTGCGCGCCACCCCGGCGATCCACCAGGATCAGGTCGCGGGTCTCTTCCGGCCGGTACGGAATGTAGACCGCAGTGCCGTTGCCAGCTACGTCCAGCTGCATGATCCCCGTCTCGATCATGACGCGGTCCAGGACGGGGAACGGCGTGCCGAGGACTCGTAGCTCCTTTGCGTCGAACTCGACCGCGAAAATCCTGTCCGAAACGGCGTAGATGAGATGACCCGAGTAAAGGTAACGCGGGTCGGATCCCCGCAGGCCGAGGTCCTCGACCTTCATGCTGACGGGATCCAGCGCCAGGATCTTGTCGGGCTGCCGAGCGGCCTCGCCCGTTCCGACCAGCAGGCCGCGGCCGGCGGGGAGCGCAAAGACCTGGCGCAAATGGCCCGATTCCACGCCCGGGACGTCTAGCTGCTGGGCCTCGCCGCCGTCGCTCGGGACCCTCCACAGCTCGCCCGCGGCAACGTAGTAGATGAAGTCGTCCGCTGACCAGGTGGCGCTCGTCGGGAAGGCGGAGAACGACCCCACCTGTCGTGGCGGGCCGCCGCTCAGGTCGACCTTGGAGATCCCCCCGGTGGTCGCGAAGGCCACCCAGCGTCCGTCCGGTGAGAAGACGGGCAGCAGGGCGCCGGTGGCGCCTTCGATCGTGCGTGACTCGAAGTCGCCGATGGCCCGCAGGTGCAGCACGTCGTCGCTGCCGCTGGCGCCGCTGGTGACGATGAAACGGCCGTCGGGCGACAGGGCGACGGCCCGGCCGTCGCCCTGTCGCACCGCGCTGGTCACGGCGGTCTTGATGGTGAACCGGCCCACCGCGGGCGGCGTGCGCCCTTCCGGCAGGAGATGCAGGATCAGGCTCAGGGTGGCGATGAGGCCGGCGGCCGCGGCCACCAGCCAGGGCAGACGGCGTGGCGTGGCGGGCGCGGCCGGAGTCGGCTCCTCGGCCGGCTCCAGGGTGCCCGCCAGGGCGTCTTCGAGCGCCACGCGCGCCTCGCCGATGTCGCGCAGCCGCCGCCGCGGGTCGCGGTCGAGGCAGCGCTCGAGCAGGCGGCGCACGCTGCGCGGCAGCGTCGCGGGGAGCTTGTCCCAGTCGATCTCGGCCCGCAGCACGTCGGCCAGCGTGTGCGACACGGTCTCGCCGTGGAACAGCCGCTCGCCCGCCAGCATCTCGTAGAGCACGACGCCGAACGACCAGATGTCGGAGCGCTTGTCGACCGGCTGGCCGGCCGCCTGCTCCGGGCTCATGTAGGCGGCGGTGCCCAGGATCATCCCCGCGACGGTTCCCGCCGAGGTGAGCGTCGGCGACAGCGCGGGGTCGGCCTGCTGACCGGGCGTCGCCGGATCGAACGCCTTGGCCAGGCCGAAGTCCAGCACCTTGACCTTGCCGTCGGCGGTGAGCTGGATGTTGGCCGGCTTGAGATCGCGGTGGACGACGCCGCTCTCGTGCGCCGCCTCGAGCGCCTGCGCCACCTGCAGCATGGGGCGCAACGTCTGCTCCAGCGACAGGGGCCGGCGCTTCAGGTGCTCGTCCAGATCCTCCCCCGGTACCAGCTCCATGGCCAGGAAACGCAGGCCGCCGGCCTCCTGGAGGCCGTAGACCGCCGCGATGTTGGGGTGGTTCAGCGAGGCCAGCAGCTTGGCCTCGCGCTCGAAGCGCGCCAGCCGCTCGGCGTCCTCGGCGAGCGCCTCGGGCAGCACCTTGATCGCCACCTCGCGGTCGAGCGTGGTGTCGACCGCCTTCCACACCACGCCCATGCCGCCCTCGCCGATCTTCTCGACGAGGCGGTAGTGGAGCAGCTCCCCGCCGACCTCGAGCTTCACGTCATCCCTCTGCGAGCCGGGAGATTCTAGCTCGCGGACCACCCTGAGTCCGATGCGGCGGCTCAGCGGCCGGCCAGCGCCCGGTAGAGGTCCATCGCCAGCCCTTCCCCGGCCGGCGGATCCAGGTTGGCGAGGACGATCGCGGTCACCGCGCCGTCGCTCTCCCAGCCGGCGCTCACCCCGGGTCCGCCGCCGGCGATGCCGATGGGGGCGGAGGCGACATCGCCGCCGGGATCGACTCCGAGGACCCAGGCCGTCCACTCGGGATCGAGGAGCTTGCCGCCGCGCAGGGCGCGCTCGAGCTTCAGGAGATCCTCGGCGGTGTGGGAGCTGCTGCCGGCCGGGCAGCCCCGGATCGGCAGCATCCCCAGGTTGGGCTCGAGGGGCCCGCTGGCTTCGCCCGGCTCCCCGCCCGGGCCGCCGCGGGTGTAGCCGATGGCCAGATCCGGATTCGCGCCGTCGCGGACCGGGAAGCCGGAGCGGGTCATCCCGGCCGGCCGGAAGACCTGCTCGTCCATGGTGTCGAAGTACGGCTTGCCCGCGACCGCCGCCGCCACCGCGCCCAGGGTGACGTAGCCGGCGTTCGAGTACGCGCGCCCGGCGCCGGGCTCGAAGCGGAGCGGCTCGTCCGCGAACAGGGGGAAGAAATCGGCCGGCTCGACGAAGCCGGTCTTGTCGGCCGCGGCCCAGCGCTGGTTGAAGATGTCGCCGAGGCCCGAGCTGTGGTCGAAGAGGTGGCGGATGGTGATCCGCCCGCCGGCCTCGGGGTTGGGATAGTCCGGCAGCCGCGCCAGCAGGGTGTCGTCGAGGTCGAGCTTGCCGGCCTGGGCGAGCCTGGCGACGGCGATCCTGGTCAGCAGCTTGGTGATCGAGCCGACGTCGAAGCGGGTCGAGGTGGCGACCTCGCGGCCGGCGTCACGGTCGGCGAGGCCGTAGCCGCGGTGGAACACCGGCTCGCCGCCGCGGGCCAGNNATCGAGCCGACGTCGAAGCGGGTCGCCGTGTCGACGCGCCGGCCGCTGGCGCGATCGGCGAGCCCGTAGCCGCGGTGGAAGAGCGGCTCGCCGCTGCGCGCCAGGAGCACCACGCCCGAGAAGCGGTCGGCGGCGGCGAGCTCCGCGAGCTGGCGGTCGAGGGCCGCATGGAGCTCCTCGTCGCCGGCGCCCTGGGGCAGGCTCACGAGGGGCTCGCGGCCGCCCGGCGGGCCGCCCACGTTGNNGCCCATGGGCGTCTTCTCGGCGCTCAGGGTGACGACCGCCTTCGTCGGTCTCTCCCGGCGCATCTCCCCGACGGTGAGCCGGCCGAGATCGTCGCGGAGGCGCCGGTAGAGCGCCCGGTCCTGCTCCTCCGTCCGGCGGCTGCGAAAGCGCTCCGTCATGCCCTCCTCGGCGAACGCGGCCATGGCGCCGGGATCGTCCGAGTTCAGCGCCTCGAAGAAGGCCCTGAGCAGCCCTACCGCGCTCCGGGTCTGCGACTCGACGGCCGTCGCCGCCGCCAGAACAGAGAGGACCACCAGACCTGTCGCGAGAGACCGTTGCATGCGCACTTCCCCGTGGGCTGCCTTCGGAGACTACAACGCCCTCGAGGGCTGTCGGTTCCCGCACCGGCGCCCGGCGCGGCCCGGGCACAGCTCCCCCGAGGAGCAGACGCAACTCGGGTCGGCTCTGGGCGCGGGACTCTAGTCCGAATCCACCCGGCTCGATAGGTAGTGGAAGGCGCCGCTGCGGAGCGCCGCGGCCGCCGCCTCCTCGGTGTCGGCCGAGGCCATCAGGACCACGACCTGCCCGGGGCGGATGGCGCGCACCCGCTCGACGAACTCCGCCGGGTCGAGGCCGCGGCGGTGCAGGTCGCACAGGACGACGTCGAAGCCGCCGGCCGCATCTCGAAGCACTGGCTCGGCTCGGCGGCCTCGAGCACCTCGTAGCCGGCCGCGCCCAGGGTGCGTGGCAGCCGGCCCGGCGCGGTACCTGGCGCTCCTGGGGTTCGGCGAGGTCGCCGAGGTGCTGAAGCCGGCCGGGAAGGAGGCGGCGCAGGGCGATCGGGCGCTCGACTGGCTGGAGCGCGCCTGGGCCGAGCGCGACCCGATGCTGGTCTACCTCAGGGTGGACTGGGACTGGAAACCGCTACGCTCCGAGTCCCGCTTCCAGGACCTCCTGCGCCGCATGGAACTGGCGGGCTAGCGGCGGCGGTTGTGCCGGCGGTGCGCCGGTGGTGTGCGCCCGTGCTGGCACTCGTCTCTAGAGCGACACCCGCTCGAACCGGAACGCGTGCTCGGTCCGCTCGCCCTGGCTGCGCAGCACCAGGTAGGCCGTCAGGGTGCCGTCGGCGTTGCGGCGGAAGGTGAGGCCGTTGAAGTAGGCCTCCTGGTCGCCGAGGCGGACGAGGGGGAAGTCGACCGACTCGTCCTTCTCCTCCCAGCCGACGAAGTCGGGCGTGAAGTGCTTGACCCGCAGAACCAGGCTCCCGTCCCGCTCGACCAGGGTCATGGCCTCGGAGAAGACGAGCCCTTCGTCCTTGACCAGGGTGAAGATGCCGAACATGCGGCCGTCGATGGGCTCGGTCCAGAGCTCCTCGCAGCGGCCCCCCAGCCCCTCGCCGCGCCAGTAGCCGGCGAGCCAGGCCAGCTCGCCGATGCTGGCCGGCGGCGAGGCTGCCCCCTCGGCGAGTCGCAAGGTGTTGGCGGAGCTCTCGACTTGCGCCGAGGCGTCGTGTGGCATCGCGGCCAGGGCCGCGAGCGCGACCGTCAGGATCGTCCGGGTCCCCGTTCTCATGGCGCCTCCGATGTGAAATCTGGTGACGGGATACTGATCAGTATCTTCTCACCCCTCTGGAGAATAGACGATCAGGGCCGCGGACTCGACGCTGGGGTGAGCTTCGTGGTGACAGGATGCTTTTCGGCATCCTGTCACCACTTGCCCCTCACTGGCTCCAATCGATGCCGCAGATCCTCCCCGAGAGCTCGAAGTCGAGGTTGTTGGGAACGCCGGGAGGCGGCGGGTCCGCGAAGCGCATGGCGCCGTGCGACCTGATCCAGCCGGTGGCCAGGGAGAAGGCTCCCGTGCCCCAGCCGAAGGGGTTCGGCAGCGGCGATCCGAGGACCTCCTGGCTGGTGAACCGCCAGTTGTAGAAGGTCGCGTCGGGCCGGAACTCGCTCACTCCCCAGGTGGAGAAGCTGCCTGTGGCCCCGAAGTCGTAGGTGAGCTTCGAGAACCCGACGAGGCGGAACGGCGGCGCGGCCGGGATGTTGGAGTCGGTGCTCTGGAGGGTCACCACGCCCTCGAGCAGCCGGCCGCGGATGAGCATGGTCACCGGGCCGGTCCAGGGGGTGAAGGCCCCGCCCGCCTGCTCGGCGGTGCCGCTGGCCAGGGCCACGGCGCACTGCGGGTCGGCCCCGGCGGCAGGCGCGAGAGCTGTGGAGGCGATGAGAGCCAGGCTCGCCAGCAGCAGGGTTCTACGCATCGTCTTCCCCTCCTTCGTGTTCTCGGGTCGGAGCCAGTTCCGGCCCGGTCAGGCTTCTGCGCGGCAGTCTGGCGCTCGCCGGCGCCGGCGGTCTTGAGGATTCCCCTCGCTTTTCACTCGTTTTGCCGGCCGTCCAGCGGCCCGATGGTGTGCTGTCGGCAGCCGCTCGTGCCGGTCAATCGCGTAGGATGAGAGCGATCCAACAGCAGAGACTCTCGACGATGCTGCCGGCGGCGGACTTCCTGATGCGCGATTGGCGCGTGAAGCCTCGCCTCAACCGCCTCTCCCGGGGCGACGAGGCCCGGCACCTCGAGCCCAAGGCGATGAACCTGCTGGTCTTCCTGGCGCGGGAGCCGGGCCGGGTGGTGTCGAAGGAGGAGATCGTCGAGGCGGTCTGGGAGGGACGCATCGTCGCTGACTCGGCCCTCAGCCGCGTCATCGCCGACCTCAGGCGCGCTCTCGACGACGACGCCCGCCAGCCCCGCTACATCGAGACGATCCCCAAGCGAGGCTATCGCTTGATCGCCGAGATCCGGCCGCCGGGCGGCGGCGCCGAGATCGCCAGGCGCAAGCGGATCGTCGTCCTGCCGTTCCAGAGCTTGGGACCGGCCGACGAGACGCACTTCGCCGCCGGCATCGCCGAGGAGATCACCACCCGGCTGGCCGCGGTCCGCGGACTCGGCGTCGTCTCCAGCCAGAGCGCTCGCAGTTTCGCGCAGAGCGCCATGACCGCCCGCCAGATCGGCGAGGAGCTGGCCGTCGACTACATCCTCGAGGGCAGCGTGCGCTGGGACCAGCGCGAAGATCGGCGGCGCGTCCGGATCTCGCCCCAGCTCATCCGCGCGTCGGACGACACCCACCTCTGGGCGGAGAGCTACGAAGGCGTCCTCGAGGACGTCTTCACGATGCAGATCGAGATTGCCCAGGAGGTGCTAAATCACCTCGACGTGACCCTCCAGGAGACGGAGCGGTCAGTCTTCTTCGCCGCCCGGACGGAGAACGTCGAGGCCTATCAGGCCTATCTCCACGGTCTCTCCACCAGCCTGCGACCCGATTTCTGGTCGGCGGAGAGCATCCGCGTCGTCGCGCGATCGTACGAGCGCGCAGTGGAGCTGGACCCCTCGTTCGCCACCGCCCAAGCGGCACTCGCCGCCGTCCTCGCCGCCAGCTACTGGATCGGGCTGGACCGCTCGCCGGAGCGGCTGGAGAGAGCCCGGGCGGCGCTGGATCGGGCCCTGGAGCTCGACCCCGATCTGCCGATGATCCAGTTCGCGCTCGGTACCTATCACGCCGCCCGGCGAGACTATGAGCGCGCCGTGGAGGCCCTGGAGACGGCGCTGCGCGGGCTCCCCAACGACAGCGAGCTGCTCCGCGCTCTGGGCATGCTCCACCGCTATCGGGGCAACTGGTCGGAGGCCGTGGAGCACAGCGCGCGGGCGCTCGACCTCGATCCCCAGGACGCGAGACTGGCGACGAGTCTGGGCTACACGCACACCCTGCTGAGGGAATACGGCCAGGCGGAGGCCCTCTACCGGAGGTCCCTGGCCATCCATCCCGACCAGATGGCGACCTACGTCGTCCAGATCTTGAATCACTGGCTGGCGGGGGACCTCGACGGCGCCCGGCAGACGCTCGCGGCGATGCCCGCCGCGGATCATCCCTCGGCGCTGGTCATCCGCTGGCAGCAGGCGCTCCTGGAGCGCGACTATCCGGCGGCGCTGGAGCGGCTCGAGGCCTCGCCCCTGGAGCTGGTCGAGGACTATCTGCACCTGTTCCCCAAGTCCCAGCTCGTCGCCACCGCCCGGATGCTCATGGGCGACGACGAGGCGGCGACGGGCGCCTTCGCGTCGGCGCGCGAGCTTCTCGAGCGGCGGCTGGCGGAGAGGCCCGAGGACCCCCGGGCGCACGGCTCCCTGGGGCTGGTGCTCGCCGGCCTCGGGGAGCGGGAGCTGGCCATCCGGCACGGGCTGCGCGCCGTCGAGCTGGCGCCGCTGTCGGAAGACGCGGTGAGCGGCCCGATCCAGCTCGAGAACCTGGCCGCGACCTACCTGCTCGCCGGCGACCACGATCGGGCAGTCGAGCAGCTCGACCTGCTGCTGTCGATCCCGGCGCCGCTGTCGGCGGCGCTGCTGCGGCTGGACCCGCGCTGGGACCCGTTGCGCGAGCACCCCCGCTTTCGAGACCTCACGGCGAGCTGACGAGGACTCCGGTGCTACTCCGCTGACGGGATGCTTTTCAACATCTTCTCACCACTCGTTCCCACTTCTCCCTCCGTAATCCCACCCCTCAGGGTGGCGACCCCTGCTCGAGGCCGGACGTAGCCTGAGATCACGCCCGACAACCGCACCGGGGTCTACTCCCCTCGAACGGAGGTGTGCGCATGACTCCACGAGTCTCCCCGTCCTTCAGGCTGCTGGCTCTGGCCACAAGCCTGCTGCTGCCGACCTCGCTCGCCGCACAGACCGCCGTGACCATACCGGCGGGAACCTATGTCTACGGGGAGCTCGACGAGCGGGTCACCTCGAAGAAGAAGGAGACGGCAGTCGGCGACATCGTCCGGGCCCGCGTCTGGAGAGACGTCGTCGTCGACGGTCGAGTCCTGATACGCGCCGGCGCTCCGCTGGTCAGCCGCGTGTCGCACGTCAAGCCCGCGAAGATCGCCGGCAGGAAGGGCGAGGTCTTTCTGGATGCCGTCTCGGCGCGCGCCGTCGACGGCACGGAAGTGCTTCTGGACGGGGGCTACGACAAATCCGGCAAGGGCAAGAAGGCGCTCGCCTGGTCGCTTTTCGCTCTCGTAGCCTGGCCGTTGGTGTTCATCAAGGGGAAGCAGGCCGTGCTCGATCCCGGCACCGTCTTTGATGCCTCTGTCCAGGCGGACTGGCCGGTGACGGTGGAGTCGGAGGCGGCGCCGTTTCGCCTCCAGCTGGCCGACGGCGAGCGCCAGGAGCTCGCGGTCGAAGTCCTCTACGACGAGATGGACCCGGACGCCAAGCAGAAGGTGCTGCCGCTGCGGCTGGTGGCGTGCGGTCTGTCGCCAGCCGCGGCGTCCGTCGTCACCGTCAACGAGCAGGAGATCCAACCGCTCGCTCTGGCGCTCGGCAGCCGCGCTCGGGTCGACGAGTGCACCGAGATCGAGGCCACGCTCGACCTCAAGAGTCTCGCCAAGCACTTCCGCAAGGGGATCAACCGGTTCACGGTGGATGCCGACGGCGTCAGCGGAGAGGTCATTCTCGAGATCGAGCTCTGAGCAACGTCTCGCTGCTCGAGGAGCCGGGCTTGTCGCGGCCCTGATCCGCGTCCGGAGGGTGGCCTGAGGCCGCCGCTACTGCTCCACCAGCTCGACGCGCCGGTTCTTCGCCCGCCCTTCCTCGGTAGTGTTGGGCGCCGCCGGGGCCAGGGGGCCGACGCCGGCCGGCCGCAGACGGTCGGCGGCGATGCCGTGCCCGGTGGTCAGGGCCGCGACGACGGCGGCGGCGCGGCGCCTCGACAGGTCGAGATTGTAGTCGAGGGTGCCAACGCTGTCGGTGTGGCCGACGACGTGGAGCCTGAGGGCGGGGTTCTCGCGCAGCAGGCGCGCGATCTCGCGCAGCGTCGGCTCGGATTCCGGCTTGACCACCGCCTTGTCGAAGTCGAAGTAGATGCCGTAGAGGGCCACCCTGCCGGTGGTGGCGAGGTCGCGGGCCATCGTCTCGGCGTCGGCCACGACCTCCTGGACCATCGCCTCCTTCTCGACGATGTAGAGGGAGTAGGCCGTCGCCTGGTTGTAGACCCGCACGTGGACCCAGGTCTCCTGGCCCTCGTGGCTCGCCTTGAGATGGGCGTTGTAGCCGTCCTCCCAGAGCACCGTGCCGCCGATCTCGCGGATGGCGTTGGTGTGGTTGCGCAGGATCTGGAGCTCGCTCGGCTGCTCGGCGCCGCGCGTCCAGGCCGTAGTCGATGTAGGTCTTGCGGCCCTCGACGCGGATCGGGCCGCCGTCCGGCCCCTTGAACTCGTAGGCGTCGAACTCCCGCTCCTCGTAGTCGTCGATGGCGAAGTCGGGCATGCGGGTGAAGAGGGGGTGGTCCTGTCCCGGGGTGGCGGCAGGGGACCAGGCCCCCGCCGCCAGCGTCAGAAGCAGAAGGGTCGCTGGCACCTTGAGGTCTTGCTTCATGTCTCTAGATCGAGATGCCGTACTTCCAGATGCTGTCTCCCTGGCCGAACTCACAGGTGACGCCGTCGAGGGTGGCGGTGCCGGATGGCACCAGTCCTGCGTCGGTCATGAAGCCGTCGAGACCGTAGTGAACCTTGCCCACGACCCCGATCTGGAGAAAGGAGGTGTCGGAGTCGACGACGTAGTGTCTCTGCCGGTATCTGGTGTTGTTGCTGTCCGCGCTGATGCTGTCGCCGGTTGTATCGATCGGATAATCGAGGCTGTCGAAACCACTCCCTGAGAGGTCCATCCGAAACGTCACATTCAGCTCATCGACCCTGCCGGCATTGACCCGCACGATGTACTGGGCGGTGAACTCCTGGTTGTTGTCGCCCAGCTCGAAGCCCCGCCACGGCACATTGAGGTAGGTCTCCGTGTGCAGACTTACGCCGCCGGGGAGGTCACAGTGGTCATGCTCGTCCGTGTCGGCGTCCACAAACAGCCCTATGATCTCGTTGATGATGCTGGTGGCTTCCTGCGCTGCCGCGTAGGCGGCCAGAGCTTCTTCTACGAGCGCCTGCTCGGTCTGGCTGAGCTGGCTGGTGTCGGGTCTGGTGGACGGCCTGTCGAGCGGTGCGACATAGCGGTTCCACACGTCGATCGTCTTGCTGGACTGGGCGCTCTCCCATTTCTTGAGCCGGCCTGCCACTCCAGTGGAGAACCTCTCGAAGCTCGCGTCCGAGATCCCCTGCTCGAACTCAGCTGCCAGCACGAGATCCGCCGTGGCGTGCATGTGCTGCCGCGCAAAGGAGTTGAGGTCGGAGGAGATCTCCTGCACAGCCGTTTTCTGTGTCGTTGAGAGCATCCGACCCCGGGCGGGAACCAGGTCCGGGCGATATCGGTCGAGCTTGACGCGAATCCTGCGGGAATCCGCCTGGGCCTCGGCGGTCAGTCGAGGCACCGGTGCGGGCGAGATGGTCGTTGGTTTCTGCGATCTCTGGGAGGGGGAGTCTTCCGAGAATAGGGGTTCAGTGCCTGGGCCCGACGCAGACGACCCCGGGAGCAACAGGACGGTCAGGGCGAGGACGGAGAGCAAGGCTGCCCGTTTGGCCATGAAACGTTCCTCCTTTCAAAGAAGAGATGACACGGTTCCGGTGGCCGCCAATCGCGCGGACGGGCCACCGGGCGCTTTTTGGGCGGAGCGCTAATGCCGGCCCCGGGGTCGGCCGGGCCAGCCGTTACCACGGCGTTTTCATGTTACGGGAGCAATTACGTGGGGGTCCCCACCCCCAGGGGTGGGCCGCGGTGCGAGCTGCTGCGGGTGAGCTCGCCGTTACTGCGGCAGAGGCCCGAGTGGACTGTTCCATCGGAGCCGGAGCCGGCGTCGCGCTATCCTGCGGGCGGTCCGGCCTCGCCCGAATCCACGAGCCCGGCCCCGCCGCCGGAGCGGCGAGCGTCTGAGACGATGAGCAAACGACTGCGCTGGCTGGGCCTGGTGGTGCTGGCGACCGTGGTGGGCGCTTTCCACGGCTGGATCAAGCCGGATTTCGACCGCCAGCGGATCGAGCAGATCGAGGAGTACTTCCTCCAGACGACGCTCTGGGTGGATCGCTATCCGCCGCAGTTCGAGCTGCCGCTGCTCGACGGTGAGACCTTCAGTCTCGCCGACCGCATCGGCAGGGACATCGTCATCCTCAACTTCTTCGCCACCTGGTGCGGGCCCTGCCGGGCGGAGATGCCCGAGCTCGACCGCTTCTACCGCGAGCACCGCGACGAAGGGCTGCTGCTGCTAGGCATCGACGTCAACGAGGAGCGGGAGCTGGTCGAGGCGTTCGTCGACGAGCNNGACGGGCGCGTCCAGACCTACCAGATGGGCGCCATCAGCAACGCCGAGATCTCCTTCGGCGAGGCCATGGCGCGGAACCGGCAGATCGCCGCGGACGACGGGCGCATCAGCAGGGTCGACTACCTCGCCGCCCTGGAGGCGCAGCCGCCGCTGGACACCGGCGGGGACGATGGGCCGCAGCTCAGCGGGCGGGCCCTGGAGATCGCCGAGGCCATGCCCTGCCCGTGTGGCTGTGAGCAGAAGGTCCGGGCCTGTGGCTGCAGCACGGCCGACGGCATCGAGGGCCGGCTGGCCGAGATGGACCTGACGGACCGCACGGACACCGAGGTGATGCAGGAGCTGAACCGGGAGTTCTGCGTCGGGGCGGAGTCGTGATCGAGGCGCGCGGCGTCGAGGTGGTCTTCGAGCGCGGCTGGCGCGGCCGCAAGCGGTTCCGCGCCCTCGACGGCTTCGATCTCCGGGTCGAGCGCGGCGACGTCGTCGCCATCGTCGGCCCCAACGGCTCCGGCAAGTCGACCGCCCTGCACACCTTCCTGGGGCTGATCCGGCCCGACGGCGGCGAGGTGCGGCTCATGGGCGAGCAGCCGCGGCCGGGCGCCCCGATGTTCGAGCGGGTCGCCTATCTGCCGGAAGAGCCCCAGTACCACCTCTACCTCACCGTCTGGGAGGCGGTGCGCTACTACACGGCGCTCTACCGCGAGCCGGCCTCCGACCGCCGCGTCCGCCAGGCCATCGCCGAGGTGGGCCTCACCGAGAACAGGAATCAGCTGCTGAGGAAGTGCTCCAAGGGGATGAAGCAGAAGGTGGGCATCGCGGCCTGCCTGGCGAGCGATGCCGACGTCGTCTTCCTGGACGAGCCGATGCGCGGTCTCGACCCGCAGGCGGTGAAGGGCTTCCGCGACGCGCTGCTGGCCATGAACGGGCGCGGCGCCACGATCGTGCTGAACACCCACATCCTCCCGGAGGTGGAGGCGATGTGCAGCCGCGCCGCGATCCTGCGCGAGGGGCGGGTGGTGCGCGAGGACACGATCGAGAACCTGATGCGCCGTGACCTGGACCGCTACGAGGTCGAGGTCGACGCGCTCGATCCGCTGCCGGACTACTTCACGGTCACCGTGCGCCGCGAGGACGGGCTGACGGGCACGGTCCCCGCAGACCGCATCGCCGAGCTCTTCCGCGACGCCGAGGAGCGCGGCGCCCGGGTGCGCTCGTCCACCTACCGCAGGCTGTCCCTCGAGGACGCCTTCTTCGAGGCCCTGGAGGAGTGATGCCGCGGCAGCTCCTGGCCAACGTGAGGGTCCATCTCCTCTACTACCGGCGCAACCGGCTGCTGCTGCTGATCGCGGTGATCCTCGCCGCGGTCTGCCTCATGACCCTGATCCCGTCGCTGTTCTTCCGCTCGTCGAGCCAGCGGTTCGAGCTCGCCAAGATGATCTTCGACGCGCTGAACTTCTACTTCTTCCTCTTCGCCGCCGCCCTCGGCCTCATCGGCGCCTCCGGGCACCTGCGGGACCGCTCCATCAAGATGGTGCTCACCAAGCCGGTGGCGCCCGAGCTGTGGCTGCTCTCGCACTGGCTGGCCGCGGCCCTGGTTCTGGTGGGGCTGGTGGCGATGAACCTGGCGCTGGTGACGACGCTCTTCCTGAGCTGGGGCGTGCCGCTACAGAACGGGATGGCGTATCTGGGGCTGTCGGTGCTCTGCCGGTGCCTGATCCTGTTCTCCTACCTGACCTTCTTGAGCATCCTCATGCACCCGGCGCTGGCCGGGGTGCTGGTGCTGCTGCTCCAGCAGGAGACCTTCTACCAGCTGGGGCTGCTCACCGCCTCGGCCCAGGGCCTGAGCGGCGCCGGCCTGTACCGGTCGTTTCTGGGGATCGTCCGCCAGGGCCTGCTGCTGATCTACAAGGTCCTACCGGTGTACGACCCGTATCCAGGCGCTCTCGGGCGGGTCTCGTCCAGCTTCCGGATCGAGGCCGGCGACCTGCCGACCCTGCTGCTGACGGCGCTCTACGCCGTCGCCATCTCGAGCCTCTTCTACCTCCTGGCCACCGCCTCGGTCCGCCGCCGCCGGCTGGTCTGAGGGGGCGCCGCCTGAGGTTCCGGGGCCGGAAACGGCGGCGCGCTAGTCCGCCAGGCCCATCTTCTCGAGGAACGGCACCCAGCGGGGATCGTCGTGGAGGTTGGCCAGGAGCGGCTCGACCTTCGCGAAGCGGAGTGGCGCCCGCAGCGTGTAGGCGCGCTCGAGCCAGTCGAAGGCCT
>JABAOD010000532.1_pt1 | contig 14178 bp, 15 predicted proteins | sample 7062151 | NCBI WGS metagenome assembly JABAOD01 (sample SAMN14538626, study PRJNA623070) | marine sediment metagenome | biome: marine biome [ENVO:00000428]; feature: marine pelagic biome [ENVO:01000023]; material: deep marine sediment [ENVO:00002113] | place: India: Gulf of Khambhat ... | reverse complement strand
GCCGAGACGACGGCCAGCGCCTGGTCGGTCGGTGGCAGCCAGGTCGAGCGGGCCAAGGCGTTCGGCATGCCGGGCGTGCAGGTCGACGGGCTCGATTTCTTCGCCGTCAACGCGGCGGCCCGGGAGGCGATCGAGCGCGCCCGCAACGGCGACGGTCCGTCGCTGATCCACGTCAAGCTGCACCGCTACTACGGCCATTTCGAGGGCGACGCGCAGAGCTACCGCGCCGACGGCGAGACCGACCGGCTGCGCAAGGAGTTCGATGCGCTGGCCTTCTTCCGGCAGAAGGTGACGGAGGCCGGCCTGCTCAAGGCCGGCGAGCTCGACGAGATCGACCGTGAGGTCGCCAGCCTGATCGACCGGTCGGTGGCCGAGGCCGAGAGCGCGCCGCGGGCGACCGAGGCCGACCTCCTGACCGACGTCTATGTGAGCTACTGAGGGAGGACGCAAGATGGCAGACAAGACCTATCGCGAGGCCATCAACGAGGCGATCCGCCAGGAGATGCGCCGCGACCCCCGCGTCATCGTCATGGGCGAGGACAACGCCGGCGGCATGGGCGCGCCCGGCGAGGACGACGCCTGGGGCGGCGTGCTCGGCGTGACCAAGGGCCTGATGCCCGAGTTCGGCCGCGAGCGGGTGCTCGACACGCCGATCACCGAGAGCGCCTTCATCGGGGCGGCGGTCGGGGCCGCGGCGACCGGCCTGCGGCCCGTCGCCGAGCTGATGTTCGTCGACTTCATGGGCGTCTGCTTCGACCAGATCTTCAACCAGGCGGGCAAGTTCCGCTACATGTTCGGCGGCAAGGCGGTGACGCCCGTGGTGATCCGCACCATGTACGGCGCCGGCTTGCGCGCGGCGAGCCAGCACAGCCAGTGCCTCTATCCGGTCTTCACCCACATTCCGGGGCTGAAGGTGGTGATGCCGTCGTCGCCCTACGAGGCGAAGGGCCTGATGACGCAGGCGATCCGCGACGACGACCCGGTCATCTTCCTCGAGAACAAGGTGCAGTACGACGAGACCGGCCATGTGCCGGACGACCCGTATACCATCCCCTTCGGCGAGGCCAACATCACCCGCGAGGGCGGGGACGTGACGATCGTTGCGATTGGGCGCATGGTCAACCTTGCCAACCAGGTGGCGGACGAGCTGGCGACGCAGGACAAGAAGGCGACGGTGATCGATCCGCGCACCACCTCGCCGCTCGACATCGACACGATTCTCGAGTCGGTGGAGGAGACGGGCCGGCTCGTCATCGTCGACGAGGCGGGGCCGCGCTGCGGCTTGGCGGCGGACATCTCTGCCCAGGTCTGCGAGCAGGCGTTCAAGGACCTCAAGGCGCCGATCAAGACGGTGACGCCGCCGCACACGCCGGTGCCGTTCGCGCCGGAGCTGGAGGACGCGTACATCCCCAGCGCGCCGAAGATCCGCGCGGCGGTGGACGCTGTCCTCGCCGCCTAGGGCGCGCGGGCGGGGGCGGCGCCGGCGAGTCTCCGCGGCCCCCGCCCCGCGATACCGACAGGGAGGATGACTACGATGGCCATCCAGCCACTCACCATGCCCAAATGGGGCCTCTCGATGACCGAGGGCCAGGTTTCGGCGTGGCTCGTCGGCGAGGGCGAGTCGGTGAGCCGCAATCAGGACCTGGTCGAGATCGAGACCACCAAGATCAACAACGTCTACGAATCGCCGGTGACCGGCACGCTGCGCCGCCGCGTCGCGGGCGAGGGCGAGACGCTGCCGGTCGGCGCCCTCTTGGCCGTGTTCGCCGACGAGGCGGTCGCGGAGGAGGAGATCGACGCCTTCATCGCGGATTTCCAGGCGCGTTTCGTGCCCGAGGAAGCCGACGAAGAGGGCGCTGCGGCGTCCGGGCCGCAGAGCATCGAGATCGCGGGACGTCGCATCGTCTATCACGACCGCCGGCCGGAGGCGGAGGAGGGGCCGCCCTTGCTGCTGCTGCACGGCTTCGGCGGCGACAAGGACAACTGGCTGTTCAACATCGACGCATGGGGCGCGCCGCGCCGCGTGCTGGCGCCCGATCTGCCGGGGCATGGCGAATCCACGCGGCAGGTTGGTGCCGGCGATCTCGTAGCGCTGACCGGCGACGTCGTCGCCCTGCTCGACGCGCTGGAGGTCGACCGTGTGCACGTCGCCGGCCACTCGATGGGCGGCGCGATCGCGATCTCGCTCGCCCGTGCGGCGCCTGATCGGGTCGCCTCGCTGGTGCTGCTCGCGCCAGCCGGGCTCGGGGGGCCGGTCAACGATGCGTATCTCGCCGGCTTCATCGCCGCGGAGCGCCGCAAGGAGCTGAAATCCGTCCTGCAGATGCTGTTCAAGGATCCGGGGCTCGTCAGGAGGGACATGCTGGAGGGCGTCGCCCGCTTCAAGCGCATCGACGGCAGCGCCGCGGCGCTCACCGCGATCCGCGACGGCGTGTTTCCCGGCGGCCGGCCCGCCGACGACCTTAACGCCGCGCTCGCCGGCTTCGGCGGGCCGGCGCTGGCGATCTGGGGGGACTCCGACGTCATCGTGCCGCGGCCCGCGGAGGCGCTGCCGGGCAACGTTGCGCTGGAGATCGTGCCCGAGGCCGGCCACATGCCGCAGCTAGAGGCGGCGTCGCGGGTCAACGCCCTGGTCGCGGACTTCCTGGCGACGGCGGATTGAGCCCCGCTACGCCGCGGAACGAGCCCATGCGTTAGGGTTTTCCGCGGGTTTCGGGACCGCATTGCCGGCCGTCGCCCCGCCGCGGCGACGTTTGTTTCGCTGGCCTTTCACACAGCCGGCATTTGCCGCTTGACTTCGTGTGATAGATACACTAAATTAGTTCGTGTAATAGACACACGAAGCAGGGCACGATGTACCGGTACGAATATCCTCATCCCGCGGTGACCACGGATATCGTGATCTTCACGATCCGCGACGGGCAGCTGAAGCTGCTGCTGATCCGGCGCGCGGCCGAGCCGTTCAAGGGCAGGTGGGCGCTGCCCGGCGGCTTCGTCGGCATCGACGAGGACCTCGAGGCGGGCGCGCGCCGCGAGCTCGCGGAGGAGACCGGCGTGTCCGGCGTGTACCTGGAGCAGCTCTATACCTTCGGTGCGCCGGACCGCGACCCGCGCGAGCGGGTGATCACGGTGGCCTATTACGCGCTCATCCCCTCCGATGCGCTGGAGATCCGCGCCGCGACGGACGCCGAGGCGGTCGGCTGGTTCGCCCTGGACGAGCTGCCGGACCTCGCCTTCGACCATGCGGAGATCGTCGCCATGGCGCATGAGCGGCTGCGCGCCAAGCTCGACTATTCGACCATCGCCTTCCAGTTCATGCCGGCGCGTTTTTCGTTGAGCGACCTGCAGCGCGTCTACGAGATCATCCTCGGGCAAGAGATCGACAAGCGCAATTTCCGCAAATGGGTGCTGGCGCTGGAGCAGATCGAGGAGACCGGCGAGCAGCGCCGCGACGGCGCCCACCGCCCGGCGATGCTGTACCGCGTCAAGGAGCCGGGCAAGGTGGAGATCATCAAGTGAGTGGCATTCAACGGGAGCATGGCGACATGGCCACGTCTATCAACATGATTCAGCGCTATCTCGGCAGTGCCGATAAACACCGGGAAATGCTGGTTTGCGGGCTGTCGGCGCTGATCCTGTCAACACTCTATGCAGCCGCCGGGCACAGTCTTGCACCGGATTTCGTGCCCGGCATCGGTGAATTCACCGGCACCGCCACGGCGCTTGCCTGCGTGCTGCTGACCCGGTTGCAGAACAAGTGGTGCTGGCCTCTGGGCATCGTGTCGGTTGTCGCGATGGGCGTGGTGTTCTGGCAGGCGGGCCTGATCGGGCAGGCCTGGCTGCACGTGCTCTATTATTTGCCCATCCAGTTCTGGAGCTGGTGGAACTGGGCCAATGGCGGCGCAAACCGGACCGAGCTGTCCGTATCCCTGCTGGGATGGGCCGAGCGCACCGTCTGGGTGGTTGCCATCCTATTGTTCACGCTGATCTTCGGGCGGGTGCTGGTGGCCGGTTGGGATCAGGCGATCCATACATACTGGGACGCCTCGATCGTCGCCGCATCGGTGATCGCGCAATTCCTGCTGAGTCGTAAGAAGATCGAAGCCTGGCTGCTGTGGCTGCTGCCGGTGAACGTCTCGGCCATCCTGCTCTACGCGACGACGGAGCTGTACATGTTCGCGGCGCTGTACACCATTTTCCTGGTCAATGCGGGCTATGCACTGTGGCAGTGGTGGCGTGAACATGCAGTACGAGAACGGGTCCATGTCGATGCCTGAGCGCGCACCGACCAGGGGCCTGACCATCGGCAAGTTCATGCCGCCTCATAGGGGGCATGCGGTTCTCGTCGACTTCGCCCGCCGGTTCAGCGACGAGTTGGTGGTTCTGGTCTGCCAGCATCGCGACGAAGCCGACATGCCTGTCGAAACCCGCGCGGCTTGGCTGCGCGAGGTATTCGGTGTTCATCGTGGCGTGCGCGTGGTTACGGCGCCGACCGCCGACCATCCCGACCTGCCGGAGGATCATCCTGAATTCTGGCAGATCTGGCGCCGCACCATCGAACGGCACGCCGGCCGAAACTTCGATTACGTGTTCGCCGGCGAGGACTACGGCACGGAGTTGGCGCGCCACATCGGGGCTACCCGAGCCATTCCGGTGCCCCGCGGGCAGTTCGAAATCTCGGCCACGGCCATCCGCGAAGACATCCATCGCCACTGGGACATGATTCTGCCGCCCGCCCGCGAGGCACTGGTGCGGCGGGTCGCGGTCATGGGGCCGGAGAGCGTCGGCAAGACCATGCTCGCCGCAAAGCTTGCCGGTCGCTTCGGGACTGTCTGGGCCCCCGAATTCGCGCGTCCCTATATCGATGCCAATGGTCACGGGCTTGACGATGACCGGCTGACCGAGATCGTGCGCGGCCAGATTGCGATGGAACGGGCGTTGACGTGGTACGCCGTGCGCCACGCGCTGCTGGTGACTGATACCACCAGCGCAACCACCCTCTTGTGGTCGCGGATCCTGCACGGTCGTGTCCCGCCTGCCGTAGCGCGGCTCGTGGAACGGGACGCCGGTCCCGACATGATCCTCATGCTGTCGGACAACATGCCTGTGGTGCCGGACGTTCAGCGCTACGGTGGCGACAGGCGGCAAGTCAATATGCGCGACTGCAGGGAGGCCCTGCCCGAGGCTTTGCGGCAGCGGGTTGTGCGGATAGACGCAGTCGGCTGGGACGCCAGGTTGGCAGCTGCGACGCAGGCCGTCGTAGCAAGGTTCCCCGGGTTGTCGAGCGCCATGTGCGAGATGCAAGCCGTTTAATCAGCCACCGTCCCCCACAGATCCGTCTCGTCCGCGTCGTCGATGCGCACCCGGACGATCGCCGGCGACGTCGCGGAGCGCTCTGTCTCGATGGCCGAGGCGTGGCTGCAGGACGGCCAGCGCCTGCTCGCCTTCAACGACCTGTTCGTCGGCGCGCGCAGCCATGTCTCGGCGCGCTACCGGATCGCGCAGGGCGGCCGCGAAGAGGAGCAGTCCTCCAGCGGCGTCATCTTCAGCGACGGCATCGAGGCCGACCGCCTCGTCTTCAACGCCGGCGCCACCGCCACCATCGCCCCCGCGGCGCACAAGGCGACGCTGCTGTTCTCGGGGTGAGGGAGAACCTGAACCGCCGTTCACCTTCGCAGGTCGACCGACAGGTAGTCCTGGATGCCCTGGAATTGTGGTTCGTCCCGATCGGTGCTATAGTCCGGTATGGTTGTATATAAATAATGCTGTATTAGTCATGGTTGTTCAACAATCTTGGGGGGGAAGAAAAATGGACCAGGGAGGCATGATGAAATCTCGGATTCCGGCTATGGCTCTATCGCTGTGTTTCGCGCTGGCCGTGGCCGGGCAGGCTTGGGCCGGGGATTTCGAAGATGGTTTTGCGGCGGCCGAGCAGGGTGATTACGCCACCGCGATCAGGCTGTGGGCGCCGCTGGCGGAGGCGGGGGATGCCGAGGCGCAATACTATCTCGGACTGTTCTACCATAACGGGCGTGGCGTGACGCAGGACCTTGAAAAGGCCCGACACTGGTATCGTGCCGCGGCCGACCAAGGCCACAGCGAGGCACAAAACAACCTCGGGTTCATGTACGGGACCGGCGACGGAGTCGAGCAGGACTATGTCGAGGCGGTCCGCTGGTACCGCACAGCTGCCGAACAGGGCTTGGCCGACGCACAGCTTAGTCTCGGTACCATGTACTCAAAGGGGTACGGAGTAGAGCAGGACGACACAGCTGCCGTGCAATGGTACAAGGAGGCCGCCGCACAAGGGCACCCGCGCGCGCTCTACTATCTCGGCATCGCGTACGAACAGGGGGAAGGCGTCCAGCAGGACTACGTGGCGGCCCTGCGATGGTACAAGGAGGCTGCCGAAAAGGGTTTGCCCGATGCGCAGCACAATCTCGGCGTCATGTATGACTATGGAAATGGCGTGCAGCAGGACTATGCGGTTGCCGCCCAATGGTACCGGGCGGCGGCGGAGCAAGGCCATCCGTCGGCGCAGGTCAATCTGGGCTACATGTACAACAATGGGCAGGGCGTGGAGACGGATCACAGGGAAGCCATGCGTTGGTACATGATGGCTGCCCAACAGGGGTTTTCCCCGGCGCACAACAATCTCGGTTTCATGTACGCAGAAGCGCGCGGCGTGTCGCGCGATTTTGAGAAGGCATACATGTGGTACAGCATTGCCCGCGCGACGGGAGGCGATGAGCCACTGGGAAACCAGTGGCGGACAATCTTGAACCTGAACGCCAGCGGCGAAATGTTGACGCCGGAACAGATCGAACGGGCGAAGCTGCTTGCGCAACAGTGCATGGACTCGAACTACACGAGATGTGACTGACGGCGACGACCTGGCTGCGAATTCGCAAGCGAATTGAGACCGGTCCTTACTCGGCCACCGTCCCCCACAGATCCGTCTCGTCGGCCCCGTCGATGCGGACGCGGACGATGTCGCCGGGCCGCAGCGCTGCCGCGCCGTCGCCGGCGACATGGACGCAGCCGTCGACCTCCGGCGCGTCCCACTGGGTGCGGCCGACGGCGCCGTCCTCTCCCGCCTCGTCGACGAGTACCTCGACGGTGCGGCCGATCTTGGCGGCGAGGCGGCGGCGGCTGATCTCCAGCTGGGTTGCCATCAGCCGCTCCCAGCGCTCCTGCTTTTCGTCCGCGTCGATCTGGTCGGGCAGGGCGTTGGAGGCGGCGCCGGCGACATCCTCGTAACGGAACGCACCGGCGCGGTCGAGCTGGGCTTCCTCGAGCCAGTCGAGCAGGTAGTCGAACTGCACCTCGGTCTCGCCGGGAAAGCCCACGATGAAGGTGGAGCGGAGGGCGAGGTCGGGGCAGATCCTGCGCCATTCGGCGATGCGCTCCAGAACCTTCTCCTGGTCGGCGGGGCGGCGCATGGCCCGGAGCACGTCCGGGTGGGCGTGCTGGAACGGGATGTCGAGATAGGGCAGGATCCTGCCCTCGGCCATCAGCGGGATGACCTCGTCGACATGCGGGTAGGGGTAGACGTAGTGCAGCCGCACCCAGGCGCCGAGCTCGCCCAGCGCCGCGGCAAGGTCGTGGAACCGCGCCGCCACGTCGCGGCCGCGCCACGCGCTCTCCGCGTATTTCAGGTCGAGCCCGTAGGCGCTGGTGTCCTGGCTGATGACTAGCAGCTCCTTGACGCCGGCGGCGACCAGCTGCGCCGCCTCGCCGAGCACGTCGGCCGCCGGACGGCTGGCGAGCTTCCCACGCAGCGCCGGGATGATGCAGAACGCGCAGCGGTTGTTGCAGCCCTCGGAGATCTTCAGGTACGCGTAATGCCGCGGCGTCAGGTGCAGGCCTTCCGGCGGCACGAGGTCGAGATACGGGTCGTGCGCCGGCGGCACGGCGTCGTGCACGGCGGCCACGACCGCCTCGTACTGGTGCGGGCCGGTGACCGCCAGCACGTTCGGGTGCGCCGCGCGGATCCCGGCCTCGTCCACCCCCATGCAACCCGTGACCACGACGCGGCCGTTGCGCGCCATCGCCTCGCCGATCGCCTCGAGGCTCTCGGCCCGGGCGCTGTCGAGGAAGCCGCAGGTGTTGACGATGACGACGTCGGCGCCCTCATAGGTGCCGCTGATCTCGTAGCCCTCGGCCGACAGCTTCGTTACGATGCGCTCGGAATCGACCAGCGCCTTGGCGCAGCCGAGGCTGACGATGCCCACCTTCGGGGCGGATCTGGTAGCACTGTCCTGCATGGCGCGTGATATAGGGCGGGGGGACCGGCGGGGCCAGCGGATTCGGGCGGCGTGGTGGTGCGGCCACAATCGAGCCGGTATATTGCGCCGTCCGATCCGGCTGCCGAGGGTGTGAGTTTGAAGAGCGGTATCCCCGTTTCCTGCCCGCGTTGCGGTGCGACGTGGAGCGAGCCTGTCGCGTTGACGCCCGCGATCCTGCGCGAGGCGGGCGAAATGACCGCCAGGCAGGGTCAAATGAGCGGCATCGTCTGCCTGCGCGGGACCCTGGGCATGGACCTGTCCGACGCGAAGGCGATGGTGCAGCATATGAGCGCCGATGGCTCTATCTGTCATCGTTGCGGTGCAGGACTTCCGGAGGGTGTGGAGGTCATCTGCTCAAACTGCCGCTCCTTCAATTACCGCTGCCTGCCCGACAATCCCTGACCGCCCTTCGGCGCACGATATGCGGCCGAGGAAGTGGGCGGCCGGCGGGCCAGGGCGGCCCCATCGCCACCTTGGTCTTGCTTGCGCTCGATCTGGCGCTTGGCAATCCCGCCCCCTCCCCAACCCCTCCCCTCATGGTACGGCCATGCGTCCCCCAATCGCCGGCGCGAGGGAGAGGGGCTCGTTCTTCCCGCGCGCGCCGATAAAGCCCCTCTCCCTTGCGCGATGGGCGATGGGAAAGCGCGAACCCGCCATGGGGGGAGGGGTTGGGGAGGGGGGCGGCACGCGGTACAGGCCGGACGGATATCCGCAGTTTGGACCAGATAAATCGCTGAGAATTAATGGGGTCGGTGGGAGGACCCGCCGTCACCGCTGCCGTATCAGGTCTGCCCTGCGCATCGATGAAACCACTTGCATGCCGTTGCGCCGCCACCGGTTGGTCAGCCGGCCGGCAGGGTGACGCGCACGCAGAGGCCGCGGCCGTCGCGCGCCGGCTCGAGCGCAAGCGAGCCGCCGAAGCGGCCGGCGATCTCGGCCGAGATGGCGAGGCCGAGCCCCGCCCCCTCGGTGGCATGGCGGTCGAGCTGGCCGAACCGGGTCAGGGCGCGCTCCCGCCCCGCGGCGTCGATCCCGGGCCCGTCATCTTCGACCTCCAGCATCCGCACCCCGTCGGCGCCGGACACGCGGACCGTCGCCTGGCCGGGCGCGGCATAGCGGATGGTGTTGTCGATCAGGTTCAGCAGCAATTCGCGGTACAGCACCGCGTTGCCACGCACCGGGGCGCCGGCCGCCGCCGGCTCGAAGGCGAGCTCGAGGCCGGCGCGCAGCGCCTCCGCCGCGCGGTCGCGGGCACAGTCCTCGGCCAGGGCGTTGAGGTCGACGATCTCGGCGCCCTCCTTGCCGGCCTTCGATTCCTCGAGCCGCGCCAGCAGCATCAGCTGACCGACCAGTCGCTCGGCATCGCGCACCGCGCGGTCGGCCTCGGCGATCCGCGCCTCGCGCTCACCCTCGGCATCGGCGCGCCGGGCCAGGGCAAGGTTGTTGCGCACGATCGACAGCGGCGTGCGCAGCTGGTGGCCGGCATTGCCGGTGAAGCGCCGCAATGCGCCGAGGGAATCGCGCAGCCGCCCCAGAAGTCCGTTGATCGCCTCCATCAGCCCCTCGACCTCGCGCGGGACCGCGTGCGCGACCGGCCGCAGATCGTCCGGGCTGCGCCGCCCGACCGCCTCGCCGAGCCGTTCCAGCGGCCGCAGGCCGCGGCTGACGCCGAGCCACAGCACGATGCCGGCGGCGAGGATCAGCGCCGCCAGGCGCAGCCCGGCGCGCAGCATGGTCTCGCGCGCCAGTGCCTGGCGGCCCTGCGTCGTCTCGGCGACCACGACCATGAAGGCGGCCGAGCGCTGCGCGTTGGACGCCGCCCCCGGCATGGCGACGGCGCGGATCGGGCTACCCTTGTAGCTGCCGTGGTAGAACACCGGCTCGGCCCCCGGGCCCGGCGGTTGCGCCGGCTGCGGCAGGTCCTCGTACCCGGTGCTGAGCCGCCCGTCGGCGCCGCGCACCTGGTAGAACACCCGGTCGCCGGCGGCCGAGGTCAGCATCTCCAGCGCGACATAGGGCACGTCGACCTCGAGCGCGCCGTCCGGCCCCAGCACCACCCGGTCGGCGATGGCGAGGGCGGAGCCCAGCAGCGTGCGGTCGAAGGCGCGGTCGGCCTGGCGGCGGGCCTCGAAATAGCTCTCCCACAACAGGGCGAAGCTGAGCAGCAGCAGCGGCGCGAACAGCCAGACCAGCAGCGTCCGCCGCAGCGACCAGCGGGCGACGCGCATCATCCCTCCAGCAAATAGCCGAGGCCGCGCAGCGCGCGGATGCGCACCCCCATCGGCTCCAGCTTCTTGCGCAGGCGGCTGACATAGAGCTCGATGGCGCTTTCGCTGACCGAGCCGTCGAAGGGCGAGATCGCTTCGACCAATTCCTGCTTCGAGGCGACGCGGCCGGCCCGCACCATCAGCGCCTCGAGCAGGTCGAGTTCGCGCTTCGGCAGGTCGAGCGGTGAGTCGCGCAGGCTGGCGGCGCGGGCGGACACGTCGAAGGACAGCTCGCCCACGGTCACGGCCGAGCCGGCGGCCCGCGCCCGGCGCCGCAGCAGTGCCCGCACCCGGGCCTCGAACTCCTCGACCTCGAAGGGCTTCGTCAGGTAGTCGTCGGCCCCGAGATCGAGGCCCTTGACGCGGTCGTCGAGGGCGCCGCGGCTGGTCAGGATCAGCACCGCCGTCTCGGCGCGGCGGTCGCGCAGGCGGCGCAGCACCTCGAGGCCGTCCATGCCCGGTAGCCCGAGATCGAGCACCACGAGGTCGAAGGATTCGGCCGCCAGCGTCGCGTCGGCGTCGGCGCCGTCGGTGACGAGGTCGACCGCGTGGCCGTCGTCGCGCAGAAGGCTGGTCAGCGTCTCGGCCAGCCGATCGTTATCTTCAACCACGAGCAGGCGCATGCCGCAGGATACGACCGGCATCCGGACTTGTGAAGCGCGGCGCCCCGCTGCAGGATGGCGGAATGGTCCGATCCCTTTGCCTGGCCCTGGTCCTGGTCTTGTGTGCCATCGGTCCCGCGTTCGAGGCGGCGGCCGAGGAAACCCGTTTCCCGGCCCTCGGCGACACCGGCGAAACCGGCCCGTTCGGCGATGTGGTGGTCTACAGCACCACCGACCTTGCGCTGGCGCGGCCGATCGTCGAGGCGTTCCAGCAGCGCTACCGGGCCGTGGCGGTTCGCTATTTCGAGTTGCAGTCGCTGGAGATTTACGACCGCGTCTCGCGGGAGAGCGACGACGGCGCCGCCACGGCCGACCTCGTGCTCAGCTCGGCCATGGACCTGCAGGTGAAGCTCGCCAACGACGGCTATGCGGCACGCCAGTCGCCAGTGCTTGCCGGCCGCCTGCCGCGCTGGGCCGTGTGGCGCGACACTGCCTTCGCGGTGACCTACGAACCCGCAGTGATCATCTACAACCGCCCCTTCTTCGCCGGGCGGGAGCCGCCGCGCACCCGGGCCGAGTTGATGCGGCTGCTGCGCGAGGGCGACGGTCTGTTCGGCAGGGTCGCCACCTACGATGTCGAGCGCAGTGGCCTCGGCTTCCTGTTCCTCGCCCGGGACCAAGAGCATTTCCCTCAGATCTGGAGGCTGGTATCGCTGATGGGCGGCCAGGGCGTGAAGCTCTACACCAATTCGGCCGCGATCATCGACCGCGTGGCGACCGGGCGCTTCGTGCTCGGCTACAACATCCTCGGCTCCTATGCCGCGGTGATGGCCGCCAGCCGGCCCGACCTCGGCATCATCCTGCCCGAGGACTACACCATCATCGCCTCGCGCGTTGCCATCGTGCCGCGCGCGGCGCGTTCGCCGGGGCTCGGGGCGCTGTTTCTCGACTACCTGCTGTCGCCGGAAGGGCAGGGAACGATCGCCGGCCAGTCGGGCCTCGGTGCGGTCCATCCGGACATCGGCGGCGCCGGCGCCGCCGCGGCGATGCAGGCCCGTCACGGGGCGCGGCTGCGGCCGATCAGCGTCGGGCCCGGGCTGCTCGTCTATCTCGACCAAGTCAAGCGCCGCCGGCTGCTGCAGCGCTGGAACGACGCGCTGGTCGCACGCTGAAGACACCGTTTCCGCGGTGACAGCTTCGCGACAGCTTTGTATTGTACCGTCAGCCCTGCCGTGACAACCTCGCCGCCTTACGGATGCGAAGCGAGGGGCGGCGCAGGGAGGTAACGGCCTCATTATCGGGCCGCGTGTTGGCATCCCGCGTTCCGCCCGGACGGCACTTCGATCTTTCGCAAGTGAGGATGAACATGACCCGAATTCCCCAAACTGTCCCCCGCCGCGCCATGCTTGTCGGTATCGCCGGCGCGGCAGCGCTTCTCACGGTCGGCGGCGGCGTGTCCGCGGTCGAGATCAATGAGATCCATTTCCTGATCCCGGGCGGCGCCGGCGGCGGCTGGGACGGCACCGCGCGCGGCACCGGCATGGTGCTGACCCAGGAAAAGCTGATCGAGAATGCGAGCTACGAGAACATGTCCGGCGGCGGCGGCGGCAAGGCGATCGGCTATCTGATCGAGACCGCCGACCGCCAGCAGGGCACGCTGATGGTCAACTCGACGCCGATCGTCGTGCGCTCGCTGACCAAGGTGTTCCCGTATTCGTTCCGCGACCTGACGCCGATCGCCCGCATCATCGGCGACTACCAGGCGATCGCGGTGCGGCCGGACTCCGAGATCAAGTCCTGGGCCGACGTCGTCGCCCGCTTCAAGGAGAACCCGCGCAGCGTCAAGTTCGCCGGCGGCTCGGTGCGCGGCGACCTCGACCATCTGGTGCCGGCGATGGCGATGAAGGCGATGGGGCTGGACCCGAAGCAGGTCGCCTACGTTCCCTATGACGCCGGCGGCAAGGCGCTGGCCGGCCTGCTGTCCGGCGAGACCGAGCTGCTGACCACCGGCTTCGGCGAGGCGATCGGCCCGCATCGCGACGGCCAGATCCGCATCATCGCGGTCTCGTCCGTTCAGCGGATCGACGGCATCCCGACGCTGAAAGAGCAGGGGGCCGACGTCGAGTTCGCCAACTGGCGCGGCTTCTTCGCGGCGCCGGGCATCTCCGCGGAACGGGCGCAGGCCTATGCCGACCTGCTGAAGAAGATGCAGGAGACCGCCACCTGGGAGGACCTGCGGGCCAAGAACGGCTGGCAGAACCTGTACCTGCCGGGCGACCAGTTCACCGTCTTCCTGAAGCAGCAGGAGGACGAGATCGGCGGGCTCATGCGCGAGCTCGGCTTCCTGAAGTAGGGGGCCCGAACCGCAGCGGCGCGGGCCGGGCGCAGGGAAGTCCGTCCCGCGCCCGGCCCTTGCCGGAGACGAACCAGCGGAGCATCCGGGCATGACGCTCAACCGCGACGCCGCAGCCGCCCTCGGCTTCCTCGCCTTTTCCATCGCCTATGGCTGGCAGGCGACCGGGATCGACCTGTTCCCGGGCCAGGAGTACGAGCCGTTCACGCCGCAGACCTTCCCGCTCGCGCTCGCCGTCGTCGGCGGCGTGCTCGCCTTCCTGCAGCTCGTCAAGTCGCTGCGCGCGGCGCCGGAGGCGGGCGACTCCTGGGCGCGCTACGACTGGACGCGGGTCGGCCTGCTGATCGTCACCATGATCGCCTACGGCGCGACCTTCACCTGGCTCGGCTTCATCGTCTCGACCGTCCTGTTCCTGGCCGCCGGCTACCTCATCCTCGGCGAGCGGCGCCCCCTGGTGATCGGCGCCGCCTCGGTCGGCGTCGCGGTCGGCTTCTGGGCCATCATGACCCGGCTGCTGGGGCTGTATCTCGCCCCCGGCGAGCTGTTCCGCGGCTGGCTCTGGTAGGGCGCGCGCCATGCTCGAAGGCATCCTGACCGGCCTGTCGACGGCGTTCACGCCGATGAACCTGCTGATGGTGTTCGTCGGCTGCTTCGCCGGCACCTTCATC
>JABAOD010025599.1_pt1 | contig 14179 bp, 15 predicted proteins | sample 7062151 | NCBI WGS metagenome assembly JABAOD01 (sample SAMN14538626, study PRJNA623070) | marine sediment metagenome | biome: marine biome [ENVO:00000428]; feature: marine pelagic biome [ENVO:01000023]; material: deep marine sediment [ENVO:00002113] | place: India: Gulf of Khambhat ... | reverse complement strand
CAGCGGCTCAAGGTAACAGCGAGAGCCGCCCTTGATGACATGCCATTGCGGACGGTCATTCACGCTCAGCAAGCCATGGTTCTTGAAGAAACGGGTAAAGAACAATAGCGGAAAATCGATCATCCGGCGGGTCGACGCCGACCAGATCGCGCAACCCATCGGCAGCAGATACTGGTAGCGAAATGCCTCGCCGTAGCCGTTCATCTCGAGATACTCTCCCAGCGTGACGTCGGCCGCAATCTCCCCCCTTTCGAGATCGCTTACGGCTTCGCGGTTGAACCGCAAAATGTCGCGTAACATACCGTGGAAAGAGGGCCGCAGCAGGTTGCGCCGCTGCGCGAAAAGCGTGTTCAGATTATTCCCGCCATACTCGAGCCCGCTGGCGTCACAACGCACGCTGAAACTCATCTCGGTCGGCTGCGTCTCGACGCCGAGTTCNNAAATTGGGGTAGGTCCAGTCATTGTAAACGATAAAGCCGGTGTCGATCGCGTACTCGCGTCCCGCCAGTTCCACATCGATCGTCGCGGTGTGCCCGCCGATGCGCTCGGCCGACTCAAAAATCGCAATATCGTGCCCGTCGCGCAGGTAATACGCGGCGCTCAAACCGGATATACCGGTCCCGACAATTGCAATCCTCATTGGCCGACCCCTCGGTCGCTCTGGTCTTGTTGTTGATTATTCCTGGGCGCGAACCGGATCGACTCCGGCCACGCTGTTGCCGCGCATAGCCCTTTTTTTCTCGGCGACAACCTGCCGAGCTTATCACAGGTAATCCGCGAATTGCATCCGGCCGCGGTGCTCGCTCGGTCCACCGCCCTAACTCGCCCGGTTCAGATTGAGCCAACGCGCAAACCGGCCCAGCCGGGGCAATTGGTCATAGCGCATTGCGGCAAGATCGTACAAGTCTTCGTGGAACTCGATCTTGTCACGACCCTGCAAATGACTGACACCGCGCAGACTGATCGCCCGCCCGCCCGCGCGCGGATGCTTAAAATGCAGGTTCCACTTGAGGTAAACCGTGTTGCCCAGCGCCAGTTCATCGAGGTATTCGAAGCGCCCGTCGTCCAGGTCGTCGCGCAGGCGAGCAAAATAATCCTCGAGCTCCACCAGGCCGCGAATCTCCCGCGCCGGGTCGCGAAACACGATTCGATCCGAGTAAAGCTCGCGCAAGCGGCTCGGATCGGCGTGCCGCGGAATTCTGAAAAACTTCTTGAATCGATCAACAAGGGCCGGGGTTGACTGCATATCAGCTTACTCTCATGCTTTCGCTTTCGGACCTGTTATACGGACCCATGTCATCGCTGGATCAGTCTCCGCTACCAGCGCTGCGGCACTTTTAGCACCTGCGAGACATCGTAGCCAACCTCGGCGAGCAGTTTCAGCATCGCGTCGTACTCGGCGGTTTCGATTTGGGGGGTCCTCGCCATTATCCATACGTAATCGCGCGCACTGCGGCCAATAATCGTGCGCGCGTAATCATCGCTCAGGTAAATGATGCGGTACTCGGCCTTGAACGGCCAGATGAACTGCATACCCCAGACCGCGTTGGAAGGATCGTCGCGCACGAAGCCACGCGGGTTATAGCGTTTGAGCTCGCCGTCGAAGTCGCCGTCACGGAAAGTGAAGGTAGTGGCAATCGTGCCGTCATCGTCGAGACGATAGGATTCTACCGCGTTGTGCGCACCCTCTTCGACGAAGGTCGGTATGTTGGCGATGACGTACCAGTCGCCCATGAAGCGCTCGAGATCGACGTAGTCGACGGTGCGCATCGGCTGGGTCGATGCGCAGGCACCGAGCGTCAACAGGCCGACGAGGGCAGCTCCGACCAGGCGTATCCGGGACATATCAGGGATCGACCATGTCACGCGGAGCCAATTTCTCCGCGACGGGTTGATCGAGACGCGCCATCGTGGCAACCCCTTCGGGCAAATACCGAATGACCCTGCCGTCGACCCGCGATTCCAGGCATAGCCACCTGCCGGTGTCCGCGGCATACCAGACGGTGATATCAATACCGCGCTCGCGATTGCGCAAGCGGTAGCGCTCGGCAGCAACCTGCTGCTCGTCGAAACGCAGGCGCTCCAGGCCTCCTGATTCGACCTCTATCTCGAGAAACTCTCCGTTTTGCGAATTCAACAAACGCGTCTGGCTGAGGTAATCTCGATTCCAGTAGGCAAAGGTCATCACGCAGTTCGCATCGAGTTGCCGCTGGCCGTCCTGAGTCGAAACCTCGAAGTCCTCGCCCCGGTCCTTGCCGTCCACCGCGAACTTGTCGCCATTGTCGTCGGTGCGCGAATCGATCTGGTCGAGACAGCCGTTGCGCCAGCGTTCGCGATTTGCGTGGTCGTAGGAATAAACCGTAATGCCAAGGAAAGTCACCCTGAAGTCAGCGTCGATCTCGACGATTTCGTCACCCGCCTCGCGACTGACGCGAAAATTGTGCGTGCCGATCTCGTCATCGTTGAGCAACACGCGAAAGCGGAATTCTTTGCTGCTGGTTGCCGACGCCTGGGCCTGCCCGGCAAATACGAGCATTACCGCAAAACACGCGGCCGCGATACGGAGCAGTGAATGTTTGAGTTGCATCACCTTAACTCCGCTGCGCCGCGGTGCTGCTTTTCTTCGGCGGCAACGGGATAAACGCGCTGGTCCGCTCGACGTAGTCGGCATAGGCAGGCCGGCGGTCGCCGATGTCTGCTTCGAGCAGCGAAACGCCGGACACCTTAAGCAGCAGAAAAGTCATGACCACGGGCGAAACCAGTGCCCACCAGGCACCCGCGCCGAGCGCGATCAGGCCGAATCCCCACCAGATCGCCGCGTTGCCGAAGTAGTTAGGATGGCGGGAGTAGCGCCACAATCCACTATCGAGCACCTTGCCCTTGTTGCCCGGATCCGCCTTAAAACGGCTGAGCTGGTAATCGCCGCCTGCTTCGAAAACGAAACCGACGAACCACAGCGCGATGCCGATATAATCGATCGGCCCGAGCGGCGCCTGTCCCGCGCTGGCCGCCAGCAGCGGCAGCGATACGACCCAGGCAATCGCGGCCTGCAGGCCGAACACGATGTAGAGACTCTTCAGGGCGAAATTCGGTTCGTTATTCTCGCGGATCTTCTGGTAACGGCGGTCTTCTTCCTCGCCCCAGTTGCGCCAGGTAATATGCGTAAACAGGCGCAGCGAAGCGACCGTGATCAGGACCAGCACGATCTGCGCCCGCGGCCCCACCTGCGGTAGCGTCAGGTAATACGTCACCGCGGCGAAAACGAACATCGCCGGCCACAGGCTGTCGACGATACTGACGTCTCGCCGCACGAGGCTAATAAGCCATACCAGCACACCGGCGGCAAGCAATACCGCCAAGCCGGTCAAGAAGCTGTCCAGATAAAACATAACGCCCTCTATCAATCGATTGCGGCCGCAACGGCACGCGGCGCTTCCGCCGAATCGAACCCGTTCCAGCGATTGGAAATTAACATCATCAGCGGCATCAGCACGGCCCAGCCAAGTGCAAGCGCGGTCAGACCCGCCGTGTAACTGCTGAACACCACCCCATCGAGACGTTCTCCGGCGAGAAACGCGAGCGGTCCGCCGATCGCGCCGAACACGGAGGCCAGCACGAGGTGTTGCTTGAACCAGCGCAGGCTCACGTTGAACGTGGTCGCGAATCCGATCCAGAGCGCGACGATCCAGTAGGGCGCAGTACCGTCGATCAAAATGCCGTTCGGGTAGACGAGCCACCCGGCCGCAACCAGCAGGCTGTCCCAGACGCCACCGATCACCGCGGCGATCAGGATCAATACCACTTCTGGTCCCGGCCTGTCCGCGCAGGAGAGGTGATAGGCCACGGCCAGCGCCGCGGCAACGACGCCGGTCAGCGGCAGGCCGTTGGCCGCGCCGATGATGCAAGCCAGCCAACAAGCCTGGTAGATGACGATATTGATCAGAATTTTCATCCGCTCCCCCGCTAACCCTGCGGACGCTCGAACAAATAGTGGCTAACCCACCATTCCTGACCGTCGCTGTAGCCGAACAACTCGGCACAGGCCATGAAAAACAAACGCCAGCGTACCCACCAAACGTCCGCATCGGCGCCGTAGGTCCGATGCAGGATCGGCATTATCCGATCCTTGCGCTCATCCATGCGCGCGAGCCAGGCATTCAATGTTTTTTCGTAGTGACGACCGTCCCAGCGCCACTGCCTGCAAAGCCGCAGATCCTGCTGAAAGCGAAGGGGAAGGGCATCGCTGGGCATAATTCCACCACTGAAAAAGTAGCGGCTCATCCAGTCACTGGCATCGCGATCGACAAACTCGTAAGGCACCAGGCGGTGGCAAAAAATGTGCATGAAGAAACGCCCGCCCGGTTTGAGCCAGCCATGCACGCGCCCGAACAATTCCCGGTAATTACGCATGTGCTCGAACATTTCCAGCGATACGACTCGGTCGAACCGCTCATCGGTGGCAAAATCGTTCATATCGGCAGTGATGACGCGCACGTTGTCTAGCCCCTGACGCGCGGCCTCGGCCTCGATGTACTCGCGCTGTCCATTCGAATTGGACACGGCCGTAATGTGCACGTCGGCATAATGCCGAGCAATCCACAGGGTAAGTGCGCCCCAACCGCAGCCGAGCTCCAGTACCTTCATACCGTCGGCGATCCCGGCACGTTCGCAAGTAATACGCAAAGCCGAGTTTTCCGCCTGCTCGAGGCTGCGATCGCCTGCATCCCAGTAACAGCTGCTGTACTTGCGCTGCTCGCCGAGCACCTCGAGAAAAAACTCAGCCGGGAGCTCGTAGTGCTGCTCGTTGGCCTTCTCCGGTATGGGCGCAACCGGCGACTCGTTCATCATCCGCACGAACTCGCCTAGCCGCGTCGCCGCGTCGGCGCAATCGGTCGCATTGATCTCCCGCAACCTTTGCTGCAACAACCGCCGAATGCCGGCGCGAACCACCCGATCTGGCACCAGGCCCTGTTCGACCCAGCCTATCGCCCGGTTACTCGCTGCGCTCATCTATTTAAGTCCTCCTGTGCGTCACAATTGCGCTTTCAATCGCTGCCCCCCCTAGCCTCGAGCGTTTTGCTTCGGGCCAGCCGGTGATGGCACTGATACGCGGCCCGGCAATAATTGGATCAATCTGGTGATCCATCTTTTTGCTAACCGCGTATAATGCCCAACCTTACAGGACGAACCAGTGAAATGGCCACTATGACCAAACAAAGCGTGCCCGGTGACAAGCTAACGGCCCTGACCGAATGCATCGCCAAAATTGCCGAACGCCAGGACAAGGACGCTTTCGCCGACCTGTTCGATCACTACGCGCCCCTGATCCGTGCGTACAGTCTTGCGCGCGAGCCGGGCGCTGACCTCGTCGCCGATGAACTCGTCCAGGAGGTCATGACGCGGGTATGGCTCAAGGCGGACAAGTATAACGCCCGACTGGCCAACCTGAACACGTGGATCTTCACTCTAGCGCGGAACTGCCGCATCGACTATCTGCGCCGCAACAGTCGCTACGTGACCGAGATCGACCCGACCGACCTGTTCAACGAAATCGAGGACGAGAATCCCGGCCCGTTTCAGCAGGTGCAGCAAAACCGGGCCGCGGAAAGTATTAGAGCAGGACTGGACGAACTGCCAAGAGAACAAGCTGAAATCTTAACCAAGGTCTATTTAGAGGGGAAAAGCCACCAACAAACCAGTGACGAGCTCCAGCTGCCACTGGGCACCGTTAAATCGCGTGTCCGGCTTGCGTTGAAGAAGCTCGAAGTTATGGTCGAGAGGTAAATCATGGACAAAACACTCAATCACCCCGCTAACGAATTACTCGCATCCTACTCCGCCGGCAGCCTGCCGCTNNAGATGAATTACTGGCCTCCTACTCCGCCGGCAGCCTGCCGCTGAGCCAGGCGCTGTGCATCTCTGCACACCTGGAGCACTGTGACCAGTGCGGCGCGCAGTTACGCCGTCTTAACCGCGTCGGCAGTGAACTGATGCAAAAATTGTCTCCTGCACCTGCGTCGGAAGACCTGAAGCAGCGCTTGCTCGAGCGCCTTGACGATATCGTCGACGAACCCGCTCGCGCCGAGCCGGCGCGCGACTCCTCGGTCCCGCGCTGCCTGCGCCAGTTCATCACCGGCAGTTACGACGAACTCAAATGGAAATGGGTATCTCCCGATATTCACAGCGTCCAGTTATGTCGAGACAGTAACGGCGCAAAGGTCGAGCTGTTGAAAATCAAGCCCGGCGGGTCGGCAACCACGCATACCCATCTCGGTGACGAGTACACGGTCATTCTCGAAGGCAGTTTTTCCGATGAACAGGGGGTTTATCGCCAGGGCGACTTCATGGTCAAGGACGCCAACGACCAGCATACTCCTGTCGCGACGCGAGATCGGGAGTGCATTTGTCTCGCGGTCACCGAGGGGCCGATCCAGTTCACCGGCCTGTTTAGCCGCATGCTCAATCCGCTGATCCGGCGCAGCTACGCGTGAGCCGCTGCCGGTCAAACGACTATTGAGTACCGTGCAAGCGCAGCAGCATGAGAAAATTCCGCTTGGTATCAGCAGCTGCCTGATCGGTGAAAAGGTCCGCTTCGATGGCGGACACAAGCAGAACCGCTACATTCTCGACACGCTGGGCCACTACTTCAGCTTCCGTAGTTTTTGCCCGGAAATGGCGATCGGCCTCGGCGTGCCGCGGCCGACTATTCACCTCGTCGAAATCAACGGCCGCATCGATGTCGTCGGCGTCAAGGATGATTCGCTGAACGTCACGCAACAGCTGATCGATGTCGCCCAGGCGCAACAATCCTGGCATCGCGAAGTCTATGGTTACATCGTGAAAAAGGATTCGCCGAGCTGCGGCATGGAGCGCGTCAGGGTCTACCAGAACGGCCAGGCGCAGCGCAAGGGCGCGGGCCTCTACACGTCGACGATGATGAAAAGCTTTCCCACCCTTCCGGTCGAGGAGGAGGGCCGCCTCGGCGATCCGGTGCTGCGCGAAAGCTTCATCAAGCGCGTCTACATCTACAAGCGCTGGCACGACATGATCGAGCACGGTCTCGACTGGGCCGCGTTGACCGATTTTCATGCGCGTCACAAGCTGATTTTATTCAGCCACCACCAGGAGCGCGCGCGCAAGCTCGGGCGCGAGCTATCCGGCGCACACCAACAGCCGATCGAAGATTACGCGCCGCGCTATCTGGAAGAATTGATGCGTATCCTGAAAATCAGCGCCAGGCGATCGAATCATGTCAATGTGCTCGAGCATATCCGCGGCTACCTGAAACGGGATCTCGACAGTGACGACAAGCGCGAGCTGAGCGAGAGCATCGAAAACTATCGTCTCGGCTATCTGCCCCTGATCGTACCGATTACCCTGCTGCGCCACCATTTTCGCAAATGCCCGAACGAATACATCGAGCGTTCCTACTACATGCAACCCCACCCGGATGAGCTGATGCTGCTCAATTCCGTGTAATCGCCGCCGCGTCGAGCCCCGATCAGAAAACGATGACCGACCAGAGCCTTTCCGTCGTCTGGTTCCGCCAGGACCTGCGCCGCGCCGACAACCCGGCGCTGAACGCCGCCGCCGAGCGCGGACCCATACTGCCGATCTACATTCTCGACGACGCCAGCGCGGGCGCCTGGAAAATGGGCGCCGCGAGTCGCGTTTGGCTGCACCATTCCCTGCGCCAGCTCGACGCGTCGCTGAACGGCAGGCTGCGGCTGTTTGTCGGCGATGCGCGCGACGTCATTAACAAACTCGTCGAAAACCTGCCGGTCGGTTCGATCTACTGGAATCGCTGCTATGAACCCTGGCGCATCGAGCGCGACAAGCGCATCAAGCGGGAGCTCGGCTCGCTCGATATCGATCACGCCAGTTTCAATGCCTCCCTGTTATGGGAACCCTGGACGGTGAGCAAACAGGATGGGGAAGCCTACCGCGTGTTTACGCCGTTTTACCAGAAAGGCTGCCTGCAGGCCGAGGCGCCGCGTTCACCCATCGGCGCGCCGGCGCGATTGCATTACTACGATGGCGACGTCGACGAATCCTGCGACCTGGAGGCGCTGGACCTGCTGCCCGAGCAGGACTGGGACGAAGCGCTGGCGCGCCACTGGAAAATTGGTGAAGCCGGCGCGGCCGAGGCGCTGGACGACTTTTGCGATAACGCGCTCCGCGACTACAAGCGTGGTCGCGACTTTCCCGCGTTGCAGGCAACCTCGAGACTGTCTCCCCACCTGCACTTCGGCGAGATATCACCGCACCAGGTCTGGCATCGCATCGAACACGAGGGGCTGCGCGACGGCAGCGGCAACGCCGCGCACTTTTTGCGCGAACTCGGCTGGCGCGAGTTTTCCTATCACCTGCTGTATCACAACCCGACGCTGCCCGAGCGCAACTTCAATGCGAAGTTCGATGGCTTCGAGTGGCTGACCAGCCGCGCCGACCAGACCGCGTGGCAACGTGGAAAAACAGGTTTTCCGATTATCGACGCGGGTATGCGTGAACTCTGGCAAACAGGGTATATGCACAATCGCGTACGCATGATCGTCGCGTCCTTCCTGATCAAGAATATGCTGGTCCACTGGCGCCACGGCGAGGACTGGTTCTGGGATTGCCTGGTCGACGCGGATCTCGCCAGCAATAGCGCAAGCTGGCAGTGGGTGGCCGGGTCCGGCGCGGACGCGGCGCCCTATTTCCGTATTTTCAACCCGCTGCTGCAGAGCGAGAAATTCGATCCCGATGGGGAGTACATCGCCCGCTACTGTCCCGAATTATCCGGCTTGCCGGCCAAATACCGGCACAGGCCATGGGACGCTCCCGAAGAGACGCTTGCCGAAGCGGGCATTGAAATCGGGGTTGATTACCCGCGACCGATGCTGGATTTAAAGGCCACGCGGGAACGCGCGCTGGAGCGATTCAAGGCGCTATCCTGAACGCCTCTTGACCGAGTCAGGCCGCTTCGATTTCCTTGATGTGCGCCTGGCACTTCTCCATTGCCGCGGCCATTTGCTTACCGCTCTGGAAGCGTTCGGCCGCTTCTTTTTGCAGCGACTTATCGATCACGTTGCCCACGCAGGGCGGCAGGTCGCTACGATAGCGACGAATATCGGGGTGATTCTCGTTGGCGATGTTGTACATCAGGTTGGCGATAGAGTCTCCCTTGAAGGGCAGCTCCGCGGCGAGCATCTGGTAAAGCGTGACGCCGAGCGAGAACAGGTCCGCGCGGCCGTCGACCTTCTTGCCGGCGAGCTGCTCGGGCGACATGTAGTACGGGCTGCCGAGCACGGTGCCGGTCTTGGTCTTGCTCGCGTCGGTCAGGCAGGCGACGCCGAAATCGGTAATCTTGGCGACGCGTTTTTCCGCGTCATAAATAATGTTGGCCGGCTTGATATCACGGTGTACGACATGCTGCTGATGGGCATAGTCGAGTGCATGCGCCACGCTGCTGATGATCTCGAATATTTCGCTTACCGGCAGGCGTGTTTTCGCCGTACTGTAGGCGGTCAGGTCCTTGCCCTTCAGGTAATCCATTGCAATATAGGCCAGGTCCTGCTCGTCACCGACATCGTATACCGTGACGATATTAGGGTGGTCCAGCCGCCCCGCGGCTTCCGCCTCGCGGAAGAAGCGGGTGCGCACTTCGTCACGCATACCCTCTTCGATTTCGCTGGACAAGACCATCGTCTTGATCGCCACGGTGCGGCCGATTTTCTCGTCATGGCCGAGATAAACCATGCCCATCGCGCCGCGCCCGATTTCGGAATCGATTTCGTAACGACCGAGTTTCGGCTTCTGGATGCCGGTCTTGCTCGAAATCAGGGTCGGGCCGGGTCCGGTCGGATCGTGGCTGGAAAGCACCACGGTCTGGGCTGCCTGCTCGTTTTGCTGGATGCGGTCCCCGACGTCGTTGTACTTCGAATTTTGCTCGTGGATGAACTTGAACACGGCCGCGGCTTTATTAAACTGACGCTTGCGCTCGTAGTCCAGTCCGAGGTTGTAGACCTGGCCGAGCAGGCCGTCGTCGGGTGCACAGCTGCGATACTTTTCAAACGCCTGGTCGAGCTGACCCTGCGCGTGCAGCGCCTGGCCCAGCTGCCGATTGGCAGCAGACAAGTCGCCCTGGACCTGTCGCAGGCGCACGTCGAACGAATGGCGCGTAGCCAACACCAGGTGACCGATCACGATCAGCATGACCGCAGACATCATCGGTACCCACAGCGCCTGCGAACTCATCAACACGAAGTGTGCGTTGAAAATCATGACCACGAGAAACAGGCTGAGAAAAAACGCGGTGTTGGTGCGAAAGCGGGTCAGTACGAACATCAGGTAAAGCCCCAGCGTGACGAACAGCCCGCGCAATGCCCAGCTCGACCACTCGGGCAGACGATACAGCTCTCCGTTGAGCAGGCTGGAGACGCTGTGCGCGGTGGCGAGCGTCGGCGCGATTGCATTTCCGACCGGTGTCGGCCGAGGTTGCGCGAGGCGCGGGGAAGTCGGGCCTACCAGCACGATCTTGTTTTGAAATGTCGACGCCGGCAGCGAGCCATCGAGTACGTCGATCAGCGAGTAAACCCTGAACGGGGAAACGCCGTCGCGATCGGCGTAAAAGCGCGGGTAAATCATGAAATCGATGTCGGCGCCCAGGTCCTTGCCACCGAGCATCGGGCTGACGCTGGTGCGGGACTCGATATGCTGCATCGACAGACCCTTGCTGCGGGTTGCGACCATCAACGCGAAGGACGGCAGGAACTCCTGCCCATAGCGAACGATTAACGGCTCGCTACTGATATTGTCGGCGAAGCTGACCACGCCGATCGCGCCAACCTGCCGCGCGAGTTTCTCGATCGGGGGAAATATCTTTTCGGCGCGGGTTACGCTGGGTTGCGGCGACCCAAACTGATGATTGCCGTTGATGCGAACATTGGGCAGCGCGAACTTCTGCAGGTGTTTCGGCAGCGACGCCGTGAGGCCGGGTGTCGGATCCTGGCCCGGAATATACGGCATGGATAAAACGATACGTCCGCCCTTCTTGAAACTGCTCGCGAGATTGTCGTCGCCAAGCAAAACCGACTCGGTCTTGCGTAATGCCCGCCTAACCCGTCGGCTGAGCTTGTTCTCCCTGCGCAGCACTTCCCGCAATTCCACGACCGACGACAGTCCGACCTCGTATTGCGGCGTATCCAGCGGCAGGTTGTATCCGATTACCCGGGGCTTGCCCTTGGCCAGCGTCTTGGTCGTTTCCGCGAGCACGTCGCGCGACCAGGGCCAGGCGCCCAGTGCCTGTAGCGACTTGTCGTCGATCGCCACCACAACCACGTCTTCATGCGGATCCTTGGCCGAGGAAAACTTGACGCCGAGATTATAAGCGAGGCGATCGAGCGCACTGAACCAGCCCGCTTCCGCAAAAGCCAGGATCAGTAGGGTAATGACCAGCCCGAGGAACCAGTCCTTCTTTAACCAGGATTTAATAAACGACATCCAGGCTTATTTTTCGAACGACGCAGCCATGCAAAGATATATAGCCTATTCACACCGAATTTCCTGAACTGTGTCACATCGAAAGGTCACTCTACCGCCTCCCGTCCAGGCAAATTCGCGTGCCGTTTTGAGGTCGCCCGACGCGCATTTTTCGGCGGCCTGCCGGCGATCTCATATTCTATTTCCGACAGTATCGGAAATCCTCACCATCGAATCCGATTCTGCGCGCGCCCGGGCGCCTGCTCTGCTTGCCTCGATTCGAGCGACAGGTCTTGTTGCCGCGCTGTGGATAACTCGCTGCCCGCAATCCAGCGATTGCTCTTGCCGATACATTCTTTTAGCCTTGACCTAAAACCGGGCCAAGCATGGATTCGATCAAGCTACTCTCGACGCGGCGCTTTCGCCCGTTCTTCCTGACCCAGTTACTCGGGGCATTCAACGACAACCTGTACAAAAACGGGCTCACGATCTTTATCGCCTTCCAGGCGGCGAGCGTGTCGCGTAGCGAGAGCAATACCCTGGTCAACCTGGCCGCCGGTTTGTTCATCCTGCCCTTCTTCCTGTTCTCGCCGCTCGCCGGGCAGCTCGCCGACAAGTACGAAAAGGCGATGCTGATCCGGCGCATCAAGCTGCTCGAGATCGGGGTCATGTTACTCGGCGCAATGGCCTTCATATTGCAAGACCCGGTGTTCCTGGTCGGGGTCCTGTTTTTAATGGGGACACAGTCGGCGCTGTTCGGCCCGGTCAAGTACAGCCTGCTGCCGCAGGCGCTCGACCCGGCGAACTCGTCGGCGGCAACGCGATGGTCGAGTTCGGCACCTTCATCGCGATCCTGTTTGGCCTGATCGCCAGCGTTTACGTAATCGACTACGGCACCGCTGCCATCGCGGCAGCGGTAGTGCTGGTAGCCTGCCTCGGCTACTGGGCCAGCCACGGCATACCGGCACTGGCCGCCGGCGCTCCGGAACTGCGCATCAGTTTCAACCTTCCCCGGCAAACCCTGCAAATTATGCGCGATGCGCGTGCGAATCGCAGCGTGTTTTATTCGGTGCTCGGCGTTTCCTGGTTTTGGTTCATCGGCATTACCTACGTCACCCAGCTGCCGAATTACGTGCGCTACGAACTGGGCGGCAACGAGCAGGTATACGTTCTGCTGCTGGCGATGTTTTCGGTCGGTATCGGTGCAGGCTCGTTTCTCTGCGAACGCCTCTCCGGGCGCATGGTCGAGATCGGGCTGGTGCCCTTCGGCGCACTTGGCCTGACCCTTTTCGGTATCGACCTTTTCTTCAACCAGGGGCTGGCTCGCGGAGGCTTATTGCTCGGCCCGGCCGAGTTCATCGCCCTGTCCTCGAGCCTGCGTGTCTGCTTCGACATCGTCATGCTCGGTGTTTCCGGCGGCATGTACATCGTGCCGCTGTATGCGCTCATCCAGCAACGCAGCGATTTCCACAAACGCTCGCGCGTGATCGCGGCGAACAACGTATTGAACGCGTTGTTCATGGTAATCGCTTCGATATATGGCCTGCTCGCGCTCCGCGCCGGAGTTTCGATTCCGATGCTGTTCCTGATTATGGCGCTGATGAATGCGGCGGTGGCTTTGTTCATCTTCACGCTGGTACCCGAGTTCTTTTTACGCCTGCTGGTCTGGCTGCTGGTTCACACGATTTATCGTGTCGACAAGCGAGGCCTCGAAAACATTCCCGACGAGGGACCCGCGGTGCTGGTCTGCAACCACGTCAGCTTCGTCGACGCGCTGGTGCTGGCCGGCTGCGTGCGCCGGCCGATTCGCTTCGTCATGTATTACAAGATATTTCGGCTGCCGGTGCTGTCGTTCGTGTTTCGCACCGCCGGCGCGATTCCGATCGCCGGCGCGCGCGAGGATGAGACGATGATGGAGCGTGCCTTCGAAGATATCAGCAAAGCCCTGCGCCAGGGTGAAATCGTGTGCATATTCCCCGAGGGCCAGATCACTCAGGACGGCGAAATGCAGCCGTTTCGCCCCGGCATATCCCGCATCCTGGAGCGCTACCCGGTGCCGGTGATTCCGCTGGCGCTGCGCGGGCTGTGGGGCAGTTTTTTCAGCCGCGCCTACGGCAGCGCGATGTCGCGGCTGTTTCCGCGAGGCCTCTACAGCCGCATCGAAATCGTCGTCGGCGATTCGGTCGAGGCCGCGGCCGCGACGCCAGAGGCATTGCAACAACGCGTGCTCGAACTGCGCGGCAGCCGTCTCTAGCGGCCGGACCGGCATCCCGAAACTACGCTCGATACCGATGTCAGGCTATAGGAATGCACACCCGACTTGCCTATAATTAGCCGCCTGTCCAATCACGCAACCCGCAGGTGCCGTCATGAGCCAGCCAGCCGAATCCGTAGCCGCCGAAGTCCCCCGCCTGACACATTATATAAATGGCGAACGCGTCGCCGGAGTCAGTGATCGCTTTGGTGATGTATTCAACCCGAGCCTCGGCGTCAGGGCGAGCGTCGTGCCGCTGGCATCGAAGGACGAGGTCGAAGCGGCGATCGCCGTCGCCGAGGCGGCATTCCCGGCCTGGGCGGCGACCTCGGTGCTGCAGCGCGCGCGCATCATGGCGCGCTACGTGCAGCTCCTCTACCAGCACCAGGAAGAACTCGCCGAACTGGTATCGAAGGAACACGGCAAGGTCTTCGAGGATGCGATGGGCTCGGTGCTGCGCGG
>JABAOD010002498.1_pt2 | contig 14185 bp, 9 predicted proteins | sample 7062151 | NCBI WGS metagenome assembly JABAOD01 (sample SAMN14538626, study PRJNA623070) | marine sediment metagenome | biome: marine biome [ENVO:00000428]; feature: marine pelagic biome [ENVO:01000023]; material: deep marine sediment [ENVO:00002113] | place: India: Gulf of Khambhat ... | reverse complement strand
GTCCACCTGCACCGAGTGATCGATGACCAGCTCGGCCGGCTGCAGCGGGTTGATCCTGGAAGGGTCACCGCCCAGGGCGCGGAGGGCCTCGCGCATCGCCGCCAGATCGACGATCGCCGGCACACCGGTGAAGTCCTGCAGCAGCACCCGAGCCGGACGAAAAGCGATCTCCCGGGACGGCTCGGCTTTCGGACGCCAGCGTGAGAGCGCCTCGATGTCGTCGGGAGTGACCGTTGAGCCGTCCTCGTGCCGGAGCAAGTTCTCCAGCAAGATCTTGAGAGCGTAAGGGAGCCGCGCGACCGGCAGCCCCGCCTTCTCGAGCGACTCCAGCCTGGCGATCTGGTACAACCGTCCGCCGACGTTCAACCGTGCGTGACTCGAGTATGTATCCGCCATTGGAATGACTCCGTTTTCGGTTCGGAATGCTGATTTAGATAACTGTTGACCCGGGCGGCGCATTGTCAATGCCCGACCCCACGAGAAACGCGGGCGGCCCCCGGGGGGACCGCCCGCGCCCGCCCGCGCAAGTCTGCGCAACCGGCCCGGATTCGGGCCGCTAACGGTTGGACGCGTGTGCCGCGCGCAGCTCCTTGGCCATCTGCTTGATCTCGGCTAGGTGCCCCACCATCTCACTCCAGCCGTACCAGAGGCTGTAATCCGGGTTGGCGTGGAAGGCGCCCTGGAACGCCCGCATCCGATGCTCCAGGTGCATGACGAACAACTTCTGCTCGATCGGCGTCGGCGCGTCATGGAACGTGAGCAGGTCCGGATAGGCGTACGCGTAGTATTCCGGGTTGTCGAGAATCCCGTCCTCGTACAGCCCCGCCACGATCCGGATCGCCTCGGCCAGCAGGTGGTCCGCCTCACGAATGATATCGTCGCCCTTCTGCAGTTCCGACCGAGCGAAGTTGCGCGAGTGGCACTGACCGCAGATCGCGATCATCTTCTCGCGCTCCTGCTCCCAGTCTTCCTGCGTCAGCCGCGCCACGTCGGCCGCCTTGACCACGTCCAGCCGTCCGGTCGGCTGGCCTTGCGGATCGAGGACGCCCAGCGCCTTCAAGATCGTCGCCCGGTCCGCCGCCCACACCTCGTCATCGGGCATGGGCAGACGCACGGCGAGAAAGCCCCAGGCGGTGCGGACGGCGTGATTTCCATCCTGCATGTGGCAGGTCTGGCAGGTGGGGGCTGCGGCTCCCTCCGGTATCGCGCCGCTCTGCTTGAGCAGATAACGAACGCCGTGCTTGGAGCCGGAGTACATCTCCCACTGCGGGTGGTCGAACCCCATGTGACAGGTCTGGCACGCCTGCGGCTGTCGCGCCTCCTTCACCGAGAAAAGGTGTCGGGTGTGGCAGGCATCGCACGAGGCGAGGCCAAAGCCGGCACCGCTCTCCTTCAGGCGCTTGATCTCCTCGTCCGTCTTGAGCCCGATCTTGTGACAGCCACCGCAGCCCTTCATCCCCTCGGTCAGCGCCATCGGCTGCCAGTGGGTGGTCGGCATGGCGTTCATCGCCGCCCAAGCGAAGGCGTGCTTGCCGCTCTTGAACTGCTCGACTCGCTCCTTGTGGCACATCGCGCAGGTCTCTGGCGTTGGAATCGCGGCCTTTTCAACGTCCGCCTCCGAAGCGTGGCCGCTGCCGTGGCAGATGGCGCACTGAACACCAGCGCCACCGTGCCGGCTGAGCTGCCAATCCGAGACGATGCCCGGCGTGATTTGGCTATGACACTCGACGCAGGTTGCGGTGGGTGGCGTCGTCCGGCTCCGTTCAGCGCCAACGTCGGCAGACCCGAAAGCAGCGCCGGCAGACCAGCCAGTAGGGTCGAGCCTAATAGAAACGCGATTCTGTACATTGCGCCTCCTTCAAGCCTCGCATCTAGTGACCGTTGAGTGCCGGCCGTCCGTATCCACCCTGTCCCCGACATCTCGGGTCAGTATCAACCGCTTGGTTTTTCGGAGAGCCGAGCGCTCGAAGCTGCTCGATGGGCTGGGGCGAGTTGCGCTGATAATGGCCAGAGGGACGTGCGCGAGCAACCGGACGCGCCGCGCTCGCTCCCCTCTCGCGCGACGAACGTCACTTCCCCATCTTTCTACACACAGAGCTGAGTTCCGAGCTTCATCACGGCGAATCGAACCCGGGGTTGCGGAGTGCCAGGCCGCTGCCCTGACCGTAGATCGCGTCGCGGTCGCGGCCATCTCGTTGAAAGGAGGATCTTATGGCGGATCGAGTGCAGAAGGTCAATTACGTCTATGTGAAGGTGCCGAACCGCGCGGGACAGGGATCACATGTTCTGGGCGAGCTGAGGGAAGCGGGCGTCAACCTGCTGGCCTACAGCGGCTTCCCGGCGGGGGGCGGCAAGGCTCAGCTCGATCTGATCCCGGAGAACATGGCCGCCTTGAAGCGGGTCGCTCGAAAGAACGGCTGGCGCCTGAGCACAACCAAGAAGGGTTTCCTGGTTCAGGGGAACGACGAGATCGGAGCCGTGCACCGTCACATCGACAAGCTCGCCGCCAACAAGATCAACATCACGGCGGCCGATGCGGTGTGCGCGGGCAAGCGGCGCTACGGCATGATCCTCTGGGTCAAGCCCAAGGATTACAGCCGTGCGGCCAAGGTCCTGAGAGCTAGGTAGCGAGCGCCGCCATCCGGTCCCGGCGCCCGTCGAACGGCGGCGCGCCGGCTGGAATGCACCATCACGCCTCGCCGAGGTATACGGCGGGGCGTGTCCTATAGGGACCCGAGCGGGGAGAGCCTCAAAGCTTGAATTTCTCGCCGCGTTCGGGGATCCGAACGTCCGCCGCGCCGTTCTGGCGAAGTCCCTGCGCCAGCGCCGTCAAACCACTCTCTTCGCCGTGGACCAGGAAGAATCGCTTCACGTCACCCGCCTTCTGCACCCGCGACGCCCAGTTGAGCAAGCCGGAACGGTCGGCGTGGGCGCTGTACCCCTCCGCTTTGCGGACGCTGGCTCGAATCTCGTACTGCTCGCCGTAGATCGATACCGGATTCTTGCCCTCGAGGATCTTGCGACCGAGGGTATGCTCCGCCTGGAAGCTGACGAAGAGGACCACCGAGGCCGGCTCGGTCGCGTGATGTTTCAGGTGGTGGAGGATGCGGCCGCCCTCGCACATCCCGGAGGCCGCGATGATGACGGCCGGACCCCTCCGATCGTTCAGCTGCATGGACTCCTCGGCCCGCCGCAGGTAGCTGAGCCCGCTGAACGTGAGGAGATCGTGATCGGTGTCGGTCAGCAGCTCCTTTCTATATTGCGAGTCGTAGCACTCCGGGTGTAAGCGAAACACTTCGGTGGCGTTCACGGCCAGTGGGCTGTCGACGAAAACGTCGACCCGTGGCAACTTGTTATCTTCCCACAGCTGGTTGAGCCGATAGACAATCTCCTGTGTGCGCCCCACGGCGAACGCCGGTATCAAGAGCTTGCCGTCGCGGGCGACGATCTCGGCGATGGTCGACCGCAGCAACTCCCTGGCATCGCCCGTCGTCTCATGGAGCCGGTCTCCGTAGGTGCCCTCCATAATCACAAAGTCGGCGCCCTCGGCGGTGAACGGATCGCGAAGTATCGGCAGGCCTTTGCGCCCGATGTCGCCACTGAAGACCAGGCGTCGCTCGTGCCCCTTCTCCGTCAAGTCGAGCACCACGATGGCCGAGCCGAGGATGTGACCCGCATCGCGGAAGAACGCGCGTACGCCCGGAACGGGGTCGAACGGGTGGTCGTAGCCGACGCTATGAAACCGACCGAGCGCGTCGACGGCGTCTTCCTTGGTATACAGGGGTTCGAACGGGTTCTTCCCCTGCTTGCGCCTTCGTTTGTTGACGAAGCGGACGTCGTTCTCCTGCAGGTGAGCGGAATCGACCAACATGTAGGTGGCGAGGTCACGGGTTGCCGCGGTGGAGTAGATGCAGCCACGGAATCCGGCTCTGACCAGCGAGGGGAGGTTGCCGCTGTGGTCGATATGTGCGTGGGAGAGGATAACGGCGTCGATCTCGGCGGCATCGAACGGAAGCTTACGGTTGCGCTCGAACGCTTCCTTGCGTCGGCCCTGATACAGGCCGCAGTCGAGCAGGAGCTTTCGTCCCCCAACCTCGAGCAGGTGCATGGAGCCGGTGACGGTGCGAGCGGCTCCCCAGAATTGAAGTTTCATCTTTATCGGAGGTCTGTGCCGTCGTCGGTTGCGCTCAGCCGGCGTGCCGATCAGCCACCGCGACGGCGCCAAGCTGGCGAGCGCGGAGGTGGAGTCGCGGCGCGGGCGGCCGGCCGGTCGCCGTCAACTGCCGGTACTGGCGACCGATCAGAACGACGAGCGTGATCGTGAGCAGGACGAGGACGATGTTGAATACGCCGAAGTGCCTGGGTGCCATCGCGAAGTACGTCGTCCCGAGAAACACCAATACGGCGGAGGACACATCGCCGGCCCTAACGAAGAACGAGTCGATCGCTTGTTTGGCTTTGTACTTCTGCTCCCGTGTACAGGGTAAGAACAGCACGTTGCGCACCGTGTTCTGCAGCGAGTAGTCGGTGGCGTTCTCTGCCGTCTTCGCCCACCGGACGTAGGCGATTAACGGCAGAAAGGCGATCAGCGTGTTGGCGCCCAACGCGATCACCGGCAGGACGAGCAGGGACACGGAGACGCCCAGGTATTTGATGGCGCGCGAAACGAGAAACAGCTGGATGAACAGGCCGAGTGCGTTGACACCCGCGTAGAAGCGCGAATAGAACGCGCCGATGTACTCCCCCACCGACAGGCCACCCGCCTCACCGCTCGCCACCGCGGCCGAAGCCGTGGTCTCGACCAGCTTCCCAAGGATGTACTCCCCATTTGTGTTCACCCACGTGATAAAGAGCATGAGGAAGGCGATCATGACGAGATAGGGATAGGCGAACACCATTCGATACGGGTTCTCCACTCCCCGCAGATCGACCTCCTTCGCCGTCCGCTCGAGCACCGACCTGGCGTCCTCTTCGGCGCGCCTATCCTCGACTTCGCCCTCCAGCGCGCGCCTCACTTCGTCCATCCGGATCTCACCCGTGATCGACTTCCTCACCTCTTGCACGTCGATCTCGCCTGACAGCGCTTTGCGGACGTCGGCCAGAGGGATCTCTTGCGAGGCGGCCGGCAACGAGCCGGAGGTGAACGAATCCGGAAGATCGGCCTCCGTGCGGCCGCGCTCGCGCGTGTCGACCAGGTTGGTGACCGCCATCGCCAGCAACAAGAGACCGCTGGCGACCAGCATCGGTTCGTACAACCCCACGAGCTCGATCACACTGCCGGAGATGTAGCTGCCCATCACCGCACCGGCTGAAGCGCCGAAGGCGACGATAGGAAACAGACGCTCCCCCTCCTCCTGACTGTAGATGTCGTTGGCGAAGGACCAGAACTGGGCCACAAACATCAAGTTGAAGATGCCGATCCAGAGGAAAAAGATGATTGACTGCGCCAACAGCGGAGCGCCCAGGTGGCCGGCGAGATAGAACACGACCAGGCAGGCCGCAAAGAAGACCGTGACCACGTTGATCAGCCGCCGTCTGGGCATCCGGCTGGCCAAAGCCCCGTAAGCGGGTACGGCGGCGAGAAGCAAGATCGCCTGCCCGGCCGAAAGGTAGCTCTTCAGCTCGGCTCCGCCGCTGTCGAGGATCAGCGCTTCGCGCACCGGCTTGATGAAGTAATACGCGGTGAGGATGAGGAAGATGTCGAGTGACAGGAGCAGCGCGGTCGAGCTTTCGCCGGGTCGCACCTCAGCAAAGAGGCGCAACAAACGGTTGACCGGACTGAGGCGCTGTTCTCCTTGCACGGAACCCCTCCGGGTGTCCCGCCTGCTCTCTCAGGGCACGAAGTGGCCAACATAAATGAGGGGACCCGCGATGCAAGGACGGATGAGCTGCGACGGTCGATCTGATGACGCGAGCGATAGGCGCGATTCAGTCACCGCCCGTGTGGCCAACCTCCGAAGGCGATCGCAATTCGCGGCAAGACGTCACACGCCGGGCGCGGCGCTCTGCCTGAGAATGGCGTGCCGCTGCCCGTCTTCATCGTCGCGCCGGCGCTGCTCGGCGCGCCCCGGGGTGTGGACCGGCGTCAGGGACCGCAGAGCCTGCTGATCCCGATGCTGGCGATCGTCACTGTGCTCGCGGGGCTCGGTGGAGCGTTTCGCGTGAGGGCGCGTGCTCGATCGAACGGCTAACGAATCACGGCGTTCAATCGCGACCGGGAATCGGCGGCACGGGTGGAGCCCGCTTGACCGTTTCGAGGAGGGCTCGGAAGCGTGGCTCGCCTCGGATCGGGTCCCAGACCGGATCCCAGGGCAGCGAGTAGAGCTTGCGGTCGCGTTGCGCCTCGGCTCGCTCCAGCGCGTCGAGAGCGTCCGCGAATTGGCCGAGGGAGACAGCGGCGGCCGCATAGTCGACGTTCGAAATCGTCTCTCCCCGCGCCGCTCTGGCTCGTAGCTCGTCGCGCCGCCACTCCCAATAGCCCCGTCCACCTCTCTCCGAGACGGCTCGTCTCAGCTCGTCCAACGCCGCCCGATCCGCCGACGAGGCGCCCGTGCGATCCAAACGTTCCGCACGGACGGCGACCGCCTGTTCGAATTCACCCTCCAGGGCGTGGATGTGTTCGAGCGCCTCCCAAGCTTCCACGAGGCCAGGCTCGCGACCCAAGAGACGGCGCAACATCTCCACAGCCTCCACCGACTGCCCAGCCGCATCCAGACGCCGGGCGATGCCGACCAGCCGCTGCGGGTGAACCCCGATCAACGGCGGATGCTCCTGATCGATCACGACGCGCTCGAACTGCCGGCCGAAGTCGGTGAACGCCGCCAGCCATTCCTCGGTGGGCATCCCGGCAGAGTCGAAGGGCAACTTCCGGATCTCGACCAGCGCCTTGAGGGTGTCGGCCGTCTCGGCGATCCGTCGATACGTCTCCGTCAGCACGGCCCGCGATTCCGGCGAGCTGGGATCGAGCTTCAAAGCGCGCTCGGCTGCCTCCAGCGCGGCGGGCAGCAGCTCCGAATTCCGATCGGGGTCGCTGATATCGAGCAGGAGCTGCGCTCCTGCCAGACCAGTATACGCGGCCGCATTGGCGCTGTCCGTCCCGACGGCCTCGCGGTAGTGCTGGATGGCCCGCTCCAACGACTCGGGTGTGCCCTTGGATTGCTCGAACCGTCCGCGCAGGTAGGCCTCGTGGGCTTCGGGGTTCACGAACTGCAGCGAGGCGACCCGAGTCGCGGGCAGCGGTGTGATCTCGGCTTCGATTTCGCGCGCTATCGCCTGGGCCACTTCGCTTTGCAGAGCGATGATATCGGCAAAGTCGCGCTCGTAGCTGTTCGACCACAGGTGGGTGTCCGTTCGCGCGTCGATCAGCTGGACCGTTATGCGAATTCGATTCCCGTCCCTCAGGACCGAGCCCTCGACGACCGCATCGACCTCCAACTCACGCCCGATCTCGGGAACCGACTTCGTCGTACCGGCGTACCGCATGACCGAGGTGCGGGAGACCACCCGCAGCGAGCTGAGCTGGCTGAGCTGCGACACCACCGCCTCGTGCATCCCGGCCGCGAAGTAGTCGGGCTCGCCGGGCTCGGAGTAGTTCTCGAAAGGAAGTACGGCGAGCGAGTGAATCGCCGACGCCCCCTCCGAGGCCGCCACCGCTGGTGCGCCACCGGCGGAACGTGCATCCAACGCGGCCCGTGATGCTGCCAGATCCGCCGGCACCGTCCACTTGACCAGCCACCAGCCCGCCGCCGCCACCGTGATCAGGGTCAGGCCGAGGAGGGCGAGACGCGGCAGCAAACTGCCAGACCGTCCACCCCGGCCCGGAACACTCTCCGTTCGTCGGACACCCTGTGGCGTGATCTCATAAACCCAGGCCAGCGCCATCGCCACCGGAAAACCCAGCAGCGTTACCACGACCAGCACCCTCAGCCCCCATTCGGGGGCCTCGAAGGCCGGCAGAACGATCTCGGCCGCTTGCAGGACGACAAACGCCCCGGCGGCGTAGGCGATGGCCACGCGCCAGACGTGCCGCCGCCTCAGCTCAGCCAGAAAGGCGCCGAAACGCGTGGTTCTATCGCTCATCTATCCGTGATCCCATTTCCGCCGACCTCCAGGCGGCCGACCGATACACCATTCCGCGCGGGTGCGCCTAAGACAACAATACGCAACGCCCTACCCTCTTTGATGCGACACAGCCCGGGATCGTTACCCGTGCCGCGAAGCCCGCCCCGGCCGTCACCCACCGACCGCGGCCTTCCGGGTTCCGGCCTCGATCGCGCTTCATAGTACTCCGGGCGAACACCACTTCAAGGGGTCGACGCTCGACCTGACGCGTGGCATCGCTTCAGACGCCCGGGTCCGGCTCGTGGCAGCGGGCCGCCTCGCGCCCCTGGTCGAGGGTCAACCCAGGCCTCCAGCTGAACTTCTCCAACCAGCGGTTCGCCCTCCCTTCCACGGCGTCCGCGATCAGCGATCCGAGGACCGGGCCGAACTTGAAGCCGTGACCGCTGCCGCCACTCGCCACGGTCAGCCCGCCGAGGTCCGGGTCACGCGCGATCCAAAAATCTTCGTCTTGCGTGTCGGCGTAGAGACAGAGGCGCGTGTAGACCACCCCCGCGTCTTGGAGCGACGGAAACGTCGCGGCCAGGAACGAATCCAGCCGCTCTCGATCCTCCGTTCCGACCGCCCGTGGCGCGTCAGGATCGATGGCAACGCCCAACCCGTGATTCGCGATCTTGACCACGCCGTCGCGGTTCAGCGGAAAGCCATAGTAACCGGTGCGCGCCACGTCCGCCGTGAAGGTGGGAAAGCGCTCCGCCGCAAAAAGCTCGGGCTCGGGGGGCCGCAGATGGAACACGGGGTGGCCCGTCGCCCGGATCGCCCGCGACAGGTGAGGCAAGAGCTTGCCCGTCCAGGCGCCGGCCGCCACGACCACCGCGTCCGCCGCGTGCTCCGCACCTTGGTCGTCCCGGAGTCCGCGCACACGCCCGCCCCCGTCGAGCACCGCGACGACCCGGCGGTTCTCGACCAACTCGACCCCCAGCCGCTGCGCATCCCGGGCCAGCACCTCCACCACCCGTCCACTCTCGGCGTAGCCACCCTCGGCGTGGAAGAAGCCATCGACGTACCGGCCGGGCTTCCAGGCCGGAAACCGGCTAGTGATCCCCTCGGCGTCCAGACGCTCCGGCTGATGGCCGCGTTTCAGCAGCCGTTGCCAGCTCTCGAACTCGAAGCCACCGGGCTTCATCTCGTCACGGCAAACCATCAACACACCCGTCTCGTGATAGAGAGGGCCGAGCCCCTCCTTCTCCCAATCCCGGTTCCAGGTCAACCAGCCTTCACGCGCCGCCTCCATCAGCTCCATATAAACCTCGTCCGGCCCATACTCCATCCGGATCACCTTGCTGATGTCGGTGCTGGCAGCGAGCGGATGAGGCACGGGACCCGCATCGATGAGGCAGACACGGTGGCCCCGCGCCGCTAGCTCGCGGGCGGCGGCCACACCGAACACGCCTCCTCCGACGACGATCACACGTTGTCCGCCCATCGGACCGACCTCTTAATTCGCGCTCAGACACCTGACGGCGTTGCCGCCGCAAACCCAAGATCGTGAGCCGATCCGCATCGACACAACCCGACCCCTTGATTTCTCGCTTGTTCCAGTCGGCCCGGCTCGCGTACGCGGTTGAGATATCCCCCGCTCGGGCGCCCGCCCGGTCCGCGCGGGCCGTATTCCACCGCCCCTTCTATTGGCGCGATACCGTCGAGCAGATGGATCTGATCGATGTCAGCTCGATCTGGATCGTTGTTCCAATCGGTTTCTTTACCGGAACGGTGCTCGCGCTCGAGGGCTCGATCCAGGCGGGCCAATGGAGCAGCACCCAGATGCTCGGGCGTTCGCTCGCCAGTATGAGCTCGCCGTCGTCACCGCCGCCGTGCTCATACGGGCGATGGCCTACCTGCTCACGCGGCTGTTCATGGTGCTTCTGTTCGCTTGAGGCACCGCTGAGCTCAGCGCCGTTCCGGCCTTTCCGGCTCCAGGAGCACCTCGCCGAACTTGAGATCTTCGGCGGCGAGGACGAGCACCGTGCTCGGGAGGCCCTCGAGGCGCGCCTGCATGCGCTCGTAGTACTCGAGGAAACCCTCGGCGGGCTCGGCGAGTCCCAGGAAGACCAGATCGGCATCGCGCGACGAAGTCCTCAGGACCTCAGCAAACGGCCGCTCACCCTTGACGATCACCTCGAAGCGTGCGCCGGTGCGGCTGCGCTCGACGATCGCCTCCATGTTCTTGCGAACGCTTTCGGCAGCCGGCTGCGTGGGGACGACGATCTTCAAGGTGACCTCGGCGTTGCGCCAATCGAAGCTGGTCCGCAACAGATAGGCGAGGATGACCATGAGGCCGCCGTTGCGTTGCAACCCTCCCCACCAGACATCGATGCGCCTCCGCTCGCCGAACTGCCGCTCGGGATCGGCGTGGACGATGATCACGTTACGTTGCGCGTCGTGGAAATTCCGGATCATCTGGCAGAAGCGCTCGCGACTCTTCTGCTCCTCGCTGTCACCGAAGAGAATCGTGTTGGGTACCAGCGCACCGAGACCGTAGGCGCTGACCAACCGCTCGGCCCCGGCGTAGGGATCGGGCGCGGTGACCACGCGCACCAGACCGCTCACGCCACGCTTGTACAGGTATTCGCTGATCGTGTCTTCGAGTGAATACTGTCGGGCTCGACTCACGTCCTCGTCGCCCAACACGGTAGAGACCGTGACCAGGCCACGGTTGTGCGTGAGGGACGTGGCCAGATCGATCAGGTGCCAGCGACGTGTCGGGGCGCCCGACAGCACCAGAAGATGGGGACGCCAGTTCTTCGGGTCGGGCGTCGTCGTGACGCGCAGCAAACCGGCCCGCGTGATCGCCATCCACAGTCCGCGTCGCACGTCTCCCCAGGCCGCGGTCATCTCGCGCCGCTCGAGCCAGACGAAGATGCCCAGCACCACGATCGCGGCGATGGCTGTCGCCAAGGGGTTAATCAACAGCATCACCGCGACGCACCCGAGGGCACCCAAGAACGAGAGAAGCCAGTGGACCCGGAACTTCGGGCGATACGACGGGCTCCCCAGAAACTCCTCGGTCGCCGCCGCGAGGTTCACCGCGCCGTACGCCGTGAGGAAGAACATGGTGAGCACGGGTGCGATGTGATTGAGGTTGCCCAGCGAGACCGCGAGCAGCGCCACACCGAGCGTGAAAATCGTCCCCGCACGTGGCTCGTCGGACGAGCCGCTCCCCCGGCCCAACCAGCGAAGCGGCCGCGGGAGCACGCCGTCCCGCGCCAGCGCCTGTAGCACGCGTGGCGCCCCGAGCACACTTCCCACCGCACTGGACAGCGTCGCGCCCCAAACGCCGAGCAGGATCGCGTCGCCCCAGAAAGCCATGCGCCGCATGACCAGTGGATCCGACAGCAGCGACTCCGTATCGGCGCGAATGGCGAGGATGACAGGCAGCGTCATATAGATGATGAAACCCACGCCGATGGCGGCCATCGTGCCACGGGGCAGCGAGCGGCCCGGATCCTTGAGGTCGCCCGAGAGGTTCACGCCCGCCATGATCCCGGTGACCGCGGGAAAGAACACGGCGAACACGCGCCAGAACCCCTCGGATGTGGGGCCGGGAACGCTGAACCCCTGCACCTCGGCGTCGGGGATGGGCGAGCCGAAAAGGAGAGAAACCAGCGATAGCCCGATGGCGGCCATGATGAAGTACTGGGCGCGGATCGCGACCTTCGCCGACGTCAGCGCCAAAACGGTCACCAGGATCGTCGTAACGATCCCGACTGTCTTCTCGTCCAAAGCCGGGAACACGTTGACCACACTCTCGGCGAACCCGACGGTGTACAGCGCGACGGACAGCGCCTGCGCGAGATAGAGCGGGATGCCCACGGCCCCGCCGGTCTCAAGACCGATGGAGCGGCTGACCATGTAATAGGCGCCGCCGATCCTCACACGCTGGTCGGTTGCGATCGCCGAAACGGAAAGCCCGGTGAGAAAGGTGATCGAGGTGGAGAGGGTGACGATGAGCAACGTGAGCACCAGCCCGACGTTCGCCACGACCCAGCCGAGGCGCAGGTACATGATCACGCCCAGGATCGTCAGGATCGATGGCGTGAACACTCCGCCGAACGTTCCGAGGCGGCCTTCCTTCGCCTCGGTGAGCCGTTGGGGGACGACGCTCGAACCGGTCTCGTTCGCACTCTTCATCGCGACTTGAAGAGATCGCGCCGAGCACCGATTGTAAAGCCGGGCCCGCGGCCCTCTCAGGGCCAGCGGATCCGGTCGGTGGTGAACTGAGGGCCCCGCCGGACCCGTGCCTGATTACGGCTGCTTGGGTAATCCGGCCCCGCCTATTAGGTTCTCGGGCTGATACCCAGAAGTGACCGCCGTCCGCGGGTTGCGTTCGCCGACGCGACCCTAGGCCGCCGAACAGGTGAGTTTCGAGGAGGGACCGGATGTCATCAAGACAGATCGTGGTGCGTGGACTGGTCGCCGGCCTGATCGGAGCCACCATCCTGGCGGCCTGGTTCTTCGTCATCGACGCGATCGAGGGGCGGCCCTTCTACACGCCGGCTTTCCTGGCCAGCAACCTTGCCCACGTGGAAGGCGTGGACCGTTCCGTCGCCCTCATCACGCTCTACACCGGGCTTCACTATTTGGCGTTCTGCGGCGTCGGCCTCCTCGCGGCCTGGGTGATGAGCCGTTTGGAAACGTGCCCATCGCTGCTGCTGGGTCTGGTCCTCGGCTTCGTGCTCTTCGACCTGGTCTTCTACCTCAGCCTCGTGCTGACCGGTGTGGACGTGGTCGACGAGCTCGGCTGGCCGGAGGTTCTTTCGGGCAACCTGCTGGCCGCCGTCGGGTTGATGATGTACTTGCATTACAGCTTGCGCATCCGATCACCGAGCTGGCTTCAGACCCTGGCTCAACACCGGATCGTGCGCGAGGGCGTGGTCGTCGGCGTGCTTGGCGCTTCGGCCGTCGCCGTCTGGTTCTTGATCTTCGACCTGATTCGAGGGCAGATCTTCCTCACCCCCGGCGCTCTGGGCTCGGCGGTTTTCTATCGTATCGGCAGCGCGGCCGAAATCGAGGTCGGTTTGCTGACGGTGGCGGGCTACACGATCGTCCATTTCGCCGTCTTCATCCTCGTCGGTCTCGCAGCCGCGGCCATCGCCGTCGAGGCCGAGAAGACGCCGCCGCTGCTGCTGGCTGGCCTGCTCATCTTCGCCACCTTCGAGGCCTTCTTCCTGGGTGTCCTCGCCGTGGTCGCCGAGTGGCTGCTCGGAGTGATCGGTTGGGTGTCGATCGGGCTGGGGAACTTGCTGGCGACCGTGGTGATGGCGGCCTATCTGTTGAAGGCGCACCCGGAGCTCAGGGCGGCGTTAGGGCGACCGACGCTGGTGAGCGACGACGTGGAGGTGGAGCCGACCGAGGCACGGGATCGCGTCTGATCCGTACTTCTTTCACGCACAGGCGTGCCGGCGGCGCTAGCGGCGCCGGCACGAAATCCTTGTCGAACTAGAATGCGCTGGTGGTGCGCCGCTCAGACGAGCACCTGGGATTGGAGCTGGCAGCCCTACCCGGGCGTCTGGGCTTTCGTGTTGCTGCTGGCGCTGAGCTACGTCTTCCTGGCCCGGCGCGAACGCGGCGGACCGTCGGGACGCCTCCGCGCGGTCAGCTTCTTCAGCGGACTCCTGGGCTTGTGGATCGCTCTCGACTGGCCGCTGGGCGCCCTGGGCGCTGGCTATTTGGCCAGCGCCCACATGGTGCAGTTCCTGCTCATCGCCCTCGTGTCGCCGCCACTCCTCCTTTACGGCTTGCCGCCCTCTGCGTTTGAAGCGATCGAGCGGCGGCCCCGGGTTCACCGTGCCTTGCGGCTATTGACCCACCCGCTGGTGGCGATCGCCGTGTTCAACGTGGTGCTCGTGGCGACGCACTGGCCCCAGGTCGTCGACAGCTTGATGGTGACGCAGCTCGGCTCGTTCGTCCTCGACATGGCCTGGTGGGTGGCCGGGCTGACGCTCTGGTGGCCGCTCACCGCGCCGGTGCCCCGGCGTCCAAGCTTCACTTACCTGTACAGGATCGGCTATCTCATCCTGGCCACGATCCTGAACACGCCGGCGTTCGCCCTCCTCACCTTCAGCGA
>JABAOD010011501.1_pt2 | contig 14222 bp, 13 predicted proteins | sample 7062151 | NCBI WGS metagenome assembly JABAOD01 (sample SAMN14538626, study PRJNA623070) | marine sediment metagenome | biome: marine biome [ENVO:00000428]; feature: marine pelagic biome [ENVO:01000023]; material: deep marine sediment [ENVO:00002113] | place: India: Gulf of Khambhat ... | reverse complement strand
GGGCAGGGAATCGAGGGCACGGTCGGGGGTCGGTCGCTGCGCATCGGCCGCCCGGAATGGGCTGAGGAGCTCGGCGCCACTTCAGACGGATCGACAGAGGAGGCGTTGCAGCGTGCCGACGGTCGCGGCGACTCTGCCGTCGTCGTGATCGAAGAGGACCGCATCATCGGCGTGATCTCACTGTCTGACAAGGTGCGCGAGTCGGCGAGAGATGCGATTGCACGGCTCTGTGACATGGGGATTTCCCCGGTGATGATCACGGGCGACGCCGAGGCGGTGGCCGCCACGGTCGCCGACGAGTTGGGAATCGACCGTTTCCATGCCCGGGTTCTGCCCGAGGAGAAGGCGGAGATCGTGAAGCGCCTGAAGGAAGAGGGTCCGACCGCTTTCGTCGGCGACGGCATCAACGACGCTCCCGCGCTGCTCGCCGCCGACCTGGGCATCGCAATCGGTGCCGGCACCAACGTCGCCATCGAGTCGGCCGATCTCGTGCTGGTGGACGATGATCCCGTGGACGTGGCGAGGGCGCTGACCTTGTCGATGGCCACCCGCCGCAAGATGATGCAGAACCTCGCCTGGGCAACCGGCTACAACGCCGTGGCGCTGCCGATCGCGGCAGGTGTCCTGGCGTGGGCCGGAGTGCTGCTGAACCCGGCGATTGGAGCGCTGTTCATGAGCATCTCGACTGTGATCGTCGCGCTCAACGCCCTGTTGCTCAGGCGTCTCGATCTCACATGAAGCTCGCGGAGCGGCGGTCGACCGGCGAGATCAGACCGGATCCGGATCAGCAGGCGTGATCCTGTCGGCCTCGGCAACCAGCTCGGTGAGCGCGTCGAGGTCGATGTCGTCGAGGCTCTTGAAGCCGATGCTGGCGGACCCGAGTTTCACCTTGCCGAGTCTGTCGGCGTAGCGCTGCCCGAGATAGGCGCCGTCGGCCACCGCGTTGACGTAGACGCTGTAGTTCGCTTTCTGCCTCGCCAGGCCGACGATGAACCACCGCACCTCTTCGCCCCGCGGCCTGGGTTGCACGATGACGCCGTAGCCGATGATCCGCTGATCGGTGCCACCCCAGAACCTCCCCTCGTGCAACACCCGGCGTCGATCCGGCATTGCGGCGACGATCAGGGCGTCCAATCGCTTCATCGCAGCGCTGATGTCGGGGTCCTCGATGGTCTCGAGGAACTCGTCCGGCGTGGTCTGGCTGATCTCCATGATCGCGTCCCCGATGTCGTCGCCACCCGATGCTACGTCATGCGGTCTCGGGGTGCTTCTGGGTCCTGGCCTCCGGGTCTTTGGCCTCTTGATGCCGGCGATGTGGATGTGATGATCCAGGCGAGGGGAGTGCGTGTCGGGAGAGGAGACATGGGCACCGAGCAGCGACTGCGAGCCGTGATGCTGCACGCCCATCACTCCGGAACGCACGAGGGATTCGGCCACACCATCGCACCGAGGAGTCGTCATGTCACGCCGCGCCCTGCTCGTATTCGTCGTCGTCGCAACCGCGATGGCGCTGGCGCTCGCACCGGTTCCGAGCCAAGCGCCGGCCTTCGCCCAGACGTGTGATCCGACGAGCGAGATCACCGATCCGGAGCCCTTCAACTGGACGAGTGCCGGGGACCACTACGTCGGTGTCATGGAATACGGCGAGGCCACGTTCACGATCGACGGGAAGACGCTGACGACGCGCGCCTACCGCCAGGAGGGCGAGTGCTTCTCGATTCCGGGTCCCACCCTCCACATGGTCCCAGGCAACACGTATGTCCTGCGCTTCCGCAATCTGTTGCCGTACGAGGCGCCGAGCACGGCGCACAACGACTTCAAGGACCCCAACATCACCAACGTGCACACCCACGGGCTCCACATCTCGGGTGAGTCACCCGGCGACGACGTGACCCGGATGTTCGAGGGCGGGTTCGGCGGCGACTACGTCTACGACATCCCCGCCGACCACATGGGCGGCACGTTCTGGTATCACGCCCACCACCACGGCTCGACCTTCCTCCAGGTGTCGACCGGCGGCTTCGGCTTCATCATCATCGACGACTCGGCCGACGGCATCCCGGCGAACGTGGCTGCGATGGAGGAACGCCAGGTCCTCATCGGCTATCTCGACCCTGGGGCGGCCGGTACCGGCGGCGACACCCTCGTGGACGGGACCCTGCCGGCCGGCTGGACCGTCAACGGCTCGGTGAACGGCAATCTGACGATGCCCCCCGACACCTGGCAGCACTGGCGGGTGCTGCTCGCCGACCGCGACGCTCGCACCAAGGACGTCACCATCGGAGCGGGATGTGAGGTGATGCTCCTCGCCAGGGATGGCGTGTGGCGAACCTCTGCGCCCAAGGACCTCCCGGACCGTTCGATCAACATCACGGGTGCCTCGCGCGCCGATCTCGCGGTGCGCTGCAGCTCGAACTCCAGCATCGCAGTCGGATCCGAGACCGTGGCCAACGTGGTGATTGCAGGGGCACCCGACAACCCGGGAGCTCATCCCTTCGCAACCGACGGCGTATCGATGTGGTCGGCCTCCCGGCCGAGCTATCTCCGTGACCTGCGCGGAGAGACCGGTGTGAACGTCGAGAAGATCACGATGGGGGCCCGCTCGGTCAACGGCACGAAGTTCGACGTCGACACACCCCTGTTCACGTTGAACGCAGACGCCGTGCAGGAGTGGTCGATCAAGGGAGCGGTGAACCATCCGTTCCACCTGCACATCTATCACTTCCAGGCGCAGGCCGGGTGTGGTGGCGACTTCGAGGACGGCGAGTACTACGACACGATGGCGGGCAACTGCTCGGTGCGCTTCGACCTGAACGCCGCCACGAGCAGCCCGTATCACGGTCGCACGATCATGCACTGCCACATCCTCTCCCACGAAGATGAGGGCGCCATGACCTGGATCCACGTCGAAGGCGGCGCCGGACCACCGACGTTCCCCGCCGGCCAGGGCTATTCCGCCTACTACGCACTCGGCGGGGGCACCGCGCCGGCGGCACCGAGCGACCTGACAGCCACGGCCGTGTCGAGTTCCGCGATCGATCTCACGTGGACCGACAACGCCGGCGACGAAGACGGCTTCGACATCGAGCGGTCGCTCGACGGCACGTCGTTCACGCCGCTGGTCTCGGTCGGCGCAGATGTCACGACGTACAGCGACACCGGTCTGGCCCCGGTCACGACCTACTGGTACCGCGTCAGCGCCTACAACGGCTCAGGGACGTCCGGGTACTCCAACACGGCGTCGGCATCCACACCGGAGGCCGGGTATCCGACGGCGGTCGCCGTCGGATCGGTCGTGGCGACGACGGTCGGTATCGGGCAGGGCTTCAAGGCGGGGAGAGCGATCGTCACCGTCGTCGACGACCTCGGGCAGCCTGTCGCAGGTGCGATCGTCACCGGTGACTTCTCGGGGACGTTCAACGAGCCCGGTGTGTCCGGGCCGCCAACGGATGCCAATGGAACCACCACGATCGACACCGACGGATCGGCGAAAGGGAAGGTCTCGGTGACGTTCTGCGTCACATTGATCACCCACCCGACACTTACCGACTGGGAGGGGGAGGTCTGCGACTCGAGTTGATCTGAGCGGGCCTTCGGCGTCTGAGCCGAGCTCTCGTCGCGTGCGCGCGAGGTCGAGCCGATACCATGCCGAACGTGAGCGCCGGTGAGATGACGGACGAGGTGGGTTCCGCCCAGGAAGACGTCGCCTCGCGTCTCCAGGAGCTCGGTCTCGGCCCGTGGGACGTCGTGGTCCTCCTCTCCACCGTCTTCCTCGCCGTGGTCATGCCCATCGAGGCGGTGTTCGACGACCTCGACGCAGCGTGGATCATCGTCGCCTCGGCCGTGATCTCGATCGTCCTGGTCGCCGACATGCGGCGACGGTATGCCGCGCTCGGCTCCGGGTACTTCGGGGCCTGGTTCACCGTCGATGTGCTCGCCGCCTTCCCGTTCGATCTCGTCGCCGAGATCCCGGGCATCGAGGGAACGAGTGCCGGCTCGGTGATCCGGATCCTCGCGCTGCTGCGGGTGCTGCGAGTGGCACGACTGTTCGTGCTGCAGAGACGGTGGCGGGTCCAGACGTCGCTCAACCCTGCAGTGCTGCGGCTCGTCTTCTTCGGGTTCTGGATCGCACTGGTGGCGCATTGGATCGCCAGTGGGTGGATCGCACTCGACGGCTTCGAGTCGGGTCCGGCGGACCTCGCTCCGTATCAGTCTTCGCTGTATTGGACGATCACGACGCTGACAACCGTCGGCTACGGCGACATCACGCCGATCGGGCCGGGTCAGACGTACTACACGATGGCGACGATGGCCCTCGGGGCGGCCATGTACGGCTACATCATCGGCAACGTCGCGAGCCTCCTCGCCAACCTCGACGTCATCCGCAGCCGGCATCTGCAGCGGATCGAGACGGTCAACCACTTCATGCGGGACCGGCAGGTTCCACGCGAGCTCCAGGCCCGGGTCCGGGATTACTACAACTACCTGTGGGACAGCCGTCTCGGGCAAGAGACGGAGATGCTCGAGGATCTGCCCAAGCCGCTGCGGGTCGAGATCGCGCTCCATCTGAACCGGGCCATTCTCGAGAAGGTGCCCCTCTTCAGGGGAGCGGGGGAGGAGTTCTTCCGTGAGCTCGTCTTGCACCTCGAGCCGATGGTGTTCCTGCCCGGCCAGGTGTTGATGCGGCGGGGAGAGATGGGACACCGGCTCTTCTTCATCAACCAGGGCGAGGTCGAGGTCTGGTCCCGTGACGACAGCGAAGTGCTCGCGGTCCTGAGCGACGGCGACTTCGTCGGTGAGATGGCCCTGCTGAGCAGTCAGCCGCGGGCGAACACGGTGACGGCCACCGAGTACTGCAACGTGTACGCGCTCGGTCGCGAAGGCTTCGATCGCGTGTTGTCGGGATTCCCGGAGGTTGATGCCGAGGTGCGCCGGATCGCCGAGGAGCGCCGTCTCGAGTCGACCCAGGAGAGCTGACGCCCGCCTCGTCCTCGTCAGAGAGCTCGGCTACCCGTCATCCTCGCGGTACTCGATCTCTTCGAGTTCGGCGGCTTGGAGCAGCTCGGCCTCCTCGATGCTGGCAGGTTGCCTGATCACCTTCTCGATCTCGTCGGCCACATGTTTCTCGGCCAGCTCTTCGGCTCTCTTCTCGAGTTCTCTGTCCATCCCGTCTCTCCTCGATGGAACGTGGTCGCCAGACATGCTCACGATACCCGTCACAGGCCGACCGTCGAAGAGCGCGACGTCATCATCGCTCGAGCCCCTGGAGGGCGGCTCTGGCGCCGGCGACCGCACGACGAGCCTGAGGACGGAACGCAGCGCCGAGCAACGGGGCCAGCGGTCGTAGCCATGCAGGCGGCCGGCTCTCGTTGAAGAAGGTGACGATGGTGCCTCCCTCCGTCTGCTCGAAGTCGATGCCATCGATCGAGTGCATGCCGGAGATCGTCGATTCGTACAGCACTCGGCGACCGGGCGCCGACTCGACGAGTCGGGAGGTGGCCCGCATGCGTATCGGCCCCCGGGAGATCGTGGATCGGTATTCCGAGCCGACTTCGAGCCGCTCGCCGGAGATCCTCTGCGATGCGCTGACATTGGGATTCCACGTGTCGAGCGTCGCCATGTCGCCGAGCAACTCGAACGCATCGGCGGCGGACACCTCGGTGACGATGCTCTCGCGATACCGGATCAGGCTCCCCGGCGTATCGCCTCCGAGGAGGCGCCGGTGTCGGCGAGACCTGCCGAGCCTTCCGTCGGTCGTGCGATCTCTCATCGGACTCCTCTCGTCTCACCATAGGAGACGATCTGGGTGTCGGGATGGGCGACGCGCCGTGCCGATTCCTCGGGTTTCGCTCGTGAGCCAACGAGTTCGACGGTCTTCCCGGCAACGCATCATTGCCTTCAATGCCGTGGGAGGGCACGTGAGGGGGAGTCGAGGCGGCATTGGCTGTCGGTCGGTGACGAGGCGCTTCCACCGCGGGTGGTCAGAGGGCGTTGAAGAACAGCCCGATGAAGAGGGCACCGACGAAGACGAGCGCCCTGTACAAGGCGCGGACGTCTTCGGGACGTGCCTTGGGGCGACGGGGGGTGCGTCCGCTACTCACGGGTCCTCCTTTCTCAGGTCGACGAGGCCGAGGAGCTCGGACTTGTCGCCGACGACGGGGACGGGCCCGCCATCGAGGAACTCTGCGAGCTCTTCGGCCGCCAGGGTGGGTTCGATCGCTCCCACCGCAACGGGTTCTTCCATCACATCTTCGACATCGGTGTCGGGAGCGGCGTCTGCGAGGGAGGCGCGACGGACGATGCCGAGGAGGACCCCACGGTCCGCAACCGGGACCGTCGGATCGCTCGTCACGAGCAGCGCGTCGCGGGCGCTCATGTGGGGTGCCAGCGCCCGGCCGGACGCCGGACTCATCACGTGGAAACAGCGGCGGGGTGCGCTGCGCACCGCGATCGAGGGCCCGGGGGCGCCGCCGATGAGGGCCGGCCCCGGTCCGAGCAACTGGCGCTGGAACCACGAGCCTTCCGGAGCTCCGATGACGAGAAGCGAGCCTTCCTCGAGGGCCTCGAGCAAGCCTTTCACGCTGGGCGCTTCGATGGCGCTTCTCGAGAAGCGTGGGTGCGATGTCGCATACGAGGCGAGACGCAACTCGGCGGCCACCCGTTCGGCATCGGACCGAAACACGGTGACGAGTCGGCCGGGCAGCTCGAGCGTGGCCCGGATCCGGTCGGCGATCGCCACGGCGAAGGGGGAATGGGGACCGTCGGCGACCGCGACGACGACCTCTTCGAGAATGTCGGGATCGAACGATCTCGGCGTGAGGGTGGCGACCACGTCCGATGGGCTCCGTCCTCGGGTCACCACCGCATCCAATCGTTCGGCGACACAGGTGGCGACGAACTGTCTGCCGACCGGGACAGGTTCGGACGAGAGGAGCTGAGCGAGGGGAAGGCATCCTTCGCCGCGGGTCCACCCGACCCGAAGCTCCTCCGGCGACGTGTCCGAGGTTGCGCGCTCAGCGGTCATGTCACGGTTCCCAGCGTCGCGTAGGGCGAGCACGATCGGAGCGTCCTCTCAACAACGTACGAATCCTGATACACGATATACAATACACCAATCAGTTGTACGTGTCAACAGAGTTATCAAACCGCTTGCGTGAGTCAGAAATCATGTAACATATGTCGTATGTCATCCCGCTGTTCCCCGATCGTGGAGCCGCTGCTGTGAGCGGCATCGTGCTCCTTGCGTCGTTCGGCTTCGTTGCGCTGGCATCGGCTGCCGTGGGCCGGGCCTTCAAGCAGATCCAGCTCCCGACCATCACCGGCTACCTCTTCGCCGGTGCGGTGGCCGGGTCCTTCATTTTGGACCTGATACCCAGCGATCGCACGAGCGAACTCCGATTCGTCGACGAGATCTCGCTCGCCGTGATCGCCTTTGTCGCAGGAAGCGAGCTGTACGTCAAGGAGATCCGGCCGCGGATCAAGCCGATTCTCGGGCTCGCAGGGGGAATCATCGCCGTCGCGTACCTGGCCCTCACGGCCGGCATCTTCCTGCTCTCCGGTGTCGTGTCCTTCACCAGTGATCTGCCGACGTCGGCGCGACTCGCCACGGCCCTGCTCGGCGCCGCCGTGCTGCTGGCCCTGTCACCACCGTCGACGATCGCCGTGATCAAGGAGGCCAGGGCTCGGGGCCGCTTCACGAGAACCGTGCTCGGCGTCACGATCACGATGGACGTCGTGATCATCGTCTTGTTCGCCACGATGACCTCGGTGGCTTCGCCGCTGCTCACCGACACGTCCCTCGATCCGAGATTCTTGTTGCTCCTCTTGCTGGATCTCGTTGTGGCTGCCGTGCTCGGCCTCGCCGGGGGGTCGCTGCTTCGCATGGTGATGGTGTCCTCTCTCCACAGGTGGGTGCAGATCGCGGCCGTGCTGACCATCGGATTCGGCATCTACGAGCTCGGTGACTTCATCACCGCATGGAGCCCGGATACCTTCGGCTTCGAGATCCACATGGAACCGCTGCTGATCGCGTTGATCGCCGGCTTCTACATCACGAACTTCACGGAGGCCCGCGACAGCTTCGCCGACCTCCTGCATGACATCGGTCCCGCGGTGTATGTCGCCTTCTTCACCCTCACCGGGATCTCGCTCAAGCTCGACATCCTGTGGGCCGTTCTGCCGGTGGCGGTGGTCCTGTTCACCATCCGAGCAATGGGCATCACGGGGGGCACGTGGCTGGGAGCCACGTGGGCGGGCGAGCCGCACCGCCATCGGAAGATCTTCTGGACCGGCTTCATCACCCAGGCCGGGATCGCTCTCGGTCTCGCTCGCGAAGTCGCCGTTCAGTTCCCGACGCTCGGCGACGCCTTCGCCACGCTCATCATCTCTGTCGTCGTGATCAACGAGATCATCGGTCCCGTGGTGCTCAAGGCCGGGTTCCGCAGAGCCGGCGAGACTCACGAACCCCAACGCCGCGGCGGTCTGGGGCAGCGCGCTGTCATCTTCGGGGTCGAAGGCCAGTCCATCGAGCTGGCCCGCGTGCTGCAGCGCACCGGATGGAGCGTCGTCGTCGCCGATCCGGATCCCGAGCAGGTTGCGCGGCTCGAGGCGGAGGACGTCGACGAGCGTCACATTCCCGATCTCTCGGAGGCGACGCTCACCGAGCTCATCGACGGCGAGACCGGTGCGGTCGTGGCAATGCTCGGTGACGATGACGCCAACGTGACGGTGCTCGAGGTCGCCACCGATGTCGGCGTCCCGCGGCTCGTCGTGCGCCCGGCGCGTCCCGGTTACAGCGGCGCCTACGACGGTTTCGGAGACGCCGTCGTCGTCGAGCCGGGAACGGCGATCGTCACCTTGCTCGAACAGGGCGTGACTTCACCGCAGTCGGCGGCGCTGTTGCTGCGCACGGACAGCGATCGGATCGTGTCCCAGTTCCGGATCGACGACCCGGCGCTCGATGGGATACGCGTGCGCGATCTGAGGCTGCCTGCCGATCTGCTGCTTCTGCAGATGACCAGGGATGGGTCGACCGTGGTCGTGAGTGGTCTCACCGTGCTCCGGGTTGGAGACGAGATCACCGTGCTCGGGTCGGAAGACGGCCTGGCGGAGGCCAGAGTTCGGCTCGGCGTCTGAACCGGCGTCACTCGGAGCCGGTCAGGGTGGCCTCCTTCGGCTTCACCGGTGACTCGAACCCGGGCGGCTTCACGGCGATGATGCTCGCATCGAGCACTCCGAGCAGGCGCTCGGCGGTGTTTCCGATGATCAGACCAGGGAGCCCGGCCCTCGCCAGGGTTCCCATCACGACCACACCCGCTCTGGTGCGTTCTGCCACTTCGCCGATCACGTCGGCGGCATGACCTCGCTCGATGTGATGGTGGATCTCGATGTCGGCGGTCTCTTCCGGCACGACGAGTGAGTCGAAGACGGTGGCTGCAGAGGCGCGTTCTGCCTCAACGAGCCCGTCGACGGCCCCTTCGTCGAGGCGCACGGCACCGCGCCGCAAGAGGCTCTCTCCCTCCAGGCGCCACGCATGCACGAGGTGGGCGACGCCTCCCTGGATCTTGGCGAGCGACGTCCCCAGCTCGACCAGCATCTGGTCGAGGGGATCGACATGGCCGTCTGTCGAATACGGACCGATCGCCACGACGACATCACGGCGGTCGTGAGTGACCGGGTCGTCGACCCACACCGGGCAGGGACTCTTGCGCAGCAGATGGAGAGTGGTGGATGCGCCACGAAGCCGGCGCTCGCCGCTGTCCGGCAAGGTGATGATGAGGTCGTGCTCGTGCTCCATGACCCGCTGAATGGTGGAGACGAACGACACGCCGGCGTCGACGGCCACTTCGGCGTCGATGTTCAGAGAACCGACCAGCTCCTCGAGTGCGCGCAGCCTGTTGGTGACCAGCACGTCCTGGACGTCGATGATGGTCCCGGCATGGTTGACGCGGCTCCGATGGGCGGGCAGGGGACTCACCGTGTCATAGACCGTCAGTCGGGCGCCGTTTCGCGTTGCCAGCTCTGCGGCATGATCCAAGAGGTGAGGAGTGTCCGGACCATCCGGGGCAAGGGTGAGGATGTTGCGAAAGCGACGCATGGGCTGCTCCTGAAACGACGTGTGAGACGCATGTCTTGTATTGCATCGGAGTATAACTTGCACTACAATTCATGCAACTGATCACCGGAAATCAGTTGCAGTAGTACCCCCGACCCCTCGACCCATGATCCTCACCTGGTCCATCGCGCTCTATTTCGCCGTCGCCCTGCTCATCGGGTTCGTGTCGGGCACGCGAACGCGTGGTGTCTCGTGGTTTGCCGCCGCTCCCTTCGCCGTTCACCTGATCGCAGTGGCCGCCCTCGCCGGCGACGAGGGAACGGACGGTCGCATCGTCGAAGTCGATTGGATTCCGTCGCTCGGGGTCACGCTCGGAGTTCGTGTCGACATCATGTCCTTGGTCCTCACGGCCGTGGTCGCCGGGGTCGGACTGCTGATCGTCACGTACAGCTCCCGCTACTTCTCCGACGATCGGCGCCACCGGTTCCTCGCACTGCTCCTGCTCTTCACGGGCGGCATGGCCGGGATCGTCGTGTCCGACAACATCTTCGGGCTGTTCGTGTTCTGGGAGATCACGACGGTTGCGTCGTTTCTCCTCATCGGCTTCGAAGACGAGAAGCCCGTGGCGCGAGCGGCCGCGGTCCAGGCCGTGCTCGTGACGACAGCAGGCGGCCTGGCGATGCTCGGTGGGCTCGTGCTCCTGGCGCTGCAATCCGGCACCACGTCGATTGCGGCTCTCGTCGCAGCGCCGCCCGGCGGTACCACTGCTTCGGTCGCCCTCGGATTGATCCTGGTCGGTGCGTTCTCGAAGTCCGCGCAGGTGCCATTTCACTTCTGGCTGCCGGGCGCGATGGCGGCGCCCACGCCGGCGAGCGCCTATCTCCACTCGGCCACCATGGTGAAGGCCGGCATCGTGCTGCTCCTCGTGCTCGCTCCGGGGTTTGCCGAGTTCGCCATCTGGTCGTACGGCGTGACCGTCGTCGGTCTCGCCACCATGAGCGTGGGTGCGCTGCAGGCGATGCGCCAGCACGACCTGAAACTCCTGCTGGCGCACGGAACCGTGAGCCAGCTCGGGTTCATGGTCGCGCTCATCGGTCTCGGGCTCACAGGCGCCGCCCTCGGGTTGCTGGTCGCCCACGCCGCCTTCAAGGCCACCCTCTTCCTGGTGGTCGGCATCATCGACAAGAAGACCGGGACGCGTGACATCCGCCACCTCTCCGGGATCCGTGAAACGAGTCCCGGCCTGGCCCTCGTTGCTGCTGCCGCCACGCTCTCGATGGCCGGGATTCCTCCGCTGATCGGCTTCGTCACGAAGGAAGCCGCCTTCGATGCGCTGATCGAGCAGGGCCGTTGGTGGGCGGTGGTGGTGATCGCCTTGGCATCGGTTCTGACGGTCGCCTACTCGGCTCGCTTCTGGTGGGGTGCCTTCGAGGAGCAGCCGGGCGGTGTCGACGTCGCCCACCTCGGCGAGATCGATCGTCCCCTTCTCGCCGGGCCTGCCGTGCTCACGGCCGTCACCATCGGGTTGGGGCTCTTCCCGGGCCCGCTCGCCGAGGCAGTCGTCGAAGCCACCGGTGACAAGGCGAAGCTCGTGCTGTGGCCAGGCTTCGGAGCGGCGCTCGCCATGTCGGCGGTCGTGATCGCCGGGGGAGCGGCCGTGCACGTGATCAGCCACAGGACGTGGTCCCGTTCGAGCTGGTGGACGCGTCTCGTGGTTCCGGTACGTCTGCCCGATGCCCAGCGGTCCTACCGCCGGTCGGTTGCGGCGCTCAACCGGACCGCTGATGCCGTCACCGGGTTCGTCCAGTCCGGATCGCTCCCCGTCTACATCGCCGTCATCCTCACCACGATCTTCGGTGTGACCGGCGCCGTCTGGCTCATGGAGGTTCGGGTCGGGATCGAGGCACCGCTGGCAAACGGTCCGGCGGAGATCCCGCTCGCCATCGTCGTCGCGGCGGCAGCCGTGGCGGCCACGAGGGTGCAACGCCGAATGGCAGCCGCCCTCATGCTCGGTGCAGCGGGGTTCGGGGTCGCCGGGATCTACGTGGCCTATGGAGCTCCGGACCTGGCCCTCACCCAGCTGCTCATCGAGGTGTTCGCGGTGGCGCTCTTCGCATTCGTGCTGGCCAGGTTGCCCCGGCGATTCGGGAGCGGGCCCGCCTCACTCGCCGGGGGCGTCCGGCTCGCCATCGCGGCCTTGGCCGGTGTGTTCGTCACCGGTGCAGCGCTGCTCGTCACGGCCGTCTCGCCCGGCCGATCGGTCTCGGGCTTCTATGCCGACAACGCGGTCGAGGCCGGCGGCCGCAACATCGTCAACGTCATCCTCACCGACTTCAGGGCTCTCGACACGCTGGGTGAGATCACCGTTCTCGCCGCGGCTGCGATCGGGGTCGGTGCACTCGTCGTGTCGGTGCGGTCGAGGCCGGACGGTGCGGAGGTGGGCGACCGATGAACATCCGGTTCTCCCCGCTGCTGGCCACCGGCGCCCGAACGATGATTCCGACACTCATCGTGTTCTCGGTCTACATGCTCGTCGTCGGACACGACTCACCCGGTGGTGGCTTTGCGGGCGGCCTGCTGGCGGCCGCAGCCCTGCTCCTCGTGTATCTCGCCTTCGGTGACAGGGGTGTGCGTCGTGTCCTCCGCTTCGATCCCGAGGCCGTCGCCGGCTTCGGCCTGGCGGTCGCGGTCGCGGCCGGTCTCGCCGGTGTCGTGTTCGGGGACGCCTTTCTCGAGGCGATGACGCTGTCGGCCACCGTTCCGGTCATCGGGGTCGTGAAGGTGACGAGCGTGCTCGTCTTCGACCTGGGGGTCTATCTCGTCGTCGTGGGGCTCGTCGGAGCCGGGATCGTGCGGCTCGGCGGGGAGGTGCGGGCATGAGCATCACGGTCGCAGTCACGGCCGGCGTCCTTTTCGCCACGGGCACGTACCTGCTCCTGCAGAAGCTGCTGAGCCGGATCATCGTCGGTCTCGGGCTCATCGCCCACGGTGCGAACCTCGTGCTGCTCGGTTCGGGGGGCACGCCCGCCCGCCCTCCGATCATCGACGGCGACACCGCCGGTGCGTTCTCCGACCCGCTCGAGCAGGCACTCGTGCTCACGGCGATCGTCATCACCTTCGGAGTGACCGCCTTCTTGCTGGCGCTGGCGTACCGGGCGTGGGACGAGAGCGGGAGTGACGAGGTCGAAGACGACGCCGAAGACCGTCGGATCGCTCGTCTCTGGCGAGGATTGAAGGAGGAGGCATGACCACCGTCGTCATGCTCGTCGTGGCGGTCCCGCTCCTCGGCGCGGCGCTCAGCCTGGTGGCCTTCCGACGGCTGTTGATCCAACGTGTCATCGGTATCGGCGCATCGACCATCCAGCTCGCCCTGGCCGTCGTGCTGCTCGTCGCCGTGGACACCGATGGTGCCGTCGTCGCCCGTTCCGGAGGATGGGCACCGCCCTTTGGCATTCCGCTCGTGGCCGATCGTCTCGCCGCACTGCTCCTCGTCGCAGCCACGGGGGCGCTGCTGGCCGTGCTCGTCTACGCGACCAGCCAGCGGTCGACGGACGAGACGCTGCGCGGGTTCCACGGGATCTATCAGATGCTGGCCGCCGGGGTCGGCCTCTCGCTGCTCACCGGCGATCTCTTCACCCTCTTCGTGGCCTTCGAGATCATGCTCATGGCCAGCTACGTGTTGATGACGTATCGCGCCGGGGGTGAGCAGGTACGGGCGACCACGAGCTACGTCGTCATCGGCCTGGTGGCCTCCGCGCTGTTGCTCACGGCCATCGCACTCATCTACGCCATCACGGGAACCGTCAACATCGCGGACCTCACGACGAAGCTCGACGACGTCCCGTCCGGGATTCGGAGCGGCGTTGGGTGGATGCTCTTCCTGGTGTTCGGCATCAAGGCAGCCATCTTCCCGCTGTTCTTCTGGCTTCCGGACTCGTACCCGTCGGCGCCGACGCCGGTGACCGCGCTTTTCGCCGGGCTGCTCACCAAGATCGGCGTCTACGCGATCGTGCGCACCCAGACCCTGCTCTTCCCAAGCGAGGGACCGTCGACGTTCATGCTCGTCGTCGCCGGGCTGACGATGGTCGTCGGCGTGCTCGGGGCGATCGCGCAGAAGGACATCAAACGCATCCTCTCCTTTCACATCGTCAGCCAGATCGGCTACATG
>JABAOD010006462.1_pt1 | contig 14226 bp, 17 predicted proteins | sample 7062151 | NCBI WGS metagenome assembly JABAOD01 (sample SAMN14538626, study PRJNA623070) | marine sediment metagenome | biome: marine biome [ENVO:00000428]; feature: marine pelagic biome [ENVO:01000023]; material: deep marine sediment [ENVO:00002113] | place: India: Gulf of Khambhat ... | reverse complement strand
CTGCTCGTTCTGCCACACCGGCACGCAGAAGCTGGTGCGCAACCTGACGGCGGCCGAGATCGTCGGCCAGGTCATGATGGCCCGCGACGATCTGGGCGAATGGCCGGAGCTGGGCAAAGCCCCCAAGGACGAGACCCGCCTGCTGTCGAACATCGTGCTGATGGGCATGGGCGAGCCGCTGTATAACTTCGAGAACGTGCGCGATGCGATGAAGATCGTGATGGACAACGAGGGCATCTCACTTTCCCGCCGCCGCATCACCCTGTCGACATCTGGTGTGGTGCCGGAAATCGCTCGCACCGCAGAGGAAATCGGCTGCCTGCTGGCCATCAGCTTCCACGCGACCGAGGACGAGACCCGCAACAAGCTGGTCCCGATCAACAAGCGCTGGAATATCGAGGAACTGCTGCAGGCCCTGCGCGACTATCCGCGCCTGTCGAACTCGGAACGGATCACGTTTGAATACGTGATGCTGAAAGGTGTGAACGACAGCGACGCCGACGCGCGCCGTCTGGTCAAGCTGATCTCTGGCATCCCGGCCAAGATCAACCTGATCCCCTTCAACGAATGGCCCGGGGCGCCTTATGAACGCTCGGACTGGGAACGGATCGAGACCTTTGCCGACATCGTGCACAAGGCAGGCTACGCATCGCCGATCCGTACACCGCGCGGCGAAGACATCATGGCGGCCTGCGGCCAGCTGAAATCAGCCACGGAACGCGCCCGCAAGAGCCGCAAGCAAATCGCAGCTGAAACCGGAATTGCACAGGGGTAACGAAATGGGAATACGCGCCGCCTTGCTCTGCCTGACGATGGCCTTCTTGGCCCCTGCAGCGCAGGCCTGCGAAATTCCCAGCGCTAAAGCCTCCGTGGCTCGAGAGGTGATCACCTACACCAATGCCCTTCGGGCCCAGAAAGGGCGACCGCCCTTGAAGGTCTCGGGAACGCTGACCGACGCTGCCCAGAAGCACGCCTGCTATATGGCGGCCAAACGCAAGATGTCTCATCGGGGTGTACGGGGCTCGAATGTCGCTGACCGGGTCAATGCAGAGGGCTACCGCTGGCGCACCGTGGGCGAGAACGTTGCATTTGCCTATCCAACACCGCGATCGGTCGTTGATGGCTGGAGTGGCTCGCGCGGCCACCGGCGGAACCTGCTGACGCCGAAAGTCACGGAAATCGGCATTGGTCTCGCGCAGGACGGTGGCCGTAACTACTGGGTCATGGTTTTGGCGCGGCCGAGATAAGCTCAGATCAGCGCGTTATAGGACCACTGCAAAAGCGCCTGTCTTTGACGTGGGCGGCAGAAGACATCACCGGGATCGCAGTTGTTTTTGACCTGCGCCGCATGCCGGGCAAAGGCGCGCCAGCGTTTGATCTGAATCGCGTCAATTTCCGACAATCGGCGGCCAAGATAGTAACGGCAATACCACTGGAACCAGCCGCGTGGATCGGGGCCATAGATCCACCCTTTCTCGCGCCAGACCGACAGCGGCTGGCGGCTTTTCACACCGAAGTAGTTCAGTGATGCATCCGGTTCATCGGATACCTTGGCGCCTAGGTACCAGTCGGCGGGAAATTCAGCGCGGCAATCGTTGATATATTTCCCTTCGAAAACACCCATCGAGAGCATCTCTTTTGGGGTGTAGAACGGGTCGAAACCGTCATCGAACCCCTCGCCCATTGGCGCGGTCAGATAGTAGAAATACCCCTGCTGATAGCTGTCTTCGACGGTGATCCGGGTGGCCATCAGCCCTCCCAGTTTTCGATGATCTGCACGGCTTCTTCGGCCGTTTCGACATAGCGGAAAAGGTTCAAATCTTCTTCCGAGATCGTCCCGGCATCCGCCAAAGCCTCCCAATTGATGATGTTGTCCCAAAACTCTTTGCCGAAGAGCAGGAACGGAACCGGTTTCATCCGTTCGGTCTGGATCAGGGTCAGGGCTTCGAACATTTCGTCCAACGTACCGAAACCTCCGGGGAAGATGGTGATCGCGCGGGCGCGCAGCAGGAAATGCATCTTGCGGATGCCGAAATAGTGGAAGTTGAAGCAGAGCTCCGGCGTGACAAAGGTGTTAGGTGCCTGCTCGTGCGGCAGGACGATGTTCAGCCCGACAGAGCGTCCACCCGCCTCTTGCGCGCCCCGGTTGCCGGCCTCCATGACACCGGGGCCACCCCCGGTGACGATGACATTCTCTCTGCCTCCAGTCTCAAGGCTCTTCTCGGTCATCAGCCTCGCGAACTCGCGGGCCTGTTCGTAGTATTTCGACAGGTTGGCCAGAGTCTTTGTTCGCGCCGTGTCTTTCTTCGCCGGTTCGGGGATTCGCGCGCCTCCGAACAGGACCACGGTACTTTCGACACCGGCCTCGGCCATGCCCAGTTCGGGCTTCAGCAATTCCAGTTGCAGGCGAACGGGGCGCAACTCGTCGCGCAGCAGGAATTCGTCATCGGCAAAGGCCAAACGATAGGCCGGTGCGCGGGTTTGCGGCGTGTCGGGGATTTCCTGACATTTGTCGATGTCCTGCTTCGCGTCCGGGAACAGCCGGGTCCAGTCGTCTTTCATGTCGCGCCTCCTGTTGTATTGACCGATTGATTGCACCAAGCGGTGCTTGCGTCTATAGGCTCTCTCCAACAAGCCCGTCACTTTTCGGAGAAGACCATGTCCAACGCCCAGCTTGAAGCTGCCATCGAAGCCGCCTGGGAGGCGCGCGACACCATCACCCCCGCCTCCACCGGCGAAGCCCGTGAAGCGATCGAAGATACGCTGAACGCGCTGGACAGCGGTTCGCTGCGCGTGGCCGAGAAGCTGGAAAACGGCGACTGGCACGTGAACCAGTGGGCGAAGAAAGCGGTACTGCTTGGCTTCCGCATTAAAGACATGGAAGAGCACTCCGGTGGTCCGCAAGGCTCCGGCTGGTGGGACAAGGTCGACAGCAAGTTCAAAGGCTGGGGCGAGGCCCAGTGGAAAGAAGCGGGCTTCCGCGCGGTTCCGAACTGTGTGGTTCGCAAGTCAGCCTATGTCGCGCCGGGCGCGGTTCTGATGCCGTCTTTCGTAAACCTTGGCGCCTATGTTGACGAAGGCACCATGGTTGACACTTGGGTGACCGTTGGGTCCTGCGCTCAGATTGGTAAGAACGTCCACCTGTCCGGTGGCGTTGGCATCGGCGGCGTGCTGGAGCCGATGCAGGCCGGCCCAACCATCATCGAAGACAACTGCTTCATCGGCGCGCGTTCCGAGGTTGTCGAAGGCTGCATCGTGCGTGAAGGCTCTGTCCTTGGCATGGGCGTCTTCATCGGCAAGTCGACCAAGATCGTCGACCGCGAGACCGGCGAAGTCATGTATGGCGAAGTGCCGCCCTATTCGGTGGTTGTGGCAGGCTCGATGCCGACCAAGAACAACATCAACCTGTACTGCGCCGTGATCGTGAAGCGCGTGGACGAGAAGACCCGTTCCAAGACCGGCATCAACGAGTTGCTGCGCGACTGATCCGAATTTGGATTTAGGTTGAAATGATCTAGAATGCCCTCTGAATTCAGAGGGCATTTTTCATGGTAAAAGTTGTTTCGGTCTCCTCCGGCGAAGAACTCGTTGCCGTTAAGGAATTGATCTACGAGTTCATTGACTGGCTAGGCGAGCGCTATCCCGACATGGGCCAGTTGATCGAAGACTACTTCAGCAACCAAGGCTTCGAAGAGGAAATGGCCAACCTGCTGACGGTCTTTGGACCTCCGGGGGGTGCCTGCCTTCTGGCTTTTGTTGACGATGAACCGGTCGGGATTTTGATGATGAAGCCGCATGGTGAGACCGAGGTCGAAATGAACCGCATGTTCGTGCGAAAGAGCGCGCGCGGTCACGGCGTTGGGCGGGCACTGGCAGAGCGTTTGCTTCAAGAGGCCCGCAGGATTGGATACGAGACGATGATCCTGTCAGCGCTGGATCGCCATTTCGAGGCATTGCCGCTGTACCACAGCCTCGGCTTTGTCGACGACAGCCAACGCCCACCTGATTCCGGGGACGAGCGTGAGGTACGGTTGAAGCTGGACTTGACCGCTATCTGAAGAAATTCCGACGGATTTTCCTCCGCCACTCGTTTCACGACAAAGGCAGAAAAGGAAACGGGCCATGAACGTACGTATTATTGCTTTGAGCTTGGCGATCGCCGTGGGCCTGGTCGCCCAACAGGCGCAAGATGCCAGAAGCCAGACGACGGAAGAGATGGCAGCGGCCTGCAGCCAAGCCAAGGGCGCTCGCCCCACCTAGCCGGTGCTACCGATCGGCAACAAGGTATTTGGATTGCGTTAAACCGGACGGGAAAGAACGCGTGGACTCGTGTTTCAGCCAGATGTCTTTGTCCGTTGGGCCGAACAACAGCAGCCCCTCGCCCAACAGAACAGGCAGTCGTGTCACGATCATGTCTGCCACCTGTCCGGCGCGTAGGAACGACTGGATCACCTTGCCACCATCGACATAGACCCTGCGCCAGCCCAGTTCCGCCGCCCGCGCCATGCAATCCTCGGGCGGATAGTTCCAGAACGAGACCTTTCCCTCCAGATCGTCGGGCACCGGCGTTGCCTCTAGCTGCGATGACAAAACCACGACAGGCACGCTATATGGCCATTGGCCAAAACTCCGGACCTTTTCATAACTGCCGCGCCCCATGATCAACCCGTCCATCTGTGCGATGAAGGCCTCATAGCCGTGATCCTCTGTGCCGGTATCGACCGTTTCCAGCCATTCGATGTCACCGTTGCGCCGGGCGATATACCCGTCGAGACTGGTTGCGATGAAGACATGGGCCGTGGTCATCAGAGCACCTGCTTGCATTTCGAGGGTTAGGTCTTTCAATTGTGGCGATTGTGCAACCGGCTTGACAGACGGGTCATCAGGTTCCACACGCCGTCCGAGAGTAATGGGAGACCGACATGAACGAAAAGCGCAAAAAGCAGCAGGTCTACATGCTGGCGGTTCAGGTCGGGCGCAAAGATGGCGACGGCCTGCCCGAGGGCGCAACGGGGGCCGGACTTGTTTGTTATGCCAGCGGCGTGGACGAGGCCGAGGCCGTGCGCGAAACCGTGGCGATCCTGAAACAGGCCGATCTGGCCCCTCTGGATGTCACCGGCTACGGTACCGAAGCGGAACGGCGCGCTGACGGACAATCCATTGAGGACGAGGAGCAGGCCCTTATGGCCCGCGCCTTGGAAGAAAACGCTGTCATTGTTGCTCAGATGACCCCGTTTTTCGATGGTGAAGAGAGCGCCTGATCACTCCAGATTACGGAAGTACTTCTGGTGAATATCTAGGTAAGTGCCGTTTTCCCGCAACTTTAGCAGGCTGCGATTGAACTCTTCTGCAATGGGGCTGTCGGTCTGCATCGCCGCGCCATAGCTTTCACGCAGGAAAGTGCCACCAACCAGTTCCCCAACACCAACGCCGCGCGTGTTCACGTAGTGCGAAAGGATCGGCGCGTCGAAGACGACGGCATCCAGCTTCTCGTCTTCGAAAGCCGAATAGAGTTCGTCCAAGCCGGTGAAACCGACATAGTCGATCTCGCGCCGTTCCAGATATCGGGCCGAAGTCGATCCGACGGTGGTTCCCACGGTTTTGCCATGCAAGTCGCTGACTTTGTTGACGTTGGCCTGAATGGCCTCAACCGTCATAGAGGCGGTAATATGGGCGACAAAGATCGAAACGATGAACAGGCTCGAGATCACCAGCAAGACACCAAAGATTCGCCCCATGAATGTCCGTGGCTGGCGCTCTTCGAAACCGCCGTTCACGACAAGGTTCAACGCCCACCAGAAGGACGGGAAGACCGCCTCTTTGGCGGGGCGGTCGAAATAGGGCTGTGACTTGCGCTCGAAAGTCCACATCAGCATCCCCCCACCCAGAAGCAGCAGGAAAGCGACGGCGATGATTTCCAACACTTCACGGGTGATCACTGTTTCGATGGCCGAGGCAGGCTCTTTGCCCTCTGGCACCATGATGTGCAGACCGGATTCAAAAATGGCATGGGTAAAATCCATGACCTGCTCGCGGTCGGCTGTGATCGAGATATTCGCGATGGCGACATCGGCTGTGCCATCGGCGACTTCGCCCAGCATGTCACCGAAATTGTCTTTGCGGTCGATCGTGTAGGTCCAACCCCGATCCTCGGCGATCGCCGCCCACAGATCCATGCTGAACCCGGAATGCCCGTCGCCATCCGCTGTCGAAAACGGCGGTCGTTCGACCGTCACAACCCGAAGATCCTGCGCCATTGCCTGAAACGGCAGCAGCAAAAGGAAAAGAAAAGTAGCTACTCTCATTGCACCCGACCTTGGCCCGGCTTTCACCAGGCTTGCATTAGAGCAGACATCATCCCCTTCTTGTCCGCGTTTCTTGCGGGCGTTGCTAACCGCAAGATGTTGATTTGCATAGCCCAAGGCTGCTGTAACTGCCGGGAAAAGCTGCAATTGCTCGAATTATTGTCACCCAATAGGCACGCTGTCAGTACCGCGTGGATTGCATGCGCGCGGGCGAGGCGCTAGGCCCTATGGATAGAGAACTAAGGAAACCACCCGTGACTGACCCTGTCGCCCTGACCGCCGATTTGATTCGCTGCCCCTCTGTAACCCCTGAAGAGGGTGGTGCGCTGGACCTGTTGCAGGGCCTGCTGACCGAGGCCGGCTTTGCCTGCACCCGCGTGCCGCGCAATGGCATCGACAACCTGTTTGCCCGGTGGGGTGCGAAGGGCGCGGCCAAGACCTTCGGGTTTAACGGGCATACGGATGTCGTCCCGGTGGGCAACCCGGATCACTGGACGGTCGATCCGTTCGGGGCAGAAGTGAAAGACGGGATCATGTGGGGCCGCGGCTCGACGGATATGAAATCCGGTGTGGCCGCCTTTGTTGCCGCCGCCATCGACCTTGTGCAGGACACTCCCCCCGATGGAGCCATCATCATCACGATCACCGGTGACGAAGAAGGGGACGGCGTTGATGGCACCCGCGCTCTACTGGACTGGATGGATGCCGAAGGTGAGGCCATGTCGCTCTGCCTTGTCGGCGAACCCACCTGTCCCGACACGATGGGCGAGATGATGAAGATCGGGCGGCGGGGCTCGATGACCGCCTATTTCACCGCCTCTGGGGTGCAGGGGCACTCGGCCTACCCGCATCGCGCCAAGAACCCGATCCCGGCGCTTGCGCGTCTTGTCGACCGGCTAGCCAGCCACGAGTTGGATCGGGGCACTGACCATTTCGATGCCTCGACCTTGGCAGTGACCGGTTTTGACACTGGGAACGCAGCCAACAATGTGATCCCGGCCAAATGCACCGCGATGGCCAATATCCGGTTCAACGACGCCCATTCCTCTGCCGCCCTAACAGATTGGCTGCAGGAAGAGACCGACAAGATCGTCGCCGAGACCGGGGTTGATATCTCTTTCTACACCAAGGTGTCGGGCGAGAGTTTCCTGACCCCTCCGGGCCTGTTGTCCGAACTGATCACCAAGGCGGTCGAGGCAGAAACAGGCATGACACCCGCGATGTCCACGTCGGGCGGCACCTCTGACGCGCGGTTCGTGAAGGATCACTGCCCGGTGGTGGAATTCGGCCTTGTTGGCAAGACCATGCATCAAGTTGATGAACGGGTGGAAGTGGCGCAGATCGAACAGCTCAAGTCGATCTACGGGCGCATCCTGCGGGACTATTTCGCATGATCACGGTCGAGGTCACCGACGACCTTGAGGCATGCCTCGCTCTGCGCCGCGAGGTCTTTATCGAGGAACAGAACGTTCCCGAAGAGATCGAAATGGACGGGCAAGAGGACAAGGGCATTCACTTGCTGGTGCGCGACGCTGATACGCCCGTCGGTACTGCCCGACTGATGATCCTTGGCGACATCGGCAAAATCGGGCGGGTTTGCGTAGCGAAATCTCACCGCGGTCGCGGTCTCGGCGAAGCCCTGATGGACAAGGCGCTGGAGGTGCTACGCGCACAGCCCGGCGTGACCCGTGCTAAACTAAGCGCACAAACGCAGGTGATCGGGTTTTATGAAGGATTGGGGTTTGAAGCTCATGGACCTGAGTACCTAGACGCAAATATTCCACATCGGGATATGTATCGTCCGCTGTAGAATGGTTCGTAACATAACCAAAGCTGAGAATACATTTCGGCGGAAATGAGCTATACTTACTCCCTAACTCGCATCTAAAAATCTAGAGGGCTTGCCATGAAAGTAAGGGCAATGACGGCCGTGCTGGCCCTTGGTTTCGCGTCGATGGCGGTTGCACACGAAAGTGCAACCGGCGTGGTCAAAGAGCGCATGGAAAAAATGGAGCGTTTCGAAGAACTGATCGAACGTGTCTTTGCAATGATCCATGGCGAGCTGACCTATGATGCCGACGTCGTCCGGCGCGCCGCCGAAGAAATCCAAAACGGAGCTGGCAGTCATATGACAGCGCTGTTCCCTGAAGGTTCAAACGAACCGCCAAGTGAGGCGAAGGATGAGATATGGAGCGACTTTGCGACTTTTGAACACTTCGCCGACATGCTGGAAGGCTGGTCCGCCGAACTGGCGGCTCGCGCCGATCAGCCTCCACGGGGGAACTTACCGAATTCTTGGGAGGACGCCGAAATGGGCCCAGCCATGATGCGTGAGGGTGGCATGATGACACGCGATGGACCCGTCTTCGCAGCCTGGCACGTCGCGGCGGTCTGCAATACCTGCCACGAGGGTTTCCGCGAGGAAGAGTGACCGCTCATATTGCCTCTTCCAGTTTGTCTGCAAAACATCCCGGTATCGCATCGAAATGCCTGTCCAGTGTTCGGGCATTCTTTCACTCAATTTCCCAATGACCCCGGTCTGTCTCCGTGCTACGGCTTCCCCATGAGCAAGATCCCCAGCAAAGACCAGATCCTCGAATGGATTTCGGAAAATCCCACCCAGACCTCGAAGCGCGACATTGCCAAGGCTTTCGGGATCAAAGGGGCCGACCGGATCGACCTCAAACGCATCCTGAAAGAGTTGGAGGCCGAGGGCCACCTGCAGAAGCGCCGCAAGACCTATCGCGACCCGGACAAGCTGCCTCCAGTTTCGGTGCTGCAAGTGGCCGAACCCACCCCGGATGGGGACTTGTTTGCAAAACCGATGGAATGGCATGGCGAAGGGGCCGAGCCGCGCGTTCTTATCATCACCCGCGCCAGTGACCCCGCGCTCGGGCAGGGGGACCGCATCCTAGGCCGCCTGACCGAGGTGAAGGCCGAGGATCACGACTATGAGGCGCGGCTGATCCGCAAAATCGGTTCCAACCCGATCCGGATTCTGGGGGTATTCAGCAAACGTTCGGAAGGCGGGCGGATCAAGCCCATCGACAAGGGTGTCGACAAAGAGTGGTCCGTAGCCGCTGATGCCACCGGTGGCGCCAAGGATGGTGAGCTTGTCGAGGCCGAACAGGCCGGCCCCCGGAACCGCATGGGATTGGCCCGCGCCCGCGTTGTAGCACGGCTTGGAGATCCGACCGAACCGCGCGCGGTCTCGCTAATCGCGATCCACCAGCACGGCATTCCCGACCAGTTCCCCAACGATGTCATCGAGGAAGCCGACCGCGCCAAACCCGCAGGCCTGAGGGGCCGCACTGATCTGCGAGACATGCCGCTGATCACCATCGACCCGGCGGATGCGCGGGACCATGACGATGCCTGCTATGCCCATGCCGACGACGATCCCAAGAACGAAGGTGGCTTCGTCGTCTGGGTCGCCATCGCCGATGTAGCGCACTACGTCACCTCCGGTTCTGCGCTGGATCGTGAGGCCCGCAAGCGCGGCAACTCCAGCTATTTTCCGGACCGCGTGGTGCCGATGCTGCCCGACCGCCTGTCGGGAGACCTGTGTTCCCTTCACGAAGGCGTCCCGCGCGCCTGTATCGCCGTGCGGATGCAGATCAACATGGCGGGCGAGAAGATCGGCCACCGCTTTGTCCGGGGCCTGATGAAATCCCATGCCTCGCTGCATTACCAAGAGGTGCAGGACGCCATCGACGGCCAACCCAACGAGCGGACAGAACCGCTTTTGGACGATGTTTTGCGCCCGCTTTACGACGCCTATGAAGTCGCGCGGAAAGACCNNTGCTGGAAGGCGTTCTGCGCCCGCTCTACTTCGCCTATGAGGCCGCGAGGAAAGGCCGCGCGCGCCGTCAGCCGTTGGACCTTGACCTACCCGAACGCAAGATCGTTCTGGGGGAAGACGGCCACATCGCCTCGGTGGCATTCCGGGACCGACTGGATGCGCACCGGTTGATCGAGGAATTCATGATCCTCGCAAATGTCGCCGCCGCCGAGGAATTGGAGAAACTCCGCCGCCCGCTGCTGTATCGCGTGCACGAAGAACCCAGCCCCGAAAAGCTGGATGCCCTGCGAGAAGTCGCGCAGGTCAGCGGGTTCCAACTGGCCAAGGGACAGGTGCTGAAAACCCAGCATCTGAACAGCTTGTTGGACGCTGCGATGGGGACGGAGTTTTCCGAACTCATCAATCTGTCCACCCTGCGGTCGATGACACAGGCCTATTACCACAACGAGAACTTCGGCCATTTCGGGCTGGCGCTGCGGTCTTATGCGCATTTCACCTCGCCGATCCGGCGCTATTCCGACCTGATCGTGCACCGTGCGCTGATCTCGGGTCATGGCTGGGGCAAGGATGGCTTGTCGCCCGAGGATATCGACAACCTCGAAAACACCGCCGCGCATATCTCGGACACAGAGCGCCGCTCGATGGCTGCTGAACGCGACACCACCGATCGCTATCTCGCGTCCTATCTGGCGGACCGGGTTGGAAATGAATTCGCGGGCCGCATTTCCGGCATCGCGCGCTTCGGGGTATTCGTGAAGCTGGACGAAACCGGCGCTGACGGGCTGGTACCAATGCGTGAGCTTGGCCGCGAGTATTTTCACCACGACCGCGACAGCAACACGCTGCAAGGTGCTGACACCGGAACGATCATCGCTCTTGGTCAACGTGTAACTGTACGTCTGGCCGAAGCCGTGCCTGTCACCGGGGGCCTGCTGCTGGAGCTTCTGTCGCTTGAGGATAAGGTTATCGCCAAAGGCCCCCGCAGCGGCGGCAAACGCCGCCCGGCGCGTCGGGCCGCAGGCAAGGCCAAGGCGAAGGCCGCGAAGACCAAGCGCAAGGTCACACGCAAGCGGCGCTAGGCCGAAAGCGGCGGGGCGGAAGGCTCTGTCTTGCCGTAACATCGCAATGCGCTACACTTGGCCCAATAATAAACGGGCAGATTAGTTATGAAGCGATTTTCGATTCTCGGACTTTGTGCGGGCGTCCTATTGGCACCGGGGGGTCTCTTGGCCGAACCGGCGTCACGTCCAGTTGCGCGGCCATTAATTCTGGCGTCGGTCGCGGTTCCACGGCCAGTCAGCCGACCCGAGGCCATGAAGGCCACCCCTCACCTGAACCTGATCGCCGTGCGAAACCCGGCCTTTCAGTCTTGGATACGGGGATTTCGCGGACGCGCCATGGCAAAGGGCATTTCTGGCGCAGTCTTCGATCGCGCTTTTCGCGGGGTTCGGTACAATGACTACGTGATCGAGAAAGACCGCAACCAATCGGAATTCACTAAGCAGATTTGGGATTACCTCGACAGCGCGGCCTCTCCCACCCGGGTTGAAAACGGCCAGAAGGCCCTGCGTGACCACGGACGCACCCTGCGTGCAATCGAGGCACGGTACGGGGTTGATGCCCATGTCGTGGCCGCCGTCTGGGGATTGGAAAGCGCCTATGGCACCCATCGCGGCGACATTCCGACGATCGAGGCGCTGGCGACGCTGGCTTATGACGGGCGGCGCGGCAAGTTCTTCGAGGCGCAGTTGATCGATGCCCTGAAAATCATTCAGTCGGGCGACATCCCACCGCGCAGGATGACCGGATCTTGGGCGGGTGCGATGGGACACACGCAATTCATCCCGACAAGCTATCAGGCCTTCGCAGTGGATTTCACCGGCGACGGCAGGCGCGATATCTGGTCGGATAACCCCGCCGATGCGCTGGCGTCGACCGCAGCCTATTTGGCACGGCATGGCTGGGTAAAGGGACAGCCCTGGGGCGTCGAGGTAACGTTACCCGCCGGGTTTAACTATCAACTGGCAAATCGCAAGATCCTGAAGTCCCCTGCCGAATGGGGCCGTATCGGCATCCGGGACATCAACGGGCGCGTGGTGCCGAACCACGGTCAGGCCTCGATCCTTTTGCCCGCCGGGTCCAAGGGCGCGGCCTTTATGATCTTCAAGAACTTCAGCGTGATCGAACGCTATAACAAGGCCGACGCCTATGTCATCGGCGTGGGGCATCTTTCGGATCGGATTATAGGCGGGCCGGAAATTCAGGCCAGTTGGCCACGTGGCTATGCGCCTTTGTCGTTCAAAGAGAAGAAAGACATGCAGCGTCGACTGAAGCGTAAAGGGTTTCTGGACGACAAGATCGACGGGATTATCGGCCCGAACACGATCAACGCCATCCGCGCCTTTCAGGTCAGCCGGGGGGTCACGCCCGACGGTTACGCCTCGCAAGACCTGCTGAGACTTTTGAAGTCGCGCTAGGATTTGGCGCGCGAGGCAAACACGGTCACCACCGTCAGCCCTGCAAGAACCAGAACCGCACCCAACAGCTTTTGTGCCGAAAGCGGCTCGCCGACAACAACCGTCGCCAAGATCCATGCCGTCACAGGTTCGGTCAGGGCCAGTGTCACGGCGGTCGAGGCTGCCACATGCCGCAGCCCCCATGTATAGAGCGCATAGGACAAGCCGGTTGCCGCAATCCCCAGAAACAGGATCGCGATCAGGGCCTGTGCCGACCACAACCAGTCAAGCGGCAGCCAGAATAACACCGGCAGGCTTAGCAGCGCCGCGACAGTAAAGGTCGCTCCGGCCACCGTGGCAGAAGGCGCGCGTGCGCCAATCCCACCGGTGATCAGCGAATAGCTGGCATAGCTGATACCAGCCGTCAGCGCCAATCCCAGACCGGAAAGGGTTGTTCCGCCGCCGACCTCCGCAAGGACCAGGATCACCACGCCAGAGATGGCCAGCGTTTGACCCAGAAGGCGCAGCTTGGTCGGAAAGATTCGCGCGAAGGCGATTTCCAGCAGGGTGGCCCAGATCGGTGCACTGCCCACAGCGATAGCAGTGCCGATACCCACGCCTACCTCCGAGACCGCGCCGAAGAAGGAAAGGTTGTACAGAGCAATCGCCGCACCCGCGGCCAGAACGCGACCCCATGGCAGATCGGTGAAGGCACGACGGCTCTGTCGCCCGGAAAACGCAAGCGCCATCAGCGCTGCGGCTCCGATCAGGTTTCTCAGGGCGCCAACTGCCAGAGGATCTCTTTCTTCAGGCAACAGGGTTTGTATCGTTCCGGTGGAACCCCACAGAAACGCGGCTAAAACAACGGCCCCTATCCCGATCATACGATGCGACGCAGACATCACGTCTCCTATGCGATCTTTCACCGTTTCTGTGACACCAATTGGGGGATAGCGAAAGGCTACAATCTTTCAGGAACGAAAAACCCGCCCTGCTTTCGCAGCGCGGGTTTCGAATTGAGAACCGAGAGGCGTTTAGCTGCGCACTAACTTCTCGTAACTTTCGGCGATGTCGCGGGTCAGGGCGCCGACCTCGAAGCTATAGTCGCCGATCTGGCCGACAGGTGTTACCTCGGCGGCCGAACCGGTCAGCCAACACTGTTCGAAATCGGCCAGTTCCTCGGGCTGAATATAGCGCTCGTGGACGGTGACGCCTTTCTCTTTCAGCATCTGGATCACGGTTTGACGGGTTAGGCCGTTCAGGATCGCATCAGGGTTCGGCGTGTGCACCTCGCCGTCCTTGACGAAGAAGATGTTGGCGCCGGTCGCCTCGGCGACATAGCCGCGATAGTCGAGGAACATGGCGTCCGAGCAGCCTTTCGCCTCGGCCGCATGTTTCGACATGGTGCAGATCATGTACAGGCCCGCCGCCTTGGCCGCCGTCGGNNTCTAGCTTCGCACCCTTGTACTTGGCGTCGCCGTAATAGCTGCCCCATTCCCATGCGGCGACTGCCATACGCACCGGGTTACGGGCCGAAGCGACACCCATATCCTCACCCGCGCCACGCCATGCCAGCACACGGATATAGGCATTGGTTAGATTGTTGGCCTCCAGCACCGCCTGCTTGGCTGCCTCGATCTCGTCCACCGAATAGGGGATCGGC
>JABAOD010010673.1_pt3 | contig 14231 bp, 13 predicted proteins | sample 7062151 | NCBI WGS metagenome assembly JABAOD01 (sample SAMN14538626, study PRJNA623070) | marine sediment metagenome | biome: marine biome [ENVO:00000428]; feature: marine pelagic biome [ENVO:01000023]; material: deep marine sediment [ENVO:00002113] | place: India: Gulf of Khambhat ... | reverse complement strand
GAAGCGGGGCCGGAACGAGGGGCTGTTGGCGCGCGCCTCGAAGTAGGTGGCGTAGTTGAGCAGGCCGTAGGAGATGAGGAAGAACATCGACACCACCGAGGCGATGGCGTTGAGGTTGCCGAGGCCGATGGTGGCGTAGGCGATCACCGTCGCCAGCAGCACGCCGCGCCGCGGGTTGTTGGTCGGGCCGTGGCCGGCTGCGAACGGCGTCAGCGGGGGAAAGACCTTGTCGCCGGCCAGCGACTGGAGGATGCGCGGCGCGCCGAGGAACGACGCCATCGCCGAGGACAGCGTCGCCGCGATGACCCCGGCGTCGATCAGCCAGGAGACCGCCGCCACCCGCCGCATCGAGGCGTAGTCGGTGGCGAGGACGTCGCCCGGCAGGCTGCCGGCGAAGATCACCGCCGCCGCCACGTAGACGCCCAGCGACAGGAAGACCGCCGCGAAGGTGCCGCGCGGCAGGCTCCGGCCCGGGTCGCGCAGGTCGCCCGACATGCTGACGCCCTGGGTGAAGCCGGTGACCGCCGGGAAGAAGATCGCGAACAGCACCCAGAACGGCGCCTCGCCTCCCGGCGCAAGGTTGGCGCGCAGCTGGTCGCCGCTGAACGCGCCAGCGCCGCCGATGAAGAACGCCGCCAGGGCTGCGAACAGCACTGCCATCACAAAGAACTGGAACCGGGTGGCGACGTCGGCCCCCTTCCATGCCAGGATGAACAGCGCCGCCACCGCCACACCGGCGATCACCTTGGTCGCCTGCGGGTGTTCCAGGCCCGTCAGGCCGCTGATGGCCTCGGCGAAGCCGATGGCGTAGAAGGCGATCGACACCGCCTGGGCCAGGAACAGCACCAGCCCCAGGGCGCCGCCGTACTCGACGCCCAGGGTGCGCGAGATCAGGTAGTAGTCGCCGCCGCCCTTGACCCGCAGGTTGGTGGCGATCGCCGACAGCGAGATGCTGGTCAGGATCGAGATGGCGTTGGCCATCAGGATGATGACCAGCGCCCGGGTCAGCCCGCCGGCGCCGACCACGTAGCCGACGCGCAGGAACAGGATGATGCCGAGGATCGTCAGGATGCTCGGCGTGAAGACGCCGGCGAAGGTGCCCAGCGAGCCACCCTGGACCGCTGCGCGCTGCGCCCGCGGCTCGATCACGCGGGCGATCCTATGCGAACCGTGCCGGGTCCGGATCGGGCCGGACAACGCGCCGATCTGCCCCTTCCTCAGGTCGGCGGGTGGCCCGGCGTAGGTGACGCTGCGCGACGCTCTGCCAGAGGCCGACGAGGCCGGTGCGGGACGCGGCCAGCCTGCCCGCAGAAGAACGGATCCCTGCCCCCAGAGGTGGGCCGCGCGCTCGGCCAGGCGGTCTAGACTGGATGGGGCCAGATCTGTCGAGGTGGCGTTTGCACTGGATCGTCAGGTTCTCCAGAGCCGCGCGCACGATGCTGGCGATCGTGATGGTCACGTTCGCCGCCGAGCTGGTCTTGATGCTCGCCCTGGGGCGTCTGGCAGACGGCGCCGGGCCACCTCACATCGCGCTTCTGGACGCGGCTCTGCTGTCCCTCTTCATCGCGCCCCCGGTCTACCTACTCGTCCTGCGGCCTCTGCGCAAGGAGTACGAGCGGCGTCTCGAGGCCGAGCGGCGGGCCGCTTCCGCGGGTCGTCTGGCGATGACGGATTCCTTGACCGGGGTCCTGAACCGCCGCGGCATCAAGGCAGGCCTGTTGGAGGCGATGGCTCAGGCGGACCGCTACGGCCGGCCGCTGTCTGTAGCGATGCTGGACCTGGACGGCTTCAAGCTGGTCAACGACGCTCACGGTCACAGCGCCGGCGACGAGGTTTTGCGCAAGGTCGTGGCATTGGTGCACGAGGGCCTGCGCGGCCCGGACCGGCTGGGTCGGTTCGGCGGCGACGAGTTCCTGCTGGTACTGCCGGAGACGCCGCTCGACGCGGCGCGCAAGCTTACCGACAGAATCACGGCCCTGCTGCGGCGCACGGACTTCGAGGTCGACCATGGCAGGCTGCACCTGAGCGCCAGCATCGGCGCGACGGAGTTCGAGCGCGCTGAGACGCTGGAGGCACTGCTCGCAAGGGTGGACAGGGAGCTCTACCGAGCCAAGAGCGCGCACCGCCATTCGTCCCGGGCAATGGCGCCGGCCTAGCCGCGACTTGGCCGAGCCATCGAGCGGGCCGTACGCGGCGGCATCCGTGCAGCGGAGACTCCGCAGCCAGGCGGATGCCGCCGCCTGCGCCGCCTGGCGTCCATCCCTGGCCCGACGGCACCTCGACTCGCGGCGCGCTCAGCTCCGCGACGACCGGCACCGCCTGGCAATCCGGCTGAGGTCCTCGACCGCCGACTCTCTCGTGGGTCCTCGGCCGACGCAGCCGGGGAAACCGGCAAGCGCCGCTAGGTAGCAGCGCTGCGCGGTGCTCCAGAAGATCTCGACCCGGAAGCTCTCGAGGAAGAAGGTCCCGATATGCTGAAGGCGCTGATTTCCCGACTCGTCTTCGCCCAACTGCGTTCTCATCTCGGCCTCATCACCCCGGCGCGCGCCGCTCGTTCGCGGCGCGCCTGCGAGCCGCCTGGCGGGGGCAGTCTCGAAGGAAATCGCGAATCGCTTGGGCGGGTCCGGCATGAGCTCTGTTTCCCTCGGCCATCGCCGTCTGCTCCATCTCATGGAGCAAGCTGCTTGCCATGCAGGTCGGTCGATATCGACCGGCTCATTGCGGGGTCAGCACCTCTCGGAGAGGCCCTTTAGACGTGCAGCTGGGCGGTCGGGATGTCGCAGGAGGCCACTGTCCTGCAGTCCGAGGGCCGGTGAGGATTGCAGGGGCAGAACCGGAAATTTCATGGATTCGTCGATTTTTTCTTGTCAAGACCGGCGAAAGTGCGCTCAGCAACTTCTTTGGAGAAATATTGGCGGGCACAGCGATTGCAGTTCCCCCCACCGGAAGAGGCTGGACCGGCAACGGCAAGTCGGACGAGCAGATGGATCGCAACAGAGACCGAGCGCCTGAGAGATCGCCTCCCCGGACGGAACTGCACCTGGTCGGCAGGCGGCCCGCCGCTCGCAAGGTGGACGACGACTGGAGGAGTGGGCCCGGAGACGGCCAGCCCCTCGTCCCCCCGGGCGCCTCAGCGGGCCTCTGGCCCGGTATCCGTAGCCGGATCGTCTTTCTCGTCGTGCTGTCGGCGGTACTGCCCTCGTTGCTCGTCGGCGGTGCGTCCTACCTGACGGCTCGGGACCTGTTGATCGAGAAGATCAATTCCCAGCTGGCTTCGGGGGCGGCCTCGGCCGCCGACCACGTACGGCGCTCGTTCGAGGATCGCTCTTCCGACACCGAGGTCTTTGCCAGTGCCTTCATTGTCGCCGAGAACCTCCAGCGCCGGTCGTGGGCGCTGAAGAGCGACGACGAGGCGCAGGTCGCCCAGGCAACGGACAGGATCGGCCAGTACCTGGCGCAGATCCAGGAACGTTATCCCCTCTACCGCAAGATCTTCATCTTCGGCCCGGCGGGCGAGCTCGTCACGGGGATCGACTCGATGAGCGATGCCGTGGAGCCCGAGATTCCGGCGCGGCTGGTTGCGGCCGAGCCGACGAGCCTCCTGGATTCTTCCCGAGCCGAGCCGCTCCTTTTCGTGCGGCGTCAGGTAACCAGCCCGGGTGGCGAGCGGCTCGGCGCGATTGTGACGGCCAGCGGACTGGAAGAGCTGTGGCGAGATCTCAGGGCGGAGACGCGGACCGAGAGCTGGCGGCTGCGGGTGGTCGCCGCCGACGGCAGGCCCCTGTTCGATGCCAGCATGAGCTCTCCGAGCGCCATCGGACGGCTCGCCTCCGACGCCACAGCGCGCGGGCTTCCGAGGCAGACGGGAGTCGCCGAGTATCGAGACGAACGCGGACGGCCGGTCCTGGGGGCCTATCGTTCCCTGGACTCCTTCCAGATCGGAACCCTGGTGGAGATGGACAGTGAGACGGCGTTCGAGGCCGGCGGCCGGCTTCGGGATCTGACCCTGCTCATCAGCCTGCTCGCGGCGGGTCTGGTGACCGCCATCGGGCTCGGTCTCGCCGTCAGCCTGACACGCCCGATCCAGGCTCTCATCGTCGGGGCCAGGGCGGTCTCGGAGGGCGATCTCAGCCACGAGGTGCCGGTCAGCTCGAGAGATCAGATCGGCTATCTCACGCGAGTCTTCAACCACATGATCCGCACGCTCAGGGATTCCCGCTCGCGGCTGGAGAAGATCTCGCGCACGGATGAACTGACGGGCCTGTTCAATCGCCGCCACCTGGCCGACGTCTTCCGGGGGGAGCTGAGCAAGGCCGGGAAGACGGGCAAGCCCCTCTCGGTCCTGATGATCGACTTCGATCGTTTCAAGGCCTTCAACGATCGCTTCGGCCATCTCGAAGGGGACCTGCTGTTGCGGGAGGCCGGTACGTTTCTGGTCGACCGGACTCACCCTACCGACATCCTGGCCCGCTACGGTGGCGAGGAGTTCGTGGCCCTGCTTCCGGCGACGAGCAAGCGCCAGGCCGCGCAGCTGGCCGAGCGGCTGAGGAGAGAGTTCGCCGAAGCACACGGTGCCGGCGACGAGTCGAGTCGCCGGCTCACGATCAGCATCGGCGTCGCCACGGCCCCCGAGGACGGGGGCACGGAAGAGGCTCTGATCGGCGCCGCCGACGCGGCGCTCTACAGGGCCAAGCGCGAGGGCCGCAACCAGGTGCAGGTCGCGGTCTGACTCCCCGCAGCTCGCGTCTATTCCACCAGGCGGCCGTGGATCCAGGCCACCAGGCCGGACTCCGTCTCGACCTGATACCACTCTCCGGCGCGCGCCACGGCCAGTGCTTGATCGCCCGGTTCAAGACCGCCCACCCGGGCGTAGCTCAGCCCCGGTCCCTCCCGCAGGTTCGAGTTCGCCAGGACCTCCAGAGTGCGGGGAGGCACGATGGGGATGATCTCTGCCTGGCCTTGCGCGGGCTTCTGGCGGACCTCGGCCACGATCCTGGCCTGGCGAACCATCTCGCTGGCCCTCTCCGCCAGGTACGAAGCGCCGCTGAAGTTGCCCTGCTCGAGGGCCTGATCGGCGCGGGCCAGGAACTCGTTCGCCCGTCGCAGCCGAATCGCGACCTCCGGGTCATCGGTACGGGTCGATGACTCGATCTGGACGCGGACCTCGGAGATGCGGGAGGTAGCGAGAGCGCGGCTCTGAACGCCCCGGATCGTCGCCTTCGATCGCAGGACCTCCTCGACGGCGCTTGCCAGCTCGATCTCCAGGGCGGCGTAGCGCTCCTCGATCGAGGCCACGTGACCTTGCAGACCGCGGAGCTCCTGCCGCAGCTTCTCGTTTTCCTGTCTTGCCTGGGTGAGCGCCTGCCGCTCGAGCTCCAGGGTCTCTTCCAGCTCCGTCAGCCGCTCTGCCAGCGCCCGCTCCTGCGCCCGGTCCGTGACCGGTTGGCCGGCAGCGGCCTGGGCAGGTGGCGTCGGCTTCGTGTTGGCGGCACAGCCAGCCATGAAGGCGGCGCCGGCAGCCAGCAGCACCGCCGCCCTGCCTGCCTGTCGTGCTCTCACCATGCGTCCCGTCGACACCCTACCTGGCCGATGAGCCCGGAGGGTCCGGTTGCCGCCCGAGCCGCTGGCGCATGTACTCGGTGGCGGAGAACCGGCAGTCGGGGTCATCCGATTCGATGTACGGCTCGGGGCCGAAGGTCTCGTACTCTCTTACCGCGGCCTCGGGAGATCGGGCGCGCTCGCCGATCGAGCGCAAGAAGTCGTCGACGATTCGCTTGCAGGCCGCGACGGCACTGGCGCAGTCGCCGAACCCACCGAGGCGGTACTTCTCTGCGTCTCCCATGAGGTGGAAGCTGCTGTAGGCGTAGACCGTGTACCGAGACCCGTTTCGGCTCACGCTCGCAAGAGACTACCAGGGTTGACGGTCCCGAGCCGGCCGCGCTTGAGCGCCCGACCGGAGGGAAAGTCTCGAAGCGGCGCCAGAGCGCGGCATCGCCTCGAGGATCGCATGGACGAAGCCTGCGGCCGCGCCAGATCCGCTGACCGCGGGCCCGGCGAGCGATCCGCCCTCCGAAACGGCTCGGAAACTGCCGAAATCCGCCCTCGTCGGGAGTGTGGCGAACTCAATACTCCGGGGGGGGCCCGGTGCCCTATGCTCGGGGCGATGATCAAAAATCGTCGCCGCCATCCGCGGCTCCAGATTCCGCTGGAAGCCGAGTATCTGGTCGAGGGAGCCAAGCAGTGGCGCCAGGGCACGATCCAGTCCCTGGGTGCCGGGGGCGCCGGGGTGTTGTGCGAGGAGGATCTCCCCAAGGGAACCACCCTGGCCGGTCTCCGCTTCGTCGTCGAGGCCGAGGGCGACCTTCCGGAGACCCGCTTCGAGGTCGCCGCGGTGGTCGTCCACGGCAAGCGCCAGCCCGACGTCGGGCGGGCCGAGAGCTACTATCTCGGCCTTCAGTTTTCGGATCTGGAGGACCAGCAGTTCGAGCTTCTGCGGCAGTTCGTCTTCAAGCGGCTGACCGAGGATGAGGCGTCGTCCTCCGGCGCCGACGGTGGCCGGCAGCGCATCGACACCCCGATCGCCATCCGCTTCAAGCGGTTCGACGACTTCGTGGAGGAGGTCTCGGAGAACCTCTCACCGACCGGGATGTTCATCCGCACCAGCAAACCGCTGCCGCTCGGCGCCGAGTTCGCCTTCGAGTTCCAGCTACGCGACGAGTTCGCTCTCTTCAAGGGCACGGCGGAGGTCGTCTGGACGCGCCGCCGGAGCGAGGGGACCGATCGCCCGCCGGGCATGGGCGTGCGCTTCCTGAAGCTCGACCTGACGAGTCAGAAGGTGGTGCGCCGGATCGTCGAGCAGCGCGCCGAGAGCACCCAGCAGTCCGACCCGTCCGCTACCTCTGAAGCGGGCGTAGAGGCGGACAGCGGCGACGCCCCGAAGGCGTCCCAGGCGGCCGAGCCCTTTGCCCAGGTCGTCGAGACGGAGGCACCGGTCGCGCCACCGGTCGTCGACGCGGGGGCAGCCAGCGGGAAGAAGAGCCCGCCCGGAGAGGCCGAGGCCGAGGCCGGCGGGAACCCGAAGCACGCGGCCGCAGAGGAGGCGAAGCTGCGGCACCGGTTGGAGCGGTTGGAGGAGCGGCTGGGCGAGGCCAGGAGTGCCCGCGACAAGCTGCAGGGCCGCTTCAACCGGATCTTCGACGAAGTGGAGACCCTGCGGCAGAAGATCTCCAGGCTGGAGGCGGCCCGAGAGAAGGCCGAAACGGAGCGCGACGGCGCCCGGGCGGAGGCCGCCGACGCCCGGGAGGCCCTGGCGGCCCGGGAAAAGGAGCTGCTGGCGGAGCTCGAGGCGGCCCGGCAGTCGGCGGCAAAGCAGTCCGCCGACGTGGATCGGAAGCAGGCCAAGAGCCTGAAAAAGGCGCAGGCCAAGCTCGAAGCCGAGCTGCAGGATCTCGAGCAAGATGCCGAGCGCAAGCGCCAGGCCTGGGAGGCGCGGGAGGCCGAGCTGAAGAGCCGGCTGGAGGAGAGCAGCGCCAGCGAGAAGGAGCTCCAAGGGCGTCTGGACGCGGCTCTCAGCGCCGAGGCCGAGCTACAGGAGCACCTGAAGGAGGCGCAGGCCGCTCGTGAAGAGCTCGAGCAGCAGCTCGAGCGTAGCGTCGCCACCGAGGCGGAGCTCGAGGCGGAGCTTCAGAAAGCGAAAGAAGAGTCCGAGTGCCTGCAGAAGGATTGGGGGGAGCAGGTGGCGGATTTCCGCGCCAAGCTCAAGCGCAAGAGCGCCGCTGAAGAAGAGTTCCTCGAGCAGCTGGAGACGGCCAACGGCGCCAGGGCCGAGGTGCAACAGCGGCTCGAACAGGCCGAGGGCCTGCGTGACGATCTGGAGCAGCGGCTCGAGGAGATCCAGGGCGCCCACGACGAGCTCGAGCAGCGGCTCGATCGCAGCGCCACTGCAGAGTCCGAGCTGCGGGATCGGGTCGGCGAGCTGGCGCGCTCGCTGAGCGCCTCGCAGTCGGAGCGTGAGGCGCTGTCGCGGCGGCTCGAGGCGACGGCAGCCGAGCGCGATGCGCTGCGGGAGCAGGTGGACGCGCTAATGGCGGCCCGTCAGGGCATGCAGGAGACCCTGCAGCGAGCCGGGGACGAGGTGCGCCGTTTCCGCAGCCTGGCCGAGGCCCTGGAGACCGAGCTGGGAAACGAGCTCGGCGGCATCCAGGCGATCGACGTCGGGTTGCAGGAGAAGCTCGAGGAGGCCACGAAGGCCCGTGTCGAGCTCGACGAGCAGCTCGGGAGCGTGAACGCCGTCGTCGTCGAGGCCCTGGAAGCCCCCGAGCCGCCCCCGGAATCCGACCCCGAGCCGGCGGACGACCTGGCGCAGACGGAGGAGTCTCCGGAGGCGGCCGCAGCCGAGCGTGAGCGGGTCCAGCAGTGGCTCAGTGAGCTTGGCGTTGAGGGGGAGGAGCCTGGCGAGAGAGAGCCCCCGGGCGCCGGCGAGGACGAGCCACGAGAGATGGAGCCGCCGGAGACCGGCCCGCCGTCCCCACCGCCAGCGGGGATCGTCGGCGTGGCGCGGCGCGCGATGGCCAGGCTGGGCTTCGGGCGGCCAGCGGCCAATGGCGGTGGCACCGCCCTCGAGCGCGCCACGATCCCGGTGGACGAGGTCGAGGCGATCGCCGCGGCCGCCGGCGAGGAGCCGGCTCATGCGAGCTCGAGCGGTCCGGACGGAGACGGACAGGTGGCCGGCGAGCCGGACCTGTCCGAGCTGGAAGAGACCGTCAGGGCATGGGCGGCGGCCTGGTCGGAGCAGCGGGTCTCGGACTATCTCGCCTTCTACTCGCGTGAGTTCAAGCCGTCGCGGGGCGGAAACGGCGGCTCGTCAGACCGTCGCACCTGGGTGCCGCCGGTCAGCGGCACGGAGCTGACTCTCGGACCGATCTCCCAGCAGGCCGTGGCTCCCGGCCGGGTGAACGTCAGCTTCGAGCAGAGCGTCGAGACCGACTCCTACACCCGCCGGGTCGGCAGGGCCCTGGAGCTGGTCTGGGAAGGCGGCGGCTGGAAGATCGCCGCCGAGAGCTTCCAGGACGACCCCGCGTAGCTCCGCTCAACGGCCTCGCGCCCTCGGGCGCGTGCGCCGCCTCACGCGGCTTTCGGCAGGCTGCCGGTGAGGCGCAGCCACCAGCGCATGCAGCGGTGGCCAACGTCGACCGGAGAGCAGAACATCAACGGGCAGCCGCCGGGAATGACACGGATGCCGTGCTCTCTGCACAGCGCCAGAGCTTCGTCCGAGACGCTGCCCTGGCCGAACGAGCGGTGCATCCAGACCCGGCCGATCCCCTGGTCGACGCATTCGTGCACGACCGCCGGGGCCACCGCCGGATGGGTGGCGATGACCACCGCGTCGACGCCGCCGGGAATCGCAGCCAGGCGGGGGTAGCAGTCGTCGCCCTCGACGCTTTCGGCTCTGGGGTTGACCGCGAAGACCCGGTAGCCGCTGTCCCGCAGCTTGCGGTAGATGAGGTTGGCGGCTTCGTTCGCCGAGCGCGAGACGCCGGCCACCGCGATCCGCTTCTGGGCGAGGAAATCCCGGACCGCTTCTTCGAACTTCACTTTGTCCCCCATGGCGGTGCCTCCTTGCGGTCGATCCTGCCAGCAGTGGAGATCAGAGCGAAACACCCGTTGGAGTGGGTGGCGGTCAGAGGCTCGGGGAACACAGACGTGATCGGAGGGGCCGGGGCGTCGAAGCGAGGCCCTGAGAAACGTCGGCACCCTCGGCGTGATGGGATGCGCGAATCGCGGCTCCCGTGAGGGGCCGAGCGCCGCCCAGTCCTGCGTCGAGACCGCGTCCTACCTGCTGGGGTCGGGCGCGGTCGGACCCGCAGTGCTATAGGAGAGACAGGTGCCGAGAGCCGGCATGGTCCGCGGCGATCCGACCCGCCCTCACGCCGAGTGGCGACGGGCGCTGGTGGCCGGGCGGGCGATAGGTGCCGCCCCCGGGAGGTTTGGCGATTGCCTTTCGATCTCGCGGCCACTCTGGCCAAGATGGCTTTCTGGCTCCTGGTGCTGCTGCCGGCCGCGCCGGTCATGGGCTGGGTCGAGCGCCGCGGCATGGCCTTGATCCAGGACCGCCGCGGCCCCAACCGGGTCGGCCCCTTCGGCCTCCTGCAGACCATCGCCGATGCCGTCAAGCTGCTGTTCAAGGAGGACGTCATACCGACCGAGGTGGATCGCCCCCTCTATCTCCTGGCGCCGCTGCTGGCCCTGGTTCCGGCGCTGACCGTCTTCGTTGTGGTGCCCTTCGGTCCGCGGGTCGAGGTCGGCGGCAGGTCGGTGCCGTTGGTGGTGGCCGACGTCGACACCGGAGCCCTCTTGTTTCTCGCCCTCGCCAGTCTCGGGGTCTATTCGGTGGTGATGGCCGGCTACAGCTCCGGCAACAAGTACTCGTTGCTGGGGGCAGTGCGGGCTTCAGCGCAGATGATCAGCTACGAGCTGGCCCTGGCGCTGGCGGTGCTGGCAGTACTGCTGCCGGCTGAATCGCTGCGCCTGGACGAGGTGGTGCGCTACCAGCAGGGGACCTGGCTCGGCTTCCTGCCGCGCTGGAACTTCTTCCCGCAGGTGGTCGGCTTCCTGGTCTTCCTGGTGGCCGCCTTCGCCGAGACCAACCGCCTGCCCTTCGATCTGCCGGAGGCCGAGTCCGAGCTGGTCGCCGGCTATCACACCGAGTACAGCTCGATGAAGTTCATCCTTTTCTACATGGCCGAGTACATGTCGATGGTCATGCTCTCGGCCCTGGCGGCGACCCTGTACCTCGGCGGCTGGCACCTGCCGGGGGTCGACTTCACGGGCTGGTGGCCGATCGCCGCATGCAAGGGGGCGGGGATCCTGCTGGCCAAGGTCTCCGGCTTCATGCTGCTGTTCGTCTGGGTGCGGTTCACCCTGCCGCGCTTCCGCTTCGACCAGCTGCTGCGGCTGGGCTGGAAGGTCCTGCTGCCGCTGGCGCTGCTCAACCTGGTCCTGGTGGCTGGCCTGACGGTCGCGGGGCTGCTGTAGCCCGCCGGGCGGCCGAGACCGCCGCCACCTCTCAATGTTTGCCGGCGAGCCGCAGCGACCACCAGGTCAGACCGAAGCTCCCGACCAGGGCGGTCGTCAGCCATGCCACGGCCGGCGCCAGCTGCACCAGGGCCTCGCTGACCGGCGCACCTGCCCCTGTGGGGGTACCGCCGCCGGCGCCGGCCGCGACGAGGCCGGCGACCGTCAGGGCGGCAGTGGCCGCCAGGCCGGCGGCGAGCGGTGGCCAGGGGAACGGGAGCGCCCGGCGCTCCGCCGCCTGGCGCCGCACGGACCGCATGACGCGGAAGGCAAAGCCGCGCGAGGGCACGAGCGTGCGATCTTCACGCAGCGCCCGGTCGATGATGTCGCTTCTCATCCGCCTTCTCCTGCAGTGGGCAAAGGACGCTCGAGAGCCGCCTCTCGAGGCGCTTCCTGCCGCGATGGAGCCGCGCCTTGAGGGTACCTGCCGGGACTCCCAGGCAGCGGGCCGCCACGGCGACGTCCAGGTCGAGAAAGTAGTAGAGGATCAACGCGTCGCGGTATCTGCCGGGCAGCCGGCCGACGGCTCGCCGGACCGCCTCTGCGGTTTCGTGCGCTGCCGCCTCCGCCTCCGGATCGGCGAGGTCGCGCGGCTCGGGCTGGTTCTCGAGCGGCAGCTCCACGGCCCGGCGACGTCTCAGCTCGGATCGGTAGACGTTCGTCGCCACCGCGAACAGCCAGGTCGAGAAGGCCGCCTCGCCGCGCCAGCGGTCGAGAAAGCGATACGCGCGTAGGAAGGCCTCTTGCGCCATCTCCTCGGCCTGGCCCGGGTCGCGGCAGAAGCGGTAGGCCAGGTTGACGAGCGGCCCTTGCCAGCGGCGGACGATGCCCTCGAAAGCCTCGACGTCGCCCGCCAGGGTCCGCTGGACGTCCGCACGATCCTCGTTGACGTGCGGTGAAACCACCTCCATCCCCTCCATCTCAGACGCCGACAGCCGGCGTCCGGTTGCATTGTCTGCGGCGCGCGGAAGCCGGCGCAACCGGTGCCGGTCCGGCGGCGTCGAACCTGAAGCAGAGGGATCTCACCAGAGGAGGATCGAGTCATGGCCTGGTTCGTTTTTCTGATTCCGATCGTCTCCGTGGTGGCCGTCTTCACCTTTGTCGCCGTAGCGACCTGGTCGGACAACCGCCGCAAGGAGCGCGAGGCTTTCTACCGCCACGAGATCTACGCCAAGATGCTGGAGAAGTCCGGTGATTCCGCCGCCGAGGTCGCGGCTCTCATGCGCGAGGAGGAGAGCCAGCGCCAGAGAAGGCGCATCGACGGCTTCAAGCTGGGGGGTCTCATCACCACTGCGGTGGCGGTCGGCCTGGGGGTGTTCCTCTATTACCTCGAGGTCGGCCATCCGATCTATCTGGTGGCGCTGATCCCCTTCCTGGTCGGTCTGGTGTTGAGCTTCTACGGCTTCGTGATGGCGCCGCGCCAGGCGCGGCAGGAATCGGCGGCGGGTGGGTAGAGGCAGACCGGACGCACGGGTCCGGCGCCAGGCGGACGGCTGACTCCGGGCCGGGGCTCAGGAGGCGAGGGCGTTGCCACCGCCCGGCGCCTGGCCGCTCGGCTCGCTGCCTTCTCTGATGCGCCGGAGCAGCGCCTCTGAGGTCATCGGCCGTCCGAGCTAGTAGCCTTGCGCCTCGTCGCTCAGCCGGAACTGCCGTGGCACTGGATGCTGTTCAGGAAGTAGGCGGTGCTCACGTCTCCGTTGGCGTTGACGATGGTGACGAGCCGGAGCTGGGCGACGACGACGGGACCGTTGCCGGGCGACACCCCGGTCAGCGGCTGCGTCGCCGTGGAGGAAGACTGCTGTCCCTGCGCGTTGAGCCGGACGTTCGACGCTCCGCGGAAGGTCCAGACTGTGCCGCTCGTCAGACCGGTCAGGATGCCCCTGAGCCTGGAGTTGGAGACCACGTGCAAGCCTCCATTCGCCGAACCGTGGACGTTCAGCACCTCCCGGACCCGGAACAGGCCCGCGAGCTGTTCCCCCAGGCAGGGGACGAGGGCAGGCGGCTGTGGGATGTCGAACTCGCTGAGGACCGCTCCGCCGGCAGCCGGGGCGGGCGACAACAGACCGAAAGCGACTAGGAAAACCAGCGGCGAGCCAGCGAGGGCCTTGATGGTTGCCTTCATCGCGTCCTCCCACGTCCGAGGGCAGGTTGGGACCCGTCCTCGTGCCGGTCGGACCCTGACCAGCGGATCGATCCTGCCACGCATCAGACTAGACAGGTCTCATGGAGTCCGTCAAATAGACGGCTGGCTATCACCTCCGCAAGTGGCCGCTGCCGACGACCCGGCTACGCGCCGATGGCCACCCTCGGTGACACAGGTCGTTCTGGAGAGTCTTGCAGGGACCGGGTTACCCCTCACGACCGCGACCGAGCGCGATCGATGGTGGGGAGGCGAGCTACAATGGCGCCCGCGAGGCCAATCTCGAGCCTAGGGAGCCTTCGGGAGCGTCAGTGACGCGTCTGTCTGCGGTCTTCTGGGACCGTTACCGCGGCTTGGTGCCGATCTGGACGAAGTTTGTCGGCGCCCTGGCCCTGGCAGCGGCTCTCGATGAATGGGCCAACGAGTGGGTCAACGCTCGCTTCTCGGCGGCGACGGCGAGGTTGACCGCCTGGACGCTTCGCCTTCTCGGACACGAGGCGAGGGCGGAGGCGGCGGTGGTCCGCTCGCCGATGTGCAGCTTCGAAGTCATTGGTGAGTGTACCGCCTACTATCCCGCGGCGATCTTCCTGGCGGCGGTCGTCGCCTATCCCTGCCGTTGGCGAGCCAAGACCCTCGGCATCGGTCTCGGCATCCCTGCGGTGCTGATCCTCAACCAACTCCGGCTGGTGAGCCTCTGCTATCTCTTCCGCTGGCACCCCGCCCATGTGGAGACCGCGCATGTCCTGGTCTGGCAGTCGCTCATCGTCTTTCTCACGCTGCTCTTGTGGCTGGTCTGGGTCGCCACGGTCGCCAGGCAAGATGCAACCGCAACTACGTAGAGTCCTGGGCTTCGCGCTCCGGTTTCTGCCGTTCTTCCTCGTTCTCTTGGGGATCTACCTCAAGGCTCTACCGTGGTACCGGGCGGCGCCGGAATGGGTCGCCAACTCGGTGATGCAGCGGCTGGCGCCCGCGACCCGTATCGAGCCGCTGCCGGAAGGGGGGTGGCGGTCCTACGTCC
>JABAOD010029978.1_pt1 | contig 14248 bp, 12 predicted proteins | sample 7062151 | NCBI WGS metagenome assembly JABAOD01 (sample SAMN14538626, study PRJNA623070) | marine sediment metagenome | biome: marine biome [ENVO:00000428]; feature: marine pelagic biome [ENVO:01000023]; material: deep marine sediment [ENVO:00002113] | place: India: Gulf of Khambhat ... | reverse complement strand
CAATGTCACCGACCTGGAAATCGGCTTTGAGCTGTTGAGTGAACATACTGATCTAGAGGTCTTGGGCGACAAAGCTTATATCAGCGCAGCTAAGGCGGCCGAGCTGTGGCGCCACAATCGCCTGCGTTTGCGGACCTTACCACGCCGCAATCAGAACAAACAACTGCCCACATCCGTGCGCCGCTTGTCCAACGCCATCCGGCAGGTGATTGAAACGGTCAATAGTCAGCTCTCGGAACAATTCTACATTGAGGTCAATCATGCCCATACCTTTTGGGGCCTGTGTACCCGCTTGGTTTCGAAGCTGACGGCCCATACCCTGTGTATTTACCTCAATCGGTTACTCGGGAAACCGGAGTTCCTGCAAATCAAGGCCCTGGCTTTCCCGATCTAGCATAAGGGCCGACCAGGGAAGTGGCGCCAATCGCTCGAAAAAACGCCCGTCATTGAACGAGGAGAAAGGGACAGCTCGTGTGACGCCTCTATGGGCGTACCAGTGCAAAGACATGGAAGGCAATTGTCACCGACCATGGCGAAGGCCAGACAAAGGGAAAGAGCATCTGCCAGCCTACCTTCTGCGCAGCCACGACCAGTTCCTTCTACGCAGTGCCGCGCCTGTCGAAGTATTGGGTAAACCGGGGTCAGCCCTGCAAAAATCAGCATTAGGGGGCGGCTCTCCAGGAAAATGGGACCCCTCCTCAACAACCGCCGGGGGGTTGGTGGATTGCCTGGAGCCTATGAACCCTGATGACGGGATCATCTATCAGGCTTGCGGTTCTGGAGTCCGGCGGGTCGGGCGGCTGAATTCAGGCTGGAAGTATAGCCGGGGCACCATCAGGAAAACGTGACAGAAGGCTGTGAATGGCGGTCATGCTCACCAAACATCTCTACTCGGATGAACCCAGCGACAAACAGCTTTTCACTGACAGATTCGATCGCTTCTATTCCCAATGGGCCATCTCGTACGATTGGTTTATCAGGACATTTCCCCTGTGGCGGAATTGGCTGGACCACGTGATCCCCCACCTGCAAGGCGAACACCTTCTGGAGGTCTCATTCGGCACGGGCTATCTGCTCACCCAGTACCCTGACCGCTTTGCCACATGTGGCGTTGACTACAACAAAGCGCTGGCCAGGATCGCTCGGGAGAAGCTTGAGCGGCACGGTGTCCGGGCTGATCTGCAGGTTGCGAATGTCGAAGCGCTGCCTTATGCGGATGAGTCGTTCGATACGCTGGTGAACACGATGTCGTTTACGGGATATCCCGACGCCAGGCGCGCCCTGGCTGAAATGCATCGGGTTTTGAGGCCGGGCGGCCGGCTGGTGATGATTGACATAAACTTTCCGGCCAACCGGAACAGGATCGGCACTGTGCTGACCAAGGTCTGGCAACGCGCCGGGGACATCATTCGCGACATGGGGCAATTGTTCGACGAGTTCGGGTTTGAGCACATGGACACGGAGATCGGTGGTTTCGGCAGTGTTCATCTCTACGTGGCGACGAGGACCTGGTCGCCAGGGCGGCTCCCCACCATGACCGACCTGGGGTGAAGCCAGAGCGCGTGAGGTAGGGCGATGAGCTACGGCAGCTGGTTGATTTACGGAGCCTACGGACACACGGGGAAACTGGTGGCTGAAGAGGCGGTTCGACGAGGGCACAGACCTGTCTTGGCGGGACGAGCCCCTGAAAAGCTCGCTCCCGTGGCAGAGCGTCTTGACCTCGAACCGCTCATCTTGGATCTGGCTGACACAGCGCGTCTGCAGGAAGCCGTGGGGAACTTCGACCTTGTGTTCCACGCGGCCGGACCTTTCATGCAGACGAGCGGGCCCATGGTCAGGGCCTGCCTGAGTGGCGGCACCAACTATGTCGACATCGCCGGTGAGATGAGGGTCTTCGAAGAGCTTCTGGCCCTGGATCAGCGCGCCCGTGAAAGGGGCATCGCAATCGTTCCAGGCGTGGGCTTCAACGTACTTGCCTCGGACAGTCTGGCCCGCTATGTGGCGGAGCAGATCGCTCACCCAACCCATCTGGATATCGCCACCCTTTGGATCACGGAGGGGATAAGCCCGGGTTCGCTGAAAACGATGATCGAGATCCTCCCCCTCGGTTCGCTGGCCCGGCGCGAAGGCCAACTGGTCCGGATAAGCGCTCGCCGCGGGCGCAGGCAACTCCGGCTCCTGGACGGCCTGCATACAATCTTGCCGGTAACCCTGGGAGACTTGGCAACCGCCTACAGAACGACCGGAATCCCGAATATCAGGACATTCACGGTTCTCCCTGAACCGACAGCGACGATGTTCAGCTGGACAGAACCAGTGTTCCGGACCCTGTATGGCTTTGCGCCTGTGCGCCGCTTGGCCCGCAAATGGGTTGAGATGGCCGGGGTGCAACCGGAGGCTCATGCCCGGTCAAGCGAAGCCTCCCAAGTCTGGGTGATGGTCCGGAGCGAAGGAGGCAGCCAAAGACAGGCCTGGCTCGAGACGCCAAACTCATACAGCTTCACAGCCGCAGCCGGGGTTCGCAGTGTAGAGAGGGTGCTCGCCGAATGCCCCCAGGGCGCTACCACCCCGGCGCTGGCTTTCGGGGCTGACTTTGTACTGGAAATTCCGGGGACAAGGCGCCGGGACAGGTTGGAGGAGCTCGAGAGGTTGCCCGGGAGTGAGGGGCGAGAAGCGGGTTTCGCGCAGCCGGGCGAGAGGCGCGCTGGGTGAGGGTGACCGATCTTGGATGGGCGGGGCGGCTGAAGCCCCACTAGCGGAGATCTTGAAATGGGCATCGTTGAAGGTCTTGACGTTCTTCTGGACGCTGTTGCATATGCAAACCAGACGCTCTTTCCATGGCCGGTTCCGTACGTCGTCCACGGGCTGGCCCTTGTGGTCGCTCTCGCCGTCTTCTTCAATCGTGGAAGAAGACGATGGCTGGGCAGGCTGGTCAAGATCTGGTTGGCGATTAGCTTCAGTTTCGTCTCTTTGGTCATGCGCTCCGTGCTGGCCTACCTGGAAGCCAATGCTTCCCAGGTGAATTCCACGCTGTTCCTGATGGGATCGATTGCATACGGCCTGATAGGCTTGGCGTTCTTGGTCGACGTCTGGTTGGACAAGCTCGAGTTTGCGGCCGCTTCGGAGCAGCCCAGCAGGCTCGCCTGGGTGGGCTTGCTCGGGGCGCTCAGTATCACGGTGTTCTACCCGCTCACCCAGCTTCTTGGCGGGCAGCGGTACCCTCGCATGGTCGTGTATGGAGAGGAAATCCCCGTGCTGGCCTATGCGGTCTACCTGCTGATCATGAATGTCCCTAACACATCAAGGCTGGCCTTAGGGTTGCTATCGACTATGGCGCTCCTGTCAGGGGCTTCAGGCAGCTTGGGGCTGGGTTACTGGAGCGATCTGTATGGCGCATTTGCCGGCCTGCTTGGCTTGGCCGTCCTGGGCGTCTGGTTGAGGGATGTGCGCAAGCCCGGAAACGAAGAACCGTCTGCTGACGAGACGAGCCGGGTCCGGAAAGTCCCCAAGGTCGTTTGGCGTCTCTTAAGGCTGCCCCCCAGGATTCTCTATGCTCTTGGGTTGGGTTCTCTGCAAGGCCGACTTGTGCTTCTGCTCACGACGGTTGGCCGCAAGTCGGGTCTGCCTCGGGTGACCCCCCTCCAATACGAAGAGGTGAACGGAACCTTTCAGGTGGGTGCGGCTCGAGGTGTGAAGGCGGATTGGTTTCGCAACATCCAGGCGAATCCCGCCGTCGAGGTGCGGGTGAAATCCAGGCGGTTTCGTGGTCAGGCGGAGCCGGTCGTCGACCCAGCTCGGATCGCGGATTTCCTTGAACTTCGCCTCCGGCGGCACCCGAGAATGATTGGTGCGATGTTCCGATCGGAAGGACTCCCCCCAATGCCCGATCGCGAGCAATTGGAGGCCTACGCCGCGCGGCGCGCCATGGTCGTCATTCGACCCGTTGAGGAGGGCTGATCGAAGGCCGCCGGAAGGCGAAAGCTAACTCGCGATGAAATCAGGCAACCGCCGGAAGGTCCTCATCCTGTGCTTCACCCTGGCAGTCGTCATGCTGGGGTTCGGGATGGTCATTCCGATTTTNNATTTTCCCCTTGCATGAGGACATTGGTCACCAAGGGTCTTGCCAAAGAGGAGTTGAACGTCGGTCCGAGATGCAGAGCCCCGCTGATTGACATGCTCAGCCCCGCATCAACAAGGATCCTAAGCGGGGGCACGGTGGTGACTGCCACAAAGTTGCTGGGAAGGAGGAGTTCGAAGAACGAGGCCAGCTGACCAATTCGTTTGTCCACCGTCTTGGCGACGAGACTTGCGGCGTAGTGTCCTATGAACATGGTTCAGTCTCCTTTTCCCTGCCTTACCGGCTGACTGGGCTCCCGGCATTCTAAGCCTCGACCAATTCGGTCGGCTGCTGCAAGACCGCTCGTTCGGCCACTTACCTCACATTTGCTCGGGAGAGGCTCCAGCAAGATACAAGCTCTCCAGCATGGATTTCAGGTTTTGCCCCTCTTCTCGCATGTGCACCTCCAGGGCAGCCAGCCGGGATGAGAGCAGCTTCCCCAACAGCCAATCCAGAGCTCGGCCCAGAAAGGGCCAGCCTACGCCAAGCGCAAGCTCGGCGACAAATTCCACGCCGCGGTCATGGGACCTTGTGCGAAATGAGCCCCTGAAGCCAGGCGCGATCGAATACTCCAGACAGGAATTGGGAATGACCCGGGTAATCTTGAGCTTCATTTGATGGGGTTGGCCGTGAAGGTATTCTTCACAGCGGACGATTGATCCGACTTCCAGCCCCGAGCCGCGGAGGTAGACGCAGCTTATGTGGTCTGGATGCCAGTCACAGTAGAACTCGCAGAATCTCTCGAGCCAGTCGAAGACCTGCTCGGGTGAAACGCGAATGTGCACGGCATCGCGCAGGATGATCATCAAAAGCTCGACATGCTGGCGTATAGCGTCGGCTAACCTCCGCCCGATGCTCGGTCGCCCAGAATTTCCCAGCCGCGTTCCAAGGCGGCGGCTTTCAGCGGCGCATCGGGATAGACTGCGATGGGCCTGTCTGCGTGTTCAAGGAGTGGGATATCCGCCCAGGTGTCGCCATAGGCGGCATCCACTTTATCCACTCCCAGCTGGCTCAAAACCTTTACAACTTTCTGCTCGTCGGCGGCGAGAGTTTCCGCGAAGCGCGCGCGTCCATCAACGATCTCTAGCGGCGTGCCGATCCCGCGCGCCCCAATCCGGCTCGCGAAGGCTCTAACGGTGGGCTCGTAAACGCTGCTCGCAAGATACACCTGAGCGCCCTCTGCGACGTGGCCGGCCAGCCGGTCCAGAACATCCCGTCTACGCTGCGGCCATAATTCGTGTTCCACCGACCACCGGCCCATCTGCTCCAGGCTTTCGCGGGAAGGGTCCCTGATCAACGGCAGGGCGGTGAACATGAGTCTTTGACCCCACTTCTGCCAATCGATAAGCCCCTGCTTCGCGAGAAGATAGGACGGCAGATTCCACCGAAGGTAGAAACTCGCGCGCACCGCACTTTGATGGTCGCGAACCCATTTCACAAGCCCGAGGACCGGCGAGCCGGTGGTGACTGTGCCGATCATGTCTGAGATCACATTCATGTGGCAGCCTCGCCTCTTGTGATGTAGCCTGCAAAGGGCCCTCGCATGGCGCCCCGGAATGTATTGGAAGGGACAACGTGTCACTAGGCGGCTTTCGTGCCGCGGCCTCAATCTCCCAAGGAGGACGATGTCCTGGTCATCACAAAGAGACTTATCCCGGCCGGAATCGAGCCTTCCAGTTTCGTGTCGGGGACTTCGATATGGAAGTCCGCCCCGAATCGGCGCTCCATCTCACCCCGCCCTAGTTTCTTATCAAAACACATCAGCAGATAGCGACTGCCATGGTGAGTTAGGGGCAGGACATTCTGCACATATCGGTCACGATCCTCTTGCCCCAGGTCATTCAGGGCACCATAGTCCAGCAGCAGGTCGAAAGTGCCGGAGACGTGGCGCAGATCGGTTAGATCATCCCGGATGAAGTCCACATCCACACCCGCCTCTCTCGCATTTTTACGGGCCAGCTTTATCGCAGTCGGGGAGAAATCAACCCCCGTCACCTAGAAGCCATTCTTTGCAAGGAAAATCGCATCTCTGCCGTTCCCGCAACCGAGGTCGATCGCGCGTCCCGGAGGGACGTCAAGGCTCATAGCCAGCTCATCCAGCATCGTATGGGAGCCGAAAACGCGAGAGATGTCTATGTTGAAGAGCTGAACGACCCGATAGATCAGCTCATAGAGCCACCACATGTCTCTGTCACCTGCTCTTCACGCCGACCCCACATTCGGGCTGCTAGGATTGCGCTGCACCGGGCAGTCGGCCAAAGGATCTTCGCAGACTTGTCTCGATCCTCAAGAATACCAGTACCGTCCCACCAACAACAGCGTGCGTGCCCGCATGGTCAGCTGCGGCGAGTCAGCAGGCGGCAGCCTGCTCGCTTGGCTCGGTGGGTCTCCCGAGGCTCGTCCTGCGCAGCTCTCAGTATGGTGATCGAACATGCTTGCCTAGACGAACAGGCCGTCTATGGGCACAGCCCGCCCCGGCCGCATCCTTGAGGCGGGGCCGAGCGATGAAGCACCTTCACCTCGGACTTGCCCTCTTTGAGCTTCCTCCAGGGTCAAGCGTCGCTCAGGTAGGGGATCACACTGGCCTGGCATGATCGTTCCCAGCCACTGGGTATCCTCAACTCCCTCACGGCAAAACGGCAGCAAATGGGATAGAACCGAACTAGCTGCGTCATAGCTATCGGATGATCCGAAAATGAATCTACCGACTCCCTGGAGGAGTATGGAGCCGAGGCGCATCAGGCAGGGGTGGGCTCCAGGGGGATCTACAAATTGCTCAGGTAGGCGTCGATCTCCGCCGCTGCCCGGTGACCAGCCCGCATCGCGGTCACCACCAGGTCGGGACCGGTGACGGCGTCGCCCCCGGCATAGACGCCTGGCCGGGAGGTCGCGCCGGAGGCCTCATCGGCCACGATCAGCCCCCAACGATGCGTCTCCAGACCGGGCGTCGTCTCGCCCAGGGCCGGGTCCGGCCAGTACCCTAGCGCCAGCACGACCGTGTCCGCCGCAACGGTGAAGTTCGAACCCTCAATCGGTATGGGGCGCCGCCGGCCGCTCCGATCCGGTGCCCCCAGCTCGCAAGCCAGGCATTCGATCTCCGCGACCCGCCCGTCCGATCCCGGGCGGAAGCCGATGGGCTGTGTCAGATAGCGGAAGACGGCCCCCTCCTCTTCGGTCAGCTTGCGATCCTTATGGTTGCCGGGCATCTGAGCTTCGGTGCGCCGGTACAGGCAGGTCACCTCCTCAGCCCCAAGCCGCAAAGCCGTTCGGAGGCAGTCGCTGGCGGTGTCGCCGCCGCCGATAACGACGACCCGCCGACCGATCCCTCCCAGCCTGGACAGCTCCTGTGGGAGGTACTCGGGCCATAACTTGGCCTGCATCAGGAATTCGGAGGCGCGAAAGATCCCGGGCAGCTCGACACCGGGGACATCCAGCGGGGCCTCAAGCCAGGTGCCGACCGCGATGTAGACAGCCTCGAAGCCCTCGGCGAAAAGAGCGTCGATCGTTCTGTCTTTGCCTATCTCGACTCCGGTCTCGAATTCGACCCCCGCGCGAAGGAAGTCGTCAATCCGTGCCTGGACGACGGACTTGGGGAGCTTGAAATCGGGGATCCCATAGAGCAGTAGGCCTCCTGGCGCTGGAAGTTTCTCGAACACAGTCACGCTGTGTCCCTTCTGGATCAGCCTCTCGGCACATGAAAGGCCGGATGGCCCTGAGCCGACAATGGCGATCTTGCGACCGGTCGGCGGGCCGACCTGGAGCTCGACCTGGCCGTGTTCTCTTTCGTAATCAGTGACGAAGGCCTCCAGCAGGCCGGTAAGCACGGGATCGCCGTCTTTGCTCCGGATGCAAGCTCCCTGGCAGAGACTCTCATGCGGGCAAACGCGGCCGCAAATCTCCGGCAAACTGCTCGTTTGGCGGTAGAGTTTGGCGGCACCCAGGAAATCGCCCCGCTCGATGAGCCACATCGCAGAGGGTATGTCGTTGCCGGCCGGGCAGGCCAGGAAGCACATGGCTGGATCTGGGCAATGGATGCAGCACTCGGCCGCCCGCTGGGCGCTCTCCGGGGTCAACGGAAGGAATACAGGCTCGAAATCGCAGATTCTTTCTTCCGGGCACCTCAAAGTCGGCTCTTGCACCAGCGTGTTGACTCTGGCGCGACGGTCAATGGGCAGTTCAGCGCCGATGATGGACTCCATTAAGCCTCCGCTGAGGACTGATCCCGCTGAGATGATACCGATTCGTCGACTGGCGAGCTAGCCGCAAGTGTCATAAGTACCTGTGCCAACAGTCACAAATCCTATCAGACAGGACCGTCTCGCGCCAGTTCGGCCTTGTGTGAGGCTTTAGGTGCCAGGCAGGCGTACGCCGCTGACAGGCGCATGCCTCGAAAAGCTAGCTGTCGCCGGCGCAGGGCTGCCTGCAAGGTCAGGATGCTATCGGGAGGGTCTCGATCGGTTTCGACGTTATGAGGTCCTGCTATACTCAATCTAGGGTTGCTTCTTGGACCAGTGAGGGGCCTGCAGAGGCTTCACCCACCCGCATGCCGAGGCCGCTCACGCGGAGCTTAGCCGTTGTTCGAGATGGCAGACGCGGCCTTCGTTCCCTGCATAGCCTTGCGCTCGTTCCTGGCCTGTTGGCCTCGATGGGTTGGACTTGAAATCTCGCTCCCCTCACGCTACGCTTCGCGTACAGGCTCCCGCGGCGCTGCGCCGCAGCATTCGGCAGGGGCCGGAGGGGCGCAGAGCTCGCAGACGGCAGGTCTCATGTTCATTCTAGATGGATGATGGAGGCAGGAACCATGCTCAATGTCGCCACGTTCAACATCTTCTGGTATCCGGAGTCTGGAGTAGCTCAGAATGAGCGGAAAGAGGCGGATGATCAAAGAATCGCGCGTGTCCTTCGGAATCTGGCGCCGCACGTGGTTGTATTTCAGGAGATCCTGGACATAACCCGCTTGCAACGGCTTCTGGAACGGCTGGGGGACAACTTTCGTCTCAGGCAGTCCCCGGCTGGATCCTGGCTTGCCAGCGGCAGTGTGGCCAGCACCAAGAGTATGAAGATAGTCTGCGCCTACGATGCCGACGCGCTCGAACTCATCCGGGGCGCAAAGCTGTACGATCCGGTTCCCGACCGCCGCTTCAACGGGAGACGATACCCCTACGCACTTCATCTGCGAGATCGGGGTTCGGGATGGGAGTTCACGGTTGTGGGGGTGCATTTCAAATCAGGTCTGCTGGGAAGCGACCCGACAAACGACGCGAAGCGCAAGAAAGAGGTGGCTCACCTCGCTCGGTGGCTAGCCGGCGAACCCGACACCGGGACCGGTCATTTTGAGCGGCCTCCGACGCCGGACGTGATCGTGATCGGCGATTTCAACGCCCTCGAATACCACCAATCCCTGGCAGAGCTGCGAACGGGAGCGCTGGAAGCTTGGGACCAGGCTCGGCCGCAGGTGGCGGGATTCATGACCGGAGAGGAAGTGCAACCCTTGGAGGATCCGCAGGAGAGATGGACCACCTACCTCGACAGGGAGATCATTGATCATGTGATCACCTCGCCGAGCGTGAAGTCGCGCTTCCTGGGTCCGCCGCTGATCTACGCCTTTGACCTCGACCCCGCAATGGACGATTATCCCTCTCCCGGCGGACCGTGGCTCCGGCGGAGGACGTCCTACCAGGCGAAGCCCTACGGCGGAGCAAGCCTCCAGACCGTGCCCAATCTGTATCGAATCTCCGATCACCGCCCGCTGCGCATGTCGTTGGACATTGGCTAGGCTGACGGTCGCCGCTGGGAAAGCCGTCCCCGTTCCGGCTGCGGGTTTGGCACCGCTCAACTTTGATCCAGATTGCCTGTTTGGGCAGGCGGATCTCACGTCGGGCCTTGGGCGTTCGAGCGAGGCAGCTACGGCGCGCAAGGCCCATGATGCTCATAGGAACGCTCGAACTCGCCTACGTCCTGGTGGCAGGAAGGGATCGATCGGGTGATCCTTGGGCGGCCGCTCGACTCGCTGATCGCTTCTGACTGACCCTTCGCAGCTCTTGACGCCGGGATTTCCCTGAGGCCCGCTCCGCTTCGAGAACCGCGTGTCGCGCTTCACTTTCCCCGGAGAGTGGCACCCAATTCAACACTAGGCGATTCTTGACGCCGCTCTTAACCTGCGTATCTTGCATTATGATTGCTGGATGTCGGGCGATTCCCTCTAGGGGCAGATACGAACCGAGAACGAGCAGGAGACACACGAACGATTCCTTGCCCGCAAACAGGCTCCATTCAGGAGGAGAGGACCATGTTCCATCAGATTCCCCCGTCGATTACCGACCGGATGCGGCAGCTGGAGGCCATGGATGCCCAGGACCGTGTAGACGGAACGCCGCGCCAGAGGAGGCTTCGCCAGGTTCCCCCCGAGACCGGGCGCTTCCTCGCCATCCTGCTGACGATGGCTCCCGAAGGCGAACTGGTCGAGATCGGCACCAGCGCGGGCTATTCGACCCTGTGGCTCGCACTCGCCTGTCGCGAGGTGGGGCGGACGATCACCACCATCGAGATCCACCCCCAGAAGGCGGAGCTTGCGCGTGAGACCTTCCGGCTGGCTGGCGTGGAGGAGGTCGTCAATCTGGTGGAGGGCGACGCGCTGCAGTGCCTGACTGAATCGAAAGACCTCGGCTTCTGCTTCCTGGATGCGGAGAAGGATCTCTACGCCGAATGCTACGAGTTGGCCATCCCGCGCCTGGTCGAGGGGGGCCTGCTGGTAGCCGACAATACCCTTGACCACGCAGAGGTCCTTCAGCCGATGATAGACAGCGCCATGGAGGATCCGCGGGTGGATTCGGTTGTGGTTCCGATCGGCAAGGGGCTGCTGGTTTGCCGCAAGGGAGATTCGGCTCAAACTGCCGAAACCGCTTGACCTCCCACCCACCACTCGAATCGAGATCGACCGCTCCTCGTTCTCGACGTGCAGGCGCGATTTGGGAAGCCCTTCGCCTATTCCCGGTGGTCGAATTTGGATACCCTCTCGTCAACGCGGTCGGCGGAGGCAGTCTGCCTACTAGCGCGCGGGGGCGAGCAAGGGAAAGGGCGTCAAAATGGATGTTAGCGCGTTGCATGCCAGCGCTGCCAGGGTCATCCCTGAAAGTGCGTACCAAACGACTCGACTTCGATGCATTGTGAGCCTCCCCATGGAGCTAGAAGTCTGTCGCCCCAACGAGCGGGGCTAAAGGGTAGCCGCATAACTTCGGAAGAAGGTGATCCGTGACTGGAGGTGCTGGTTGGAGTGCCGGCCAAACGCAAAGTGAGATGTGAGCCAAATTCAAGCTGGTCAGCTTGATCATATTCCATAGAAGGTCTGGATTTAATCCTGAAGATCCGGACCCTATCACCGGCCAAGTAGAGAAGATCGGTGAGGGCTCTTGTCCAAAAGGCGTTCCCCAGCGCCCGACAGCTTGAGATCGCGCTCACGTCCATTGCCCGCTTCGGATCCCTTTGACCACCTCCAGGCGCCTGGATTAGGCGTCGGCGAAGTCGTCTTTTGGTATAGTAGAGGCTATTAAGTTCCTCAGTCTTCACATGTCCTGTAGACAAAGGAGGGAGGAAGATGAAGAAGCGCGTGCTCGTCCTGCTGGTCTTGTTGCCCGTCCTGCTGCTCGCTGCCTGCAACGGAACGCCCACGGTGGAGGTCGAGGCCTTCAAGCTGGCTGCGATCTTCCCGGGCACCATTACGGATGCCGACTACAACACGCTCGGGCACCTGGGGATCACGGCTGTCCAGGATGAACTAGGGGTGGAAGTCGCCTTCTCCGAGACGGTGGCCGTGCCTGACGTGGATCGCGTCATGCGCGAATACATCGATGATGGGTCCAACATCATCTTCACGCATGGCGGCCAGTTCCTGACCCAGACGCTCGAACTGGCGCGGGAATTCCCGGATCTCTACTTCATCGCCGAAGCCGACGCTGAGATTCCCGATGCACCGTCGAACGTATGGGTGATCGTCCGCAATATGGAGGTTGGTGCTTACGGTGGAGGGGCCGTGGCCGCCCAGCTGACCAATACGGGCAAGGTCGGCTACATCACCGGCCTGACTCTCCCCCTCACCTACGCGGAAGTGCATGCCATCGAGCAGGCGATCGGCGACCTGGGACTGGACGTTGAAGTCATCCCCGTCTGGGTCGGTGATTTCAACGATCCGAGCAAAGCCCGCGAACTGGCGGATGCGCTCATCGCGGACGACGTGGACGTCATCGTTTCATCCCTCAACCTGGGAACGCTGGGCGTCTTCGAAGCCGCCAAGAACGCCAGCAGCGAGGTGCTGGTGATCGCCAAGTATACGGACAAGTCTGAGTTCGCGCCCGACCACTATGTGACCTCGATGCTGTACGATTTTGCCGGCCCGCTGAAGGACATCGTGGCCAATATTCAGGCCGGTCAATCCGGCGGCATGTACCATCTCGGCTTCGATACCGGCATTGACCTGCAGCTGCCGCTGTTGAACGTCAGCGACGAGCTCAACAGTAGCGCAGCGGCGCTTCTCAGCGATATGAAGGCCGGAGAGATCCAGGTCATTAAAGACACTGAGCCCATCGAAGAGTAGCGATAGGCGGTTGTTCGTTGCTGGTTGTGTTCCAAGATCGGCCGGCCAGCAACGAATGACCTTCTTCCCATTTTGAGTGCCATGACCAGCGAAATAATCCTGGAGATGCGGGGCATCTGCAAATCGTTTGGCCCTGTGGTCGCGCTGGATAACGTCGACCTTGAGCTGAAACGAGGCGAGATTCGCGGTCTCTTGGGCGGCAACGGCGCGGGCAAGACCACCTTGATGAACATCCTGTACGGCCTCTACAAGGCGGACGCGGGCCAGATCCTGATCGAAGGCCGGCCTCTGGTGATCCATGCCCCCCACGACGCCATCGCGGGGGGGATCGGCATGGTGCACCAGCAGTTCCTGCAGGTGAACCGCTTCAGCGTCGCCGAGAATATCATCCTTGGAACGGAGCTGAGGAACCGCCCCACGCTGAGCGTGGAAGCGGAGAAGCGACGGATCCTGGAGCTCTCGCAGCATTTCGGCCTGCCGGTCAACCCGGAGGCCACGGTCAGCGAGCTGCCCATGGGCGTGCGCCAGCGGGTGGAGATCCTCAAGGCCCTGTACAGAGGGGTCAAGATCCTGGTGCTGGATGAGCCCACAACCAACCTCACACCCCAGGAGGTCGACGCCCTCTTCGAATCCCTGCGCGCCATGGTTCGGGAGGGCCTGAGCGTGATCTTCATCACCCACAAGCTCAGGGAAGTGCTGGACGTCTGCGACACGGTCACCGTGCTGCGCCACGGCCGCAACGTGCTGACGCTGGATCGTGAAGCCGCCTCGGAAGAGGCGCTGGTGCGAGGCATGGTGGGCGAGGATCTGAACCTGGAGGAAAGCATCCTGTTCACGAAGGGCCTGGATGAAGAGGCCCTGCAGGTCGGGCAGGAGCCGGTCCTGCAGATCGAGGACATCGTCGTGGGGGAAGAGCGAACCCCCGTTTTGAAGGGCTGTTCGCTGACGGTCCACGACCGGGAGATCCTGGGCGTGGCCGGCGTCGCCGGGAACGGCCAGCTGGAGCTGGCCGAAAGCGTGCTCGGCCTGCGCCGGTGCTTGCGAGGGCGAATCCTGCTCGACGGCGCCGACATCGCCTCGCTCAGCACGCAGCAGCTGCTGCAGAAGGGTGTGGCCTACATCCCGGAAGATCGCTGGTTGGACGGCTTCCTGCCGAAGGCGAACGTGGCGCAGAATCTGATCCTGGGCTCGCATCGCCAGGAGCCGTACAGCAACGGCCGCACGCTCAACTGGCGCCGCATCTTCGAGCGCACACAGGCCATCATCCAGGAGTTCAACATCCAGACGCAGGGACCGGGCGACACCGCCGGCAACCTCTCGGGCGGAAACATCCAGCGCGTCATGCTGGCGCGCGCGTTCTCCCAGCCCATTCGTCTGCTCGTCGCCCACAACCCGACGCGGGGCCTCGACATCTCTTCCACGGAGTTCATTTACTCGAGACTGCTGGAGCGGAAGAACCAGGGCATGGCCACGCTGCTGATCTCAGAGAACATCGAGGAGCTGTTCCTGCTCAGCGGCCGGATCGTGGCGATCTCGAACGG